>Ga0136653_10002007_pt1 | contig 11145 bp, 7 predicted proteins | sample LakKivw275mmetaG_FD_94866 | JGI IMG/M metagenome (GOLD analysis project Ga0136653, IMG submission 94866) | Anoxic lake water microbial communities from Lake Kivu, Rwanda to study Microbial Dark Matter (Phase II) - Lake Kivu water 275m metaG... | ecosystem: Environmental > Aquatic > Freshwater >... | reverse complement strand
GCGGTCAGCATGCCTCCCGGGAAAGGCCTCGATTCAAATACCGTCACAGTATAGCCTTTCCTGACCAGGTCGTAGGCAGCGGTGAGTCCCGAGGGGCCCGAGCCCACAATTGCTATTTTTTCCTGTTGGGTTCTTTTTACAGGGTGCGGTTTTTTATCGCCGTACTTCAGATCGAAGTCTGAGGCAAAGCGTTTGAGCGCCATTATGGAAATGGCCTCATCTATCTTTCCCCTTTTGCAGGCCATCTCGCAGGGATGGTTACAGACACGCCCGCATACGCTGGGGAAAGGGTTCTTATCTCTTATTATTTCTATCGCCCGCTGGAAATCCCTGCCGGCGATGGCCTTAATATACGCTTCGATATCTATCCCGGCCGGGCATGCAGCCTCGCAGGGCGATTTTTCGACCGTTTTAGCCAGACATCTCGATTCGTCTACGCGGGACTGCGGGCCAAGAACACGCACTCCTCTTATAGTCTTGCCGATCTGCCGTATCGCAATCTGTGTACAGGTGCGGCGCAGGATGACAACGCGAACTCCTTTCATCCTGAGTACCTTGGAGAAAACCTCGCGTGATTGAGCCTGGTTGAATGGATCAGCCACTTCCAGGTGATCAACCTGGAAGGCCTTTAAGATATCAACGATATCCATAATTTTCGTCGGTTCATATGCCGCGGTAAGGCCGAACGCGCCGGGATGAGGTTGGTGGCCGGTCTGCCCAACGGACCGGTTGTCAAGGATTACTATAAGAAGGTTGCTCTTGTTATAGACGGCGTTGACTACGTTGACCATACCGTGATGGAAAAATCCTCCGTCTCCCATCAGCGCAACCACTACCTGGTCTATCCCGCTCATGGCCAGTCCGTGTGCGCCGCCCACGCTGCCCCCCAGCGGCAACACGACGTTTTCGAGTTTGAGAGGAGGCTGCATGACCAGATCGAAGCATCCATCACCGCCGAAACCTAATATATTCACGTTTGTCTCTTCCGCGGCCTTTTTTAAGGCATACAATCCCGCATATTCCGGGCAGCCGGGACACATCTTGGACAGTTCCGTCGGGTCTCCGAATTTGATCTCTTCGCGCAGTATTTTCTTGCCCTCGTCTATCCTGCTTCTGCTTCCCTTCGGTCGGAATTTTTTACCGGTGAGCTTTTCCAGCGCTTGTCCGACATGATTGCGCTCGATCTCACCCAGAGTAGGCAAATGGTGTGTCAACTTACCGAATATGACGGCATGCGACGGCATTGCTGCGGCAATCGAACGCACACCTTCTTCGATAATGGGCTCGATTTCTTCGACGACCAGCACCTGTCCGGTCTGTTCGAGCATCGTTTTAATCAATCCATGGGGCAGTGGGTTGGTTATGGCCAGCTTGAGTACCGATATCTCGTCCGTTAAATGCATGACATCGAGCGCTTCCAGCACAAGGGTGTGGCATCCGGCGGTGATAATGCCGGTTTTTGCCTTCTTTTTCAGATTCATCTGATGAAGAGGGGAAGTTTCAGCCACCTCATCCCTGAAACGCAGGTTGGGCAGTTGCCCCACCTCATTGATGACGTCTTGCGAGGCTTCGTTGTGCAAACGCAAACTGGTGGAAAACCAGACAGGATAGGGGGCGATCCTCAGGACATCCTCTCCCTTTTGACGCGGTATCCCATATCCTTTGTGAAATCTGGCAGCGTCGTACGTATCACAAACGGCCTTTCGTTCTCTGACATCATGTTGTATCGGGCCGAGTATGACAGGTCCACGACCCCAGCCCGTCCTGTCTCTAACCCTGACAAATATGGTCATGCGTAGAATTTCGGAGAGATCGAAGGCGGCCACGATCCAATCCTTTAACTCCTGCATGGTGGCCGGCTCCAGTACTGGGCACAGGGCATATTTGGGGATATACCTACTGTCCTGCGTATTTCCTGTAGTTTCGGCATTAGGGTCGTCGTTGAATACGACTACTGCGCCGCTGATGCCCATATGCGTGGTGGTAAGCAGCGGGTCTGCGATGAAGTTCATACCGGTATTCTTGAAAACGGACATGGCCCGTACATTGCCCAGCGTAGCCCCGATCATGGTTTCAAATGCGCTTTTCTCATTGGCCGACCATTCGATGTGCATGGATGGGAAAATAGGTTTAGGCCAGGCCAGGCTATCGAGGACGTAATTGACCGGTGAACCCGGATACGAGGTGATCACACGCACTCCCGCCTCGATGGCAGCCCGCGCGATCGCCTCGTTGCAATTCAGCAGTACCAGTTCCCCGCTCTTATCCCTGCCCAGGTTTTCACTCGAGTACTTCATGAAGGTTCTGGTCGCGTATTTTTCATCCAGTGCCTTCATGCCGGTTATCTCAGACATCGTTCGCCTCCTTATTGATGTGTTCCGGAGTGGGGACAGACAGATTTCAGCGCTTCAGCTTGTACCCGGCTTTTTCCCTGTCCCAGGTGTTTTCACTGACAGTTTTAAGCTCGTTTTTCTTGACCCTGCCCAATTCAGATCTGGCGAAATCCTCAACAAATTCGACAAACCTGGGCACCATGAAGTAGGCCATCTTCGGCTGACAGAAGTCCAGCAACTCCTCCGGCTTCAATTTTTCGCCTTCTTTCAGCCGAATGATCACTTTTACCTCATCCTCTCCCAATTCCGAGGGAACCGGCACCGCGACCATTTCGGCGATCTTGGGATGGCTGCCGATTATCTGTTCCAGCTCCTGCGATGATATATTCTCGCCTCGCCTTCGGATAGCGTCTTTTTTCCTATCCACGAAATGGATGTAGCCTTCAGAATCAATCAATCCGAAATCGCCGGTGTGAAACCACAGATTTCTCCATGTATTCAATGTTGCTTCAGGTTGCTTGTAGTAGCCGGTCATCATGATAAACGGCAGTTTAGGCCTGCATACGATCTCGCCCACCGAGCCGCGGGGCAATTCGTTATCGTAATCATCGAATATTTTGATCTCGAGCTCCTCTATCCCTTTGCCCAGAGTACCCGGTTTCCTGTCGTCCCAGGCCTGGATACTGACAGGCTCGATTTCGGTCAGGCCGTAATCGTCCTGTAATATGATATTGAATCTTTTCTCAAAGGCTTCCTGTATGTCTTTGGGCACCCATGCGCAGATCATGTTTTTAACCTGGTGATTCCTGTCGTCGGGCGATTCCGGCATGAGCATTAACAGCTGCAGGATCTGACCGAACCCGCCGGTGGCCGTGATTTTAAAACGCCTCAGGTCGTCCCACCATTTGCGCAGGCTGAAAGTCTCCACCATGTACATTGTTGAATCACTCAGCAGAGTGCTCATAGTTGCGTTCCCCATCCCTGAGAAATGATACATGGGAAACCAGTTGTAAAAATTCCCGCCCTCGGCGCCGTGCGTCACCTCGATCATTTTTTCGCCCGCATAGACATATTGATTGTGCGGCTGCATGATCGCCTTGGAAGCCCCGGTGGTGCCGGAAGTGAACTGCATGCAAAAAATGTCACTGTAGTGTATATCGACCTTGGGGGTCTCATCTCCGGCCTTCAGCATCTCCGGCCATGCAATCGTATCGAATTTGAAGGACGGAGCATTATCGGTATCGGGGCAGATAATCAGCTTTTCAAGGTTCTTCAATTCACCTTCGATAGCTTTCACGTTGTCAACAAAGTTTTTATGCACAACAAGGGCTTTGGCATCGGAGTTATTGATCATGTAGGCGAGGATATTACCCTTCTGGTGGTAGTTGATTGAAACCATCGTGATGCCTGATTTGGCGAGGCCGAACATAGCATATAGAAATTCGAGGCAGTTAGGCAGCAGGACGCAAACCTTATCACCTTTCTTCAGCCCCAGTTTCAAGAAGCTGTTAGCCACCCTGTTGGCCGTCTTGTTTAGGCCAGTGTATGTAACCAGGCCATCTTCGAAGTAGCAGAAGGGCTTATCACCGTTCTTTTCAGCCTTGAGCTCCAGCACACGCCCGACTGTCCTGTCTTTGTGCTGATATTTATCCATTTTTCAACCTCCTTTACCTTTGTTCATGATGTACTGATCTGTCAACCGAGCTTTGCAGTATTTACAACCTGTCTTTTTCTAGTCTCAACTTCATATATGGGAGCATTCAATTCCTTGAGGAATATATCAGGGGCGAAGGCGCCCTCCGGCGCCATCACTCCGTGTTTGCTTACTTTGCCGCGCGCCAACAGCAGCGCCGCCACTGCCGCGGGAGTGGCAGTGCCCGTGCGCACCGAATCTGTCATCAAGTCGTAGGTGTATCTGGTGGGGTCACCATCTTTCTGCCCGCTTACCACTACCTTGGTGGCGCCGGCACAGCCGGCATATCTGGCCATCTCTTCATTATATAAATCCAGGAAAAACCGGGGAGCAAAGCGGGGCAAGGCGCGCAGAAGCCTGACCGACAGCTCTCTCACTGGAAGAGAGTAACCCTCGGGAAGATTAAATGTTTCCGCACTGCCGAATCCCAACTCGGATAACGTCTTATATACATCAAGCATGCGTGAAGGGAAGACGGCCCCCTTGATGGTCACATCTTTAACGCCTTTGATGAAACGGGGCAGGCTCACCGGCTCAGCGTGACCGGTATAGCAGACCTCCAGTTTTCCCAGAGGAGGCATAAACTCGACCACCTCCGGCTCGGATAGGCCTTTGACGTTGACCCAGTCGCCGTTGATATACATGGGGACTTCCCCGGAAGTGATATGGAACCAGTGTATCATCGCTGCGGGGCCGGCTGGATCGGTGGCGCTCTCCGCCCAGTAGAGTCTTATCTCCTCCACTTCATCGAGCTTGTCCGCTCCGTATCTGGCCATGATGTTGGTCACTCCCGGGCTTGCGCCGCATCCGATGATGACTGTCACACCCGCTTTTTTGGCCTGGGCGTCTATCTTGAGCGAGGTCAGGGTGGCGTCGAAGTCGTCATCGATATCGACCATATTGACATGGGCGGCGATGCTGGCTTCGATTATTTTGGTCGCATACTTGTAATAAGGCCCGACCGCGCTGACCACCGCGTCCGCTTTTTTCATCTCGCTGACAAGGCCGCTCGAATCGTCGACATTTACGACTGCTGTGTCGACTCTTGATCCCAGGCGTTCGGACAGCTTCGCCAGCTTATTGGCAGCGGCATCAGCTACAGTTATCTGAACATCGCTGCGCGAAATCAATTGATTCACTATCTCCTCGCCCATGAGCCCTGCCCCGCCTAACACCAGAATACGCATTTTCATACCTCCACTTACATGATTGTACCTGTGATTAAAGGGATGAATGTCCGGCCAGGTTAACCGGTTTGACTGCATCGCGAATAGCTATTTCTGCGATGTAACTCCTTTAAGTATGATATCCGTTATCAGTTCGGTGTACTGCTTTAGCGAGTATTTATGACGAAAATACCAGCGCCTGAGGCACCACGTATCACAGAGCACGATAATGGAGTGTGCCTGGACATCAAGGTCCTTGATTGTGAAATCGCCCGAGCGAACGCCCCAGGTAAGAATGGACTTAAGCATATCAGCCAGTTGGATCTCCTGAGATATAAGCCTGCCGAGCTTTTCCGGTTTCAGATTTCTGGATTCCTGGTGCCAGAAGACAATCACGTCCTGCAGCTCGTCACAGTATTTGAGATACATTTCTATTGCCTTGCTGAGCGCCTCTCTGGGAGGAATATGCTGCAGCATCGGCAACGCATCCCTGGTGAACTGAGACATTGATTCCGTGACAGAATCAAGATACAACGACAGGATATTCTCCTTGGAACCAACATAGTGATATAGAGTGGCCAGATTCATGTCGCACTCTGCAGCGATATCCCTGACCGAGGTGCCCGGGTATCCCTTTTTGATAAAAAGCGCCGCGGTCTTATTTACAATTTCCATTTTACGTTTATTGCTTTTGACCAGAACAACGCCGGAGCCGGCTTTCTTATTTGTTGATTTCATTGCAACCTCATCAGTAAATCTTTATCAATCGCTTGATAGTTTATTATAAGAGTGGATGTTTGTCAAGAATAAATCAGGGCATCGTGGGCCGTATATGTATTAAGGCACAGGCATTGACAGACGTCAGGGATGCTGGTAATATGGTGATAATAATCAAACGCTTGATAAACAAATTAATGTAATACTATATCCTTATATTCTGATGGCATGAATTAATGGAGCGATAGAAACAAAATTCATTATCAGGGGAGGTAAAGTGTGGAACAGATAGCTTTAAAGAGGAACATCGGGTTGCTGGGGTCGATAGCTTTAATAACCGGAACTGTCGTAGGGTCTTCAATATTCATATTGCTGCCTTCGCTGGCGGGATTGACGGGTCCCAGTGTGTGGATAGCGTATGCGCTAGGTGTGGTGCCCGCACTTTTTACTATTCTCTATCAGATACAGCTGACGGGGACATTACCCGTAACAGGGGCAAATTATGTGTCCGTTACCAGGATGCTTTCTCCGTTCTGGGGAGGCATCTGTTCCATCGCCGGCGCCATAGCTATTATAACGGCCAATGTATTTGTGGCAGTCGGTTTCGCTAAAATTATCTGTGTATCTGTGCCGGTGATCCCTGAATTGGCATGGTCGATCGGTCTGATAGCGATTTTCGCTGTGATAAACTATTTCGGTATCTCGCTATCGACCCGTCTTCAAGCTCTGATGTTCGCGCTTTTCATACTGGGCATATTGATCTTTGGGATAGGTGGGGCAATAAATGTCAATCCTGCCAATCTCATCCCCCTTTTCCCTAATGGGGTATTGCCGTTCATCCTGGTGATAGTCGTGGCATCTGTGGGGTGGATCGGTTTTATTGCTCTGGCTGAAATAGGTGGTGAGATAAAGAATCCGCGGCGCACTATACCGCGCGCATTAATCATTGCACTGGTTGTCATTCTGATACTATACGTGTTGCAGTCTTTCGCCCTGGTGGCTACCATGCCCTGGGATCAGGCGGGCAAAGCGGGAAGCGATGCGATCTGGATCGCTGCCGCGACATTTCTTTCGCCACCGCTGGTAATCCTGCTGTATGTTGCTTTCACCTGTGCTGTATTGACCACGATCAACGGTCTGACCATGTCAGGGGCCCGTACATTTGTGGCCTGGGCCAGAGATGGTTTAATCCCGCAGGCTGTAGCTAAAATAGATAAGAAATACACTACACCCGGCATTGCCATACTGCTCGTATTCGTACTGGAATTAATCGGTATATTGGTTGCCGCCAGCATCGAGCAATATGCGCTGGTCCAGGTGCTGGCAATTATGATAGTGCAGATACTGGGCGCCACCGCCGTATTGCTGATGCCCAAAAAAATACCTGCACTATACAATAAAGGTGTTTTTCAGTTTAACAAATTCTGGAGATGGTTTACCTGGATAGGCTGCATAGTGCTGTTCTCGCTAATATTTCTTTTCGGCATAGTGCTTGATATGCTGGACGACAAAGGCGACATCACTAAAACGCCTTATACAATAATCGTCCTGGTCGGGATACTTCTGCTGGGGACTGTATGGTGGTTCATCAGGAAGGCATATTTGAAGAAGAAAGGTATAGACCTGAGTGAACAGATGAGAAGCACAACGGGGACGTCGGTGTTAGAGGCGCAGGATTAAAGGATTGGAATACCGGCTGGTATTCTTATGCTGATAGCGGGCGGGTTTAAAAACCCGCCCCAACATTTTGTCCTGTAGGGGCGTACCTTCAGGTGCGCCCGTATTTTAGGATACCAGCTTGAAAATCGGACGGGCGATCTCGCCTGCGGAGTATTTGTCGCCGGCGAAAACAGCCGTGCTCTCCATTTGCACCTTGCGGCCCATGATGTCCATGGTTGCCTGCTCCGGCTTGATACCGGCGAGATTGCCCATTACCCAGGGACCCTCATCCAGCTCCACGATTAGCACAATATAAGGCGCTTCGGACTCACGGCCCTCGGCGGCCACGTAGTTGACTGTGAAGGTCTGTATGGCGCCGCTGCCCTTCAATTCAAGGGTTTCCAACCGGCTGCCGCCGCATTTTGCACAGATAAGCCTGGGCTGCGCCGACACCTCTCCGCAGCCGCTGCATTTAAGGCCACTCAACCTGCCCTGCTTCAGGTTTTCATTGTATTCTTTGAAAGTGAGTTTAGCTTCCACTTCATTGCTCCCTTACGTTTATATTACCAGCCGCGCCTGAGTATCATGTTGCACAGCGTGCCGCCGTCCCCTCCCAGCGTATCGGTCATTCCAACCTTAACTCCATCCACCTGACGCTCGCCGCACTCTCCGCGAAGCTGTCTGACGACCTCAAAGGCCTGAGCCGCGCCGGTGGCGCCCACCGGGTGTCCCTTGGCCTTGAGTCCGCCTGAGAGATTAAGCGCTATCTTGCCCCCTATTTTAGTTTCGCCCTTTTCCACCGCCAGTCCGGCCGTCCCGTAGGGGAAGAATCCCAGCCCCTCCAGCGCGATCAGCGCGGCGATGCTGAAGCAGTCGTGCAGCTCGACCACGCCGATATCCTTCGGTCCCAGACCGGCCATTTTATACGATTGCTGCGCCGCCAGCTCACGCGACCTTATGCGCGGAAGGAACTCTTTCTGGCTGAGCAGGTTACCTGCGGATGCCTGCCCCACACCGGCGATCAGCACGGGCTTTTTGGTGAGCTTCCTGGCAGCCTCCTCCGAGGCGATTATCACGGCAGCCGCGCCGTCCGTGAAAGGGCAGCAGTCGGCCAGCTGCAGGGGTGAGGCTATCGTCGGGCTTTTCCGCGCGTCCTCCAGAGTCAGCTCCTTTTGAAACTGCGCCCTTGAATTGCGCGCCCCGTAGTAGTGTGAGTTGATGGACACCTGGTACATCTGGTTTTTAAGGGTCTCCAGCGGTATGTTGTATCTTCTGGAGTAGAGATGAGCCAGCATGGCGAAGACGCCGGGGAAGGTTACTCCCGCAGCGTATTCGTAGCGGCTGTCGCTGGACATGGCGAAGGTGCGCGTGGCCAGGGGCGTGCCCATTTTGGTGGCGCACTCCGTCCCGCCGGCCAGGACGATATCGTACTGGCCCGAGGCCACCCATATAAAGGCGTCGCGGATGGCGGCCGAGGCCGAGGCGCAGGCGTTCTCGTACCTGTTGGCAGGTATGCCTGCCAGACCCAGGTAGTCAGCCGCAAAGGACTGCGGTTGGGCCTGACCCTCCTCGAAGTCACCAAGGTAATTGCCCAGGAAGAGGGCCTGAACCTGTTTGGGTTTAATGTCGCACTCGTTAACGGCCTCCGTGGCGGCGTCGCCGAAAAGCTCTATAGCCGTCCTTGGCTGCTTGCCCGTGAATCTGGTCATGCCGGCGCCGGCGATCACCACTTTACGCATGTGAAACCTCCTGGTTTTGATGCCCGGCCCGGCCGGGAAAACAGTCTATTGTAACGCTTCGGCCAGGGCGTTTGCCATCTCGCCGATGGCCTGCCCCGCCTGCGGCAGCAGTCCGGTGAAGGACAGAAATCCATGTATCATACCATCGTACCTGTGTAATTTACATGGTATGCCTGAATTAAATAGTCTGGCCGCGTAGGCTTCACCCTCGCTCATCAGCGGATCGAACTGGGCTGTTATTACCAGTCCGGGCGGCAACCCCGTGACATCGTCGGCCAGCAGCGGCGAGACATAGGGGTCAAGCACATCGTCGGGCTTGTTGATATAGAGCGGGATGACCTGCTCGATAATTTTTCCGGTCAGGTAGTACCCTTTGCCGTTGAGGCGGTAGGATTCCCTCTCCTGGTTCGAGGCGTCCACTGCAGGGTAGGCCAGCGCCTGGAAGCGTATGGTCGGTCCACCGCGGTCACGCGCCACCAGGCATACTGCGGCTGCCAGGTTGCCGCCCGCGCTATCCCCGGCCACTGCCAGGCGATGGGGATCGCCTCCGAAGGAGCCGGCCTCCGCATAAGCCCATTGCAGTGCGGAATAGACATCCTCCAGACCTGCCGGGAATTTGTTCTCCGGCGCCAGCCGGTACCCCACCGATATCGCTACGGCCTGCGCATGGTCGGCCAGCCTGCGGCAGACGTTGTCATGGCTCTCGATGCTCCCCACCACCCATCCTCCGCCGTGGAGATAGAGTATTACCGGGAGCCCGACACGGTTCGACGGCCGGTAAATCCTGACCGGCAGTCCGTTATGTACACTCGCATCAGTTACGCAGAATATTTTCTTAATGCGCCCGGCGGCCAAACGGCTGTCACGCTCTACGATGCGGCGGTTGGCTTCAGGAGAGATATTCAGATTGTAGAATTCCTTGTGGACCAGCCGCATCCCGGCCAGCATCACGGCGATGCGGGTATTCAGCCTTCTACTTTTTTCACTCATGTCAGGATCTCCGGAGGACACGGAAGTGTATACGTCAGCCTGCAATGTGCTACTATTATAGTATATGGTTACAATCACCCGCACTCTACTGACCCGGCGCCGCAAATAAATTTCCGCAGGAGCTTCTCTTGTCCCCGAAATTCCGTGAAGATATCAGAAATATAGCTATTATTGCGCATGTCGACCACGGCAAGACCAGCCTGGTGGACGCCCTGCTCAAACAGAGCAAGGTATTCCGCGAGAACCAGCAGGTGGGCGAGCTGATTATGGACCGCAATGCCCTCGAGCGCGAGAAGGGCATCACCATACTGGCTAAAAATACGGCGGTGATGTACCGGGGCGTCAAGATCAATATCATCGACACTCCCGGCCATGCCGATTTCAGCGGCGAGGTGGAGCGAGTGGTCAACATGGCGGACGGCTGCCTTCTTCTGGTTGATTCCGTAGAGGGACCTATGCCGCAGACCCGTTTCGTATTGAAACAGGCGTTTGAGAAAGGTCTCAAACCCATCGTGGTGATCAACAAGATAGACCGCGAGAACGCCCGCATCGCCGAGGTGGTCAGCCTGACACAGGACCTGTTCCTGGAAATAGCCACCGACGCCGGCCAGCTCGATTTCCCAGTTTTATACGCAAGCGCCCGCAACGGGACGTGCACAGCTGATCCGGCAGTGGAGGGCACCGATATGGCGCCGCTTTTCGAGGCCATACTCAAGCAGGTACCCCCGCCGGCCATCGACGACGGCCCCTTCCAGATGCTCGTGTCCAACCTGGATTATGACAGCTACAAGGGACGTTACGCCATCGGTCGCATATTAAGGGGCAGTGTACGCGCCAAAGATACTCTC
>Ga0136653_10002006_pt1 | contig 11149 bp, 8 predicted proteins | sample LakKivw275mmetaG_FD_94866 | JGI IMG/M metagenome (GOLD analysis project Ga0136653, IMG submission 94866) | Anoxic lake water microbial communities from Lake Kivu, Rwanda to study Microbial Dark Matter (Phase II) - Lake Kivu water 275m metaG... | ecosystem: Environmental > Aquatic > Freshwater >... | reverse complement strand
GCGCTTCCAGCGCTATTAACGCCATCAACTCCGCCCCTCCAAGGCTTGATCGTTGTTTATTATCTATCCTTGGGGTTCCGCTGCGCTTCACCCCAAGCTATGGAATGTCGCGCTTCCAGCGCTGTTAACGCCATCAACTCCTCGCTTCCAGCGCTGTTAACGCCATCAACTCCGCCCTTCCAGCGCTGTTAACGCCATCAAACACCAACTCCATCGGGGCTTGAACATGGATTTAGTCTTTCCACCCCAAGGTTCCGCTGCGCTGCACTCCGGGCAACAATGTGTCCCCTTCCTACAGGGCTTAACCACTCTCTCTACAGCCTCTCAATTCAATGCCCCTCAGTGCATTATCCCGTCAGCGGCTGCTTCCTCACCCCTCCTTCCAAGCCATCCAGCATTCAAAATCCTGGGGCAGCTGGACGAATCCGGCTTTTTTATAGATGTTGATGGCGGCTGGATCGCTGGACACCAGATAGAGATAATTGTCCGTGATGTTTTTATGATATTGCACCAAGTGGTGGATCATGGCACCGGCGAAGCCCCGGCCGCGGAATTTATCGCGGGTGAAGACATCGTCCACGCGGCTGTAGCCGGCAAATACACTCACGGAGGCAAAGGAAGCCAGTTCGCCGTTCACAAATCCACCCAGCAGATGATAGGAGGGATGCAACAGATGGCGTTCCACCACCTTGATCGTCCAGTCGCCGCCAAATTCGATGGCGATGGTTTCCATGATGTCGATGTCGAGGGATTTGATGCGTGAGATTTGCAAAGCGGCAGCGGGCATGAGGGTGCTGGGATTCTGATGCAGGAAGAACTGGTCTTGTCGGGGTTCGATGACGAAATTGTGGTTTTCCAGGGCGGGTTTGATACGTTCGAGTTCATTGGCTTTGAAAGATTGATAGATCCGGGGGGTGATGGCCTTGGATTTGTAGAAAAACTCAACGTCCCGCAGGGATGCCTCCACCCCGATCCAGTCGGTGATCATGGCATGGTTGCTGTCGTAGGAAGCCTTGTTGCCTTCATTCCAGAACAGCAGGCCATAGTCCTTGGTGGTCATATTCGTGAAGCGATCCGGAAACTTGCGCTCTGTATCCAGCAGCCGGTTCATGTTAAAAGGCAGGGGCATATCTCCTCCCGGTGCATGTTTCTTTTAAAGATATGATAGTGGAGTAGCTGCGGCAGGCAACTTTTCTTTAGTGACTAGAGATTAGTGATTAGTGATTAGTGCTACGCAGAGGGTGGAGATGGAGGACTGAAGTTATGGTTAAAGGGAAGGAGGGAATAGGGAAAAAATGAATGGGGCTTCGCTCAAGGATAAAACTGATACCCCCGGCGCAGCATTCACCATTAACCACTAACCACAACCCTCTCACCTCCAGCTTTCATCCCCGGCGCAGCACTAATCACTAATCACTAATCACTCCTAAAAGCATTGACGAAAACCACCCTCTGCGGAATCTGGCTCTCATGAACAATTTTCCCTGTGTCCGGTTTGCCGTTCTGCTGTTCCTCTTGCTGCCGGTTGCCTGTGCCGTCAGCAAAGGCAATGTGTATCCCCTTTCCTCCGGTTATCTGAGGGAGGAGGGATTGTTCGCCCGGTTGAAAGCCCTATCCGAACTCAATCCGGCGTTGGTGAGGCTGCACATCATCGGATTCAGTAGCACCGAGAATCTTCCGCTGTATCTGCTCTGGGTGGGCAGAGCGAAGGCGCCCCGGAAGGTTCTGATCATCGGCCAGCATCATGGCGATGAGGTGTTGGGGCTGGAGCTGTCCCTGGCCTGGGCGGAGGAACTGGCACGGCGTGCGGCTAAAGACAAGAAGATCAACAGCATACTGGACGAGTACCAGTTCTTCATCCTGCCCACCATCAATCCCGAGGGGTTCCGTGTGGTGAGCAGCGGCAAATACCAATACAAACGCAAGACCAACCGCGATACGAACCGGAACGGCATCCTCGACCTGCGCACCGATGGGGTGGACCTGAACCGCAACTATCCGGTGTTTTGGGATGAAGACTCCCCGGTGGCGGTTACCCATCCCAACTACAAGGGCAACGCGCCCGCTTCGGAGGAGGAGGTGAAGGCGGTGATCGCCCTGGCGCAACAACACCGCTTCGAGATCGGGATCTTCTTTCACAGTTCCGCCTCCGGCGCCTATAGCGAAAAGATCTTCCTGCCCGCCATCGATGCCGGAAATCAGAGGCAGCAGGAGCGTTATGAACGGTTGCTGAAATTCACCTCGGAGTATGCCAAACTGCTGAAACGGGACTATGCCAAGGGGCACTATGAGGTTAGCTCCGGAGGCAGTTCCCGCGTGGGCAATGCCCGCAACTACTTTTTCCATATGCACGATACGGATGCCTTCCTGGTGGAGATCGGCGGCATCAATGCTTCCGGGATCAGCGTGATCCACCCACCCAGTTCCAAAAAAGATAAGATCATCGCCATGCACGTGAACGCCCTGCGCACCATCCTGTTCAAACATATTGGCAAAGGAGGGAACCAATGAGTATTCTGAGCGAAATCAAGAATCCCGCTTCGGAGATCGTGGCAATGCTAAACAGCCTTTACGATGGGGTCTATGTGGTTGACCGGCAGCGCCGTATTCTCTTTTGGAACAAAGCTGCAGCGGAAATGACCGGTTATTCGCCCCAGGAAGTTATGGGACGCAGCTGTTCGGATAATATACTCAACCATATCGATGAAAACGGCGTCCTGCTCTGCAACAGCCTTTGCCCCTTGCTGGAGGCGATGAATATCAATGGCATCGCCACCGCCAAAGTGTATCCGCTCAGTAAGAGCGGCAGGCGGTTCCCCGTCGATGCCCATGTATCCAGCATCCTGGATGAAAATGGCATTGCCATAGCCGGCATCGAGGTCTTTCGGGATATCACACACCAGGAGGAGTATCGCACCCTCCAGGAGAAGTTCAATACCATTATCCGCAAATATGTTTCCACCACCACCTACGAGGATGTGATGCACCGCGCGCAGGCAGATGCCCAAAGCCGCAGACCGCGGACCGTGGACATTACCGTGATGTATCTGGATGTGGTGAATTTCACCAGGTTCACGGAGCAAAACACACCTCAGGAAGTGGTGGAGATGCTGAATGGGCTGTTCAGCGTGTGCGATGTGATCACCAGGGAATGTTTTGGCGATATCGACAAGTTCATCGGGGATGCCATCATGGCGGTATTTCACAATGCCAACGACGCGGTCCAAAGTGCCATGCGCATCCTTCATTCAGGTATTCCGGAGCTCAACCGGCTTCGCCAAAGGGCCAACAAACAGGAGGTGCAGATCCGCCTCGGCATCAACAGCGGATTGGTTATGCAGGGCGATATCGGAACCCTCGACCGCAAAGACCTTACGGTGATCGGAGATACAGTCAATACAGCCGCCCGCATCGAAAATAGCTCACCTCCCAACCGGCTGCTGATCTCCGAGGGCACCCTGGCCAGGCTTAACCCCGAATTGCACCAGAGCTTCGAGTATCACAGCGAAGTGGAACTGCGCGGGAAATCCGAACCGATCAAGCTATATATTCTAAGCTCATAAAAAACCCTCATAGGAAGTTTGTACATGCACCTTACAAGACTTATTGCCACACTGTTGCTCCTGCTTTGCTTATCCTGGCTGTCCGCTTTGCCGGATGCCTTCACCGCCTCTGGCAATCCAGAACTATACAACACACTGCGGGAAAAGGCACAGCAAAACCTGCGGAATCTACCCAAATCCCTGCAGAAACAATACCGCGATCTGCTGCGGCGCAATCCGGACATCCTGATGGCATATCTGATCGCCTATGAGAGCGATGCCAACCTTGCCTGTGCCGATCCCGCCGATGTCGATAGTAACTACCGGCAGATTCTGATCCTGCTCAACCGCTTCGGCACGGACCATTCTCCGGAATTCTTCCTGTCCTATGTGGCGAAACAGACCGTCTCCGATGAACGCATCGAAGCCTACCGCCTGCCTTTGCTGAACGACGGGCTGCGCAAGGTGATGGAAAGCTCGAAAAACGAACTGGAGCTCTACCGGGCCGTGAGCCAATGGTGCGTGGGCAGGCTGAAATTCCAGCCCACCTCGGGACGGGACCAGACGCCTTTGGACATCACCCAGAAAAGCATTCTGGGGCGTTGCGAGGAGATGCAGATCCTGTTCGTGGCCGCTGCCCGGACCGTGGGATTGCCTGCCCGCCCCGCCAGTTCTCCCTGGTGGGCGCATACGGACAACAACCATGCCTGGGCGGAAGTGTGGCTGGACGGTGCCTGGCACTATACCGGGGACATGGACGCGGCCTATTATCCCGATCAAACCTGGTTCAGCGGCTTGATCGACAAGACCGTGCTGATCCTGGCAGACGGTTCACTGCCCTCGGAGCAGGATGAGGTGCTGATCCATGGCAAATATGACTGTGTGATCAATTCCATCCGTAACTATGCCGGGGAGCGCACCCGCACCCTGAGGCTACAAACCCTTGATCCGGAGGGCAATCCACTGCCTGAGACCCAGGTGGGAGTGATGGTCTATAACTGGGGCTCGTTGAGGCCATTGGTCTTTGTCCAGACCGATGCCGAGGGCAAACTTACCCTCAGCGTGGGTCGCGGTGACTTCTACCTTTCCGCCTTCAAGGATGGCAACAAAGCCCTGCAACTGGTTCCCTCCACGGAGGATACCGAACTATATCTGGCGCTGGTATTGAAGGATGAGCCCCTGGCGGACCAAAATGCCTGGCTGGAATATCCCGCCAATCCCTATGAATGGAAACAGGCGCCGCCGGTGTGGAACGCTGGCGTGGAACGGGAAAAAGCCAATTGGAACGCGCAGGATCAGAACTTCAACGAACGCCAGGCCGCCTCTGCCGATACCCTGATCGGTGCCCTGGCCGCCGCCTCGCGGGGCAATTATACACAGCTGCTGCGTTTCCTCCGGCGCCATCCCACTCCTGAACCGGGCTTTTGTGAATTCCTGCTCAATGACGATCCCAAATACCTCTGGCAGGCGGATTCCGATCAACTGGAAGCCTTGTATGACTTCTACCGGCGCCATCAGGATACTGACCTGAGTACCGACGATCTGGCCGCCGTCCTGAGACCGGCAGTGCATTATGAGGAATTGCCCCAAACCTTCAAAAAACGCAGGGGTGTCCCCCAACTCTATCCCAAGGCTTTTTATAAAAAAGGGAAAACCAACCTGGAGCGCTTGAACAACGCCATGGCCTGGTTGAAAAAGAACTACCGCATCGAGCCCTCGCAAGCCCTGCAAGGCCTGCTTCCGCTGGACGTGGCAGTGCAGCGAAAACACCTGACTCCCTATCAATACCGCATTCTGGCGGTCAGCCTGGCCCGCGCCAATGGCATCCCGGCCCACTTCACCCGCCAACCGAACCTGATCTATGTGATGCTCGAACCGGGGCAGTGGGGTTATTATGACCTGGTCAAATGCGCGCCGGAAGCCGATGTGAAGGATGACCGGGCATTCATCACACTCCAGGTGCTGGCCTCGGACGAGATCGGCGCGCCGCTGTCCGGGATCCGCAGCTCCCTGCAGCTCACCCGCTATCAGGACGGCGCCTTTTACTGGATGGACAATTCCTTTGAAGACCAGGGCAGCGGCAGTTACCAGATCCGCGTGCCCAGGGGAGAGTACTATCTGAACCTGGGTTATCGCATCTCGGACAGCAAGACCGCCTTCCAGCTCAAACACCTTGATTTTTCAGAACTGGACAGCCTGAGGCTGGAACTCACCCTGGCGGAATATCCCCGCAACTGGGGCAGGGTTTCAGAAGAGATCGCAGCCCTGTTGGAGCAGGTGGACACCTCCGGCTATGATATTGTGCTGATCGGCAACCACGACCAGGAGAACAGCATCTGCCTGGCCGAAAAACTGCGCGGGCTGGGCAAAAGCTTCCTCTGGTTGGGTTATGAGCCAGCAGCCGCCAGCCTGGACAACTACCGCTTTTCAGCGACTTGGAGAGAAATGGTGGACAAGGATCAGCGCAACCGGGTGCGCACCATCACCCTGGTGCGCAAGGATGGGAGCTGGCAGAGCTTTGAGGGAATGTGGGAGAGTTTTGTCATTAGTGATTAGTGACTGGTGATTAGTGATTAGTGCTGCGCATGGGCTGAAGGTGCGGACAATCGTCCTGGCCTTGGGATAACAGTATTTTCAAAACAGAGAGAGAGAGAAAGCCTTTGATGCAGGATATAACTTACCCATTCAGCGCAGCATTAACCACTCACCACTAACCACTCACCCAAAAGAAAGCCTTCCCACAGCGGGGAAGGCTTTCGATGTATGGGTATTGGAGTTTGTTTAATACATTCCGCCCATGCCGGGATTGGGCATCGGAGCGGGTGGTTCGGGTTCCTTGATATCGGTTACGATGCACTCGGTGGTGAGCAGCAGTCCGGCGATGGACGAAGCGTTTTGCACGGCGCTGCGGACCACCTTGGCAGGATCGATGATGCCGGCCTTGAAGAGGTCTTCAAACACTCCGGTGTAGGCATTGAAGCCCATGTGGATGTCGGTGTAGCCCTTCAGTTTCTCCACGATCACGGCACCTTCCTCGCCAGCATTGTCGGCGATATGGTAGGCGGGTCTTTCCAGGGCTTTCATCAGGATCTGGACAGCCACTTCCTCCTCGTGGGAGAGGCCTTTCATGTTCTTCAGGGCTTTGGCGGCCTGGATCAGGGTAACTCCGCCGCCGGGAACGATCCCTTCCTCTACTGCGGCACGGGTGGCGTGCAGGGCATCGTCCACGCGGGCCTTCTTTTCCTTCATTTCGGTTTCGGTGGCGGCGCCGATGCGGATCACGGCCACGCCGCTGGAAAGCTTGGCCAGGCGTTCCTGAAGCTTTTCCTTGTCATAATCGGAAGTGGTTTCCTCGATCTGGGCCTTGATCTGTTTGATGCGTCCGTCGATGTTCTCCTGGTTGCCGGCGCCTTCGCGGATGGTGGTGTTTTCCTTTTCCACGATCACTTTCTTGGCGCGCCCGAGGTCGGTCATGGTGGCGCTGTCCAGGCGGCGTCCCATTTCCTCGCTGATCAGGGTGGCGCCGGTGAGCACGGAGATATCCTCCAGCATGGCTTTGCGGCGGTCACCAAAGCCAGGGGCTTTGACGGCGACCACGTTCAGCACGCCGCGCAGCTTGTTCACCACCAGGGTGGCCAGGGCTTCGCCTTCGATGTCCTCGGCGATGATCAGGAGGGGTTTGCCGTGCTGGGAGATCTCCTGCAGAATGGGCAGCAGGTCTTTCATCACGCTGATCTTCTTGTCGTGCACCAGGATGAAGGGGTCTTCCAGTTCGGCCACCATCTTGTCCGGATTGGTCACAAAATAGGGGGAGATGTAGCCGCGGTCGAATTGCATGCCTTCCACCTTCTCCAGGCCGGTGTCGATGGATTTGGCTTCCTCGATGTTGATGATGCCTTCCTTGCCCACGCTTTCCATGGCATCGGCGATCAATTTGCCGATCTCCGGATCGTTGTTGGCGGAAATGGAAGCGATCTGGGCGATCTCCTCACTGCTTTTGATGGTCTTGGAAAACTCGTGGATCTTCTCCACCACAATCTTGCTGGCTTTTTCCAGACCGCGCTTCAGATACATGGGATTCACGCCCGCGGTCACGTGCTTCAATCCCTCTTCGATGATCGCCTGCGCAAGCAGCGTGGCGGTGGTGGTGCCATCGCCGGCAATGTCGTGGGTCTTTTCCGCCACTTCTTTGCACAGCTGGGCGCCCATGTTCTCAAATTCGCCTTCCAGCTCGATTTCCTTGGCTATGGTTACGCCATCATTGGTGATGGTGGGAGAGCCAAATTTTTTGTCCAACACCACATTCCTGCCCTTGGGTCCCAGGGTCACTTTCACAGCATCGGCAAGCTGATCAACGCCCTTCTTGAGCGCCGTCCGAGCTTCGTGTGCATAGAGCATTTGTTTTGCCATTTTTGTATTACCTCCATACTGAGTAAATTCGGTTTTATTAGCAGTCTATACAATTGAGTGCTAAAATTAGTATAAGCCGATTTCTGTCAAGCACAAATTATTTTTTCCGGATTTTTTTAATGGTTGACAGATCTCCTCCCTCGCGCTTTGCTGCTCCCCAAATAAAGCTGCAAGGACGATATGGACAGGCACATCGAAGAATATCTGGCGCATCTGCTGATTCAACTGGCCCAGGAAGGGATCGAGCTGCAGGAGCAGCGCGAGATCGCCTGGGGGATCCAGTTGAGGCTGCTGCGAGGCACCGAGAAAGCCGTGCTGAACCTCTATTATTCCGAGAAGAAGGGATTGAGCAAGGTGGTGGGGGCGGCGGCGGGAAGCGCCTTGAAGGCGAAGCTGGAACAACTGGTCAGCTCGGATGCGGTTCCCGAGGGGCAATTGCATCACTGGGAGAGCTGGATCGGCAGCGACGAATGCGGGAAAGGGGACTATTTCGGATCGCTGGTGGTTGCCGCCTTTGCCCTGGAGCGTTCCCGGGCTGGAGAATTGAAAAAGCTGGGAGTGAAGGACAGCAAGCTGCTGGGGGATTCTGAAATCATTGCCCTGGCCAAACAGCTTTATGAGCGGTTTCGGGGCCAGATCAACTGCATCGTGCTCAAGCCCCCTAAATACAACGACCTGATCGAATCCATGAAGCGGCAATACAAGAACCTGAACGACCTCCTGGCCTGGCAGCACGGCACCGCCATCCTGGAACTGCTGCACAAGCGATCCGGCATCCAGGGCATCCTGGTGGACCAATTCAGCCGCAGCCGCAAGGTGGAGCGCTTCCTGAAGGACAAGGGGACAGACATCACGATCGTGGAAGTATCTGGAGCGGAGGCCGATCCGGCGGTGGCGGCAGCCTCAGTTATCGCCCGTTACCAGTTTCTGCTGCACCGGCAGGACCTGAACAGATATTACAAGATGGATTTCCCCAAGGGCTCCGGCAAGGCGGTGCAGAAGGCGGGCCGGGAATTCATCGACCGCTATTCGCTCCAGCGGCTGCGCGAGGTGGCCAAGCTGCATTTCATCACCAGCCATGCCCTGCAGCAGAGGGAAATCTTCGTCTCTGACCAGGAAACTACACATCCTCCCCAAACCAAACACTAACTTCTGATCAAACCATGTCTGAGAGGGCCCCCGACCTCGCGGAATCCTGAACATCTGTTTATCCGGAGTTCATTCCTCGCGGCAAAGCCTATTTTGAAAAAGGGCTTGACGGGTTTCCAAAGCTGAAAGATACTGTAATCTATCATTTGTCATTGACAATGTGCCATAACTCAGGCTGCTCAGATAACATCTATTGAACTGAGAAACAACCAGTTGGATGTTGCGTCAATCTTTGGCACTCAGCAGCAATGATCCAAGGCAAAGTGGAGTTACGATGAAGAAAGAAAACGGAAAGCTCGATTGGATAAGGATCATAGTCTCTGCCTTTTTGGGGGGATTGTTGGTGGGAGCAGTATTCCTGGTGCGCGTCCTCTGGATATCTGCTGGAAATGTCAGCAGCATGGCCCTGCGGGTGGTCATTCTGGTGATCCTCTGGATCTTCTTTTCCTACTTGATCTACCGTGCCATTCCCCAGGGAGGCGACTCTCCTTAAATCGGAACCTTGTCTGCAAGCAATTCTTCCCTGCGATATCTTTCAGCAAGAGAGGCAGATGGGAAGAGACGGTAGAATCCCGAGGGGTTTCCACCCTGGGCTGAGTTGTTTCGCTCTTCCGGAGCCTTTCAACATCCCCAACGCAGCATTAACCATTAACCATTAACTACTAACCATTAACTTTCCGCTTCACCTCTCCCGTTAGCAATACGGAATCATTACGGAGTCATTACGGATTAACTCCGTAATGACTCCGTAATGATTCCGTATTGCTAACGGGAGGGAAGAGGATTCCAGGCATCCTGCCTGGAGGGTGTGAACACCAGGGGTGGCGAGCTCCTGTTCGCCACAGCGGCCGACAGGCCGCTTCGGCATTGACAAGCTCCGCAGGAGCGAAACAACCATAGCCCAGGGTGGAGCGCAGCGGAACCCTGGGCATATTGTATAGCCCGTCCCGGGCTTTTTCACACCCTCCCAACCTGGCGGTACAATCAAATGAATTCGTTCCAATGCATAAACTTCATATCCGGTTTCCCCTCGCAATGAACAGATGAATCCGGCGATCCCGGCCTGGTGCCAGAGGCTCTTAATACCCAGCCCCGCAGATAGATGCAGCCACCGCCGCAGAAATATCTTGACTGAATATCATACCATCATAAAAATGAAAATCAGATAACAGGTCATAGTATACGTATTATATATGTGTTCAGGAGGAAGAAATGAACAAGGCTTGTTTGATCATGCTGCTTTGCCTCGTCGGTGCCGGCGCCCTGGCCCTCACCGCGAGCTACGACAGCGCCTATTTCACCCTCGACCTCGTCGCCCCGGAGCTGGAGCTGATCGCTCCCAATGGCGGCGAAGCCTGGTACATCGGCGATACCAACGATATTCTGTGGAGCGCATCCGACACCAACCTCGACCCCAATTCCGTTTATCTCTGGTACAGCCTCAATGGCGGTTTGGATTACCTCCCCATCGCAGAAGCCATTCCCAACAGCGGCTCCTGGCCCTGGGAGATCCCCTCCGTGCAAAGCTACCAAGCCCGGGTCCGGGTCCGGATCGGCGACAGCTTTGGCAATCTCAGCCAGAAGTCATCGCTGGGCACCTTCACCATCACCTACGTTCCGCCAGCTCCACCGGACAGCGTGACCATCAGCACCGTAAACAACCGGGATGCCCTCATCACCTGGCTGCCTGTCACCCAGACCATCTACGGCACCCCGATCACTCCGGACGGCTATGTGGTGCTCTACAACGAAACCCCCTATGAGGACGACCAGTTTTACTACTTCCTGGCGGAGGTGCAGGACACCAGCTACACCCACCTGAACGTGGCGCATTGGCGCGACCAGATGTTTTACCGCGTGATCGCCTTCAAGGATTACGACGGCCGACTCGAAGCCCTGCTCAAGGCCTTGGGTGGGGAAAACACGGAAAAACGCCTGTGGAGCGAGATCCTGGCTGACCTCTACCGCGAAGGAGGTGGACAATGAACGCCCGTAACACTGCCTTCAGGCGGTCGTTTCGCTGGCTTCAGCCGGCAACTCCGCCCCTC
>Ga0136653_10002002_pt1 | contig 11166 bp, 20 predicted proteins | sample LakKivw275mmetaG_FD_94866 | JGI IMG/M metagenome (GOLD analysis project Ga0136653, IMG submission 94866) | Anoxic lake water microbial communities from Lake Kivu, Rwanda to study Microbial Dark Matter (Phase II) - Lake Kivu water 275m metaG... | ecosystem: Environmental > Aquatic > Freshwater >... | reverse complement strand
TTAGCTCAAATAATTGAAAATTGGAAATTGAAAATTGAAAATTTCAAAGGCGGAAGCCTTTTAATTGTTCTGCCGGAATATAATAAAAATTTAATTTTGGCCTCCAAAAATTTGCCGGAAGTTAAAACGATTCAGGCCAAAGATTTGAACTGCTTGGACTTGCTCTCTTTCAAATATTTGTTGATGCCGAAGGAAGCGATAAAAGCAATAAAAGAAACATTTATTAAATAATTTATACAAATGGCTTTAAGAAATATATTCAAAAAGAAAAAAATAGAAGAGAAAGAAGTAGAAAAAAAGGAAATCGAAAAACCGAAAGAGGAAATAATAGTTCCGAAAAGGGAAAGAAAATTAATTATTGGCGAGGCTTATCGAATTTTAAAAACTCCCCACGTGACCGAGAAAGCGGCCGATTTAGTTAAAAAAAATCAGTATGTTTTTAATATTTATCCGAAAAAAAATAAAATTGAAATAAAAAAGGCAATTGAAGACCTTTACGGAGTGAGGGTGCTGAAGGTTAAAATTATCAATATCCCGGCGAAAAAGAGAAGACTGGGGAAGGTGAAGGGATGGAAAGCAGGATATAAAAAAGCAATTGTCAAAATAAAAGAGGGGCAGAAAATCGAGGTGTTGCCGAGATAAATTTCAAAATGCAAAATTCGAAATTACAAGTTAAAAGCCAAAAGTTATTAACGAAGAAGAAACCTGAAAAAAGGCTGCTTTTAAGTTTTAAGGAAAGAGCCGGTCGAGGGAATTCCGGGAGGATTACGGTCCGGCATCAGGGCGGAGGAGTAAAAAGACTTTATCGGATTGTTGATTTTGGCCAAGAAAAATTAGGGATTTCCGGCAAGGTTATCGCTTTGGAGTACGACCCTTATCGAACCGGATTTTTAGTCTTGGCAGAATATCAAGATGGGGAAAGGCGATATTTATTGGCTCCGAAGGATTTAAAGGTTGGAGACCAAATAATTTGCGCCGAGAAAGCCGAAATTAAAATCGGCAATAGAATGAAATTGAAAAATATTCCGGTAGGAACGTTGATATTTAATATTGAATTGGAGACCGGCAAAGGGGGAAAATTAATCAGGGGAGCGGGAACGGCGGCAAAGATATTGGCTCAGGAAGAAAATCTTACTCATTTATCTCTTCCTTCCGGCGAAATCAGGAAAATTTCTCAGGAATGTTTTGCCACCATCGGCCAGGTTTCCCATCCAGAAAAAAGATTTGAAAAAATTGGCAAAGCCGGCAGAAAAAGGTTAAAAGGTTGGAGGCCTTCTGTTCGGGGGACGGCAATGAATCCTCCGGATCATCCTCATGGCGGTGGGGAAGGGAAAACTACGACTGGTCTGAAATATCCCAAAACTCCTTGGGGAAAACCGGCTTCGGGCGTGAGAACGAGGAAAGGAAAATGGACAGATAAACTTATTATTAAAAGAAGAAAATAAAAATATGGTGCGCAGCCTTAAAAAAGGTCCTTATGTGGACCAAAGACTTATTGAAAAAATAAAAAAGTTGAAGGCGGGAACAAAGGAAATTATTAAGACCTGGGCCAGGGACTGCACGATTTCGCCGGAAATGGTCGGATTTACCTTCGGAGTTCATAATGGAAAGGAATTTATGCCGGTTAAGGCGACTGAGGAAATGGTCGGGCATAAGCTTGGTGAATTTTCTCCGACGACAAAATTCTTCCGTCACGGCGGAAGAATGCAAAGAGAGTTGGAAGCCAAGGTAGTTGAAAAAGAAACCGAAAAAGTAAAAGAAGGAGCTAAATAATATGACCGTTACCGCTAAACTAAAAGACCTGAGAATTGCGCCTCGAAAAGTCCGATTGGTTGCTGATTTAATTCGAGGAAAATCAGTTGAGGAAGCTCAAAATATTTTGAGTTTTGCGGTGAAAAAAGCGACCGGTCCATTTTTAAAACTTTTGAAATCAGCCATCGCTTCGGCTAAAAATAATTTTCAGTTGGAAGAATCTAATCTGTATATTTCAAAAATTTTAGTTGACGAAGGCCGGAAATATAAAAGATGGCGGCCCCGTGCTCGAGGAAGAGCTGACGAAATTCAAAAAAAGACTTCTCATATTACTCTTTTTCTTGAGGAAACCTCGAAGGAAAGCCGTCGGCTTCCTGCGGGGCAGGTCGTTAAAAAACCTAAAAAAGTTTCAGAAACGGAAAAGGCTCCTAAAATTGAAAAGGCCAAATTTAAGCCTGAAATTGAAGCAGCTAAACCGAAAATGGAGAAAAGAATGAAAAGAGAATTTAAAAGAAAAGCATTTTAACTATGACTCATAAGGTTCACCCTAAAGTTTTTAGAATAAAAGATTCGGCAAACTGGAACACTCGTTGGCTGATGAAAAAAGATTTCCCAAAATATCTGGAAGAAGATTTTAAAATTAGGGAATTCATCTCAAAAAAACTGGGAAAAATAGGAATAGAAAGAATCGAAATTGAAAGATTTCCAGGGAAAATAAATATAATAATTTATTCGGCTCGGCCGGGGCTAATCATCGGCCGAGGCGGGGGAGGAGTCGAAGAATTAAAAAAAGATTTAGTTAAAAAAGTAGTCAAGGAAAAAAAGGAACTGAAAATTGAAATTAGAGAAGTCAAAGACTCCTGGGCATCAGCTTCTCTGGCTGCTCAGTATATCGCGCAGCAAATCGAAAAGAGAACTCCTTTTCGAAGGGTTTTAAAACAATCCCTGGATAAAATTATGGCTGCCAAAGGAATTCAGGGAGCAAGAGTTGAGGTGGCGGGCAGACTTGACGGAGCTGAAATTGCCAGAACCGAATGGTTGAAAAAAGGAAGATTGCCCAAGCAAACTATCAGAGCCGATATTGATTATGGCCAGGACAGGGCTCATTGTACTTACGGAATAGTCGGAGTAAAAGTCTGGATATATAAAGGAGAGCGTTTTGAATAAAATGTTAATGCCAAAAAAAGTTAAACATCGGAAATGGAGAAAAGGCGTCTCAAAAGGAATAGAAAATCGGGGGACTCAACTGACTTTCGGCAGTTATGGTCTTAAATCTTTGGGGAGGAAATGGGTTTCAGCCAGACAAATTGAGGCGGCTCGAAGAATAATTTTGAGATATTTAAAAAAAGGAGGAAAGCTTTGGATTAGAATTTTTCCGGATAAACCGATAACTAAAAAGGGGACAGAAGTGCCAATGGGCGGAGGGAAGGGAGCAGTTGACCATTATGCTTTTTCCATTCGACCGGGGAGAATTATTTTTGAAATAGAAGGAGTAAAAGAAGAAACGGCTCGCGAGGCTCTTGAGAGAGCAGCCGATAAATTACCAATAAAAACCAAATTTGTAAAAAAATAAAAATGAAGACAGATGAATTTCGCCAAAAAACAAAAGAAGAACTTCGAAAATTGCTTAAAGACAATCGGGAAAAGTTACGTCAATTGCGTTTTGACCTATCGGCTGGTAAAGTAAAAAATGTCAGAGAAATTAGGAAAATAAAAAAAGATATCGCTCGAATTTTAACAATATTTAAACAATTATGAAGAAACAGCTGACGGGAACGGTCGTTTCCAATAAAATGCCAAAGACAGCAGTTGTTAAAGTGGAAAGGTTGAAAGAAAATCTTAAGTATAAAAAGAAATACCGTTTCCATAAAAAATACAAAGCCCATGTTGAAACGGAAGAATATCAGGTTGGGGACAAAGTTTTGATTGAAGAATGCCGGCCAATGAGTAAAGAAAAAAGGTGGCGGGTGATAAAAAAACTATGATTCAATCAAGGACAATGTTAAAAGTGGTTGACAATACCGGAGCTAAAATTCTTCAGTGTTTTCATATTTTAGGGGGTTCAAAGAGAAAATGTGGACAAATTGGCGATGTTATTGTCGGCACTGTTAAAGAGGCTGAGCCAAGAAGACTGGTAAAAAAACACGATGTGGTCAGGGCGCTGATTATCAGACAGAGAAAAAACCTTCGTCGTTCGGACGGCACCTATATTCGATTTGACGATAACGCCTGCGTGGTTTTGGAAGCAAAAACCAAGGACCCGAAAGGGGGAAGAATTTTAGGCCCGGTGCCAAGGGAAATAAAAGAAAAAGGATTTGATAAAATAGCGGCATTAGCCGAAGAACTGGTATGAAACTAAGGAAAGGAGACATGGTTTTAATAATTTCCGGTAAAGATAGGGGTAGAAAAGGCAAGATTTTAAAAACTTTTCCCACTCGCCGGGATGGGTACCCGAGCAGAATTTTAGTTGAGGGAATCAATCTGCGAAAAAAACATCAAAAACCGAAGAGAACCGGAGAAAAGGGCCAAATTGTTACTTTTTCAGCTCCGGTTAATGTTCCAAATGTAAAATTGGTTTGTCCGAAGTGCGGAAAAGCGACCAGAGTGGGATATAAAATTATGTCAAAAGTCAAAGGTCAAAAGTCAAAAGTTAGAGTATGCAAAAAGTGCGGCCAAGAAATATAAACTAACTTTATGCTTAGATTACAAGAAAAATACAAACAAGAAATAATCCCGGAAATGATGAAGAAGTTTGGTTACAAAAGCCCGATGGCTGTTCCTAAAATTGAAAAGGTGGTATTAAATACCAGTTTTGGAAAACTTGTTTCAGGAAAAACTTCGGAAGAACAGAAAAAAATTTATCAGCCTATTTTAGATGATTTTGCTTTAATCTGCGGCCAAAAGTCAATTTTGAAAGGAGCAAAAAAATCGATAGCTACTTTCAAGATTCGTCAGGGCGTTCCGGTTGGAGCGGCTGTTACTTTAAGAAGAAAAATGATGTATGATTTCTTAGAAAGACTGATTCATATTGCTTTGCCTCGCTCTCGAGATTTTCAAGGAATAGAAGAAAAATCTATCGATAAAAAAGGAAATTTAACTGTCGGCATCAAAGAACACATCGCCTTTCCCGAGATTTTGCCCGAAAGAGCAAAAACCATTTTTGGCTTAGAGGTTACCATGGTAACCACGGCAAAAAGCAAGGAAGAAGGGTTGGAATTACTGAGATTAATGGGATTTCCGATAAAACCTAAAATATAAACTATGGCTACAAAAGCGCAAATTGCCAAATCGTTAAGAAAACCAAAATACAAAAGTCGAGTTGTCCGGCGTTGTTTTAGATGCGGCAGAAAAAGAGGATATATGAGAGATTTCGGATTATGCAGAATTTGTTTTAGAGAAATGGCAAATCAAGGATTGATACCGGGCGTAAAGAAAAGTAGTTGGTAAATTTAAGCCATTATGGACCCAATTTCAGACATGCTTACATCTATTAGAAATGCCTTGCCTGTGAAGCACTCCACAGTAAGTGTTCCTTTTTCTGATTTTAAATACGAGATTGCCAAAATTTTAGAAAAAAACGGATTTATTGCCAAGGTTGAAAAGAAAGGGAAAAAAATAAAAAAGCTGCTCGAAATTACTCTAAAATACGATAAAGGAGCGTCAGTTATCTCTGATTTAAAAAGAATATCGAAATCAGGTCGGAAAATTTATAAAAAAGCCAAAGAAATGAAACCGGTGAAGGGAGGTTATGGAATAGCGATAATATCAACATCAAAAGGGTTGATGACAGACAAAGAAGCAAGGAAGAAAAAAACAGGGGGAGAAGTAATTTGTGAAGTCTGGTAAAACTATGAGCCGTATAGGAAAAAAACCAATTGAAATACCGGAAAACGTGGAAGTTAAAATTGAAGGTCGGAAAGTTATTATTAAGGGGCCGAAAGGCGAACTGTCAAAGGAGATTTGGCCCGAAATCAAGATTGAAATTAAAGACAATCAAATTTTTGTTTTACCTCTAATCGAAGCCTCCAAAGGACCATCCGCCAAATTTTGGTGGGAGGCATACGGGGCAAGCAAAAAAACTAAAGCCATTTGGGGTTTGGCTCGGGCAACTTTGGCAAATATGATTAAAGGAGTTAGAGAAGGATATGAAAAGAAATTAGAAATAGAGGGATTGGGATTCAAGGCCGCAGTTGAAGGGGAGAACTTGAAATTATTCGTTGGTTTTTCTCATCCGGTTATGATTGAAGCTCTAAAAAATATTAAATTTTCGGTAGATAAAAATGTAATTTCAGTTTCAGGATTAGATATAGAATTGGTGAGTCAGGTTGCCGCTAAAATAAAAAGAGTCAGGCCTCCGGGGATATATAAGGGGAAGGGAATAAGATATTTAGAGGAACAAATTCGAACAAAAGTGGGAAAGAAAGCGATAACTGCGGCTAAATAAACGTATTTTTACTCCTTATTTCGCAAATTTTAATTTAGAAACTATGAGAAGAGAAATAAAAAAAGAAAATAGGATTAAACGGCATAGAAGAATTCGGGCCAAGGCATACGGGACGGCTCGCGCGCCGAGACTCTACGTTTTCAGGTCGGCAAAACATATTTATGCTCAATTGATTGACGACGAAAAAGGAAAAACTTTGGTTGCCGCAAGCGATTTGAAATTAAAAGTCAAAAGCCAATCCACCAGCTGGCGGACAAAAACCAAAGAAGTAAGGACGAAAATGGCTGCCGTCGCTTACGAAGTCGGAAAATCAATAGCCAAAAAAGCGCTTGAGAAAAAAATTGAAAAAGTGGTTTTTGACAGAGGAGGATACAGATATCATGGAAAGGTGAAGGCGTTGGCTGATGGAGCCAGAGAAGGAGGGCTCAAATTCTGAATATAAAATATTGAATGATTCTTTATAAAAATGTTTAAAGATATTAAAAAAGAAAGGCCGATAAGAGAGGAAAAAAGAGACGAATATGATTCGAAGATATTGGATTTGGCAAGAACTTCTCATACCAGAGCCGGCGGGAAAAGGATCGGTTTCAGGGCGGTTGTAATTACCGGGAATAGAGCAGGTCGAGTCGGAGTAGGAGTGGCAAAAGGAATTGATGTGGCTCAGGCAATAGAAAAAGCAACAAGGTTTTCCAAAAAAAATTTGGTTGACTTTCCGATAGTCGAAGACACCATCCCGCACGAAGTCAATTCAAAATTTGGGTCAGCCGAGGTTTTGCTCAGACCCCAAAGAAAAGGGAGGGGGCTGGTAGCCGGAGGAACAGTCAGAGTTATCTGTACTTTAGCCGGAATAAAAAATATTTCTTCAAAGATTTTAGGAAGAACCGGAAATAAATTAAACAATGCCAGAGCGACAATCAAGGCTTTGAAGAGCTTGAAATCCAAAATTTAAAACACATTATTATGCAATTACACCAATTAAAACCAATTCACAAATTAAAAAAAAGAAAAAGAATCGGCAGGGGCGGCAAACGCGGCACTTATTCCGGTCGGGGAATGAAGGGGCAGAGAGCCAGAGCCGGCCGGAAAATGAAGCCCGTTATCCGGGAGTTAATAAAAAAGTACCCCAAATTGAGAGGATACAGACAAAAGCTCAAAGCTCAAAGCTCAAAACTCAAAACCGCGATTTTGAACTTAGAAGTTTTAGAAAAGAAATTTAATACGGGAGAGAAAATTACCCCAGAGATATTGCTTGAGAAAAGAATAATTCGTAAAATAAAAGGAAAAATCCCTCTGGTAAAGATTTTAGCAAAAGGAGAAATAAGCAAAAAGTTAATTATTGGAGGATGCCAAATGTCAGAGTCTGCCAAAGAGAAAATCGAAAGAGCTGGCGGTCAAATAAAATAATTTCCAATTTTGCGAAGCAAAAGCATGTGGTACGAAAAAATTATCCAAATATTCAAAATAAAGGATTTACGAAACAAGATTTTGTTTGTCTTGGCTGTTTTTGCCATTTTCCGAGTAATGGCTAATATTCCCATTCCCGGGGTTGACGCCGAAAATTTAAAGAACTTCTTCAGTCAATTTCAGATGTTCGGCCTTTTGAACATATTTACCGGCGGAGCTTTGGATAATCTCTCAATTGTTATGTTGGGTCTTGGTCCCTACATTACGGCAACAATTATTTTTCAATTATTGACAATGATTTTTCCTCAGCTTGAAAAAACGTATAAGGAAGAAGGAGAGCAGGGACGACAGAAATTTAACCAATATTGTCGAATTGGGACAGTGCCTTTGGCCGCTCTTCAAGGATATGCGATGCTGATGCTTTTCCAGCGTCAGGATATTATCGGGAGTTTATCTCCAACAGTGCTTTTCGCTTCCATTTTTACGATAACTGCCGGCGCTCTTTTTTTAATGTGGTTGGGGGAATTAATTTCGGAAAAAGGAATAGGTAACGGAGTTTCTCTCTTGATTTTTGCCGGAATTGTTGCCGATTTCCCAAACAATATTAGACAAATGCTGTTAACCTGGGGTCCGGCCCAAATTCCAGCTTATCTGCTCTTTTTTGCCATGGCTTTGCTGATAATTGCGGGAGTAGTTCTGATTAATGAAGCCAGAAGAAATATCCCGGTTTCTTATGCCAAAAGAGTGAGAGGTTTTCGTCTTTACGGCGGAGCCTCAACTTACCTGCCCTTAAACGTTAATCCGGCCGGAGTTATCCCCATAATTTTTGCCCTTTCAATTTTGCTTTTTCCCTCAATGATCGCTAATTTTTTAGGCGGGGTCGGCGGTCAAGTCGGCAATATTGCTAAAAGTATCGGGGAATGGTTTCAAGAACCTTGGGTTTACGGAATTTTGTATTTTCTTTTAGTAATTATCTTTACTTATTTTTATACTGCCGTAACCTTTGATCCAAAAGCCATTTCTCAGAATCTCCAGAAGATGGGCGGATTTATACCGGGAATCAGGCCGGGAGAAAGCACGGCCAATTTTATGTATTATATTTTAAACAGGGTCTTATTGATCGGAGCTTTATTTTTAGGGGCGATTGCCGTTATGCCTTCCATTGTTCAGGGAGTGACCAATATCCAGCAATTCCAATTTTTAGTTGGAGGCACTTCTTTGCTTATCGTTGTTTCAGTGGTTTTGGAAACCGTCCGTCAAATTAACGCCCAATTGCAAATGAGAGAATATGAAACATTCTAAAAAGAATTCAAAAGTCAAAGGTCAAAAGTCAAAAGTTGTTATTTTTTTGGGGCCGCCGGGTTCGGGAAAAGGAACCCAGGCTAAATTACTTGCTAAAAAATATAGATTGGAATATTTCGGAAGCGGGATGGCTCTCCGCGAGCGTCAAAAAGTAAATGATTTTACCGGAAAGAAAATCGGAGAAGTTATGGAAAGAGGAGAATGGATGCCGGAATCCGTTATTTGCAGACTCTGGATGAATAAATTAGAAGAATTTAAAAATAAAAGATTTAATGGCTTCATATATGACGGCGGTCCAAGACGGAGGCTGGAGGCTGAAATTTTTGATGTAGCTTTGGAGTGGTACGAATGGCAGGATGTAAAAGTTATTTTTATTAAAATTTCAAAGAAAGAAAGTCTTCATCGTCTGACTAAAAGACGGCAGTGTAAAAGATGCGGCAGAATCATTCCCTGGCTCGGCGAATTTAAAAAACTCCAGAAGTGCGATAGATGCGGGGGCGAGCTTATAATCAGAGCCGATGATACAATAGGAGCCATTAAAAAGCGTCTTGAAGAATTTGAGAAAGAGACTATGCCGACAATAAATTATTATAAAAAACAAGACAGAGTAATTGAAATTAACGGCGAGCAACCGATTGAAGATGTTTTTAAAGATGTTTTAAAAGCTCTGCAAGCGGCCTAGTATGCGAATTTATATCTTACAACTTAATCTGCCATGGCTTCTTAAGTGGTATGATATTGATTAAAACTCCAGCTGAAATAGAAATAATGGCGGAAGGTGGAAAAATCCTGGCAAAAATCGTTGAGGAGTTAAAAAAAAAGGTTAAACCGGGAATTACCACAAAAAAATTAGACAGGCTTGCCGAGAGTCTGATTTTTAAATCCGGCGGGAAATGTTCTTTTAAAGGATATCAAAATTTTCCGGCTTGTCTTTGCGCTTCAATTAATGAAGAAATTGTCCACGGATTGCCTTCGGAAAGAGTTCTAAAAGAAGGCGATATAATCTCTCTTGATTTAGGATTGTTTTATAAGGGTTTCCATACCGATATGGCAGTAACCTCAGCCGTTGCGAGACCTGGCGAGGCAGATAAAATTAATCCGGAGATTTTAAGGCTGATTCAAGTGACAAAAAAAGCTTTAGAAATCGGAATAAAGAAAGTGAGAACCGGAAATCGAATCGGCGATATCAGCCGAGCTATCCAAAAATATGTAGAGAATCAAGGATTCAATGTTGTTCGGGAGCTTTGCGGTCACGGTGTGGGCAGAAAAATCCACGAGGACCCTCAAATTTTAAATTCCGTTTCTTTTGAAAGAGGAATGGTAGATAAAATTCCTTATCAAGACGACGCCAAGATTAAAATTAAAGAAGGTATGGTTTTATGCCTGGAGCCTATGGTGACAGTGGGCGACTGGCGCATAAAAAAGGCAAAAGACGGCTACGGCTATGAAACCAAAGACGGTTCATTGTCCTGTCATTTTGAACATACTGTCGCCTTAACAAGAGATGGTTATCAAATTCTGACGGAACTGCTATAATAATTTATATGTATCTTTCAGTTGTTATTCCGGCCTATAATGAAGAAAGAAGGCTGCCCAAAACCCTGGAAGAGATTGATAACTACCTGTCAAAGCAAGCCTGTAATTACGAAATTTTGGTTGTTAACGATGGTTCAAAAGACAGAACGGCGGAAGTCGTTGAAAATTTAAAATTGAAAATTGCGAATTTAAGACTAATTGACAATAAAAAAAATAACGGCAAGGGTTATGTCGTGAGACAGGGGATGATAGAGGCTGAAGGCGAATATCGTCTATTTGCCGACGCCGATAATTCGACTTCAATTGACCAGATTGAAAAATTTTGGCCAGAATTCGAAAGAGGATACGATGCGGTTATTGGCTCAAGAGACATTGAGGGGGCGGTTTTAAATCCACCCCAGCCCTGGATAAGACAAATAATTTTAGGAGAAGGGTTTAAATTGCTTAGAAAAATTATTGTTGGAGTCTGGGACGTTGATGATACTCAGTGCGGCTTTAAATGTTTCAGAAGGAAGGTTGTCGAAGATGTTTTCCCAAAATGTAAAATCAATCGTTTTGCTTTTGACCCGGAAATTTTAGCAATAACCAAGAAAATGGGGTATAAAATAAAAGAAATCCCGATTTATTGGAAAAACGACCCCGAGAGTAAAGTAAAGTTTAAATCAATGATTAAGATGGCGATTGATTTATTAAAAATAAGATGGAACATAATTCGCCATCTATACGAT
>Ga0136653_10002001_pt1 | contig 11168 bp, 11 predicted proteins | sample LakKivw275mmetaG_FD_94866 | JGI IMG/M metagenome (GOLD analysis project Ga0136653, IMG submission 94866) | Anoxic lake water microbial communities from Lake Kivu, Rwanda to study Microbial Dark Matter (Phase II) - Lake Kivu water 275m metaG... | ecosystem: Environmental > Aquatic > Freshwater >... | reverse complement strand
GGACTACCTGGTGCCCCTATTGTATCAATGAAATTGAGATATTGAATCAGCTTTATGAAGAGTTGGGCAAAGATAATGTCCGGGTCCTGGCGATCGATGCCGGAGAATCCCTGCGCACGGTAAAAAGATATATGCGCCAGATCGGCCCTAAATTCGATGTCCTGCTTGACAGAAACCTGAAAGTATCGGGGGCTTATAGAATTAACGGTGTCCCTTTCTATATCTTTATTGATAAACAGGGGGGGATAGCTTCCAAAGGCAATTATTTTCCTTCAAACTATAAACAATTGTCCGCCGAATAATATGGTTGTTAATTCCACAAAAAACCGCTGTGAAGGTCTGATAAAAATCTGGGAGAAAAGAAACATTCAGGGTTTTTACTGCGCGGATAAGCAGGAAGCAGTTGAGCAGGCATTAAAGCTTATCCCGTTACAAGCCTCCATAGGGATTTCCGGCTCTCAAACCCTTAATCAGCTGGGGATAGTCAATCTGCTGGAAAAACGGGGGAATCAGGTCTATAATCAGTATTCGCCAGGTATCAACAGGGAAGAGGGCTTGGCTTTGAGGAGAAAGGGCGCGCAGGAAGCTGACTTTTACTTGACAAGCGCAAACGCGGTCTCGCAGGCAGGGGAGCTGGTTTTTTTCAGCGGCTTTGGCAACCGCATTGCGGGCATATCCAACGCAAAGAAGGTTTTAGTAATCTGCGGGATAAACAAGATCACCGACGGCCTTAATCAGGCCTTAAGGCGGGCAAGGGAATATGCCACGCCGCTGAATTGTAAGCGGCTTAACTGGCCGGGCGCCTGCCTGGAAAGCGGCAGATGCCGCAAGGAGATCTGTTTATTCCCGGAATATAAACGGATGTGTTGCCAGATACTGATTATCGAGGCAGAAGTTGCGCCGGAGAGGTTAAAGGTTATTCTAGTCGCACAAGAATTGGGGTATTAAATGGTATCTTTGAAAGGTTTAGCTACGGGTATCGGGAGTCTGCCGTACACAAACGTTAATATCGCGCTGGATATGATCTTTAAGTATACTCCAGAGATACCTTTCTGGCCGCAGCTTCCTCAGCGCGATGTAAAAGAGGGGATGATGACTCAGTTCAGCGAGCACCTCCCCTGCCTGGAAGTTTCCGCAGACGGGATATTTTTTAACGCCCGCAATAAGGATACCCAGCTGGAAGAGTTTTACGGAAGGGTAATCGCTCAGGACCTGGGTTATTTTAAAATCAGCCCTGCTTATGCGGAGGGATTATATAAATTAGCGGGAAGGCTTAAGGATTGCGACTTAGACCTGATAAAGTGCATCAAGTGCCATATCACCGGCCCCTTTACCTTTGCCGCCAGTATCAATGACGAAAGCGGTAAATCGCTCCTGCATGACAGCGTATTCATGCAGGTGATCTCTAAGGGCTTGATTATGAAAGCGCTCTGGCAGATCGAGTTCTTTAGAAAATTCGGCAAGCCGATTATCCTTTTTCTTGATGAGCCGTTTCTGGGCTGTTTTGGCTCGGCTTATACGCCTTTAAACAGAGAAGATGTCACAAAAGAACTTACTGAGTTCTGCGCCGCGATAAAATCTACGGATGTGCTTACGGGCGTACATTGCTGCGGCAATACCGACTGGTCTATTTTTACCGAAACCCCGGCTATGGATATCATAAATTTCGATGCCTCGGATTATATGGATAAATTCGTGCTTTACGCCGAAGAGATTAAGGGCTTTCTCGAGCGGGGAGGGCTGATTTGCTGGGGGATTGTGCCGACTAGCGAATTTACCGGGGCCGAGACGCCTGACCTTATGGTAAGGAATATCAAGAAGGGGTTCTCGGAATTAATCAGGAAAGGCATCCCCGAAAACCTGCTTGAGGAGAATCTTTTGCTTAGCCCTGCCTGCGGCTTAGGCAATATGGAGGCAGTGAAAGCCGAAAAGATCCTCCGCCTCCTGAAGCAAACTTCTTCTTTCCTGCGGTAAATCCAGCTAAAAATAAAACATTTGACAAAATAAAACAAAAGTAATAATATATGTAAGCCTTTTTCCGCTTATTTCCCTCTAAGGAGCATAATGAAAGAGATCAGGATCCATGCCCGCGCAGGGCAGGGAGCGATTACTACAGCCGGATTACTGGGATACGCCTATTTCTTAAAAGGCAGCTACCCTTACGCCTTTCCTCACTTTGGCGCAGCCAGGATGGGGGCGCCGATGAACGCCTTTGTGCGGGTAGATTCTAAGCCTGTGCGCCTGCGCAGCCAGATTTATAATCCCGATTACGTGATCATAGTCGATGCCACCCTGATGCGCGGATTTAACTGTTTTTCCGGCTTAAGCGGTAAGGGCATCGCCATCATAAACCAGAGGGAGGGCGTAGCCATACCAAAAGTCAAAGCTACGCAGAAGGTTTTTGCCCTGCCGGCAAATGAAATCGCCTTAAAGGCTATCGGCAGGCCGCTGGGAAATACCGCCTTACTTGGGGCGTATGCTGCGGCAACGCAGGAGATAGAATTGGAGAGCCTGATTCAAGCCATAAAGGAGAGATTTTCAGGCAGGGCGCAGGAAGGTAATATTCAGGCGGCAAAAGAGGGATTTAATTTCATCAAGAAAAGTTTATAGCCAAGCGAGCCACCATGTTCGGACCTTTAATCGTCAAACCAAAAACCAGTAAAAACAATAAGACCGGCGCCTGGAGAGTCGAGATTAGGCCGAAATTCCTGCAGAAAAACTGCATTGCCTGCAAGATGTGCCTTATGATCTGCCCGGAAAACTGCATCAGCGGAACTGAGAAGAATACCTATAACAGTGATTTTAATTTTTGTAAAGGCTGCGGTTTATGCGCCTTTATCTGCCCGAAAAAAGATATTGAGATGGTAAAAGAGGAACAGAGGGAATGAGAGAGTTTTTAGAGGGTTCGAGGGCCGTAGGCGATATAGTAAAATTATGCAAGCCCGGAGTGATCTCGGCTTATCCGATAACTCCGCAGACGCATATCGTGGAAGAACTGGCGCAGATGGTAGCCGACGGAAGCCTGAAAGCGGAATTTATTAACGTAGAGTCTGAACATTCCGCGGCCTCCGCTGTGCTGGGAGGTTCTGCCGCCGGCGTGCGCGTATATACCGCTACCAGCTCTCAGGGGCTGTTTCTCATGGCAGAGGTAGTTTTTAACATCGCCGGGATGCGCCTGCCGGTGGTGATGACCTGCGCTAACCGAGCGATCAGCGCCCCGATTAATATCTGGAATGACCAGCAGGATTCGATATCCCTGCGCGATGCCGGATGGCTGCAGCTTTATGCCGAGAATATCCAGGAAGCGGTAGACTTGCATCTCATCGCTTATAAAATCGCCGAGAATAAATCAGTAATGCTTCCGGTAATGGTGTGCATGGATGGCTTTATCCTTACTCACGGTATAGAAACGGTAGATATGCCGGCTCAGGAGCAGGTAGATAAATTTCTTCCCCCTTATCAGCCGCTTTATAAACTTGACCCCGAGGACCCCCTTACTATGGGGCCGCTGGCTGATCCGGATTCCTATACCGAGGCGCGTTACGCCATCGAAGAAACTTTAAAGGACACCCTCGGATTGATCCCTAAGGTAAACGCGGAGTTCGCCGCTATCTTCGGCCGTGATTACGGCGGCGGGCTGATCGAAGAATATAAGACAAAAGACGCCGATAAAGTGGTTGTGGCTTTGGGTTCTGTCTGCGGCACGGTCAAGGAAGTGGTAGATGAATTCAGGGAAAAGGGCAAAAAGATCGGGCTGCTTAAGATTATCTCTTACCGGCCGTTCCCTGGCCAGGCGATTTATGAAGCATTAAAGAATGTCCCCAAGGTAGCGGTTTTAAACCGCGCGGTATCCCTAGGTTCTTACGCGCCGTTAACTTCCGAGATTAAAGCGGTATTTTTCGGCAAGACCAAACGGCCTAAGATAATCAGCAGTTTCATTGCCGGCCTTGGCGGGCGCGATATTACCAAAGAATCGGTAAAGGAGATTCTGCGGCTGCTTAACGGAAAAGAAAGGGTAGCCGAGTTTATAGATTTGAAACCCGAACTTTTGAGGGAGAGTTATTGATTCTGCTTCGCTGAATGATAATAACCATATGGTACGGCTTCGCAGAAATTTCTTCGGAGCCCTACCATCGTAGTAATTATAGAAAGGCGTAGAAGAATGGAGAGGCTTTTTAATCCCGGGCATACCGCCTGCGCAGGCTGCGGGCAGTCATTAGGGGCGAGATTAGTCATTGAAGCCGCAGGCCCCAATACTATTGTGGCAAATAATACCGGATGCCTCGAGGTCTTTTCCACGAAATTCCCTGAGAGCGCCTGGTCCGTACCGTGGATCCATTCGCTCTTTGAGAACTGCGCTGCAGTTGCTTCCGGAATTGAAGCGGCCCTAAAATACCTGGGTAAAAAAGAGGGCATAAACGTAATTGCCCAGGCAGGCGACGGAGGTACGGCGGATATTGGTTTACAGGCATTATCCGGGATGCTTGAGCGCGGGCATGATATTTTATATGTTTGTTATGATAATGAGGCATACATGAATACCGGAGTCCAGAGGAGCGGCTTAACGCCTTTCCATACCAACACCACTACCAGCCCGGCAGGTAAAGAGTCGCTGGGCAATGTCCGGCCTAAAAAACCGATGCCGGAGATTGCCAATGCCCACGGTATCCCCTATGTTGCCACCGCTTCCGTCGGGTTCGCGCAGGATTTACAACGCAAAGTAAAGAAAGCGCTGTCGATAAAAGGGCCTAAATATATCCAGGTACATGTGCCCTGCCCTCTGGGGTGGCGCCATGAATCCGGCCTTAGCGTAGAGATCGATAAGCTGGCGGTAGAAACCGGTTTATTCCCCTTAATTGAATACGAAAACGGTGTGCTTATAAACCGCAGGCAGATTAGAGGGGTGCCGGTTGCCGAATATTTAAAATTACAGGGCAGGTTCAAGCACCTGCTTAAAGACGAAGCGGCTATAAAACAGGTCCAGGAGATAGCCGATAATAATATAAAGAAGTATAGGTTAAAAGCCGAAACCGGCAGCGCCCAGGCATAACAAGGAGGGGACAGATGGGTAAACAGGCAAGGGCAATAGTGGATTTAAGCATCAAAGAGCTGGTAAAAGACTTGAACAAAGCATACTGCGACGAATGGCTGGCGTATTATCTTTACTGGTATATGGCGCAGACCGTTTCCGGCAAAGCATACGAAGACATGAAGGAATTCCTGGAGAAGATAGCAAAGGACGAGCTGGAACACGCTACGGAACTGGCAGACTTGATTACTAAGCTTGGCGATGTGCCGGTAGCTAACCCAATGGATTTAGAAAAGAATGCCAACGCCCCCTATATGATGCCGCCGAAAAATACCGCGGATATAAACCGGATCATCCGGATTGTTACCGAAGCCGAAGCAACTGCGATTGAAGTATATAACAAAATCGCCAAGAAGACTTTAGGCAAGGACCACAATACCTATCAGCTGGTATCGCATATCCTTTCCGAAGAGATCGACCACGAAGAGATGTTCGAGAATTTGATGGAACGGTAACGTTTAGTTCATAGTTGATAGCGCATAGTTCATAGCAGAAACATTTCACTATGAACTATGAACAAAGAACTAAGAACCACAATAAGGAGGATTTTCGATAATGGCGAAAGTAACCGTAGATGCGGCAACTTGCGTAGGTTGCGGTTTATGCGAACAATCCTGCCCAGAAGTTTTTGAGGTCCAGGGCGACGGCATTGCCCATGTAAAGGCGTCAAGCTGTGCTACTCATAACTTGCAGGAAGTCGCTGACCTCTGCCCGGTAACCGCGATTAAAGTAGCTTAATAAAGGCTGGATTTTTTCTCAAGGCCCTGAATAAATTCCGTAAAAGATTCTTGCTGTTTCTGCAGTAGAAGTTTCTGCCGCAATTCCTCTTTTTCAGCTGCAAACTTACTCTCTTCAGGGGTGGTTATGGATTTGGTGCGGATAATGAAGAAGCCGGCGGGCGTTTCGATTGTACCGCTGAAATCATTGCTCTTAAGTTTCTGCGCTGCCAGCCAGAAATCATCGGAAGCGCCGATCCCTTCTATATAACTGCCGAATTTAAAAGGCGCGGTAGCGCCGTATTTCAAGCCGCAGTCAGAGGCAGATTTGGAAAAATCAGCCGCTGACGGATTGTCCGCATAATCCCGGCGCATTTTATCAAGGCAGCCTTGGGTTTTTTCTTTTGCCGCGGTAAGCGCCTTTTCCGAAGCCAGCGATGAGCCGGCCTGATCCCGGATAGCTTCAAATTCCGGGATAAAAGGCTCTTTTCTCTCTTTGAGTATCATAAGGTAGTATTTGTTATCTACGCGCAAAGGCTCAAGCATCTCCTGCGGCTTAAGACGGGCGATTTTTGCGGATACCAGCGGAGCCCATCCTACTCCGGGGATAGGGTCATTTAGTTTGAATAGCCCGGTCTCCCTGGGCTTAAGCTTTAAGCTCTCGGCCGCTTTCTCTAAACCGCCTCTTTTATTAAGGTAGGGGTAGACATCCTTTAATTTCTCCTCGGAATCCACGACTATATATTCCATGTTAAAGGAGAGGGGTTGTTTGAATTTTTGAGGATTTTTATTAAAATATTCCTTAACTTCCTGCTGGGAAGGGGTGATCGGCTTTTTAAATTCATCGATCAACCCGGCAATATAATATATGCTTATCTCTTGGTTAGCTTTAATGTATGCTTCCTTAAGCTCATCATCGCTTAGCTTTACCGGCGCGGTGACCTGTTCGTATAATTTAGCCAGAATAATATTCTGGCGCGTTTCTTCTTCAAATACGCGGGGTTGGGTGCGCAGGTTATACTGCAGAGATTGATTGTAAAGCTGGTTATCGAACTGCCCGTTGCGCATGAAGAAGGGGTATTTTTCTATGAGTGCGATTACTTCGCGGTCGCTTGCCTTAATCGAGCGCCTTTTTGCCTCTTCTAGAAGTATCAGCCTCTGCCACGCCTGGGAAGGAAGGTCAAGGTATCCCTGCACTTCGTTAAAGTTTTCCCCGAACTGCATCAGGGCAAGGGAACGCACTGCCAGCATCGAATCTTTAAATTCGTCTAAAGGGATTTTCCTGCCATTGATCACTCCGGCATAGGGGTTTTCGCTGCGGCTGCGGAACGCCCCGCCGAAACCCCAGAAGACAAATGCCGGCACGATGATCAGGGCCAGGCCGATCCAGATCTTTTTAGCAGTTTTCTTATGGCGTAGTTGTTTGAGCATAAGTTTTATTATATCCGGAAACGTTAATAATGCAACATAAAACCTTGCTGCTTGCGCGGATTTTTGATATAATCCTTCTGTGATTATCTACGAAGAGGGAAGAGGATTTGAAGGATGTATCCGGCCTCCGTTTATTAAAGAGGCTCAAATAATGAAATTCGGCTGGCAGACAAGAAAAGAGAAGATTTTGCGGGGCGCGTTGATTTTACCTGCGGAAAAACTCAAAGGCATAAGGATGATGAATGAATTGGCTGATAAGGCATTGACTATAAGCCAGAAAATAGCGCGCCGTAAATTACGCGGCCTGATAATTTTGTTTGCCTTGTTTGCTTTACCTGCCTTATCCGCGTTTGCCGCGGACCCGCCCGCAGGGCAGGAGCCGGGCCCGCAGGCAGAGCGCTTTAAGGCCGATACCGAGCTTGAGAGGCAGCGGGTTGAAAAAAAGAAGCTTAAAGCCCCGGACATAGAAATAGAAGAAAAGAAAGAAGAAGCCCCGGTTGCCATAGGCCCCAAATTCCTGCTTAAAAGCGTTAAGATTACCGGCGCAACCGTTTTTACCCCCGAGCAACTTGGCCCCGCATACGCGCCTTTCCTTAATACCGAAGTCAGGTTCGCCCAGCTTGAAGAAATCACAGAAAAAATAAAGGCCGGATACAAGAAGAAGGGCTACCTTACCACCACGGCGGTCGTCCCCGAGCAGGATATACTCGCAGGCAACGTAGAAATCAGGGTAGTGGAAGGCAAAATGGGGGGGCTTTCTATTGAAGGCAACAAATGGTTTTCTTCTCCCTTAATAGAAAAATTCTTCCACTCAAAAAAAAATGAAATTCTGGATTTCAACATCCTCCAGCGCGATATCCTGCGCCTGAACAAAAACCCCGATTTAGAAGTAAAAACAGTCATCTCCGCAGGCAAAGAGCCCGAAACTTCCGAAGTTATTCTCAAAGTAAGCGAAAAATTTCCTCAACATATCGGAGCAACCGTTGACAACAAAGGATCGCGCCTTACCGGCAAATGGCGCCCCGCGTTTTACCTGCGCTCAAGCAACTTAACCGGCTCAGGGGATACTGTTTTTATAAATACCCTTTACACCGGCAACTCCTTCGGCGAGTCAATGAACTATAACCTTCCCATCGGCACCTATGGCACGAAATTTACCTTAGACGCCACCTATTATAAGATGCGCCTGGGCAAGGAATACAAGGCATTTGATATTACCGGCAAAACGCAGATATGCACCCCACGCTTTAGCTGGGAGCTGGCTTTAAGAGAGGATTTTGAGGCGTATTTAGACGCCGGTATGGATATTAAGAGCATCAAGAAGAAGACTGACGGGACAATTACCTCCAATGACCAGCTGCGTCTACCGTTCTTTGGGTTTGATTTTACAAAAGTGGATTCTCTCGGCGGGCAGACCTCGTTTTCGCCAAATTTTATTTTCAGCACCGAGCACTTCTGGGGCGCCTCTGATAAAAACCATCCCACTTCAAGCCGCGCCGGAACCGGCGGGTTTTTCTTTAAATACGAGCAGGGGGTTTCCCGTTTCCAGGCAATGCCCTGGCAAAGTTACCTTTCAGTGAGCTCGCAGTTTCAGGCGGCCTCGCATACGCTGCCTTCTTCGGAACAGATTCAGTTAGGCGGCGCTGATACTATCCGCGGCTATCCTGAAGGCGATTATCTGGCTGACTTAGGCGGCTATATGTCCTGCGACTGGGTATTTCCCAATCCGCTTATCCCGGCGGACTGGAAATTATCCGGCCAGCAGGCAGCGCTGCGCCAGCAGATTCAGCCGGCGATATTTTTTGACATCGGCGGCGGGGAACTTAAAAAAGTCAATTCCGGCGAGCGGCAGAAAAAATTCCTTGTCGGCATCGGCGGCGGCTTTAGGATACGGATGTTTAAATCCTTTCTTAAGCTTGACTGGGCAAAACGCTTAGGCGACCGGCAGACCGGCGGCTCCGGGCCGTCAACGTTTTATCTCACCTTTCAGTCCGAGATATAAAAATCCCAATTTCAAATACTACCAATACTACAAAATAAATCCCAATTTCCAAATCCCAATTACGTGGTCTAACGTGACTTATTTATAATCGCGCTAAGTATACTTATTAGCTCAAAGCATTCTTTTATATCATAAGAAATTTCTTTCTCTTCAATATATTTGCCGGAGATAATTCTAAGCCAATAGCGGGTTTCTTTCGCCTCTTTTCTTGCAATGCAAACCTTATTTATAAAATCCTTTTTAGTAAGAGTTCCGTCTGCTTCTTCAACGTTAGCTCCTATGGATGTCCCTGATTTGCTTAGCTGCCTGCTTATTACTTCGCAATAAGGTTTATTTGGCAATTTTTCTACTATCTCAAGGATCCTTTGTGCGAAGCGGAACGTCCTTTCTTTAATATCGTATCTTTCGCTCATATCAGTCCTCCTTTTGGATTTGGGATTTTGGATTTATTCTGGATTTGGTAGTATTTGGATTTTGGATTTTTCTTCCGTTATCCCCTCTATAATAGACGCACAATCCCCCGGAATCTAACTCACATTTTCCTTGTATTTTCCCAACTTCGTGCTATAACTGGACTTGTGAGAAGGTTAAGAGTCGCGATAGTAACGGGGGTGCTTTTCCTGCATTTCGTTTCGCCTTTATTCGGTTTGCCCGAAGGCGCGAATGTGGAGTCAGGAAATGTTTCTTTTGACCAGCCCGACGCAAATACCCTTAATATTACCGCCGCAGATAAATCCGTAATCAATTTCAATTCCTTTAATATCGCCCCAAACGAATCCGTCAACTTTATCCAGCCGTCGCCAAGCGCGTCTGTTTTAAGCCGCGTTACCGGCCCCGATGCCAGCTTAATTAACGGCTCACTCACTGCCAACGGCCTGCTTGCGCTTACCAATCCCCACGGGATAGATTTCGGGCCGCAGGCAAACGTCAGAGTCAATTCCTTAATCGCCTCCACCTTAGAGATCTCCACCAATAATTTTATCAACGGCAATTATATTTTTGAGCGCGAGGGAGCGCATTATGCCCGCATCTTAAACCAGGGCGTGATAGAAGGCGGAAGCATTGCCTTAATCGCAAGCGCGGTTTCCAATAAGGGTATCATTATTGCGCGCGCCGGCACAGTGCATTTGGCAAGCGGCGATAAGACCACAGTCACTTTTGACCGCCGCGGCCTGATTCAGGTGGAGATAAACCTTGAAACAAGCGCAAAAGTAATTGATTCTAATGGCGTTAGCGTAAAAGACGCGGTTGAGAATTCCGGCACTATTGAAGCGGCGCAGGTCTATATGAGCGCAAAGACCGCGTCGGAGATCTTTGAGAACGCAGTAAACCAAACCGGCATAGTAAAGGCAACCGGCTTGGTGGAAGAAAACGGCGTAATCAAGATTCGCGCCAATGGCAATATCCAGGTATCAGGGGAAGTCAAGACACAAGACACAAGACACAAGACACAAGTTACAGCGCTTTCAGATAAAGATATCCGTATCAACGCTGACTTCACCGCCGTTTCCTGCGATGTAGAATTCCTTGCAGACAGCGACCTTGACGGCCAAGGCGCATTCAAACAAGCAGCCGGGACATTCATTGCGGCGCCTGAAGGTGACATTACTATTCAATCATCCGGTGAATCTACACTTGCCAATATCAGCGCAGGCGGCGACTTAATCCTCAAACAGGGAGGCGCTCCCGCAATCTTTTCTCAATGGCCTGATTCAAAAATTACCACCGGCGGCTCAATTAAGATAAATCCTGGCGTAACCTTAAGCGCCGCCAACTCCCAATATAATATAGGTAAGGACTGGGTTAATTTGGGCGTATTTATTCCGGGCACCTCCAAGGTATCGCTCGTTTCTCCGGAAGAAGCCAGAGTTATCGGCTCAAATATCTTTTACGATTTCTCAATTACTGTGCCGGGTAAAATTGTCAGGTT
>Ga0136653_10001999_pt1 | contig 11171 bp, 10 predicted proteins | sample LakKivw275mmetaG_FD_94866 | JGI IMG/M metagenome (GOLD analysis project Ga0136653, IMG submission 94866) | Anoxic lake water microbial communities from Lake Kivu, Rwanda to study Microbial Dark Matter (Phase II) - Lake Kivu water 275m metaG... | ecosystem: Environmental > Aquatic > Freshwater >... | reverse complement strand
TTAAGCGCGCCTTTGAGCAAGAGGACGTGGATGTCAGCCATTTGCGCGTACAGCCAGGGACACGATCACCCGTTTGCATTGTCCTGGTCCAGGCCCAAACCGGTCAGCGCAGCATTTCCTGTTACCGGGGCACAGTTGGGGAAGTGGAACTCCAGCAAGCCGATCACTCTTACATCACTTCGGCACGATTCCTGCACCTGGATGGGCACTACATGGACGGGGCCATTACCGCAGCCCGGTGGATGCGGGAGGCTGGCGGTACGGTCGTGCTGGATGCTAACAAGCCGCGCCCTCGCTTGGACGAACTCCTGCCCTGCGTGGATGTGTTGATCACCAATGCCAGCTTCCCCTCAGCCTACACAGGTCAGCAGGATATTGAAAAAGCAGCCAAAGAACTGATACGCACGGGAACCAGACTGGTAGTCACCACATTGGGAGAAAAAGGATGTCTTTGCTTCACGGCGGACGAGAACCTGTATGTTCCAGGCCTTACGGTTAAAGTAGTGGACACGACTGGAGCTGGTGACGCATTTCATGGCGCTTTCATCTATGGCTTGTTGCATGGCTGGACTCTGTTGCGGACGGCTACTTTTGCCAATGCAGTGGCCGCCTTGAACTGCACCGCACTGGGTGGCCGAACTGGCTTACCCCGCCTGCAAGAGGTGGAGGCATTCTTACACCGTAGCGGGCGGTGGAAAAAGTAGTTATGTGCAACTCACTTGGAAAGTATGTCACACATGCCCGTGAGCGCCTCATCATCCTGTTTCGTATCTAGGGAAAAGCACCTCTCCCGGACGGACCCGTGTGCCGGCAGGATACACTCCAACCGCAGTGAGTTCCTTCCAACTCGTTCCCGGCGCCGATTCCAAGCCTAGCTGAAGGAGCAACTCTTTAGATTTACGCGGCATCACCGCAGCAAGATAGCAACCTAGAAGCCGCAGCACATCCACCAGATTGTACAGCACAGTAGCCAGCCGCTCACCTGCCCGTACAGAACCCGCTTGGCGCGCCTTGGCTAGCTCCCAAGGCGTGGTCTGCTGCACATACCTGTTAGCTTCTTCTACCAGATTCCAAATGAGCATTAACACTTCCTGCAGAGCGATGCGTTGCAGGGCATCCTCCACCCGCTCACGCAAGCTTACTGCTAGAGCCAACAGGCTCCGATCCACATCCTCAAGCTCACCAGCCACATGCGGTACGACTCCGTCAAAGTAGCGCACCACCATTTGTAGCGTGCGGTTCAGCAGGTTGCCAAAATTATTGGCCAGGTCAGCATTGTAGCGGCGGATGAAAGCACTATCAGTATAGTCCCAATCGACACCGAAAGTACCCTCGCGCAAGAAGAAATACCGCACTGCATCTGACCCGAATCTTTGCACCAAATCAACGGGATCAATGATGTTGCCAGTAGTCTTGCTCAGTTTCTGGCCATCTTTGGTCAACCAACCATGTGCAAATACCAACCGGGGCACTGGCAAGCCAACGGCCATGAGCATTGCTGGCCAATATAGACAATGGAAGCGGATGATCTCCTTAGCCATAAGTTGCACGTCGGCCGGCCAGTAGCGCCGAAAAGTCTCTTCGTCGTCGCCATAGCCGATGGCAGTGATGTAATTAAGCAGGGCGTCCACCCATACATACAAGACCTGTTGTGGGTCATCTGGCAGAGGAATGCCCCAGCGCACATGCTGGCGTGAAATGCTGAAATCCTGCAGCCCTTCACGCAGCACACCCAGCAGTTCGTTGCGACGCGTTTCAGGCTGCACGAAATCGGTCTCGGCTACCAAGTGGTACAGTCTATCTTGATAGCGCGACAGGGCAAAGAAATAATTTTCTTCCTCCGTCCACTCACAGGGTCGCTGATGAACAGGGCAGAGATTCTCTGGTACAAGCTCTTCGGCCTCATAGAAAGCCTCGCAACGTGGGCAGTACCAACCTGTATAACGGCCGCGATACACATCACCAGAAGCTAAAAGGGCACGAGCGAATTTTTGCACCGCTTGGATGTGTCGCTCGTCAGTGGTGCGTACGAAATAATCATTCGACATGTCCAGTAACTGCCAGAGTTCCTTGAACCTGGCCACGATCTGGTCACAATACGCTTGCGGCGACAAGCCTCTTTCCTGGGCAATGCGCGCGATATTCTGACCGTGCTCATCCGTGCCCGTGAGAAAGAAGACCTCATCCCCCATCAGACGATGATAACGGGCCAGAACATCAGCCGCAATCGTCGTATAAGCATGTCCAATGTGTGGCACGTCATTGACGTAGTAGATAGGTGTCGTAACGTAAAACTTGCTCATGCTGCCTCCTCCACAGTAACGAGAAACCCTCGTCCGCCAGGGACGAGGGTTTGAACTCGTGATACCACCCTAATTCACTGCTGACTCACATCAGCAGCCTCAGTCAGTGCCATGTTTGGTGGCACTGTGCCCGGTTAACGACGGGCCAGCCGGCTCGGCCTAATAGGTTCAGCTCTTCACTACGCTCAGTGCATGACAGGGGATATCATGCTGAACGAAATGAAGCATCTCCGTTCAGCCGGCAGCTCCGAGGCCATTTTCCGCGGCTCCTCCGCACTGCTTCTCAACCTGAGCGCAGCTCTCTGTCGCTTCAGACTCCGCGTACTCGTCCTCTTCACAGCCTTTTATATCAAGTTGTTGACATTCTATCCACTTCCGCGATTTTGTCAATTCCGCTTGTGTCAGGTGCATTTCCATGATATACTTCACAGTGTCTAGCTTAACTGATAACCAGCAGTTCGAGCTCCCACGCCCGACATTCTAGTGGCATGAGAGCCGCCTCTGCCAGTTGTCAGATAGGCTCTGAGTTGCGGCGAATGTGATGGTCAGCGGCAGAAATCCGACTAAGGAGGAGAGAACGATGGACAACATTATTGGTGTTTGCGGAATCACTTGCTCCAAATGCCCCGCTTACCTGGCCACTCAGGCCAATGATCGAGCAGCGCTGGAGCGAGTAGCTGCGGAGTGGAGCAAAATGTTCCACGCCTCTATCGCTCCCGAAGACTGCATCTGCGACGGTTGCCTTTCCACCACCGAGCGGCTGAGTGGCTACTGCCACGAGTGCCGCATCCGTGCCTGTGGCATAGAACGAGGTGTGGTCAGTTGTGCCTACTGTGATGACTATGGCTGCGAGAAAATGGTAAGCTTTGTCGCTAATGTGCCAGAGGCCAAAATGACGCTCGAGGTACTGCGGCAGGCTAGTACCAAGTAGCAAGCAGTAAGCAGCAAGCCAAATGAAAATCCCTGGACACACTGCACCCCTTGTCTTGTTCAGTAGGTGCGTACTATATCACTTTTTGGTCGCCACAGGGTTATATAGGGTCAGTGCACATTCACCTGAGGTCAGACGGGAGGTAAAAGGAATGCTGCCGAAAGGACAAACGATGCGTTCCTTGCTAGTGGTGATCACGGTGCTCTGCATTCTTGTCAGTTGTAGCCCTGTAGGCCTGCCTGAAAAAGGCAAGATTGCACTCGACAAAAGCATTGCCGAATTGGCCAGCGCAGAAGTGGGCTACAGAATCGTGTCGGCACAAAAAGCGCCTGGAGCACCCGAAGAGCGCCGTATTGAGCCCAAACTCCCATCCAGCAGTGAAGTATATGGATGTCCGCCCGATCTGGGGGACAGAGAGACCTGGTGTGTAGTGATTAGCCAGCCGATCACGGGCAAGGCCGGGCGCATCTATTCCCATTTCCTACTCAGAAGAATAGGCAATTCCTGGTATGTGGAAGAACTGACGGATGCAGAGGCTGACAAGTTCGCATATGTAGGTTGTGGCAACTGGGATGTCATGCGCTAAGCACGACGCCCTAGAGCGAGCTCACCACGGCGATCCTGTCTTAAACATGTCGGCTCCCTGGAGAGTAACAGTGGCTAGCGAAAGCTGGCGGGCAAGCTATAACCTTGTCGCCAGATGTCGGCATAAGAGGCAACGTCGGCCTCCCAGCGAGCATCGTCCCAACCCAACTCCGGTTGGACAATGGCGCGAATACGCTCCAGGATAGGCATAGCTCCATGAGGCAGCAGCAGGCCAACGCGTACCCGCCGCAGCAACAGGTCATCGAGGTGGACCACCCCTTCATCGCGGGCAGCCCAGCGTAGCTCGGCCCACAACGAGAAAGAAGCGTCACGAGGAGGCGTAGCAGGACCAACAGCTTCTTGGAGAAAGAGGGCCGCTGAGGCCGCCAAGGGATAGGTAATGGCGTCGTCACCCTAGCCGTTCCAGCGCCTCATTTGGCTTACCTCCAGCAGATGAAATTGCCTGTGCAAACTCGGCCACTGCTTGCTCCGAGAGCGGGTCTTGCCCCATTGCCAAGAGAACGGATAGGGGCATCGTCAGATGATGAGCGCCGGCCAGCAACGTTTCCACTGCTTCCTGTGGCGATTTGATACTGGCCGCCAGCACCTCTGTACTCCGACCCACGGCCTCACAGACCTGTACCAACTCGCTCACGAACGCTGGCCCATTGCCCCGCAGACGCGTGGTACGATTCACATACGGTAACAGGTGCTGCGCTCCCGCCTCACAAGCCAGGTAAGCCTGTGCCGCATTGAATAGAGCGGTCACGGCCACAGGTGCCACAATAGAGAAATGCGCAACCAGAGCCATGTTCTCCGTCGAAGCCGGGATCTTGAGTCCAATCTGCCTGGGCCGCAGGCGCAGCATCCGTTCCCCCTCGGCCATCCGCTCGGCAACCGTCGGTGCCGTCAGTTGATAGAAGACCGTCCCAGAGCAAATATCACACAGCTTCAGGATGACCTTGCTTGCAGGCTCGCCAACCTTGGCCAGCAAAGCTGGATTGGTGGTAATGCCTCTGATAAACCCCGGGCCCTCTGCCTGACGCGCTTCATCGGGAATTGCGGAATCGAGATAAATGGCCATTATCACCTCCAACCTAGGAATATGAAATGACGGGTTGCCTAACCTTTTAGTGCACCTACTCTCCACTAGAGCTGCTGGGCGCTAGCTGTTCTTTCATTACTCTCACTCATAGCGGAGCGCAGTCACAATGTCCAGTCTGGCAGCCTGGCGAGCGGGGAGGCTCGCTGCAAGCACACCGAACACCAGGCCAACGGCAATTGCCAGCAGCACGCCGGTGTAAGGAAAATAGTAACGCAGGACGAAGCCACTCACATTCATCGCGCCGGCCATGACGTAGCCCAGCCACAACCCCGCCAGGATGCCAAACCCAGTCCCAGCCATAGCTAGCAGCAAGCTCTCGGCCAGGATCATCCGCCGAACCTGCTTCTGCGTGCTGCCTACCGCTCGAAGCACGCCTATCTCGCGCGTCCGTTCGATGACGCTGATCGCCAGGGTGTTAATCATAGCGATCAGGCCGGGCAGGGCTAGCATGATCATCAGCGCGTACATCATCGCGAGTGAGCTATTGAAAATCTGTTCCTGGGACTTGCGGAAGGCGGCTGAGTCCAGGAGAGTGAAAGTTGGATAACCCTTGATCAGTTCCTCCAGCGAATTACGCCCCGCGGCAACGTCGGTTCCCACCACCATATTCGCCAGTAACAGGACATCGCTCGTCTGGTGGAAATCGCCTGCCAAGTTTGCCTGTGAGATGTAGCCAGTTGACAGTTTGGAATTCAGGTAGTCCAGGCCAATCCCGACCACACGGTAGTCTCTGTCGCCCTCTGGCGTTCTCAGAGTAAGGACATCGCCGACTCTGACCGCGTGCTGTGCGGCGAAGATGCCGTTCACTATGATGGCCCGTTCGCGTCCTAAAGCAGTATAAGCCTGCTCAGGGTCGCCTTGTTTGAACTCCAGCCCTGCAACGGCTGGGTAGGTCTCAGGGTCAATGCCAATCAACTGAATGGATGTCCCCTTCGCCTCCGCTATAGCCAGCCGTAAGGTGGTAACTGCCGCAATTCCTGGCACCTCTCGCAGCCTCTGCGCCAGCTCGGGTGCAGCACCCAGGTTGCCTCCCCCAAGGAGCAATGAGAACGGCATGACCAGGAAGTCGGCACCCAGGCTACGGTCAAGGTAGCCCAGGAATCCCTCGCGGATACTGGACATCACCCCAGCCACAGCGATGACAATTGCCAGGCCAATCATCATGGCAGAGGCGGTAACGGCGGCCCGGCCCGGCTGGCGGCCCAGATTCCCTTGCGCGATCTGCCCCTCACGGGCAAAGATCAAGCCCAGCAGGCGGCCAAAGGTATTGGCAATCGGCTTGACCAAAGCGGGAGCGACCATTACCATCCCTACTAGAAACAGCACTGTACTGAGCGCGGCCAAGCTAAAAACACCGGAGAGCAATCCCAGCACAGCCAGGACGATCAGGACGGCACCAAAGGCCGCTCGCCAGGCAGCAGTCCGCTCGTAAACGCTGCCCATCACAGGGCGCAGGGCCTCCAGCGGCATCACCCGGCTTGCCGAAATCGCTGGAAACAAGCCACTGGCCACAGTGATGCCCACGCCCAGCACGATTGACTCGACGACATTCGCGATAGTCGGGGCAGGCCAGCCAAGTTCAACGTGCACGAATTCGCGTAGGACTGGGCCGATCACGGTCAGCAGTCCAACCGAGAAGGCATAACCGGCAACCATCCCAATCGCAGTGCCCAGTATCCCTTGAACCAGGCTTTCAGCCAGGATGATCCCTAGAACCATGCGGCGGGAGGCGCCCACAGCGCGCAACATGCCCAGGTCACGACGACGTTCAGCGAGCACAGTGCGGAAGGTGTTGAAAATGATAAACCCGCCCATCGCCAAGGCCATCAGCCCAACCAAGTTGTAAGCGAGCTCGGCAATCCTGAGGCTGGCGAGGAGCTCTGAGCCGAACTCCACCGGGCCAAGTTTGTACCCGTTGTCCAGCCGCTCTCGCAGTTGCGCTTCCACCTTTGCTCGGTCAACGCCGGGGGCAAATAGGGCTTCGATGGTATTAATCTGACCAGGGTGGTTGAGCAATTTCTCGGCCGCGGCCAGCGGCACATAAACCTCGGCAGCGCCTGGCACAGCACGTGCTGCCACGATCCCAACGATTTCAAACTCAGCCTTACCAGTGGACGAGGGCAGGGTAAAGGTATCACCCACGGCCAAACTCAGCCTCTTCGCCAGGCTTTCGGGGATCACCATAGCGTCCTGATCTACTTCCTGCAGGAAGCGGCCAGCGAGGAGGGAATACGACCGGACTCTCTGGATGGTGACAGGATCTACACCACTAACTGTGAGAGCGTTGACGGACGACAGTGGGCCGGACAAGCGGCCCAGGCTAGCTGGGAGCAGAATATTCTGGCGCAACAGGCCGGTGGCTTCGCCGATACCCGCAGTGCCCCTCACTGTTTCCAGCACGGCCGGACTAAAGGTGCCGCCGGTAACATGAGTCACACTTAGGTCAACCTTACCAACACTGGCCATGAGGTTTTGACGGAAGACCTTTTTCATGATGGGCAGCATGCCACCTAGCCCAAAGATGATCATCACGCCAAAGATGACTGCCAGCGTGGTGAGAAATGTGCGCAGCTTGCGGCCCAGCAAGTACCGGGTGGCCAAAGTGAACTGGATGTTCATAGAGCCTCCATATCCTGGCCTCGTCGGCCCTGTGGCAATGGAGGCTTATCAACGATCTGACCATCTTTCAAAAAGATAATACGATCGGCGTAGGCAGCAAGACGCGAGTCGTGGGTAACCATCAGCACAGTGTGGCCCCACTCGTTGGACACTTGGCGCAACAGCCCCACAATCCCGGCAGAGGCTTGCGAATCCAGGTTGCCGGTGGGTTCGTCCGCCAGGATCAACGCAGGCTCCGTCACTAAGGCGCGGGCGATGGCAACCCGCTGCTGTTGGCCGGCGGACAGTTGGTCCGGTAGATGGGACAAGCGGTCGCCCAGCCCGACTTTGCGCAGCCAGTCGGTGGCCCTAGCCCGGGTCAGTTCCGGCCTTGCCCCATCTAGGAGCAGGGGTAAACTGGCATTCTCGACAGTATTGAGCACCGGGATCAGGTTGAAGAACTGGAAAACGAACCCAATCTTGCGGCGGCGCATCTCAGTCAACTCGGTATCGTCCAGCAGGGAGATGTCTTTACCCTCCAGCAGGACGCGACCCTCGGTTGGACGGTCCAGCCCTCCAATCAGGTGCAACAAAGTGGACTTGCCACATCCGCTCGGCCCCATTACGGCGACGAATTCGCTAGCCTGCACTGAAAGGTTGACGTGATCCAGTGCAGCAATAGCAGTCTCTCCTTTGCCATAGATTTTGGTTAGATTTTCTACCTGGATGATAGTCATTTTCCTCCCTCGTTCGTATCCTGATGCCGAGCCTCGTCCCTCTGGGCCTGGCCTCAGGCGAGTGCACAGGTTGCCTGGGTTGTAGTGAACATTCCCACTGGTTAGGCTCTGAAAGGGTGTGGGTGGCCGAGGCACTGGGGTTAGGACAAGCTCTTAACAGCTTTTGAGGCCGTGCCCGGTCAACGGCAACACGGTGAGCTCCTGCGGCGTGATCCACTGGCGTAACTGTGACAAAGCGGCTACGGCTGCTGCCGCAGTTGGTTCAACATACAGGCCGCGCCTTGCCAAGGCCTTTCGGGCCGCCAGGATCTCAACGTCATCTACGGTCAACACCGCGCCACCCGACTCACGCACCGCTCTCAACACATACCACCCCCAGGCTGGCTGGCTGATGGTAATGCCCTCCGCCACTGTATCGCCGGGCGCAGCCTCTTTCGTATCGTCCCATCCGTTTTGCCAGGCCTGCCACACTGGAGCGCAGGCTCGGGACTGGACAACAAAGAATCGCGGCAAACGGTCAAGCACCCCTGCTGTCTGTAGACGCTTTACCGCCAGGTATGTGGAAGCTGCCAGAGAGCCATGCCCCACTGGGAAGAGCAGGTTCTCCGGCATGTGCCAACCTAATTGTTCGAGTAGCTCGTAGCTAAACGTGGCCACGCCTTCCAGTATCAGAGGATTATAGGCGTGACTGGCATAGTAAGCACCTGCCATCACTGCCTCCTGCGCCATTTGTGTCGCCCGTGGACGAGGGCCATCCACGGCGATCAGCTCTGCGCCATATACTTCAATCTGAGCACGTTTGGCAGCAGAAGTATGCGCCGGAGCAAAAATGCGCACGCCTAAACCTGCCCGTGCACCATAAGCGGCCAGTGATGCTCCAGCGTTCCCTGAAGAGTCATCTACCACATCATGTATGCCCCATGAACGCAAGAAGCTGACCAGCACCGAGACCCCCCGATCCTTGAAGGAACCTGTAGGCGACATGAACTCCAGTTTGACCCCCAGGCGCAGGCCGTCCCATTCTTCATATAACAACGGGGTTTCACCCTCGCCTAAGGTTACTGGCTCAATTTCCAGAGGGGGCAACAGGTCTCGGTAGCGCCACAGTCCCTGCACGTGCTGTCGGATAGCTTCACGCTGGAACTTGGGTGACCATTCGATGAGAAAAGGGTGGCCACAGATGCAGCGCCAACGACTGGTCGGCAATGTCTCTACGTGGCCACAATAGGCACAGTAGAAGTTCATGCCGCCTCCGCACCAGCGAGCACAAGTGCTACTGCACCCAGCAGACCGACATCATCGCCCAGTGCAGCGGGGACAATAGGAGTATGGCGCTGCTCTTCGGTCATGGCGCGTTCGGCGATGATGGCCCTCACGTGGGCCAGGGTCAACGTACTCACCCGCTTGAGCATCGTGCCCTGGTCATCGGTCAAGGTTGCACGAATCTGCGTCCCACCTAGATCCACTCCAACGACGAAACCACTCATAGAGGCCCTCCTCAGCAGACATGCTCTGAAGTATACTGTCGTCTCATCGTCAGGACAAATTGACCGAACGCTCAAAGGCACACCAGACATTAGCCAGGTTCTAGATTAGCGGAGGTCAATGGCCCGGAACAACGTAGTCTAAGCCTTTATGGCCGTCAACACACCTACAAAGGGCTGGTCCAGATTCTGTCGCCCAAGACTCAGGGTAGACCAGACGCCCACGGGTAATCTCAGTAGTGCAAAGCGCTGACTACAAACCTGATACCCATTTGCAACTGATTGTCATTACATGCTATTTGTTGTATAATTTAAATGCTATGGAAGATAGGTCCGGAAAAGCCAGGCTCAGGTTAAGTGCGCTGTTGCTAGTGATCGCACCGCTGATGTGGAGCACAGCTTCCGTGTTGCCAGTCCACGCTCAAGCTCCAAACATGCTCTACGGCGCGAACATTAGCACTGCTCTTGGCGCACGCAAGACAGCCGAGATGGGTTTGGGATGGGTTAGACTCTATTATCCAGAACAGGTGAGCGAAGCCGAGCACTATGGGTTGAAAGTTCTTCTCCTGCTCGGATGGGAATCCGCACTGACAGACCTAGAGAGTTGGGGCAATTACGTCTATGAAATCGTCAGCCGCTACCGTGGTCGCATTGCCGCCTACCAGATATGCAATGAACCCAATCTGGCTGAAATGTGGCATAAGCCCCAGCACGCCGACCCGGCCGAGTATATGGCTTTTCTGCGCGAAGCCTACCGGCGGGCCAAACAAGCAGATCCCAACTGCCTAATTGTCAGTGCAGGCATGGCCACCAATGGCGGCTACGGTACACTGGCAATGGATGATGTGGAGTTTATCCGTGGCATGTACGCAGCGGGAGCCAAGCCATACTTCGATGTTTTGGGTTCCCATCCTTATGGGTTTGCCTATGCCCCGGAAGACGCTCTCAGTAACCCGGTGCACTGCTTCCGCCGTGTAGAGCAACAGCGGGCGATTATGGTGCAATACGGAGATGCTGCCAAGCCCATCTGGGCTACTGAATTCGGGTGGATCATCGATCCTGGCGAAGGGTGCCACTACTATGGTGATTGGCCCAGCCGTTGGTGGCAGCGTGTCTCCCCACAGACCCAAGCTGACTATCTAGTTCGGGCCTGTCGCTATGCCCGCACGAATTGGCCATGGATGGGCCTGATGTTTGTATGGAACATGGACTATAGCACTGTCTCCTGGAATGATTATTGCGCTCAGACAAGCTGGTTTGCCATTCTGAACTATGATGGCACACCGCGTCCCGCCTACTTGGCACTGGCACAAATGGTCCAGGGGCCGGCCACGCCTACCGCTACGGGCACGCCTAGCTGGAGCACACCTACCCCTACTGCTTCCGCAACGCCTGGAAGTGGTTCAGGCATTGTCGCAGGCCGGGTTT
>Ga0136653_10001998_pt1 | contig 11172 bp, 10 predicted proteins | sample LakKivw275mmetaG_FD_94866 | JGI IMG/M metagenome (GOLD analysis project Ga0136653, IMG submission 94866) | Anoxic lake water microbial communities from Lake Kivu, Rwanda to study Microbial Dark Matter (Phase II) - Lake Kivu water 275m metaG... | ecosystem: Environmental > Aquatic > Freshwater >... | reverse complement strand
CCCAGAGCCGACAGGCAGCCGGAATTCACCCAGCTGGACATAGAGATGTCATTTTGCAGCCAGGAGGAGATAATGGGGCTGATAGAGAATCTTTATACCAAGCTGGTCAAAAAGATATTCCCTGCAAAGAAGATAATGCAGGAGCCATTTCCCGTCATCACTTACAAGGAGGCCATGGAAAAGTACAATTCGGACAAGCCTGATTTGAGGCAAGACAAGAATGATCCTGACGAACTGGCTTTCGGATTCGTCGTCGACTTCCCGATGTTCGAGTGGAAGGAAAAGGAAAAAAGGTGGGATGCGGTCCATCATCCTTTCACCAGGCCTCAGACCGACGACATAGAACAGATCAAAAAGGATCCGGGAAAGGTGCTGGCCTTCCAGTACGATTTCGTCCTGAACGGATACGAGATAGGCGGGGGAAGCCTGAGGACCTACAAGCCGGAAATGCTGGAAGCGGTGTTCAGCGTCATGGGACACACCAAAGAGGATTTGAAAGAGAAGTTCGGCCATCTGTTCGAAGCTTTCGAATACGGGGTCCCTCCGCACGGAGGGATCGCTCCCGGCATAGACAGATTCATGTCCATAATCTTGAACGAGCCCAACATCAGGGAGGTGATCGCTTTTCCCAAGACAGGGGACAACAGGGATCTGATGATGGAGGCTCCTTCCAAGGTTGGAGAAGACCAGCTAAAAGAGCTGAACATTAAGACGCTGAAGGCGAAGAAATAAATGGAGAGGAATAAGTTGATTTTGTCTTCGGTTCTGGCGATTTCCATTTTCTGCCTCGGCATGATTTCCCTGAGGATCGAGCTGGAAAACTTCCTGTTCTCTGAATACTACAGCCAGCCTGTGTTCTTTTCTGCATCGGTATACGCTGCCGCCCAGAAAAGGGCGGAAGCGGAAATTTCAGCTCCGGTCGCCCTTTCTGCGAAAGTGGCTGAGGAGTCAGAAAAAATCCTTTTCAAAAAGAACATAGACCGGGAAATGCCGATAGCCTCTTTGACTAAACTGATGACCGCCTGGGTGATTTTCGAGCATCCCGAATATTACAGCCTCAAAGACCAGGTCTATGTCTCCTTGGAAGCTGTGCAAAGGACAGGGGACTGCGGCTTGAAAGAAGGGGAATCCTTCCCTTTGAATGATTTTCTCCATTCAATGCTCATTGAATCCTGCAATGATTCCGCTTTCGCAGTGGCGGAGGCGTTGATGAAAGATGCGTTACTTTCGTCGGAGGACAGGATTCAAGCTTTCGTCGGCTTAATGAACCTCGAAGCAGAAAAGATCGGCCTTGAGAATACGGAATTTCTGAACCCCAGCGGATTGGATATAAAAGACCAGACTTTTTCAAACAGTTCCACTGCCAGGGACCTTTTTTTGCTGGCGAAAGCCATCCAGGAAAAACACCCTGAGATATTCGAGATTTCGATAAAAAAGCAGGCTTATATTTTCAACGGCCGCACGGCTTTCAACCAGAACAAAATTTTGAGTCCCAGCATCATCGGAGGGAAAACAGGCTGGACAGAGGCTGCCTTAGGCTGCATCCTCCTGGTGGAAAAAGCAGAAGACGGTTATTTCGTCCACATCGTTCTCGGGGCTGAATCCCAGGAAGCGAGGTTCCAGGAAGCGTTGAAGCTCATAGCTAAATTTTCGGAACAATAAACAACATGTTTTTGCAAACTCTCAACCTGATGGACGTCTTGAAAGTGTTCGGCCTGGCAGTCTTTTCTGCCGCGGCTGCTGTTTTATCGACCCCTTTCTTGACCCATTTTTTGTACAAGTACCAGCTCTGGAAAAAGGAAGCCAGGACCAAAACGATCACCGGCGAGGAAGCTTCGGTTTTTTACAGCCTTCACAAGGAAAGAGAGACGAAGGTCCCCAGGTTCGGCGGCCTGCTCATCTGGGCAGTCCCGACCTTGATGATCCTTGTCCTTTTTTTTCTTTCTGAAATATCAGGCAACGGTTTTTTTGAAAAAATCAATTTTTTGTCCAGAGAGCAGACCTGGCTGCCCCTTTTCGCCTTGGTTTCAGCTTCCTTGCTCGGTTTGGCTGACGACATACTCCAGGTTACAGGCAAGGGAAAGTACATTGCCGGAGGAATGACTTTCAAAAAAAGGCTGCTGATGGTCTCTTTGATAGGATCGATCGGCGCCTGGTGGTTCTATTCCAAACTCGGCTGGAGCGCCATATTCTTCCCTTTCATAGGGGCAGTGGACATAGGCTGGCTTTATTTCCCCTTGTTCATCCTGGCCATGCTCGGATGCTGGTCAGGAGGGGTGGTTGACGGCCTGGACGGCCTGGCCGGAGGGACGTTCGCTTCAATTTTCATGGGATTTTCCGTGATATCCCTTTTCAACGGCCAGGCGGATCTGGCGGCTTTCTGCGCGGTCATAGCCGGCTCTACTCTGGCTTTTTTGTGGTTCAACATACCTCCTGCCAGGTTTTACATGGGGGAAACAGGGGCGATGGGGCTCACCTGCACTCTGGCAGTAGTGGCTTTTCTGACCGATTCCGTTGTCGTTCTGCCCGTCATAGCCGGAATATTGGTCGCGGAGTCAGGATCAGTGATCCTCCAGCTTCTGTCAAAGAGGATAAGGAAGAAGAAAATATTCCTCTGTTCTCCCTTGCACCACCATTTCGAAGCCAAAGGCTGGCCGGCTTACAAGGTGACCATGAGATTCTGGGTGGTCGGCGTCATCCTCGCCATTGTCGGAGTGGCAATAAGGATGCTCGGCCAGTAACGTTCGAGCCTGCAGAACAGCAGGCTTTTTCATTGACATTTTTATGTCTTTCATATGAGGAACGATGCAAGACAAAACAGATGAGTTGAAAAAGATTGATATCGACGTCAGAGAGAAAGTACAAGAGCTGAATGTTTCCCTTATGCTGCAGGGGGAATTCATTCAAAAGCAGGTCGGAAAACATGTCGTTGTCCGGATGCGGGGAGGCCAGACCATCAACGGAAAGTTGAAGAACATCTGGTACATATTCGACCCGGCTCAGCGGGAATGCAGCGGGATCATCCGCGACGCGTACCCGGTGTTCGTCGTCGAAACTTGGAGATCGTTCTGCCGGCGTCTGAGATGGCCTGACATAGACTCATTTCAGGTGCAGGACTGACGGCTGAGAGGAAGTTCTTCGGAGCTTCCTCTCTTTTATTTTGACTTTGGTCAAAAAACGTTTTACAATCTATCCAGGATGGAAAAATACCGGGAACTGAGAAAAAAACATCCGAAATTCACCTATTGCGGATACGAATATAAAATCTTCCAAAAAAACCTGAAGATTTTTTTTGATTTCAAGCTGGAACCCGACATATCCTTCAGGCCGGAGCTGACGATAAAAAACGTCAGTTCTTCTCAACTCGAAAGGTTTGACAAGGAAGTTTTGGAAAACTTCATTTTCAGCATAGGAATGGCAGAAATTCCGAGCTACTGGAAAGCGGCCTGTTCTCCTGAAATATCAGTGGAGGCAGGATCCCTTGACGAAGATCAAATTCTTTGGTGGAAAAAGCTTTTTCTGCGGGGAATGGGCCAGTATTTCTACGAGAACGGGATTGACTGGAGAAAACCTGATTTCTTGAACATATGCGCGGAAAATGAATCTTCTTTCAAAGCCAAGGCCTTGGGTCTGGATAAAAAAAAGTATCTGGTGCCCATGGGAGGGGGAAAAGACTCAATCGTCACCCTTGAAAAGCTGAAGGAAGAAAAGAAGGAAATCGGCTGCTTTGTCCTAAACCCGCTTGGTTCCACCATGGAAGTCCTGAAAGCTTCAGGCGTCAGAGAAGCGGTGGAAGTTGAGAGGAAGATAGATCCTTATTTGCTTAAGCTTAACGAAAAAGGGTATCTCAACGGCCATATACCTTTCACCGCCCTTTTGATGTTCGTTTCCTCGTTATGTGCAGCCATATTCGATTACGGCAAAGTCGCCTTTTCCAACGAGAAAAGCGCCAAGGAAGGCAATTTGCGGTATCTGGGAGAGGAAATAAACCATCAGTATTCAAAGACTGAAGAGTTTGAGAACGATTTCAGAAAATACTGCAGGAAGCATCTTCTGAAAGACTTGGACTGCTTCAGCTTTTTAAGGCAGTATTCCGAGCTTGAGATAGCAGAGATGTTTTCCCGATACCCCAAGTATTTCAAACTTTTCTCAAGCTGCAATACAGTAAGGAAAATAAACAGGAAAGGGTCGGGGAAGTGGTGCTGCAAATGCCCGAAATGCCTTTCCACATACCTTTCCTTGTATCCCTTTTTGGAAAAAAAGCAGATGAATGACATATTCGGCCTTGATCTTTTCGAAAAAAAGGAACTGCTCGGCATTCTCCGGGAGCTGCTCGGCAAAGGGGCGAAAAAGCCGTTCGAGTGCGTCGGCACTTTCAAGGAAGCAAAAACGGCTTTGAAACTCAGCCGAAGGAAGGCCGGAAAAGACCTCCCTTATCTTCTTAAAAAAGCGGAATAGCCATGCTTTTGAAAGATCTTGAGAAAAAAAAGATTTTAATCCTCGGGTTCGGCAGGGAAGGCCAGGACACTTTTTCGTTCTTAAAGAAAGTCTTTCCTGAAAAGACATTGGGAGTGGCGGACATGAGAAGTTTGAAGGATTTTTCTCTGAGAGAAAAAAAGATGCTGAAGAGAACCGAGGCGCATTTGGGCCAGTCATACCTCAGGGCGGTTTCCGGATACGACCTCGTTATAAAGACGCCCGGAATATCCTTCAAAAACATAGGGCTTAAAAATCGATCCAAATTCACTTCTCAAGCAGAGATATTCTTTGACAACTGCCCGGCCAGGATAATCGGGGTGACAGGCACCAAAGGGAAGAGCACCACGAGCTCTTTGATATTCAGCATATTGAAGGAAGCCCGCCTTCCGGTCAGATTGGTCGGGAATATAGGGAAGCCGGCCCTTTCTTCGCTGATTCGGGCTCGGAAAAATGATATTTTCGTTTTCGAGCTGTCTTGCCATCAGCTCCAGAACATGAAAAAAAGCCCTGATATCGCGGTCTTCCTGAACGTTTTTCCCGAGCATTTGGATTATTATAAAAATTTTAAAGAATATGTTTCTGCCAAGGCCAATATCCTGAAATATCAGGAAAAAAATGATTTCCTGGTTTATAATAGGGAAGACAAGACCGTAAGAAGCCTGGTCAGACTTTCAAAAGCGAAAAAAATAGGAGTCAAAGGCAGATACTACGACCTTGACAGGGCGGCAGCCAAAGCGGTCGGAAAGATCCTTGACATTCCAGACAGGACGATCGATTCCGCCGTCAAGAAATTCGTTCCCTTGCAGCACAGGCTGGAATTCGCAGGGACGTTCAAAGGAATTTCCTTCTATAACGATTCCTTGGCCACGGTTCCTGAGGCCGCCATCGAAGCCATGGATTTTCTGGGGGACAAGGTTTATACCATGTTGCTCGGAGGGTTCGACAGGGGAGTGGATTTCAAATCTTTGGCGGAAAGGATATCAAGAAGCAGGGTCAAAGTCTTGATCTTTTTTCCCGGCAGCGGAAAAAGGATATGGAAGGAGATAAAGGACAAAAAAAGGTTCAGATCTTTTTTCGTCAGCAGCATGGAAGAAGCGGTCAGGATATCGTTCCAGAATACGGAGAAGGGGAGCATATGCCTTCTTTCCCCGGCCTCCCCGAGCTTCGGCCTTTTCAGGGATTACAAGGACAGGGGGGATTCTTTCAAGGTTCAGGTCAAGCGGCTGGGAAAAAGCGGCTGGAATTAATGTTTTTGGCTGGTATAATAAAGCAATGGCAAGGAATGCTCTTGTTTTCGACTATAAGATATTCGCCGTTTTCCTGTTTTTGTTCATTGTCGGGATGGTTTTCCTGGTGAGCACCACTTTTTCTTCTTCCCACGAGATTTACGGATCCACCACTTACTTCCTGTTCCATCAGATTAAGTTCGGGGTGCTGCCAGGCCTGTTCTTGGGGTTGATCTGTTTCCTTTTCCCTTTGCATAAGATAAGGAAGCTTTCTTTCCTGGGAGTGGGGCTGGCCTTGATCGCTACTAGCCTTGTTTTTCTGCCAGGAGTGGGAGTCAACACCGGAGGAGCCTCAAGATGGATTTCTTTCGGGCCCTTGCTCTTCCAGCCTTCCGAGTTCTTGAAGATCGCTTTCATCGTCTACCTGGCCGCCTGGATTTCCAGCAAAAGGAAGGAAGGAGCTGATTTGAGGCAAGGGGTAAAATTCTGGGCTGCCAAAGACCTGACCATCCTTTTCCTGCCGTTTCTGGCCATTCTTGCCGTAGTCTGCCTGCTCTTTTATTTGCAGCCCGACATCAGCACATTGATGATCGTCATTGCTTCAGCTTTAATAATGTTCGGAACCGCCAAAACGAGGCCTCTTTACAATCTTTTCCTTGTCTGCGGAATCGGCGCCGCTTTCGCCGCCTTCGTCTCATTTTCGTCTTACAGGCTGGAAAGGGTGCTGACCCTTCTGAATGAGAAGGCGGATCCCATGGGGTCAGGATACCAGATAAGCCAGTCTTTGATAGCCATAGGTTCGGGCGGCTGGTTCGGAAAAGGGATAGGGGCAGGGATGCAGAAATTCGGATTTTTGCCCCATCCGGCTTCCGATTCGGTTTTCGCAGTGATGGCCGAGGAGACCGGGTTCGTCGGGTGTTTGATTGTCGTGTTGGCGTTCTTCGCCCTGGCATTCTTCGGGTTCAGGATGGCAAAAGAAGCCAGGGACGACTTTTCAAGGATGCTGGCCGTGGGGATCGTTTCCTGGATAACCTTGCAGTCTTTCGTGCATATGGGGGCGATGGCAGGCATCTTCCCTCTGACAGGAATCCCTTTGCCTTTCATAAGCTACGGTGGTTCGCATCTGATCGCTGAATTCATGGGCATGGGCATTCTGCTGAACGTTTCAAGGAACATAAAAACATGAAAATAATTTTTACCGGAGGAGGAACAGGAGGGCACGTTTTCCCTATAGTGGCCATAGCCAGGGAGCTGAAGAAGATCCGCCCTGATTTCGTTTTCTATTACATCGGCCCGAAGGACGAGTTCGCCTCCTTCCATTTGAAAAGGGAAGGGATAAAAATGAAGTGGATCCTGGCAGGGAAGATAAGGAGGTACTGGAGCAAAGAGTCTTTATTTTTGAACCTGCTGGATTTGATCAAGATCCCCATCGGATTCTTGCAGAGCTTTTTTTACGTGTTCTTCTTGCTTCCGGACTTAATCTTCAGCAAAGGGGGATACGGCTCGATACCGGTTTCCATGATGGGTCCTCTTTTTCTGACTCCGGTAATGGTCCATGAATCCGACGCCGTTCCTGGGTTCGCCAATAATCTAGTAAGCAAGTTCGCTTTGGAGGTTTTCGTATCCTTTCCGGTCGATAAAACAAAGCATTTTCCGAAGAAAAAAATAATTTCAGTCGGTTCTCCCATAAGAAATGACATTATCGGAGGGTCTTTTGAGGAGGCAAAAGAGGTTTTCGGCGTAAAAGAAGGAAAGCCCGTGGTGCTGGTATTGGGAGGATCCCAAGGCAGCCAGAAGATAAACAGCACGATTTTAGACGGCCTGACCGATTTTCTCAATAACTTCCAGATCATCCATCAGGTGGGGCAGGATAACTTCAAGGAAGTGGAAGCTGGAGCCAAGGTGATGGCTTCCGGGCATCTGATGCCTAATTACTCCATTTCCCCTTTTTTGAGGGAAAGGGAAATGAAGCTTGCCCTGGCCGCATCCGATATTATAATAAGCAGGGCAGGGGGAGGGGCCATATTCGAGATAGCGGCTTCCGGCAAGCCTTCCATACTTGTTCCACTGCCGTTTTCAGCCCAGAACCACCAGGTTGAGAACGCTTACGCTTACGAAGCTTCCGGAGCCTGCGTGGTGGTGGAAGAGAAGAACCTGGCTCCGCATTTCATCATAGAGAAGCTGAAATACCTTTTGGCCGACGAAAAAGGGCTGAAGAAAATGAGCCAGGCCGCAAAGGGTTTTTCAAGGCCGAGGGCGGCGGAAATTATCGCCAAATACGTTTCAGAATATTTGGTTTTTTAACGACATGGCAGACAAAGTAAGGGTGAGAATAGCGCCTTCGCCAACAGGGAAGTTTCACATCGGTACGGCAAGGACCGCGCTTTTCAACTACCTTTTTGCTAAAAAAAACAAAGGGACTTTCGTCTTGAGGATCGAGGATACTGACGAAAAAAGATCAACGAAGGAATTTGAAGAAGACATCCTCCAGGGACTGGAATGGCTCGGCTTGCAATGGGACGAAGGCCCGGACAAAGAAGGGGATTCCGGCCCTTACAGGCAAAGCCAGAGGTCTACCGTATACCGGAAATACATCGAAAGACTTTTGAGAGAAGACAAGGCATATTACTGCTTCTGCCCTTTCGAGGAGCTGGAAGCGAGGAGAGAATATTTGATAAGCATAGGCCAGCCTCCGATTTACAGTGAAAAATGCCGGAACCTTTCTGCAGAGGAGATTAAAAAGAACATTGCCCTTGGCATGCCTTACATACTGAGGCTGAAAACTCCGAAAAAAACGGTTTCTTTCGAGGACGGCATAAGGGGCAAGATAGAGTTCGATTCTTCCTTGATAGGGGATTTTTCCCTCGCCAAAGGCATGGACGCCCCTTTGTACAACCTGGCAGTGGTGATAGACGACTATGAAATGGGGATCACTGATGTCATAAGGGGCGAAGATCATATTTCCAATACGCCAAAGCAGATGCTGGTGCAGGAGGCTTTGGGATTTCCGCAGGTGAAATACGCCCATCTGCCCTTGATCTTAGGGCAGGACAAGTCAAAGCTTTCAAAAAGGCATGGAGCAGTATCAGTGTCCGAATACAAGGAAAAAGGGTATCTGGCCGAATCTCTTATAAACTTCATGGCTTTTTTGGGATGGAATCCCGGGACCGAAAAAGAAGCTTTCACATTGGAGGAGCTTGTGGAGGAATTCTCTTTGGAAAAAGTGCAGAAAGGGGGAGCCGTTTTCAACATAAAAAAGCTGGACTATTTGAACGGATTCTATATCCGCCAAAAAAGCGCTAGAGACCTGGCCCAACTTTGCATCCCATACCTTATCTCCTCAGGTTTGGTGACCCCTAAGCTTGAAATCCAGACGACCGTCCCGAAAGTGGAATTCTTGGGCACGTCCGGCGTCGAGCTTTCCAACGAATTCATAGTCAATGAATCAGGAAAAGAAATAGGGATCGAATTCATCGAGAAAGCAGTCTCTTTGTACAAAGAAAGGCTGGTGACTCTTTCTGAGATTTCGGAGCTGACCGATTTTTTCTTCAAAGAAAAATTGGACTATCCCAAAGAGCTTCTTTCCTGGAAGCAGATGACATCCTTCGAAGTCTATGATTCTCTGGATTGGACCGAAAAAGTTCTGGGAAAAATATCGTTGAAGGATTTCAAAAAAGAGACTCTGGAAAAAGAGCTGATCCCCATGGCCCAGGAAATGGGGGATAGGGGAAAGCTGCTCTGGCCTTTGAGGGCCGCTCTGACCGGGAAGAAAGCTTCGGCCGGGCCTTTTGAAGTGGCTGAAGTCCTCGGAAAGGAAAAAACGGTAAAAAGGATCCAGGAAGCGAAAGAACTGATAAAATGAAAAAAATATTAAAAAATTCATTGATTGCGCTGTCAATAACAAGTCTTTGCTTTTCTGTTTTTCTGTCCGTGCAGGCCCAGGAAGGGGAGGAAGACCAGGCAAAGGAGTTTCTCCAGGATTTCAGCGAAAAAGCCGAATCAGACCTTCTTTCTTTGATCAAAGGCTTCTGGAATGACGAGGTTCTGCCCATGTGGTCTAAAATGGCAGAAAAAGGAAAACAGGCCTGGCAGGAAACTGTCTGGCCGTGGCTCTGCAAGGTCTTTGAAAGGGACATCAAACCTTCCATAGAAGACGAGATCGAAAAAAGAAAGCCGGCTTTGGAAGAGGAACTGGAAAAAGAAAAAGAGGAAATAAAAAAAGATCTGCCGTCATTGTGGCAAAGACTGAAAGAAATAATAAAGACGGCCATATAGCCAGAGGGGAGCGCTTGACCGGCCTTATCGGCTGGTTTATTATAAAGCCATAGAACGTCGTACAATGTAGGTTAAGCGACATATAATATGCATAACAGAAGGGGTCCTTCTTAAGACCACTTCTCCGGCCCGGATCTTATAATTAATGCTAAAATACCAATAACATGAAAGAATCAGATGTTCCGATCATAAAACATATCCCCGACTTTCTTGACTACTGCGAAGTTGAAAAAGGTTTGTCTGAAAGAACCCAGGAAAATTATAACCGCTATCTGGTAAAGTTCGTCTGTTGGCTCAAGAAGACCCAAAAAGAGGCCCTTTTGCCCCATGAGCTTACGACTGAGGATATTTGGGCTTATAGGCTGTTTTTAAGCCGTTTTACAAGCGAAAAAGGCCAGCCTCTAAGGAAGATAACCCAAAACTACTATCTTATAGCCCTAAGAGCCCTTTTAAGCTACTTTACAGCCAAGGACATAGTTTCTTTGCCGGCGGATAAGATAGCCCTTTCCAAGGCTGCTACAGCCGAAAAGACCGTAAAATTCCTTAATTTAGACCAAATAGAGAAGCTTTTGCTGGCTCCTGACATAAAAACGGTCACAGGACTGAGGGACAGGGCCATTTTGGAAAGCCTTTTCTCAACCGGGCTGAGGATAGCAGAACTGGTGGCTTTGAACCTGGACCAGTTTTCAAACATAAAAGACAAGAAGGATATAGAATTAGGGATCATAGGCAAAGGAAACCATCCCAGGACCGTTTACTTTTCAGAAAGGGCTTTAGGCTGGATAAAGAAGTATCTGGAAACCAGAAAGGATAAGGAAAAATCCTTATTTATCCACTATAGGGCCCCTGAGAAGTCGGAAGCTCGCTTGACTCCTCGGTCCATAGAAAGGCTTGTCAAAAAGTATGCGCTCATGGGAGGAGTGCCTATCTTCACCACTCCCCATACTTTGCGCCACAGCATGGCAACGGATCTTCTGACTCAGGGAGTTGACTTAAGGACCATCCAGGAATTCCTGGGCCACAGGAACATCGTTACGACCCAGATATATACCCATGTGACAAATAAGCGCCTCAGGGACGTTCATCGCCAGTTCCACAGCGGAAAAAACTTGAAGGAATAAAAAAACGTTAGTCCCCTAACGGTTTTCTCCTGAAGGAATTTTTTTATGTTTTTTAACGATTTAACACGTTT
>Ga0136653_10001997_pt1 | contig 11198 bp, 8 predicted proteins | sample LakKivw275mmetaG_FD_94866 | JGI IMG/M metagenome (GOLD analysis project Ga0136653, IMG submission 94866) | Anoxic lake water microbial communities from Lake Kivu, Rwanda to study Microbial Dark Matter (Phase II) - Lake Kivu water 275m metaG... | ecosystem: Environmental > Aquatic > Freshwater >... | reverse complement strand
GTACTCTCCCTGCCACGGCCGGTCCCGCGTGAGCTCGTTGGCGAGGGCCAGTTGGTAGGACTCGTCCCAGTTCGAGACGTCCCCGGCCACGGTGGCCTTCGCGACCTCTTCCCCATCCACGTACAGCACCGCTTGGCCCTCTGCGTCGCGGGTGTAGACCACGTGGGTCAGCTCCGTCCGCACGGGGCCCTCCTGCCGGGTGTCGAGGAACGAGTCGTCCGGTTCGAGGTCCCACCAGGGGATCGAGGTGAAGAAGTCCACGATGTGCCCGTAGCCCTCGAAGAGGACCATCGAGTCGTCCCCGCGACCGTTGATCCAGCCGCCGCCGGTGTCCGCGCCCCATCCCGTACCGGTATCGGCCCGCTCGCCCGCGGTCTGGTAGCAGCCCGCCATGTACATCCCCCAGGCCAGCCGCCGCCGGTTGTCGGCTGACCGCGCGGGCGCCTTGCGGTTGCCGCCCCAGGTGGGGTAGTGATCCTCGTACCCGTACTCCTCGTTCACCTGCGGCATCGTCCGTCCGGTGCGGGCCTGCTCCTGCCTGCGCTTGAGCATGAAGGCATAGCCGCCGCCCTCATCCCAGCTCTGGAACATGGCGAAGTCGGCCCAGGGCGCGGTCTGGAAGCGGAAGTCCCCGAACCCGTGGACCGAGGTCAGGTGGTCATAGGGATCGCAGGCCTTGAGGAAAGCCCCCATCTCCTCCGCCCAGGCGTCGTCGCGGAAGAGGCGGTACTCGTTGCTCACGTCCCACATGACGTTCGAGAAGGCGGCAAAGCGCGCCGCGGCGTAGCGGTAGTACCTTTGCTCGTCCTCGCCGCCCATCCTCTCCTTGCCGAAGGGGTCCACGCCCGGCCTGCGGCCGTCCACGTAGAAGATCACCGACACCACCACGTCCAGCTCCCGGGCATGCCGCAGCAGGGCCTCCCACTTGCGCCAGTAGTCCAGGTTGAAGCGCGTGACATCGAAGCCCGGCGCCTCCACGCTGTCCGGCCGCTCGGCGGCCCAGGGATTCAGCAGGAAGCTGAACCGCTCGGTCGGGTAGACGTGCTCATGCCACGCCTGGCCGTCCTTTACGCGCCCCGAGATCGCCGCCCGCACCCGCGTCACCTTCAGCCGCGCCAGCCGGTCCAGGTTCGCCCGAATCTGCTCCACATCCCAGCCCGCCAGGAAGTAGGTCGTCGTCCCGTTGTAGAAGTAGTGCTCACCCGTGCCCTCCCAGACGAAATGCCACGGGTGCTCAGGGTCCACGCGCACCAGGCCCTGCCGGCCGCCGTCCACGGCCGTGAACCTGCCCCCGTGCCGCGCCTCGTACGCCCCCTGCCGGTACACGACCGAGTACTCGTGCGCGCCGGCCCGCCGCGGCATGAAGCGTACCCGGAAGACGCTCCCGTCCGGCGAGTCACAGAATCCCTCGACCCGCACGGCGTCGTCCCCCACGCGCGAGAACTCGCCCTCGACCGCCACGTCGGTGAAGGGGTTCGCAGCGTCGGGACGGTCCACGCTCACCGTCACCTCGACGAAGTCGTGGGCCTCGACCTCGGTAGCCGATTGGGAGAACCGCACTCCCGCCGGCTCGGCCGAGGCCGAATCCCAGGTGGCCACCATGAGGAACAGCGCGAGCCATAGCACAACAAGCCAGCAGTGGTTCATACTCCGCCTCCCATTGCCCAGTCGCCTCGTTGCGGGCCCCCGTGCGCCACCAACTGCACCGACGGCTCATCACGAGATAAGCCATCGCACTTGGTGGCGGTGACACGGCCCGTGCGATACACACCTCGACCGGTCAAGGCGCTACCTGTCTTTCACGTGTCGGACGGACCCGGCTCCCACCCGGTCGCCTGGGCCCATCCGTCAGCCTTGGCGATGATCTCCCAGACGCACGGCCCCTTCGCTTCCGTGTAGCCTGCGCTGTCGTGGCCATACTGCTCCGCCAGGCGGTACTTCAGCTCAGCGTAGCGCTGGGCCTCATCCCGGTGGGCGCGCAGGTAGTCCCTGAAGAGAAGGGCGAACTGCTCCGAGAAGCTCCCTGCGCGACGGACGTGGATGTGCGTGCGGCGCTGACCCGGCTGCTCGCGGAAGTAGCGCTTGGTGAGCTCCGGGTTCGTGGCGCGGAAGACAAAGCCGAGGCTCTCGATCGGCCGGCGGTACGCATCCAGCGGCTCGAAGCTCCCGACCGATATCTGGACGTCTACGATGGGCTTGGCGGCCAGACCGGGGATGGCGGTGGACCCAATGTGGTCAATGCGCAGAGCCGTCGCGCCGAGCGCCTCACGCAGGGACGCGCCGAGCGCCGAGAAGAGCACCGGCCATTCGGGGTCGTAGGGCACAACCACGACGCTATCTGCCATCGGCTGGCCTCCCTGCCGACCGCCAACTGCCCCGCGAGACATCCGGCGGGGGTCCGGGGCATCCGCGCAGCGGCCTAGCCCTTCATCCCCGTGAGCGTCACGCCCTGGATGAAGTAGCGCTGCGCGAAGAAGAACAGCGCCAGGATCGGGACCGTCCACAACGTCGCCGCTGGCCTATCGTCACGGCACGCGCCTCCGTGACGACCTGCTAGACGTGGGCCGGGCACAGCTCCTGGACCGTGATGCCGGCCTCGGCACAACCCTCGCCGCATTCCTGCCAGTCGGTGTCCACGGCGTTGAGGACCGGCGCTGGCGGGTCATAGGTCAGCGAGACTGCAGCGAACTTCCAGTCGTCGCGATCCAGGCCGTGGAGGCAAGCGGGAACCACGATGTTACCGTCCTCGTATCGGCTGCAGGGGCGGTACTCCAGCTTCCCAGCCTGGCGCTGCAGGAGGTTCAGCAGGCGGTAGGAGAAGCTGTCCTGCGGAAGCTCGCTGTAGTATTCCCCAAGGATCTCGAACCGCTCGTCTACTGCCAGTACGCCGCCTGCCCTAAGGTTCTCAAGGGCGGCAGCGCATCTCTGCTGGCACTCCACTGGGGCGTGCGAGTGCCCGCCGTTGGCAACGACCCAGACGTTCGTGTCAACGACGGCGGCCATCAGCGCGCGCTCTCGTGCCGCCCTCGAGCCATGGCCTCAGCCACGGCCTTCACGTCCGCCAGGACGTCACCGAAGAAGCTCTGGGGCCAGTTCTCTATCTGGCCGAAGCCGTTCACTGTCACGGGCTCGATGGTTGAGCCCCCGTCGCGGAGTCGGCAGAAGTATAGCCCGATTCTGTCCGGCGTGGCGTAGGGCTTCTCACCCTCGGCGATCCGGCGCTGCAGCCGCGTCAGCAGGCTCTCGCTGTGGCTCTCGATGATCAACTGCAGGTTGCGCTCATGCGCGACATCGAGGAAGAGGTCCGCCAAGCAGGACGCGGCGCTCGGGTGGAGGTGGATCTCCGGTTGCTCAAACAGCAGAATCGACCCCTCGGGGGCGAAGTAGAGCTGTATGATGACCGGGAGCACCTGGGACACGCCGAACCCCACATCCGGCAGTAGAGTGGGTGTCCTGCCGCCGGGCGCCACCAACTGGATCTGGTAGTACCGGCCCCCGGCATCGATCTGTACCACTTGCAGGCGCTCCGCAAGCCCAATCTGCCCAAGCCACTCGCGGGTGGAATCCAGCAGGTCCTTCGGCCTCCTAGGGCTGCGTTTGGACCTCGACTGCCCTTCTCGGGCCACCGCTATGAGTGCCTCGACGGCTCCGGTGCCGTCCTTGCCGATCTGTCCAGGCGATTCGCCGGTCCACAGGAACTCGCGCCTTGGGAACTGCCTGAGCGGGCCGAGGTAGTGGATCCGGTCCATCAGCAGCTCGAACTGATGGGTGAACTCCAGAAGGTCCAAGTGAGGCCAGTCCAGGGCTACCCGCCGAGGGAGAGCGTAGCAGCTCTCGGGGATGAACTGGGATGGCGCTGAGGCAGGCCTGCCTCTTCGAGGTGTGCCCAGCCTGATCGGCTTCGCCTGAAGCTTCGGCTCGTAGCCGCCCTCTGTGCCGCGCTTCAGCGAGAAGGTAACGGGGTCGCTGGCATACCCCAGGTAAGTAAGGGTCACGTCCCCCATCTGCCGCCATCTGGCCTCGTACTCGACTGCCTCGGCGTGCACCTCCCGGGTCTCCTCTGGGGCGCTCAGCGTGAACCGCTCCCTCGGCCGCCACTTAAGCTTCAGCCGCAGCTCAAGGTCCTCGTTGTGGCCGTGAATCACGTCCCGGAAGGACCCGAGGTCCGTGTGACCCGTGTAGGCAAGCGAGAGCTTCCTGTCAGCGCTCTCAGCGGTTTGCTTGAGCATCAGGAGTGCGTCAAGCAAGGCCGTCTTGCCTGAGCTATTGTTGCCGAAGATGATCGTGACGGGTTTGAGGCCGATGTCCACAGGGCCGCGCCACGACCGAAAGTTCTCCAGCGTCATTCTCTCCAGCATTTTCAGCCTCTCCCCCGGGCGTCAGCCGAGATACCCGAGCATTCTACCATCGGCCGCCTGCTCGGGGCCAGAGCAGTGGCGTGCGTGTCCGAGGGTGCTCTCAGCCCTTCATCCCCGTCAGGGTCACGCCCTGGATGAAGTAGCGCTGCGTGAAGAAGAACAGCGCCAGGATCGGCACCGTCCACAACGTCGCCGCCGCCATCAGCAACGCCCATTCCCCACCGTGCGCCGACTGGAAGAGCTGCAGCGCGTACGACCCCGTCATCTTCTCCGGCGAGCTGATGTAGATCAGCGGCCCCATGAAGTCGTTCCACGTCGCCAGGAAGTGCATGATCGCCACCGCCGCCAGCGCGGGCTTGATCTGCGGCAGCATGATCCCCCAGTAGGTGCGGAAGTACCCGCAGCCGTCTATCTTCGCCGCGTCCTCCAGCTCCCGTGGGATCGTCATGAAGAACTGCCGCAGCAGGAACACGTAGAAGGGTATCGCGAAGAAGCCCGGCAGCCACAGAGGCCGCAAGGTGTCCACCCACCCGAGCTGGCGGTAGATCATGAACACCGGGATCATCGTCACCGCCGCCGGCAACATCATCGTCGCCAGGAGCGTCACGAACAGGGCGTCGCGGCCGGGCCAGCGCAGACGCGCGAAGGCGTAGGCGGCCAGCGAGCTGCTCAGTAGCACGCCGATCAGGCTCAGCCCGCTGACGTACAGCGTGTTCAGCAGGAACACCGCGCCGTAGCGCGAGCCGGTGGGAAGGGCCCGCTCCAGGAACTCCAGCGCCCGCGGGTAGTTGCTCCACAGGAAGGGGTCGGGCAGGGCCGCGGGGTTGCTGAAGAGCTGGTCCTCGGGCTTGAGCGACGTCATCATCATCCACACGAAGGGCAGCGTGAAGATGACGGCGCCCGTGAGTAGCACCAGATGGGCGATGGAGTGCGAGCCGTCCCGCTTCAGCCGCTGCCGCGCCCGCCAGCTCGGATCCCGGGCCGGCACCAGCAGCCAGTACACGCCCGCCAGCCCCCCGAGCAGCAGCGCGAAGACCAGGAGCTTGGCGGGCTGGGCAAGGGCGATGTGCGGCCAGGCGACCAGCAGGATCAGGGCGCCGATCACCAGCCCGCCGGGCAGGTCCCAGCGCTTGCGGCGCGCGCCGTCGGCGACCATGGTGAACCACGCCGCTACGGCCACGTAGCAGCCGGCTATCGTCAGCAGCCACAAGAGGAACTGCAGCCTATCCGGCGCCATCGTCGCTTCCCTGCAGGGCCGGGATCCTCACCAGCTCCAGATCGGCCTCCTCCGCGATGGTCTCGTAGTGCCGGTCGCAGTGAGCTAGCACCAGCCCGTAGTGCTCCGCCGTGGCGGCTATCAGCAGGTCGGTGGCCGGCACGCGCTTGTCGCGACCACGCAGCGCCCGTGCGATCTCACCCGCCCGCCAACCCAGACCGTCCGGAGTCGCGACATGGCGGACGGCCTCCAGGCACCGCCGCACCTGGGCGTGCTCCGGCGCGGCAAGGGCGCCGGCCAGCAGCTCCGCGATGACGAGATCGCAGGTGACGACTCGGTCTGACCTCGTCAGGCTAGCAAGGGCCTCCGCTGCACGGCCCCCGCCGCGCATCGCCTCGATCCACGTGCTCGTGTCCACCAGGATGCGCCGCTCACTCAGCATCACGCATGTGCTCCAGGTCCTCGAGGCCGAAGTCGAGGTCCAGGGTCCCCATCATCGCCGCCAACTGCTCCAGACGCCTGTGGCGCACGTACTCCCGCAGCGCCTCCTCGACGATCGCTCGCTTCGTCCTTTTGCCGGACAGCTTGCCGGCTTCCGTCAGCAGCTCGTCATCTATCTCCAGTGTCGTGCGCATTGTCATCACCCGAGAGCATACTATAGCATGGGGGTAGTATGCCTGACCAGCCCCCTGTTTTGTGCATCTACCGCCGCTCCGACTCGTAGTACACCCACAACCGCGCCAGCTTGAGCTGGATCAGCGTCAGCCCCAGAATCACGACGAACAGTATCCACGCCCACGCCGACGCGTACCCCATTTTGAAGTACTGGAAGGCGTTGTTGAACAGGTAGAGCACGGGCACCATGGTGCTGTCCACGGGCCCGCCCTGCGGCCCGCTCATGATGTAGATCTCCGTGAACCTCTGGAGCGACCCGATGGTGCCCATGATGAGGTTGAAGAAGATGTAGGGCGTGAGCATGGGCAGCGTCACGTTGCGAAAGCGCGCCCAGAAGCCGGCCCCGTCTATCTCGGCTGCCTCATACAGGTGCTTGGGTATGCCCTGCAGGCCCGCGAGCCAGAGGATCATGGCCCCGCCGGCCCCCCACAGGCCCATCATGACGTAGCTGGGCTTGCTCCACAGCTCGCCCGCCAGCCACGGCGGCGGCGCGATGCCCAGCCAGGCGGTCAGCGTGTGCCTCCAGGCCAGGTTGACCAGGCCCAGCTCTGGGTTCAGCAGCCACGGCCACAGTAGCGCGGCGGCGACGGCCGGCGTGATCGCGGGCATGTAGTAGGCCGTTCGGTACCAGGACATCGCCTTGACCTTCATGTTCAGCAGCAGGGCGATCCCCAGGCTGATCGTCATCCCCAGGGGGATGCCCCAGAAGCTCAGGTACAGGGCGTTGTAGATGCCGCGCCAGCAGATGGGGTCCGAGGCCTGGGCCGTGACGGCGAAGTAGCGCCCGGGCTGGAGATACTGCCACCACTGGCGGGCCTCGGACAGGCCATCGAGGAGGTGGACCTTGAGGCCGCTGAGCCCGAGGAGCTGGCGGTAGTTGTCCAGACCCACCCACCGCGCCGGGTGCAGCACGTCGTAGGCGCAGAAGCTGAACACGAGCGACGCGACGATCGGGCCGATGGTGAACACCACGAAGCCGATGATCCACGGCGACACGAAGACATAGGCCGCCACGGCTTCCTCGCGGGCCATGCGCGCCAGCGGACGGCGGCGGAAGTGCAGGACGGCCGCACCGAGCAGCGCCAGGACGACGACGGCCAGCAGCGCGTAGACGTACCCCCAGTGGAGCAGGGGATACTGCCGGAGGCGGAAGAAGTCGTCCAGCTCGCGCTGCACGGCCTGCTGGCCCTTCCGCAGGGCGTCCTCGGGCGTCGCCTTGTGGTGGATCGCCAGCTCGAAGGCCCGCACGTGCTCGTCCCACAGCTTCTGGCCGACGAAGGTGACAGGCCGGAAGCGCGACACGGGCATCAGGTCGAGGAACATGCGCAGGGGCTGGCGCAGGCGCGGCTCCTCGGGGGCGAACTCCCGGAAGATCACCTCGTTGACCCTCTGGTTCGCCGACATTGTGGGCACGTAGAGCCGCCCCCGGGCGGCGTTGTACTGCTGCTGGGCGCGGTGCATGATCAGGTTGCCCTGCACGGAGTTCATCCACTTGATGAACTCCCAGGCTTCCTTCACGTGACGCGCGCTGCGGGGCACCGCGAAGGAGAAGCCGCCCGACCAGGTGATGAAGGGGTCCTTGCCCTTGAACCGGCCCTCGGCACGGAGACGGGCCGCCGGGACGGGGGCCGGGGCCGTGCCGAAATCCAGGCTGGGCGAGTAGCGGGCGATCTGGTCGAGCACCCAGTTGCCGTCTATCTTCATGGCGACCTTGCCGGTGAGGAAGGGGTCCAGCTCGTTGGGCTGGAAGGTGGACTGGAAGGCCCCGATGCGCTCGGCTCCCTTGAGCTCATCGTAGCAGCGCACCATGAACTGCAGGGCCTCCACGGTCTGGGGGTTGTACAGCGTGCAGGTGCGACCGTCGGGCGACATGAACTCGCCCTCGGCCTGCCAGCTATACAGGTATAGCCAGCTATTGCCGAAGTTCGGGATGAAGCCGATGCAGTCGAAGGTGCCGTCCTCGTTGTAGCTGGTGACCTTGACCGCCAGGTCGAGCAGCTCCTCCCACGTCCTCGGCGGCTTGTCGGGGTCCAGGCCGGCCTCGCGGAAGAGGGTCTTGTTCCAGTACAGCGCCCGGTCGTCGGTGGTGTAGGGGATGGCGTAGACGTGGCCCCCGTAGGTAGCCTCCTGCCAGCAGGCGGGGTAGTAGTCCTCGTCGCGGATCGCGTCCGGCCCGCTGTCCCTGGCGATCAGGTCGTCCAGGGCCATGAAGGCGTCGCGGGACGCCCAGTCGCCGATGGTGAAGCGGTCCTGGTCCACGACGTCGGGGGGAACGCGGCCGACGACGCTGGTCATGAGCTTCTGCGGGTTCATGCCGCCCGCGCCCATGGACAGGGAAACCACGTCCACGTCCGGGTGCCTGCGCTCGAACTCCTCGATGGCCGCGTCGCGCCCGTAGGTCCACTCGCCCGAGGGCAGGCCCCAGACGACCAGGCGCGTCTTCTCGGGCTCGGCGCCTCGCGCGCACCCGAGGCCCAGAACCACCGCGGCGAGCAGGCAGGCGACAGGACGCATCAGGTGGGAGACTCCCTGTGGATTCCCTTGGCGGGCACGGGCGGAGCCGCGCGCCGGTCCGCCTGCATGATGCGCGAGGGTACGGCAAAGCGTCAAGGGTGGCGGCCGACCATCACGAGGGGGCCCCCTTCGGCCCGGAGCCAGTGGCGGGCCTGGAGCGGCAGGCAGTCAGTGGGCACCCTGGTGCGGTCTGTGCACCTTGTGGGAGGCCTGGTGCGGTTTGTGCGCCAGGGCGACGGCCTTGCAGGCCGGTCTGCTGTGGGCTCGGCTGAGGGGATTCCCTCCGCAGTCGCCGAGGGGGCACAAATCGCCCCATCGCCTCCCACAAGAGCCGCTGCGTCACGAGTCGCCGGGCATCCTACGCCGCCCGCGACATCCGAGGCGCCCGACCGTGCATCTACCGCCGCCTGGGGCCCACCTTGCTCAGGTCTATCGGCCGGAAGCCGATCCCCTTCACGGCCGGCGAGTCGGGCTTCAGCGAGAAGTCGCCCTCCTCGGGGGCCGCGAAGCCGGGGTCGGCCACGATGCTGTGCACGTCCTGCCCCAGCGCCTGCCACTCCTCGAGCTTGCGCCCCGCGAAGTCGAAGCGCTTGCCCCCGACGCGCCAGTAGCAGTTGCGGTCGAAGCGTGCCGCGGGCTCCGTCCAGTTGCCGTGCAGGAGCGGGCCGCGGTCCCAGTAGACGATGTTGCCCTCGAAGATGAAGGAGATGTGTTCCTCGACCCGCGTGCGCTGGACCTGGCCGAGGCGGGCGAAGGCGAAGACATTGTTGCGCACAAGATTCTCGCGCCCATAGTGCTGATGGAATCCGCCGGTCTTTGTGCGGTAGACGATGTTGTTCTCGATGAGGATCTCGGTGCTGCCCTCGTCGGGGTAGATGCCCCAGCCGCCGTAGGCGTAGGCCTCGACGTCGTGGATGAGGTTGTGCCGCAGCTTTGTGCCCGGCGAGATGCCGAGGGTGTAGATGCCGCCCATGTCGCTAAGCAGGCCCTTGCCCAGGTTGTAGATGTGATTCCACTCGACGATATTGTGCGTGGCGTTGCTCTTGCCGTAGCCCCACGTCCAGCCCACGGAGATGCCGGTGTAGTAGAAGTCGTGGATCTCGTTGTGGACCACGCTGTTGTGGCCGCTGTCACCGATCCAGACACCCACGGCGCTGTGGAAGAGGTGGCCGCCGTCGTGGATCCGGCAGTCGGCGACCTCAGTGGCCGTCGAGCCGTGGCCGATCTTGACCCCGCCGGCACCCAGGTCGTGCAGTTCGCACCGCGAGACGCGGTTGTCGCCGCAGCCCTTGTCGAACTCGACAGCGTAGGTGCCCAGGTGCGCGACGGTGCAGGCCGTGAAGCTGCAGCGCTGGGCGCCGCGCAGGTACAGCGCGCCGGGCACCGTGACGGCGGCCTGCATCGCGCCCGAGGTGTCCGCGGGGAGCTCCCACTGGGTATGGGAGAAGGTCAGGCCGCGGAAGTGGACGTCGTGGACCGGGTTCTTGCCTCCGGCGTCGCCCTCCACGCGCACCAGGGCCTCGAGGCAGGGCGCGATGACCTCGACCTCGTCGGGCTTCTCGCCGCGGCGAGGGAGGTAGTAGAGAATCCCGTCTCCCCTATCGAGATACCACTCGCCCGGACGGTCCAGGGCCTCGAAGACATTGTCCACGTAGTAGCGGCCGGGCTTCATGTGGAAGTCCTCGGTGAGGCGGGTGCTGCTGGGCTTGGCGAAGTGGACGATGCGCCTGCGGGTGTCCACGTCGGCGATGGGCATGCGCGACTCGCGCCAGAGCGTAAGGAAGACCACCTCGCAGTCGCCGAGATTGCGCCACTTACGGATCTCGCCGGGCTTGAAGCGGGCGCGGCTCTGGCCCGAGGCCCAGGGGGTACCGGCGTCTATGTCCAGCAGGCCGTCGAAGAAGGTCCACTTGGCGTGCGGCAGGCGCGGGCGAAAGCGGCGCTCGCCGTTCACCCAGAGCTGACGGAAGTACCACCGGCCGGCGGCCACGTCGGGCAGCTCGAGGGCCCAGGCCTTCCTGCCGTTCACCTCGGCCGGCTGCCAGCCGGTGAGAAGCCGGCCGCCGCTGATGACGGCCTGCTCGCCCGGCGCGGCCATGTAGGTGATGGGACAGTCCTCGGTGCCGGAGTCCTGGGCCTTGAGGACGAGCGGCCTGCGCAGGAAGTAAGTGCCGCCGCGGAGCCTGACCTGGACGGGGCCGGTGAGGGCCCCAGCGGCCCTGAGCTTGCGGATAGCGTCACGGGCGCCCTCGAGGGTCGCGAGGGGACCGTCGGAGCCGTCGGCCTTGGGGCGCGCGCCGGCGCCGGACCACCGGTCGTCGCCGTCGGGGGCGACGTGGAAGACGTGGGCCTTGCGGCGGCCCGCGGAGCTCGCCGCGAGGGCGAGCAGGGCGATGGCGAAGCAAGCGAAGCCGGTGAGCATCGTTGATTCCTCC
>Ga0136653_10001995_pt1 | contig 11204 bp, 9 predicted proteins | sample LakKivw275mmetaG_FD_94866 | JGI IMG/M metagenome (GOLD analysis project Ga0136653, IMG submission 94866) | Anoxic lake water microbial communities from Lake Kivu, Rwanda to study Microbial Dark Matter (Phase II) - Lake Kivu water 275m metaG... | ecosystem: Environmental > Aquatic > Freshwater >... | reverse complement strand
ATGTGTTAAAATGGTTTTTAGGGGTGATGGTATGGAACTTTTAAAGGCAGTATCTGAGCGAAGGAGCATAAGGAAGTACAGGAGAGACCCTGTTCCTGACGAGATAATCCTTGAAATCCTCGAGGCAGCAAGATGCTCTCCTTCATGGGCAAATACCCAGGTCTGCAGGTACATTGTGGTGAAAGACCAGAAGGTAAAGGAAGAACTGAGCAATGCTCTGCCACCAACCAATCCGGCACATAATGCAATTATAGAGGCGCCCTGTGTAATATGCCTATTTGCCAAAAAAGGTTTGTCAGGGTTTTATAAAGGAGCTCCTGCAACTGACAAGGGGGACTACTGGTTCATGTTTGATGCAGGGATTGCCATGGAACACATTGCCCTTGCCGCATGGAGCTTTGGTCTTGGAACTGTCCATGTAGGTCTTTTCGATGCAAAAAAGGTACAGGAGGTTCTCAAAATACCGGAGGAATATAGCGTTGTTGAGATGACCCCTCTCGGCTATTTTGATGAACCGCCGAAACCCACACCAAGAAGACCTCTAAAGGAGTCGGTATTCCTCGATTTCTACGGCCAACCCTATATCAAGTAAAATGCCCCACTGCGTAATATGCTGATAGCTGACAGCAAAAAATACGCAGTCCTATCCTCATTTCTAAACATTATGCAGAATCTTCTCAAAATAATCAAGTGACTGAGGATTGACCAGGGCATCTCTGTTGGTAACTGGCCTGCCATTAATTATATTCGTGATAGCGCTCTCTACCTTCTTCATATTAAATGTATAGGGTATATCAGGGGCCTCGAGAATTAAAGCAGGGACATGCCTTGGAGATGCTTTATCCCTGAGCGCTCTTTTTATCTTATCCTTCAAATCATCGGTAAGGCTTGCCCCAGGAGAAAGCTTCACAAAAAGGAGAACACGTTGGTCATTTTCCCAGCTCTGTCCTATGGCTACGCTGTCGGCTATCTCATCAAATGCCTCTACAATATTGTAAATTTCAGCTGTACCTATACGAACACCCGATGGTTTCAATATGGCATCGGAACGTCCGAAGAAGGTTATGCCATGGGTATCACTGTAGAACTCCACATAATCTCCATGTCGCCATACATTCGGGTATATTGCAAAGTATGCATCTTTATACTTCGTATATTCGGGGTCGTTCCAGAAATAGAGAGGCATTGAAGGGGCAGGTGCTTCACAGACAAGCTCCCCCTGTTTGTCAAAAACTGAATTCCCCTTATCGTCGTATGCCTTCACCTTCATTCCCAGCGCAGGGGCCTGCAGTTGCCCGGCATATACTGGCAGCGTTGGAGACCCGATCGCAAAACAACCGTTGATATCAGTACCACCGGAGAGAGAATTAAAATGGACATCATCCTTGATATATTTATAAACATACTCGAATCCTTCAGCAGAGAGGGGAGAACCGGTCTGACCGATTGCTTTCAGCGAAGTGAGTTTGAATAACTCTTTTGGTTTGAAGCCCTGACTCTTCAGCAGATTAATGTACGTTGCGCTTGTCCCGAAAAAGGTTATTTTCTCGTCATCTATCAGCTTCCACATAGTCCCCAGATCCGGATATCCAGGGTTCCCATCAAAGAGGACAATCCTGGCGCCAACTGCAAGCGAACTTATGAGCCAGTTCCACATCATCCAGCTCGGTGCCGTCATATAGATGATAGTGTCCTCTCTCTTCAAATCTGAATGGAGAACAAGCTCCTTCAGATGGTTGATCAGTATTCCGCCAACACCCTGCACCATACATTTCGGTTTCCCAGTTGTTCCTGAAGAAAACATAATATAAACAGGATGGTCAAAGGGCACCTGCTCGAATACAATCTCATCGTCTTTTCCGCGGGCCAGGAAATCCTTGTAGAGAACAGCCCTGGGTATGGAGCTGATGTCGGGCTTTTCGCTGACATAGGAAACAATGACCACCTTTTCTATTGACGGTACTGCTTCCACAACTTCCTTAACATCGGAGAGCATATCAAATGGTTTGTTTTTATAGAGGTACCCATCAACAGCGAACAGGACCTTTGGTTCTATCTGGCTGAAACGGTCGATAACTGCCTGCATACCCAGTTCCGATCCGCAGGATGCCCAGGTGGCACCAATGCTTGTAGTGGCGAGCATGGCAATTGCCGTCTCCGTCATGTTCGGCATATATGCCACTACCCTGTCTCCCTTTTTCACCCCTTGACCTCTCAAAGAACTTGCAAGACGCCCAACGGCTTTATAGAGCTCTTCATAGGTAATATACACTGTTGGCTTGGTTTCACACTTAAAAACAAAAGCAACCTCTTTATCCCTGTATCTGAGAAGGTTTTCAGCAAAATTCATCTCTGCACCTAAAAACCACTTCACGCCGGGGAATTTCTTCAAATCATCCACTACCTTCTCGTACCTTTTTGATGCTTTAATCTCTACAAAATCCCACACGCTTGCCCAGAAATCTGGAATATTCGTGATTGACCAATCATAGAGATCGAAGTAACCAGTGAATTGCTTGTTAAACCGCTTGTTTATAAACCTTATGAATTTTGTCATATTTGTATTTTTTATTCTCTCCTCAGATGGTTTCCAAAGTGGTTGCTTCATAATTCTCCTCCAAAATAACGTAATTTATCTTTTTAGAAACGCTATGCGCATAGTTCCGCTACAGCAGGACGCAAAGCCAAGATAATTAGATCATTAAATACTCTTTCTTAACCTCTTCGTTCGTAGCTAATTCCTCAATACTGCCGTGGTATTTGATTCTCCCCCTGTCAATTACATAGGCCCGCTCAGCAACAGATAATGAAAACCTCACGTTCTGCTCAGAAAAGAGGATTGTCACCCCTTCATTCCTGAGTTTTTTCAGCTTATTCGCAAAGTCTTTCACTATAAGAGGCGCCAGCCCTTCAACCGGTTCGTCAAGGAGAATCAATTCGGCATTCCCCATCAGGGTTCTCCCTATGGTCAGCATCTGCTGTTCGCCACCGCTTAAATAGCCGCCGAGACTTTTTTCTAACTGTTTGAGCTTGGGAAAAATTTCATAGATTCTCTCGATCGTCCATGGTTCACCTTTAAAGTGCTCAGAATTTTTCCTTCCTATCTCAAGGTTTTCCAGTACCGTGAGGTCAGGGAAGATGAGCCTGTTATCAGGTACATATCCAACCCCCTTCTTTGCCACATAGTAAGGGGGTTTCCCCCTCATTTCCTCGCCGTAGAAGGTAACACTCCCCGTTTTCGGGGGGGTCAGCCCCATGATACTCCTCAAGGTTGTTGTTTTTCCTGCACCATTCCTTCCCAAAAGGCAGACGAGTTCCCCGCTATTTATATGAAGTGAAACATCAAAAAGTATGTGGCTTGTCCCGTAATATGTATTCATGTCCTTTACTTCGAGTATCATATCTCCTCACCAAGATAGCATTGTTGGGCTTCCTTATTATTCCTTACCTCTTCCGGGGTGCCCTCGGCAACAAGAACCCCCTGATGCAAAACAGAAAGTTTACGGGCATACCCGAAAATGACCGATATATCATGTTCAGTAAAGAGAATGGTCAAACCAATCTCCTTATTTAGGCGTTTTACCAACTCCATTGTATTGTGGGTCTCTTCTGATGACATCCCTGCTGTGGGTTCATCGAGAAGGAGAAGGCTGGGTTTACTTGCAAGGGCCAGGGCAAGTTCGAGTTTCTTTTTATCACCCTGCGAAAGGATTCCGGCTTCTGTGTCCCTGAATTCGGACAATCCGGTGATGTCCAGTAGTTCTAAAGTCTCATTCCGGGCAAGCTTCCTCGCAGGGGTAAAGAAATTAAGGGTCTTTTTCTGTTGCGCAAGAACTGACTGACGTACGTTCTCATATGTCGTAAGCTTTGGATAAATATTACTTACCTGGAAGGCGCGGGTTATCCCGGTACGGGCAATCTTATGTCGAGACCAGTTTGTGATATTCTTATCCATAAAAGTGACTGTTCCTCCGCTTACAGCATGATAACCTGTAACGAGATTAAAAAAGGTGGTCTTTCCTGCCCCGTTAGGGCCGATAATAGCCGCAATTTCACCTTTCGGAAGATTGTAATTTACATCTGTTAATACCTGGTACTTATGAAACGCCTTACTTAAGTGTTCGACCTGTAGGATATTGTCGTTTGCCATATCAAGACCCCCCGTGTTCAAGGGTTGTACTTTCTTTACTTTTAAGATGACCAAACTTTTCCTTGTAAACCCCTAAAACGCCACCAGGCAAAAGTAGAACAACGATAATAATGACGGTCCCGCTCACCAGTGGCCAGTACTCGGTATAGCCCGTTACAAAGGCATTGAGAAGCGTGTAGATCACCGAACCGAGCATGGGACCCAGGAAGTAGTGGGGGCCTCCAAGGATCGCCATGAATACCGGGCCGCCTGAGTGTTGCCAGCTACAGAGATCTGGCGCAACACTTCTGTTAAATGGTCCCCAGATGGCGCCTGCCAGACCGGCAAACATACCGGCAATCACAAAATTGATGAGCATATATCTCTGCACGTTGATCCCGATAAACTCCGTGCGCTCCGTGTTGTCCCGTATTGTCCTCATGGTATACCCGAATGGTGATTCGCTTATGAACCAGAGAATAATAGCCCCAATGGTTACGACCACAAGGGTAAAGAAATAGTAGGGATTAGTTTTGAATAGCCATGCAGGCGGATTAATCCCTTGAAGACCGTTGTCACCCCCTGTGAAGGAATACCACTGGAAGATGATATAGAAAACAAGCTGGCCAAATGCCATGGTCAGGATGGCAAAATAGATACCCCTTAAACGGACACAGAAATAACCGAGGATCAGCGCACATATCCCTGCGGTGACCATCGATATGGGCAGTGTCACGAAGAGCGGCCAGTTTGCTTTTACCATCAGGAGCCCAGTAGTATATGCACCGACCCCGTAATATGCCGCATGTCCGAAACTGAGCTGCCCCATGTAGCCGAAGATCATATTGAAACTCAGGGCAAATAGGCCAAGAATAAGAATCTCGTTCAGCACATGGACCCAGAATTCCCTGACAATGAATGGCAAAATCAAAGCCAGGACAAAGAGTGCCGCTGGCATCCATATTTTTTTTAAGATATTATTTTTATGTTCAGCCATGTTATGTCCTCATCGGTGTTCCAAAGAGCCCCCATGGGCGTATAATGAGAATTGCTGCAGTAATTACAAAGATGAGAACCATTGCTCCAGCCGGCCAGTAAAGGATTGCGAAAGAGAAAACTTCACCCACAATAATCGCGCCTACAAGGGTCCCCAGAAGACTTCCGAATCCACCTATAACAACCACACAAAAGGCCTGGATAATAATAGCAATATCCATACCGAAATTAACAGAACCTATAGGTGCCTGGACACCCCCTGCAAATCCTGCGATAAAGATACCGAGGGTAAATACCCATGTATAGATTTTCGGTATAGGGATACCAAGGGCCCCTACCATTTCACGGCTAAAAACGGCGGCCTTGACGATATGACCGTACCTCGTATATTTAAGAAACCACCATAAACCAAGGGCTACTGCAAAACCAGCAAGAATCACAAAAATAAAATAGGAATCAAAGGGTGCCCCGAAGATAAAAACGGGTTTTTGAATTGCAGGGGGACGGGCAATAAGCCTGTCCGTCGGGCCCCATACAATTTTTATCAAATCAGCAAAAATCAAGGCTAGGGCATATGTGATGAGCAACTGTTCATGGAGCTCCCTCTTGTAAATGTGCTTGATCAAAACAATCTCCGTAACCCACCCCACAGCAGCACATGCAAATCCGGCAAGGGGAATGCTGACCCATAAGGCAAAATTATACCCCTGCATTAGATACCAGAAGGAATAGCAGAAATATGCACCGATCAGCCAGAGCGTGGCATGGGCAAAGTTCAGGATGTTCATAACGCCGAATATCAGGGAGAGACCTGAGGCAACAAGGAAGAGTATCATGCCGTAGGTCAATCCGCTCAAAAACTGTGAAAAGATAAAACTGAATTCCATGGTTTATGCCCTATAGTTATTTTTGTTCTGCTTTCCTTGCTGCAACAATTTCAGCTTCCGGGCGCTCACTTTCGGCACCTTTAACCTCTATCACGTCCTTTAAGATCGGGAATGGATATTTCGGGTCATCCCCCACAACGCCAACATATGATGAACAACTTAACTGGTTATCAATGGGACGGAATCTCAGCTTGCCCCGGGTCAGGTCAACGGTGAGCCCTTTCATGGCGTCCTTCACCTTATCCGTGTCGATGGTCTTTGCTTTTTCTATACCCTGTTTGAGGGAATACACTGCATCGTAACCCATAACAGCCCAGTCACTTGGATATTTTTTATACTTTGCCCGGTAATTTTTTACGAAATTTACCATCATCGGTACATCCAGGTGAGCAAAAAACGGTGCACGTGTAATTGCTACGAGGCCTCTCGGGATTGTTTTTGCTTCTATAATCAACTCCGTGACGCTTACCATACCACCCGCAAATGTTACTTTTTCGAAAAAGCCATAAGGCTTCGCCTGTTCTATAAAGCTAACATTATCCTTTGAAGCAAGACATGGATATACAAAGTCTGGTTTCATTGCCATAATGCTTGTGATGAAAGAGGTAAACTGGGTCTCTCCAAGTCTTGGCCAGAATTCTTTCTTTAGCTTTAATTGAGGCGCTACCTTCTTAAGTTCCTTTACCACCTCTTCCTGGGTCGACCTTCCCCACTCGTAATCAGAGGCAAGTGTCACATATTCCTTCCATCCTTTATCCTTTGCCATTTTGGCAATTGCAAGAACTGCCGCCTTTGCCTGCATGTAAGTGTTTGGAGCTACCTGGAATGTATAAGGACTGTAGTTAATCTTTGTGATATTCTCCGAGTTGCTGAGTGCAGGAATATGAAGGGTTTTATACTCCCTGCAGATCGGCTTCACCGCAACCGCAACAGCACTCGAATAAGCATTAATAACTGCACGGACCTTATCCCTGAGGATCAAATCTTTTACCTCTCGAACACCCACATCCGGTTTTGTCTGTGTATCTCTCTGAAAAACCTTGATGGGATACTTCCCAAGGAAACCACCCTTTGCATTTATCTCATCGACAGCAACATGGATGCCTTCTAGCTGGTCTTTACTGTAGAGAGTACCTGCGCCGGTAAATCCGAGGGCAACACCAAGGTTGTAAGGTTCTGCAGACATAACCTTACCTGAACCTGCCAACCCAACCAGAAAAACCAGTGCAACAAAAACAAATACAATCTTTAAAGCTTTGGACTTCATGACAAACCTCCTTTTTTTGTTATTTCCCTAAATAAAAAGGGCTAATACGTTAAAACCACACCTCCGTCAAACAAAAGATCCCCGCTATTTAAATATCTGGCGAAACGGGAGAAACCAAAGATAAAAAGATTTGCCACTTCAATTGGTGACATCATCTCTTTTATCCGTGATTTTCCCATCATGACATCCCTGACAACCTCTTCAGGGGTTATCCCGCGCTGCTCTGCCTGTGATGGAATCTGGTTAAGAGCCAATGCAGTTTTTACAAAACCTGTACTCACAGAAAAGGAACGGATATCCCCCTCCCCTTCAGCGGCAATAGATTGAGAGAGCGCCCTCATAGCAAATTTCGTTATATTGTAGACCGGTTTATTTAATGTACTGATATGGGCATGAATAGACCCCATATTACCGATGGCACCTTTGCCATCTTCGCTCTTTTTCATGTAAGGGATTGTCAATTTTGAGAGATAAAACGGAGCCCGGACCATCAGCCTCATCATAAAGTCATATTTTTCCATAGGAAAGTTTTCGATAGAATCAATATGCTGTATACCAGCAATATTTGCAAGGTATTTGATGCTGCCCAGCTTCACTGATTCTTTTACCGCATGTTCTACTTCTTTATCCTTTGTAAGGTCCGTTTTGATGAAAACCATTTGACCACCAATTTTTCGGGCTAGATCCTGGGTCTTTCTCCCCCCTTTTTCGTCCACATCAAGGCCAACAGCCATAAGATTATTTGCTGCGGCTGCAATACATGTAGCCCTTCCAATACCACTGCCTGCACCGGTCACAATACAGACATTGTTAATATTGAAGTCTGCATCAGAAAGAATTAATACATTTTCGAGTTTTATTTCGGGTTCATTTATATCGAATGACATGATACCCCTCGCTATGATTTGTAAAGAAAATAAATTTTTGGACATTTATATCGCAATACCTGTGCCACATGCCTTGATTCAAAAGATGACCATTTATAAATATTTGTAATTGTTACGATATTTCCTATTTCCAGGGGATATGATACACTATCAATAAGCCATTTATTCTAAATAAATTTTGTCGAACATTAAAATTTATGTAGAATATTTTATACAAATAGATATATGCTTGTAGCAGAATAGATACAGAGGGCATATGCAGGAAAAAAAGATACGAAATCCTTATGCCGGGAATAAGGGCTCAGATAAGGTTAATCCACCAGATTTCGAACACCAGGATGTTAAGAAACAGCTTAAGATGCTTAAAATGATTTTTGATAATATTTATAATGGTGTTGTGGTCACCGATACCAATGGTTATATTGTTTATTTCAATAAACCCTATGGTCAATTCCTGGGGGTTGATCATGAAGCTCAAATTGGCAAACATGTCACTGAAGTAATAGAAAACACACGCATGCACATTGTAGCAAAAACAGGAAAACCAGAAATCAATGTCGCACAAAGGATTCAAGGGCAGGACATGGTGGTTCAGCGAATCCCTATTAAGAAAAACGGTAAAGTTATTGCTGTGTACGGGCAGGTGATGTTTAAAAAGGTAAGCGATGTCAGTAAGCTTGCAAAAGAATTATCTTTCCTTGAATCAAAGGTAAAACTTTATGAAGAAGAACTCATCTCGCTGCGCTCTACCCGTTATACATTTGATAGTATCGTTGGGGCAAGTAATACCTTGTCTGATCTTAAAGGGCAGGCGTTTAAGGCTGCCAGTAATAACTTCCCTGTCCTGATTACGGGCGAATCAGGTACAGGAAAAGAGATGTTTGCCCAGGCAATCCATAATGCCAGTCCCCGTAAGCTATATCCCTTCATAAAAATTAATTGTGCTTCCATACCAAAAGACCTGGTTGAATCCGAGCTCTTTGGTTATGAAAAAGGTGCCTTCACAGGGGCAAGTCCATCCGGCAAACCCGGTAAGCTTGAGCTTGGAAATCATGGTACTGTGTTTCTTGATGAAATAGGTGACCTGCCTATAGAGATGCAACCGAAATTGTTGCGTGTCCTTGAAGAGAAAGAGTTCGAACATATCGGTGGAACTATACCTATCAGGTCAGATTTTCGTCTGATTACAGCAAGCAACCAGAATCTTGAAGAGATGTTGCAGGATGGGAGATTTCGCAAGGACCTGTTTTATCGATTGAATGTGATACGATTACGTATTCCACCCCTTCGTGACAGGACAGAGGACATCACCCCCCTTGTACACCATTTACTACAGCGGGTTGCACAGGATCTATCTATTCCAGAAGTAAAGATAGACCAGCAGCCCGAATATGCTTTAAGCAGTTATGATTGGCCGGGAAATGTCCGGGAACTCCTTAACGTACTTGAGCGGGTTGTTTCTTCTATGGAAGGGAATGTTATTCATCTCCGTGATATACCCTTCCATATATATAGTAGACAAAAGAAAGCAAGGGACACGCACCGTGGTGCACTGAGGGATGTCAACGCCACTGCCGAAAGAGAGGCAATACAATACGCCCTGGATACAACCAACTACAATAAGACACAGGCTGCTGACTTACTCGGTATTCACAGGACGCTTCTTTACAAAAAGATAAAAAAATATAATCTTTTTCTTGATAATAGAACCAACATACCGTCATTGTAGAAAAATTGATACACTTCCTGATGGCACTTTTCTGCAACAACGCCGGAAAGATTTAATGAGTCTTTTTCTTTATGATTTACCTCTTCCTATTTGTTTCAACCCCCTTTTATGCATTCTCCTACTTTTATATTAAAAACCAGCACCATCAGCCCCTTAATGATGATGCGTTGGAGTTACTCCCCCACCCCCGCCCCCACTTGTTGCAGCTGCGACACCAGCTGCTACTGCTACTGCTCCAACTGCTACAGCTGCAATTGTGCCTGCCCCAAGAGAGAGGATACTGGTACGTTTACCTCTTTCAATCAAAAACTGAGTAATTTCAAGTTTCGAGTTCTGGCCAACGCTGAGCATACTGTCATCGCCGAGCAATAGTTTTGTCCTCGCCCTTTCGCCTGTAGATACAAGGTCCTTAATCTGCAACCCATCGTCAACCTTTGGTTTTATCGTTGCCTTTTCCCTTGTCAGTGATACATTACCACGGATTTCAGAAAATTTACCTACGGTATCGGCAAGAAGTGAAACAGGAAACAATTAAAATTTGTTTTATTGCTGGGGGCCAATGGCCTGGAATGGAGCTATTTGATAAATGCTTGGTGGAGCTGAACGGGATCGAACCGTCGACCTCATGACTGCCAGTCATGCGCTCTCCCATCTGAGCTACAGCCCCACTGGTATTTTTATAACAACATACAATTTAATTGTCAATCAGTTTTGCGAAGTTTAGGTCACTACCGTATTCATACATGAGGAAGTAACATTCCTCTTTTATTCGGATGTTTGTTTCAGAAGGCGCTTTTTAATCTTTCCTGAAGCGGTTTTTGGAAGTTTTTCTGTAAACTCTATATATTTTGGTATCTTGTATTTTGCAAGTTTGTCTTTCAGGAATTCATAAATCTCTTCGGCCTTGATACTTTGACCTTCTTTTACCACGATGTATGCCTTCCCTACCTCACCCCATCTTTTGTCTTCTACCCCGACCACTGCAGCATCTAAAATTTTTGGATGATCGAAGAGGACCTTTTCTATCTCTGCAGGATATACATTTTCACCTCCGCTTATGAACATATCCTTTTTTCTATCTACAATATATACGAATCCTTCTTCATCCACCTTCGCAAGATCGCCTGTGTGCAGCCAACCATCTTTTATTACCTCTTCAGTCAGGTCTTGACTGTTCCAATATCCGCTCATTACAATCGGTCCCTTGACAATAATTTCCCCAATCTCTCCTATCTTAACAGATTTTCCATGTTCATCAACAACCTTAACCTCACTGTAAAACACCGGTTGTCCCACAGAGCCTACCTTT
>Ga0136653_10001993_pt1 | contig 11210 bp, 10 predicted proteins | sample LakKivw275mmetaG_FD_94866 | JGI IMG/M metagenome (GOLD analysis project Ga0136653, IMG submission 94866) | Anoxic lake water microbial communities from Lake Kivu, Rwanda to study Microbial Dark Matter (Phase II) - Lake Kivu water 275m metaG... | ecosystem: Environmental > Aquatic > Freshwater >... | reverse complement strand
TTGGGCATCATAGCAGGAGATTCTTCGTCGCTTTGCTCCTCAGAATGACAAACCATCGTTGTACTATTAGCCTGGCTTCATTATACCAAATCCGCTGTTTTTCGCAAGGCCAATTGGCCTTTAATGGAATGGCATTTCCGGTGGTGTAATGGAATGGCATTATTGCCGTATAATTGTTTAGAGGCCAAGGGAGGACCTGAGGTGGATGAGACGACCTTGCCACTGAGACTATCGTGGGCTAGGCTCCACATGGCCAAGGCAGATGAGGCCACTTTTGAAGAGTTGTATGAGCACTACCTGCCGCGACTCTTCAACTATATGATCTATCGGCTTGGTAACCGGCAGTTAGCCGAGGATCTGACCGCCACGGTTTTTGAGAAGGCACTGACCAGAATAGCTACCTATCGGCGTGATCGGGGCGCTTTCTCCACGTGGCTGTTCACCATCGCCCGCAACGTCATCACTGATCACCTCCGCCAGCAAGCCCGGGCCGAGATAGTGAACCTGGACGACCTGTGCGCGCTGGCTGCGCCGGAGACACCCGAGACCCAGTACCTCAGACAAGAGGAGTTGGCCAGGCTTTACACTGGCCTGAACCTTCTCGCCGAGCGGGAGAGGGAGATCATCGCCCTCAAATTCGCCGCCGAGTTGCCGAACACGCGTATTGCCCAGGTTGTAGGTCTCTCGGCGGAGAATGTGGGCGTTATCCTGTACCGGGCCATCGGCAAATTGCGGAAAAGGTTCGAGGAGGAGAATGAACGATGAAGGAAAACCAGCTAGACATGAGCACTGAATTCTCGCGCAACGTAGACGAACTGCTGCGGGGGGCGCGGGCTGAAGACTGCAATGTCCTCAGCGGCGAGTATCGGGCCAACCTGGAATTTGCCGAGCGGCTGGCCAGGACGCGCTTCCGCCCAGATCCTTCATTCCAGGCTCGACTCAAGCAGTCGCTGCAAGAGAAATTGGCGCCAGAAGCCGGACTCAAACAGCGCCTAAGGGCTCTACTCCCACGCCAGGAGCAGAGGCCCCAGTACGCCCCACGCACTGGATTGATCACAGCACGCCGGCGCCTGGCTCTGGGCGGCCTGTTGGTGCTGCTCTTGTTAGGAGGTGTCCTTGGCTGGCGAGCAGCTTCTACAGTACTGGCTGAGGGTGAGGTGGTGAAACTACTGCGGTTACGGAATCAAGATGTAGTAGTATTCATGCAGGAAGCATACCGACAAGCATACCAACTCCATACCCGCATCGGGGTCAAGTTAGTCGAGTTACCTGAGAAGGGAGTGGAGGTATACCCCACTGTCGCCGCAGCGCAGGTCGTAGTGGCTTTCCCGATCCGGATCCCAGCTTATCTGCCACCTGGCTGCCGCCTGAAGGACATTCGGGTGCTGGAGCCGTCAGCAGTCGTTGCCGATTACCAGTACCTGGATGATAGATATGGCTTTGGACTGATCAGCATCCTCCAGTTCCCGCATCTCAACACAAGGGGAGAGAAACAAGACCTCTTCTTTAGAATGGGAGAGGGAACCCGCGAAGAGATTATCCTGGTCCTGGACAGAAAGCCGGCCATTCTGGCCACCGGGCAAGGCTGGAGGGGTGTGCGCTGGCCAGGGAGGAAAGGCTACACAGTGGTCTGGGAAGGCTACATAGTGAACTGGGAAGATGGGGACATGGTTTTCAGCCTGTGGAGTACATTGCCCCGCGAGGAAACACTACGCGTGGCCGCATCTGTAAGGTAGGGGACGGCCCGTGTGGGTAGTTGCTCCTACGGTAAACTTTCTTGGATGTAGGATGCCCAGCCGGATTGGACGATGGAGGCTGGCACCCAGTGGTGGGCTGCGATGAGCACAGACAAGACCGACAAGTTGCTTCTGCTGCTGATGGGTATCGTCATCCTCTTGATGGTGATGAACCTGGGCCTCTTCCTACGGATGAACCAGTTGCAGAGCCAGGTGATCCAGGCTTTGCAGTCTTTCCAGCGGCCGACAGGGCTCACCGCGGGGACCCAGGCGCCACCCTTCAGCCTGGCTGACGTGAATGGCAAGACGGTCTCGCTCCAGGACTTCTCCGGACAGCGTGTGCTGCTCGCGTTCTCCGCCACCGCCTGTCCGGCTTGCCAGCAGATGTACCCTGCCCTGAGGCGCTTCCATGAGAGTCATCCAGATATTGCGCTGCTAATGATCTCGCGCGGTTCGTCAGAGGAGAACCGGCGGCTTGTTCAAAACGAGGGCTTGACCTTCCCCATCCTGGCTTGGGAGGATGACGTGGTTAAGGCCTACCAGGTGCCGGGCACACCATACTTCTATGTGGTTGATGACCAGGGCGTGATCGCTGCCCAGGGTTTTGCCAACTCGCTGGAGCAACTGGAGGAGATGGTCAAGGCTGACCGGTGACATTCCGCGCAAGGCAGAAGGAGGTGATGGGATGCAAAACGAGGGAAATAGGAATCCAGTTGACCAAATCAGACCTTGAGTGAGAAGGGAGGTTGACAAAAATGTTGAAGCATGACAAAATGTACCGGGTGGTCGTGAGCACCCTGGCGGTGATGCTGGTGGCGTCGTTCCTGTTGGCCGCAGCCTCCTTTGTGGCGTTGCCATCTGCGCAGGCGGCTACCTGTGACTCTTGCACCTGGACGAACCCCAGCTGTAATACAGAATATTACTGGTGTAACGGCTGGGATTTCTGGTGCTGGATTGACCCGAACCAGCCCAATAACTCCTACTTGGCCCATATTCACTGTCAACGATGGTGCATGGATGGCAGCACGACATGTAAATGGGAGCAGTGGTGGAATGACCAGAAAGTTGGCTGTTGCCAGTGACCTTGTATGTCAATGAAGGGTGGACGGTGCTCGCTATGTGGGAGTTGCTAACTGCCCACTTACAGAAGGGACGGCCAGAATGGCTGTCCCTTCGGGCCTGTGTTGTCGTGTAGAGAGTGGTATTAATGACGTAGAGCACAAATATTGAAAGGCTCCCATGAACGTTGAGATTCAAGGACTGACCAAATCATACCGGCCGGGACAGTGGGCTCTGGCCGGGATTGATTTGACCATCCAGGAGGGGGTGCTCTCCCTGCTCGGCCCGAATGGTGCTGGCAAGACAACGCTGCTCGCCATCCTGGCCACACTGCTGGAGCCAACAGCCGGCACGGTTCTGGTTGATGGTCATGACGTGCGCCGCGATCGGCAGCAAATCCGGCGTCTGCTGGGTTACCTCCCGCAGGAGTTCGGCCTGTATCCCCGTCTTACTGCCGAAGAGTTTCTCGACTACATCGCACTCCTCAAAGGGATACAGGAACATCGCCGCCGACACATCGAATCTGTCTTAGCACGAGTAGGCCTGGAGAGAGCAACCCACCAACGCATTGGTACCTTCTCCGGCGGCATGAAGCAACGCCTTGGCATCGCCCAGGCATTGCTTGGTGATCCCCCCTTTCTGCTCCTCGACGAACCAACCGCTGGCCTGGATCCGGCGGAGCGCCTGCGCTTCCGCCATTTCCTGTCCGAGTTGGGGACAAACCGGACGGTCATCCTATCCACCCATCTGGTGGAGGATGTGGCCCTGATTGGCCAGCACCTGGCTGTCCTTCACCTGGGCTCCCTGCGCTTTAATGGCCCCGTGTCCACGCTCCTGGCGCAAATGGAAGGCAAGGTGTGGGAAACCAGCCTGGCCCCGGAAGAGCTGGAGCGACTCCAGCGAAACTACACGGTTACCCGCATATCCCGTAGTGCCCGGGAAGTCGTGGTGCGCTTTTTGAGTGAAGCTTCCCCCAAAGACTCCGCCGTTCCGGCAGAGCCCAGCCTGGAGGATGCCTACATGTGGCTTCTAGGAGGTTCCCCCACATGAAGCGTCTTCGCACCCTCGTAGCTGTTGCCTGGTATGAGTGGAAACTCCAGCTCAGAAGCTGGTCCTTCTGGGTCATCGGCCTGTTCGTGGCGGCCTTTCTTGTGCTTCGCTTGCGACCCTACACCCCTGAGGTGGCCTTTCTGCCAACCCATCTGGCTACCTTTGGGGAGGAACTGAGTTCGCTCCTACCACTGCTTCTCCTGTTTCTCATTCCCGCGGCCCTGGACCGCGACCGTGTGGATCGGACACTCGATCTCCTCTGGACAACACCCGCTACGGTAGAGGTATACATCGGCGGAAAGATTCTCGGCGTTCTGCTCTCAGTTTGGACATTGGTGACCGCGGAGATTGCCTTACACTTCCTCGTTCGGCTTCCCTATATAACATCCCTTCAGGCATTGGCTAACTACGGACGAATCACTTTCCCCATAGTTTTCCCGACTGTGACTTATCTGACCTGCCTGTACATCTTCCTCACCACGATCTTCCCTCGCCCCCTCTACTTCTATCCACTGGTGATTGCCTATTGGTTTGTTACTCTGACCAGATTCGGTCTGCCGACGGACGTTTTGAATTTCCAGTTGTTTAATCTCTTCACTTCAGACATGGTTGGCTTTGGGCCGGATTGGCCACTTGTACTGGCGAACCGCGCTGTGTACATTTTGGCAGGCCTGTGCCTGGCTGCTCTCGCTCTGCTGGTGTATCAACGCCGGGAACGCCGTAGTCTGACCGACCCTCTTCAGCGGAGAGCTGTACAAGGATTGACGGTTGGTGCGTTGCTGGGGTTGATCTTCTCCTTGGTCGTCTTCTCCCAGGCAGCCAGGGCCGCTACTGGCAGCGAGGGGGGCTCTGCTGTCTTTGGTTCTATCAAGAGTACGAGCGCACTCCAGGTTCGTCAGATGGATGTTGAGGCCCGCGTTTATCCAGATGAAGGCCGCTTGCAAGGCACAGTCACTTTTGATATTGTCCGCTTAACGGCAGATACTCCCCTTGAAATCAACTTTGAGATGTCACCTGGCCTGTGGGTGCAGGCCCTTCGCCTGCATGGAGATGACCGGCAACTGGAGTGGAGGCAACTCAGCGATAGGGTCTGGCGTGCCCGTTTGCCTGAGGAAATAAAGCAGCAGGGCAATTTCTCATTGCGTGTTGAATATGCTGGGCACTTTAAGCTCCCACGGTTAGCTTATCAGACTAGTGGATTGACCTCTTCCTCTTACCTACTGCGCGAGGATAGCCTAGGCTACATCGGCCAGGGAATTGTTTTCCTGACGCCGGCTGCACACTGGTATCCGGTTATCCAGAACCTCGCGGACGCAGACCCCACGGCGGAGTGCCGCCTTACGATTACATTGCCGCCCGGGTTTACTGTGCTGACGGAAGGTGCTCAGCAAAGTGTGACAGCGACTGGGACAACCTTGCGTTGGACGGCAAGACAGGGCTGCCCACGAGTTACCCTGGCGGCAGCGCGCTACACGCGAAGCACAGGGAGCAGTGGTGTGTCCATATACACTATCCCTGAGCACAGGCAAGCGAGCCTCGAAACCACGGTGATGGTGATTACACTGACGGACGAGCTCAATCGATTGATCAGAGGCGAAAGCCAAGCGTTGGCAATCGCCGCAATCCCGCTGGCCAGGTATATGGTATACGGTGAGTCTTTGCTTCTACTGCCGGAAAACCTCCTTAGCTCTGCTCTATCTCCCTATGGTGGGGAACGGAGCAGGGCGGCTAGCCCCTCAAGCGATTTATCTACTTTTCGCTGGCTGGCAGATGAAGTGATTCGGCAGTGGTGGCGAGCTCAAATGGATTTCGCTGAACTACCTCCCCCTGACTACACGCCCGCACCGGGGGCACTGCCACCGCCGCAATACAATCTGCTCTTGGAAGGACTGACCGGGTATTATACCATGCTTTTGGCCGATAAACACTTTGGGGAAGGTCTGCTGTCAAAAGAACTGGCCCTACGGACCGAATTATTGGAGAAGACTTTCCCCACGCCTGAGAGCATATTGCTCTATCGGCAAGAGCGCATCAGGCCCTTGGGATTGGAACGGTTTCCTCTACACACGCCAGTGAACCGTGTGGTTGTAGCGCTCGCTCAGTTGCGTGAGCGGATGGGAGAGGATCAGTTTAACCGTCTCATATCCACCTTCTGGGAACGCTACCGGGACCGTGCTGTGGGTATGAGCGAGTTCCGTTCTGTGCTTGAAGCAGTGGGTGGTAATTCCCTGGCCACCTGGTTTGCCAGCCAGATAGAAACGCCGAGAAGGTGAACAGAATGCGCCTATGGCTGGCCATCGTGCTTTACCAGGTACGGCTGCTGGTGAGTTGGTTTTACCTGATCCCGGTGGGAGTGATCCTGCTGGGCCATTTTTATCTGGCTTCCCAGGCGAGCACCACAGAAGCTCGCTGGCTGGACTTGGTGCGCCTGGTGGAGATTGGCTTCCCGCCGGTAGGTGCGTTACTGGTCACGCCGCTTATCTTGATGGAACAGGAGGAGCGCACCATATCCCTAATTGGAGCAACGCCTACTTCTCTTCTGCGGCTGTTCGGCCTTCGGTTTCTGCTGGCCTACCTGTATCTCGCGATACTGATGGCTGTACTCCTCTTCCTGAATCGTTCATTGCTGGCGAGCGGGTCATGGCTAAAACTTGCTCTTGGTGTGGCGGGGCCTACCCTATTCCTGGGAATGCTTGGGGCCTTCGTTGCTCATTGGGTTGTGGACAGCCGGGTCGGCTATATCGTCAGCATCGGGTATTGGTTACTGAATGTGCTTTTCCCGGAATGGGCAACCCATCCTGGCCTGCGCTATGTCTATCTGTTCTCAGTCTTCTCTGAAGCGAACCCTCAGGGATGGCAGACGAACCAATTCGTACTCCTGGGTCTGGCGGCTATACTCTTTTTGGGTAACCTTTGGCTCTTGAAGAAGGCGGAGCGTTTTATCATCTGAATAACGGCTGGAAACATTGATAGCATAATATATCGGAGAAGTGGGATGGACGCGGCCCATCGCCGACTCGCTGGAGCAACTCGAGGAGTTGCTCCAGGCCAGCAAGTGATATTCCAGGCAAGGGGGTGATGAGATGCCAAGATAAAGTGGTGAATATCAGATCAAAGAGGAGAAAGCTGAACTGGAAGGGAGGTGACAGAAATGTTGAAGCATGAGAAGATGCACCGACTGATTCTGAGTGCCCTGGCGGTGATGCTGGTAGCCTCGTTCCTACTGACAGCGGCTTCCTTTGCGGCGCTGCCATCTGCACAGGCGGCTCCACCGCAGCCGCTCACGTACTGTTGGGACTACATCAAGTTAACCATGTGTGACTGCGGCACCCATCAGTACTGGGAGTATTGGTGCCACCGCTGTTGCAATGACCCTGACTATTGCCCCACGGGCTGCTGCGACATATATTGTTGGTGGGTAGAGGCGGGCACATGTAGCTGCCGATAGCTGGACGGGAGCCTCTAACTCAAGTCTAGAGGCTCCTATGCTTTCTCCATCATAAATCATAAGGAGGCAAGCACATGCTGCGTATTACGATCCGCTTCCTACGGACCCAAAAGGTATATGCATTGCTAATACTTCTGGCCCTCATCACGAGCGGAGGCGGGTGGGGCGTCCTCTCCTCCACCCTGCAGACGACGCAATACGTGGTGAATGAAAACCTGGACCTCTACTGGCGGACGACATACGATCTCCTGGTGCGCCCCAAAGGCGCCCTTTCCGAGCTGGAGGAACGATACGGTCTTGTCGAACCTAATTACCTGAGTAATACCTATAATGGCGGCATCACCCGCCAACAGTATGAGACGATCAAGAGTATCCCTGGTGTGGAGGTAGCCGCCCCGGTCGCGCCAGTGGGGTTTATGGGAGGTGGGTCCCCTAGCGTCTATGTCAGACTACCAATGGTCCCAATGAGCTGGCGGCCGGAGAGTGGTTCACCACCCCCAGAAACGATTTATAACAGAATCTATCGTCTCCAGACCCAAGCCTTCGTCGACAACGGTTTGCAGACCTTTCGGGTAAGGGACAACGAGTTCTACTATGTCAATCTCCCTGCTCGTCTGCCTATCGAATCTGCGGATCGTCGGGTAATGTATGTAAGCAGTTTTGAGTTTCCATTGACTGTGGGTTGGTGGCTCGTCGTCCCCATCGTGGGCATTGATCCCGAGGAAGAGGCGCGTCTGTTGAATCTCAATACTGCCATCACCAGTGGACGTTATCTTCGTTCAGACGATCGCCCCAGAGAAGAGAAACTGCCGATGACGTTACCATCAGGCGAGCGCAAGGCAACCGTCATACCTGTGCTGGTCAACGGTGTTCCTTACCTCAATGTTTCCACCCAGGTGCGAATGGAGCAGTATAACCTCCCAGAGAACTTCGATCCTCTAAGCATACCCAGTGACCACCTGGTTAACTTCCTGCAAAATGTGACCTCTACCTTGCTGCTGAACGATACCCTCTCACCGCAAACGGCTGTGCAGGCCTTTCTCGGCGGCCGAACCTCCGAAAACATAGGGCAGTACCGGATTGAGCTTGGCTCCTTCTTATTTAGTGGGCCTTCTCTCCTGAGCCCCTCCCCCGTGTCATACCGGCCATTGCCAAAACCGGAAGTCCCTGCTCCTTTCGTGTTAGAGGCCCTCCCTCAAGGAAAGACCGATTATGGAGAGGTGATCTTCCGCCAGAGTACGGAGCTAAAGCCAGAATCCCTGCGCCAGGTTATCCGTTGGGAAAAAGTTGGGGTGTACGACCCTGCCCGCCTGGGCATCAATCCAACCGATCTGGTAGACGTGCCCCTGGAGGTGTATTACCCACCCTACGCTCTGCTGAAGTACGGCCCGGACGGGACTCCGCACGCCCCCCAGCTCATCCGCCCAACTATGAATGCACCGGTCAGCTACTTGCTGCCACCACCCTACGCCCTGGTCACCCTGGACACTGCCCAGTGGCTCACCGGCCGTGAGGATTTCATCGATGCCATTCGTGTCCGTGTCACCGGCACCGAACAACGTCACGTCAAAAGCCAGGCTCTGGTAGAAGCAGTAGCCGCCGAGATCGCGCGCCAGACAGGACTCCACGTAGACATCACCCTCGGCTCCTCCCTCAACCGCACCCTGGTATACATCCCCGGCTACGCCGACGTGCCGCCAGTAGGCTACGTGGAGGAGGGCTGGGTAGTCAAAGGGGCCAACCTGGCCATCGCCCAGCGGGTCAACTGGGCCAACTTGGTTCTCTCGCTGACCGCCCTCTTCACCTGCTTCGGCGCCATCACCATCTTGATGGCCAGTTCTACGCTGGCCCGCACCCGCCAGTGGAGTTTGCTCCACGCCCTCGGCTGGCGTCCCGGCGCCATCTGTACCGCCATCCTCCTGGAGGCCGGCCTGCTGGGATGGTTAGGAGGCTTGCTGGCTGCCGGTGCCGCCTGGCTGCTCAGTTCCTGGCTCCACTTGAGCTTCACCTGGTGGCAGTTGCTCTCTGCGCTGCTGGTGACCTTCCTGCTCTCTCTGCTGGCTTCCTTCTACGCCTTACGCCAGGTAGATGCTATTCGTCCTGTCACCGCCCTGCGGCAAGGCACCGTTACCCCTGCCCGCTGGCGGGTAGCGCTGTCCTCCCTGTGGGCCTTAAGCCTGCGTGGCCTGACGGAGCGTAGAGGGTTGGCCAGCCTGGGCTTCCTGATGCTGAGTGCGACCACGGTGCTCTTGGTAATGCTCCTGGGGATCGGGAGCGACCTGGAGCGCTTCTTGGGGACAACCCGCCTGGGTGAGCACCTCCTCGGTCTGGCGGGCTGGTACTACTACCTGCTGCTGGCCGTCTGCCTGGTCATTGCCGGAGTGTCCATTGCTGATCTGATCCTGACGGATGTGCAGCGGCGGCGGGCGGAGATTGGGGTTTTCCTGGCCACCGGGTGGCGGAAAGCGCACGTCCTGTGGGTATTTGTGGGCCAGGCGGCGTTGCTGGGCCTGGCCGGGGGTCTGGGCGGGAGCCTTTTGGGCATCTTGCTTTTGCAGATCCTGGCGGGCGAACGGTCTTTGGGGTGGCCCCAGGCTGCTGGTGCTGGGGTAGTGTTTGCCTTGCTGGTCAGCTTGCTGGCGGCGCTGTATCCTGCCTGGCGGGCTACGCAAGTACCGCCGGCCGAGGCCGTGTGCTACGAGTAGGGAGGAAAAGATGCTCAATGGTCACGTGGTCATCACCGAAGGGCTGACCAAAGAATATCCTTTGGGCCTCAGCAGGGTCGTCGCCCTGCATGAGGTTTCCCTGACCATCGGCCAGGGCGAGTTTCTGGCCGTGGTTGGCCCCTCGGGCTCAGGCAAGACGACCTTGCTTAACCTCATCGGCACCCTGGATGTGCCCACCCGGGGGCGTGTCCTGGTGGATGGCGTGGACGTGAGTACCTTGAAAGGCAACCAACTGGCCGACTTCCGCCGCGCCAAGATTGGCTTCGTCTTTCAGCTTTTTAACCTCATCCCGGTGTTCACAGCGCTGGAGAACGTGATGCTGCCGCTCCTGCCCTATCGCCGGGGACTGCCGTTCAAGCTGGAGGCGCGGGCGCGGGAACTGCTGGCCCAGATAGGCCTGGAGGGGCGGGCTAACCACCTGCCGGGGCAGCTCTCCGGTGGGGAGCAGCAGCGGGTAGCCATTGCCCGGGCGCTGCTCAACAGCCCGAAGCTTATCCTGGCCGACGAGCCCACGGGGAACGTGGATTCTACGACCGGCCAGGAGATGGTGGGGCTGCTGCGGCGCCTGAATCGGGAGACGGGCGTGACCCTGGTGCTGGTGACCCACAACGCGGCCATCGCCGCCCAGGCCGACCGGGTGGTGCATTTACAGGACGGGCAGATTTTGCCCCAACCCCCGCCCAACGATTAAGCCAGGCGGGGGTTTAAGTTCAGCAGAGCATATTCTTAACGGTCAAAGTAGATGCTTTTGCCCGTCGCCGACAGGGGGATGCCCATGACGTAGTCGGCGTCAATCAGGCCCATCTCCCGGGCTACCACCCCCGCCCGGTACATGATGCGGTTGTCGGCGTTCAGGAGGCTGGCCGTCTTGACTGCCGACCCCAGGGCGATGCCCAGGTCCAGCAGGCGGAAGGCGCAGTTCGGGCCGCGGAACTCGCCCTCCACGCTGTTGACCGCCAGTGCCTCGCAAGACTCCGACCCGCAGGCACTGCAGTTTAGACCGAGGGTCTGCGCATCTTTCAGGCCGATGAGCACCACGACGTCCGAGGCGAGCACGTTCTTGCCATCCCGGTCGAAGTTCTTCTTCCCGGTGCGCTGGCCGAACTCAATCATGCGCTGCCCCAGGGCCTTGACCGCCTCGCCTTCAATGACCTTGATCACCACAAAGTCCTTGCCCGCCGACTTAGGCGC
>Ga0136653_10001991_pt1 | contig 11217 bp, 11 predicted proteins | sample LakKivw275mmetaG_FD_94866 | JGI IMG/M metagenome (GOLD analysis project Ga0136653, IMG submission 94866) | Anoxic lake water microbial communities from Lake Kivu, Rwanda to study Microbial Dark Matter (Phase II) - Lake Kivu water 275m metaG... | ecosystem: Environmental > Aquatic > Freshwater >... | reverse complement strand
CGGTTATATGATGTCATCCGGGGATTCGGCATCCCCATAGGAGCGGTTATTAATAAGAGCGATCTGAATCCTCAGGTTGCGGACGAACTGAAATCGTTTTTCCGGGATCATGCTATCGATCTCTTAACAACCATACCGTATGATGAACAGATATCCGGAGCCTTGAGCGAGGGTAAAACCATGGCGGAAATCAATCCCCACTATTTTGCATCAATCGGGAAAATCTGGTGGAACCTTTGTAAAATACTGTAATTCAACGAACATGAGACTATTATTTACGGCGCAGAAGCCGGGTTGGGATGCTCAGATTGATCCCCGCTTTGGCAGGGCGGCTTACCTGGTACTCTATGATGAAACCACCGGTGATCTGGAATCGATTGACAACACGGAAGCTAAAGAGGTGGAACATGGAGCCGGAACCACTACTGCACAGAAGGTTTATGACCTCAAACCGGATGTACTCGTGACCGGGAACGGACCCGGTAACACAGCCGCTACCATCCTCAAGCGCCTGCCAATGAAAATCTATGTGGGTGCGGAAAACCAGACCCTCAGGGAGGCTTACCAGCTCTATAAGGATAATAAACTGGAACTCTCAGACTGCCATGAGTAAGCAAGCAGGCAGGAAGCTAAGGCTGAACCTGCGCATCGAAAGGACCGCCGGCTGGGTAAACGATATGGATTTACGATGACGGATGTAAGAAACTGTATCAAACAACTACAACAGAATCATAAACACCAGCAACACAGGCATTGAGGATGTTGAAGATATTATTGATGATCCTCGTCAAGCCTTGGAAACGGTTTGACGTTGTAACGAGTATCAATATATATTGCATTAAATTAAGGAGATAACAAGAATGGCACTTTTTGAGAAGATCGATCTTCCGGATGTCCGGAACATTATCGTGGTAGCCTCAGGCAAAGGCGGAGTAGGCAAATCAACTGTTGCGGCAAACCTGGCGATTGCATTGGCCCGACAGGGTTACAGGACCGGTCTTGTTGATGCTGACCTGTACGGCCCATCCATCCCCAGGTTGTTCGGGATCGAGGATGCCAGGCCCGAGGTGACAGTCAACGGTGACAAGGAGATGCTCTTCCCTATTGAGAACATTGGGATCAAGGTCATATCCATCGGTTTCTTTATCACGAAAAGTCAGGGTTTGATCTGGAGGGGACCACTTGCAGCATCAGCTTTGACGCAGTTGTTCGAGAACACCTGCTGGGGAGACCTGGATTATTTGATCGTTGATTTTCCTCCAGGCACGGGCGACATTCAACTGACCACCGTTCAAAAACTGAACCTCATGGGAGCCGTCATGGTGACCACACCACAGGAAGTGGCGTTGAACGATGCCAGGAAAGCAGCTTCGCTGTTCAGCCATGATGATCTGAAAGTGCCTATTCTGGGCGTGGTTGAAAACATGTCCTGGTTTTCGCCCATTCAACATCCGGAAGAAAAATACTATCTTTTCGGGAAAGATGGGGGCAAACGACTGGCGGAAGAACTTAATAGTGTCCTGTTAGGGCAAATACCGCTTGTGATCGGGGTTGGTGAGGCCGCAGAACAAGGATTGAGTGTGTTTAATCAAACCGATTCAGCTATTGCCACCATCTTTGAAAGTATTGCACAGTTAATTATTAATCGTTAACCGTTGAATAATCGAGTGGCATGAAGGGAAGCGGAGTGTTTTTCTGGGTCATGCTGGTGACACTGGTAACTGGTTGGACAGCCAGAGCCCAATCGGTCCTTGCTACCTCCGGCTTGGATGTACAAAAAGGTGGGATCAGCATCAGTCAGACGATTGGAGAATTGGCAGTATCCACTTTTTTTTCAGATACTTACGCTTTGACTCAGGGATTTCATCAGCCAAACTATACAAGCAGCCAGGTAACCGTCCTGCCGGATACTCCTTTCAGCGTTTCCTTCTGGCCGAATCCTGCACAGGAGTATGTGGAGATCAGGATAAAAAATGGTTACATCGAGACATGGCTGATTGAATTGATAGATATTCAGGGAGTTAGGTTGTATCATAAGGAAACGGTTGACCCGGTTATGCGTATCAGCCTGACTTCTTTTTCAGCAGGCATTTACCACATTAGAGTTACTGAAAAAGTCTCCGGGATTTGTAAAACTTATAAACTGATCCGGTACTGAGCCGCTGGTTTTCACGAACGGTTATCCGGATTATAGCTCGACGGGTTTAACCAGAATAACCGAAAAACCGACTCGGTTGGCTAGCTGAATATTTTTATAGTATTGATAAAGAGGAATATCCACTAATACCGATAGGTTCCATTTCTCATGAAAAGCCAGGTTTAACTGGGGAGAAAGGAAAAACTTGACTGATCCCGAGGAGGGCTCTGTTTCTTCGTAGATATAGCTCACCCCTCTGAGTTCATTGCGTAGTTGCAGGATTACTGTTCCGCTGACCGGCCAGTTGCTGGTCCTGATCAGGTGACGCGACAGGAAGAGTGAGGTGCTGAGAGAATTCCCCGAACGATAGCCGTCGCGGTTCACTCCGTTAATTTCGAGGCGGTTGTACAGAAAATACCTCATACCTGTGAGGGAATGCTGTTTGATCAGGAAGGCCTGAATAACCGCACCCAGGGCGTTGGTCGATGGCTGAAGGTCAAAGGGCAGCCGGACATGTTCTATCTTTTGCGTGTTGGGGGTGAAGGGAAATTTCAATCCTCCGGCGGCCGAGAACTCCACCTTGCTGTCTGGATTATAGTATACCTGATATTTAGCTGAGATTACCCCGTTGGTAAGCCCGGATCCTTTCAGGGAGAATCCTTCCGGAATGGAATAGTGCTTCGTTTTGTTGATGAAGAAGCCGACTTCCCCTTCCAGGGTCAGTTTATTGGTAATGCCATAGGCCAGGAGCATACCGGCCAGATTGAAATCAGCACTGCTGATGATCCCCTGGTCAAGGATTTGATGGCCTTCGAAGTAGCGATCCGATAAAGAGTGCTGGTAGAAGGTAACTATGCTGATGGTTTTTGTATCCAGGGTACCGATATTCCCGCTCCCTCCAACCGGGTTGCCGGCTGAGGTAAAGCACTGCCCTGAAAGGAACTGAGGCAGGCCCAGCAGCAGAATTAAGACAGCTCCTTTTCTCATTTCAGAATACCATGATAACCACCTGTTTGCTTTCTTGCCGGTTGTACCCGTCAATGACCGTGCAGGTTATGGGATTTTCCCCGACCGTGCAGGGAGTTGCCACATAGATCACTTCCGGGCCTGATCCCAGCAGATCCCCTTTTTCAACCTGCCAGTGATAAGTGATTGCATACCCGCTGGCTGTTGCTTGTATCCGGGTTGTGTCACCGGCCAGTATGGAGTACCGGGAAGCCTCCAGTGTGCTGAAAACCAGGGGCTGCTCTTCAACGGGCGGTTTGTCGTCACAAGCCCACAGGCTGATCAGGATACCTGATAGCAGGATCGTCTTATACACTCCGATTCTCATTTCAGTAGATATGAATGTTAGTGTTCATGCTTCAAAAGAACAACAATAGCAAAAAAATGATTAAGAGTTTTTGGAAAAGCAGAAAAGATTAATTAAAATTGTTCTAACATAAGAATAATTCTCAATATAGAATAATTCAATGAAAACCGCAACGGAAGATGTCCGGAAGAAGTTTATGGAAAAAGGATTGAAGATAACCCCTCAGCGAATCATAATCCTTGAAGCCATCTATACATTAGAGAATCATCCTACTGCGGAAAATATTCTTGAATATGTTCGTAAAACTCATCCAAATATTGCAATCGGTACTGTATATAACGTATTGGAAACGTTAGTTGAGCATGGTTTGATCAGGAAAGCTAAAACGGTTGAGGATGTCATGAGATATGATGGTGTAATGAAAAACCATCATCATTTGTATTGCTCCCGATGTGATTTGATTGAAGATTATGAGGATGAAGAATTAGACGAATTGCTGAAAAATCATTTTAAAAATAAGATAATAAGCGGGTTTGAAATTGAAGATGTTGTCCTCCAAATTAGGGGAACATTTGATAAATGTTAATTAATTACTTAACAATCAAAACAATATGGAAGAAAATAGAGTTTCAATGCCACGCATAGGTGAACAAGCGCCGGAATTTAAAGCAGTGACAACACAGGGAACGATTAACTTTCCATCTGATTACAAAGGCAGTTGGGTGATTCTGTTTAGCCACCCGGCTGACTTTACGCCTGTGTGTACATCAGAGTTTATGACATTCGCTACGTTAGAGCCAAAATTTAACGAAGCAAACTGCAAACTTGTAGGTCTTTCCGTTGACGGACTGTACAGCCATATTGCATGGTTAAGAACCATCAAGGAAAAGATTGAATACAAAGGGATGAAGAATGTGGAGGTTACCTTCCCATTGATTGAGGACATAACAATGGAGGTGGCTCAAAAATATGGAATGATGATGCCCGGAGAGAGCAATACAAAAGCAGTTCGCGCTGTTTTTGTCATTGACCCGAAAGGAGTCATTCGGACAATTATTTATTATCCGCTAAGCTTGGGTCGGAATTTCGATGAATTGTATCGTGTGATTCTTGCTTTGCAGGCTGCCGATGAATTTAGTGTTGCAACACCGGCCGACTGGAGACCCGGGGATGAAGTCATTGTTCCAACCGCAGGTTCTTGTGGCGTCGCCAAAGAAAGGATGGAAAGCAAAGATGAAAACACCAAATGTTATGATTGGTTTTTTTGCACGAAAAAGCTGGATAAGGATACGGTCTTGAAGAAAATCCTGAAAAAGTAAAGCAGCAAAGCTTATTGGATTCAAGTAATGGCGGGGCTTGTGGCGTATTCAATCGTCTTGCCCCGCTTATTTTTTTGAGTATCTCTAGAGAATCATCCTGTGAAGTTCTTTACTTCAGTACGCAAAGTTTACATACAAACCAGTGTTAACGTACACAACGGACCGACATGCCATACGTTTTCGGGAAGGTGTTATACCGGCCAACCTTGGGACTTGCCTGATCCAGGCATCTTCGCCAGGCCAATTCGTTAAACTCATTCGACGTCCAGATGTATTCGTATGATGTAAGTCCCGTAAAACCGAAGCCGGGAACGCTTCGTCCTGAATAGAGCGCATTGTATCCCGAGCTTCCCCCGGGACCCAGCTGAGTGCCCTGGTCGGTCCCCCTCCAGGTATTGCTTTTAACGGCTTCAGACTCACTCATGCCCAGTGAGATCTCCATTTCCTGCCATTCCGTATCCGTTGGTATGTGCCATCCGGGCGGGCAGATACCCTGGGATCCTTTCAGCGTTGTGTAATTCATTGCTTCGTCCCACGTATACAGAGCGCCGTACTGTTCTCCATAAGCTGAATTGTTCTCATAATAATACTTCTCAATGATCCCATTGTCCAATTGTCCCTGACTGAAGCTAACAGCTTGCCCTAGATTCAGATTCTCAGCCATCCAGCAGAGGTTGCCTATTCTGACTGTATTGTAGGTTTGCCCATCACGTTCATCGGTAAAGGGCATACCACATTGCCAGGGTCGGGTGATCTCGGTCAGCCCGACTTGATACCAGATTCCGTTCCGGTGAACATTCAGGCAGTTGCTGGTGGTGTTGAATATGATCATGCCCTCTGCGGGATCCTCCACTGCCAGCCGCTCAGTTTCTGTCATCAATGGGATGATCGTTTGGGAAGAACGTGACTGGTTAGCATATAAGGCAAAGGGCACGCTTAGGAGTTGGGAGGAGCCCATCGGGGTGTATTCTCCCGAGTTTTCAGCGTCCAGTTCCACCTGGATCCACTTGTTATTGCCCGAATTCCAGTCTACGTTAACCAAAGCCTGTTCGCTTTCACCGCTTCCGAGTGCCAGGGTGAACAATCCGAACTCATTGGTGGTAACCTCATGGGTTTCACGATAAACAGCGATACCGTTTATGTTTGATTCACGTATCGTTATCCGGATCCCGATAGTTTTATCAGTCATGGGAGAACCATTAGAATATCTTGCAATAGCTTGATAATTAAATAGATATGGAGCCTGTGGATAAACAGGGTGAAGACTGACCAGGCACCCTATCAATCCGGTGAGCAGCTTGATTGTATTCATTTCTGATCTGACTCTAAACGACTAATTTAGACTTATTCTCAATAGAAGCAGGCATTTTTTCAACAGGAATTCTGCATCTTAATCCAATTATCTTTGTGAACCGGAAAGTTATCATGTAATTAGGTTATGGTTGAACAAAACACGGGCAGAAAATGGATGGCTTCTTTACAGTTGATACTGTTTGCCTGGTTTTACCTGAATATTACTTTCTTCCCACATTCTCATCGGATTGGTGATATCATTATCACTCATTCCCATTATTACTGGGGGTACGCTGTCAGCGCCCACCCAGTCCATTCTCATTCAACGGAAGATCTGAAGGTCCTGAACGAGTTGTCCCTCTTCCTGACATTGGCTGCCCTCCTTTTTACTTCAGTTTTTACCTTGCTTAAAGCCAGCAAGTACCGTTATACTGAATGTTTTGTCGCGGTTGTTCCACGACTCAGAATGGATGCTCTTCCCGCGAGAGCTCCTCCTGCTTGATCGAATCATTGGTTTTGCAGATTTTTTTAACCAGGGCGATTTGACCTTGGTGTTCAATTTCCCTCAAACAAAGCAGGATGAAAAAAATAGTAATTCTCTTTATTAGTAGTATCGGAATAACCGGTTGCCACTCTGGACGGAACGGTCAGGAGTTGGCACGATCACCTGAAGTAGTTATTTCAGGCGACACGATGTGGGTGCCGAAAGAGACGCCGGAAGGCCAGCGGATTCAATTACAGGTAGTTCGTCCCGAAAGAGTCACTCTTCCGTGTAAGGCTACCGGTACCATCCGGGCTATTCCTGAGTGTATTGCTGATGTTGCGGTTCCATTTGACGGACGTATTGTTGAATCCTTTGTAAAAGCCGGCAAGAAAGTCTCGGCCGGTGATCCTCTGTTTTCAATCCATTCACCGGCTTTCATGGAGACCGTGAAAACCTATATCCAGGCTAAACAGGAGAACAGGCTGGCGGAAATGAACTATCTGAGGCAACAGGACCTGGTAAAAAATGGTATCGGGATCCAAAAGGAATTGGATGAAGCCAGGCTGAATTATGAAAGTACTAAAAGCCAGCTTGATAACTTAGCAGCTACCTTATCCATTTTTAATGTAGATCCTGTAAGTACCTGCTTGGGGAAGCCGCTGGTGGTAACGGCTCCGATCAGGGGAGAAGTGGTTCGCAATACCATACGGGTAGGGCAGTACCTCACAGCCGATTCCGATCCCATGGTCTGCATTGCCGACCTGGCAAAGGTTTGGGTGATTGCCAAGGTGAAGGAGAACAATATTGCGCTGGTGGAGGAAAACTCAGAGGTGGAAATCACGCTGGATGCTTATCCGCAACATCTGTTCACCGGAAAGGTCAATTATATAGGCCAGTTGCTTGACGAAAGCACGCGTTCTCTGGAGGTGATTATTGAATGTGCCAATCCCGGGCAGCTTATGAAGCCGGGTATGTTTGCGACTGTCAGGTTCATTCATGACAACCAGGCGGGGATTCTTCTGCCTGCCACTGCCCTGAAGCAGGAGGAGGGCGCCACTTATGTGTACAGGAGTATCGGACAGGAGCGCTATGTGAAGACAGCAGTGACTGTTGTCTCGATCTTAAATGGCACGGTGATGGTCCAGTCAGGTATTGCCGCCGGAGATACGGTGATCAGTGAAGGTGCTCTCTTCTTGCAGTAAACACGGAATCCATGGAAAAATTGATTGAACTGTTGATCCGCAGGCGGTTCTTAGTTCTGACAGTATTTATTCTGATGGCTGCTTTCGGCGTCTATTCCTGGACGCGGTTACCGGTTGACGCGTATCCTGATATTGCCGATGTGACGGTACAGGTTGTCACCCAGGTTCCCGGACTGGCCGCGGAGGAGGTTGAGCAGCAGATTACTGTGCCTGTTGAGCGGGAGCTGAACGGATTGCCTGGGCTGCATACCATGCGGAGCAAGAATATGTTCGGGGTTTCTACCATCCTGTTGGTGTTTGATGATGGGGTAGATGATTACTGGGCCCGGCAAAGAACCAAGGAGCGGATCGAGGGTGTTGAACTGCCCTATGGAGTACAGCCTGAACTCAACCCTTTAACCTCACCAACCGGGGAGGTGTGCCGGTATGTCATTCAGAGCAACAATCATACCCTCCGGGAACTAACCGATCTTCAGAAGTGGGTGATTATCCCCCGGTTAAAACAGGTGACCGGAGTGGCTGAGGTGAGCAATTTTGGAGGTATAACCACACAGTTCCAGATAGAGATCGACCCCCGGAAACTGGAAAAATACCAGCTCTCACTGAGTGATGTGATCAGCCAGATCGGAAAAAACAGTGCCAATGCGGGCGGCAGTGTGATAGACCGGGGGGATCTATCCTTTGTGGTCAGGGGTATTGGCTTGATCCAGAGTCTCCCGGACCTGGGCAAGGTTGTGGTCAAATCGCAGGATGGTTTTCCGGTTTACCTGAGTGACCTGGGACAGTTAAAATATGGCAATCTGGAAAGGAAAGGTGTCCTTAGTTTTACTGACAGAAATCGGGAAATTGGTGACGGTGTGGAAGGTATCGTTCAGTTGCTGCGCTATCAGAATCCATCCCGGGTTCTCAATCAGGTGAGTGTTGCCATTGATGAGTTGAACAAAGAGATTCTTCCGGATGGGGTTCATATCCATGTTTTCATGGACAGGCGGAATCTGGTTAATGCCACGTTGCATACCGTATCCCATACCCTTTCGTTCGGGATCCTGCTGGTGTTGACCATCCTGATTGCCTTTCTCGGAAGCTGGCGAGGTGCACTCCTGGTAGCAGTGACCATTCCTTTATCCTTGCTTTTTGCCTTTATCCTGATGCACGTCACCGGCATTCCGGCTAACCTCCTGTCCCTTGGAGCTATTGATTTCGGGATCATTGTTGAGGGATCGATCATCATGATGGAAACGATACTGAAAAAGCGGGAGGATCATCCTGATGAGGAACTCAACTTGCGAGACATTGTCAGCCGGAGTATAGCTGTGGCTAAACCGGTCTTTTTCTCGCTGTTGATCATCATTATGGCCTATCTTCCCTTGTTTGCCTTCGAACGGATTGAGAAGAAGATGTTTACTCCGATGGCCTTTACTATCGGATATGCCTTGCTGGGAGCCATGATGGTGGCGCTCCTGTTAATGCCCGGCCTGGCTTTCTGGGTTTACCGCAAACCGCGTAAAGTCTATTACAACAAGTGGCTTCATCATGTGACCGATCTTTATACCAGCCGGACACGAAAGATCCTTGACAAGCCCCGGCGGGTTTTTCTTCCATTAGGCGCCATTGTGATTGCCACCATTATTCTGTTTATGACGGTAGGCAAGGATTTCCTGCCGACTCTCGATGAAGGATCGCTGTGGCTCCAGGTCCAGCTTCCTCCGGGCATAGCGCTGGAGAAATCCAGGGAGATGGCCGATACTCTGCGTCACAGGGTGTTGAAACATGGGGAGGTCACCTATGTAATGACCCAGGTTGGCCGGGATGATGAAGGAGTTGACCCCTTCACCACTTCCCATATCGAATGCTCCGTGGGTTTGATTCCCTATAAGGATTGGGAGAGAGGCAAGCGGAAAAAGGACCTGATTGATGAGGTGGCCCGGGATCTGGCTGAACTGCCGGGATACCAGGTTGGGTTTTCCCAGCCCATCATCGACATGGTGATGGACCAGATTGCAGGTTCTCATAGCGACATCGCCATCAAGATCTATGGAGAGGATCTGACAGAAGGCAGAAGGATTGCCACGGAAATTGCGCAGAGCATCCGGCCGATTCAGGGAGCAGCCGATGTAAATATCGAGCAGGAACCTCCTATACCCCAGCTTCAGATCATTGCCAACAGGGACAAGATAGCCCAATATGGACTCAATGTTTCTGAAGTGGCTGAACTGATTGAGGTGGCAATTGGTGGCAAAGCCATTTCCCAGATTTTCATCGGGAATAAAATCTATAACGTTATCTGCCGCTACAACGAGATCCACCGTAACACGCCGGAAGCTATAGGATCCCTGATGCTGACCTCTGAAACGGGGGTCCGTATTCCGCTTTCACAAATCGCTGAGATCAAAACCACCCTGGGGCCCAGTATCATCAACCGGGAAAGCAATAACCGCTTTCTCACCGTGAGAGTCAACCTACGCGGACGTGACATGACCTCTTTCATTACCGAAGCCAAAGAACGGATCCGGGAAAACGTTAGGTATGATCATGAACAGTTCCGGATTCACTGGGGCGGGCAGTTCGACAGCCAGCAACGCGCCTTTTCCAGGCTGGCTATCATTGTTCCGCTGGCTCTGGCTCTGATGTTTTTACTGCTTTTCGGAGCCTTCGGTGTGTTTCGCCAGGCAGGTTTCCTGATGACCTTACTGCCACTGTCCCTGTTCGGTGGGTTACTGGCATTGAATCTCACAGGAATGACATTCAATGTCTCTTCCGCCGTGGGTTTTATCGCTTTATTCGGTGTCTTTATCCAGAACGGGGTGGTGATGGTTTCACGGATCAACCACCTCAGACGACTGGGAACCGAACTGAAACAGGCGGTGATCCATGGAACCGTTCAATGTTTCCGGCCTGTGCTGATCACGGCAACCGTGGCTATTATCGGGCTGGTTCCCGCATCGGTTTCAACCAACATTGGGTCCGATGTGCAACGGCCATTGGCTACCGTGATTGTCTATGGTCTGGCTTTCGGCACCCTGATCACACTCTATGCCTTGCCAGCACTCTATTATCTGGTTGAGAAAAAGTATGACCAACCGGTGAAACAAACACACAGCAAAGATTAAATCAATGAAATTCAACTATTGGTTATTGGCTCTGATCTGGTTGGCCCAATCGGCCAATCCTCAATCCCAATCCTCCCTAACCACGGGCAACATACCCCTTGAAACCTACTTTAAGGATGTAACCCAAGGAAATCTCAGCTGGATAGCCGAACAGTTTAATATCGGAATTGCTGAAGCATCCCTACAAGCTTCAAGGATTTATTCAGATCCCGAATTGAATCTGGGCTATTCGAATAATCAGGACCAATTGATGCACCTTGGGCAAGAAATCGATGCGGGCATTAGCTATTCCTTTAAACTGGGAAACCCTCGTTCAGCCCGCATCAGACTGGCCCAGTCGGAGCACAACCTGGCGAACCT
>Ga0136653_10001987_pt1 | contig 11219 bp, 8 predicted proteins | sample LakKivw275mmetaG_FD_94866 | JGI IMG/M metagenome (GOLD analysis project Ga0136653, IMG submission 94866) | Anoxic lake water microbial communities from Lake Kivu, Rwanda to study Microbial Dark Matter (Phase II) - Lake Kivu water 275m metaG... | ecosystem: Environmental > Aquatic > Freshwater >... | reverse complement strand
GTGATGCTCTGGCGGGGGGAGGAGGGAAACAGCTCCTTCACCCTGCCTGTCCTGTCCCCTCGATCAGAGGGAGGAGATCTGAAGAGTGAGGAGCAAGGGGCGCTGCTGGCTCTGGCCCGGGAGACACTGAGCCAATTCCTGAATCGAGGGACCGTGCCGGAGTTCACGCCGGCCAGTCCTGGCCTCCTCCGAGAGCAGGGCGCTTTCGTCACCCTGGAAAAGGGGGGCGCGCTTCGGGGCTGTGTCGGCCGTCTGTTCACCGATCAGCCCCTGTATCTCACCGTCCAGAGGATGGCCGTGGCCGCCGCTCTGGAGGACGAGCGATTCCCGCCGGTCCAGGCCCAGGAACTATCCGAGCTCGATATCGAGATCTCAGTCCTTTCTCCCTTGGACCAAATTGCCCATCCGGAGGAGATCGAGATCGGCCGTCATGGTGTGGTTCTGCGGGCTCAGGGGAAACAGGCGGTGTTCCTGCCCCAGGTGGCCCCGGAGCAGGGCTGGGATCGCGCGGAACTGCTGCGCCAGCTCTGCAAAAAGGCCGGATTGCCGGACGATGCCTGGAAGGAGGGAACTCTCTACGTCTTCACCGCGCAGGTGTTCGGGGAGAAGTAGGCATCAGATGTATCCCTGAAGCCAGTACATGATCAGCCCCATGTACTCCTTCACCGCCGTGGATGACCTTTGGAGATCGCCAGCCTTGGGTAGCAGGGAAAAGGGGTCATATTTCCCCCACCGGTTCCGGAAATCCACAGGATAGGGCAGCGGGTCGAGGCCTACCTTTCGGAAGCAACCCATCGAGCGAGGCATGTGCGCTGCCGAAGTCACTAAGATAATGTCCAATAGCCCCGCCTCTTGGAGCCATGGCCTGACCTCCACGGCATTCTCGTACGTATTGCGCGATGTCGTGTCCAACAGGATCCTGTCCGCCGGGACGCCAAACTCAATGGCGAAGCGATTGAGAGCCAACGCCTCGCTCGCGGACTGATCGAAAAGGTCCCCGCTGCCCCCGGCGATGAGCAGGGTGTCGGCATGGCCCCAGCGGACCAGCGCTACACCAGCCAAAATCCGATCCCCCGCCTCTCCCATCTCCACCTGATTCCCCTTTGCGGCCTTCATGTCCGTCATCCCCGTCAGTACCACCACCACGTCGGCGTGTGGAGGGTTCTCCACCACCGGATAGCGCGTCTCCAGGGGCAAGAGAAGCAGGTCAGCCACGGGAGCTGTGCTGGGCAGCCACAGAAGCGCCAGCCCCGTCACCAGCAGCCCCCGCCCCAGCCGGGGGCGTCTGGACCAGGCCCACCAGGTCCCCAACAGAAACAGGCAGGCGATAGGGAGGGGATAGATCAGGTTGACGAAGATCTTGGAGAGGACGAAGAACATAGTGTTCATTTGATCACGATGGGCACGAAGGATTGATACCCCTCACTGGCAAGCCTGGGAAAAGCTCAGCCGAGAGGCGGGCTTTCCCATGAGCATGAGCTATGAGGACTTCCAACGTACCTTCGGCTGGCGCAACGAGGAGATACTGCGAGAGCTCTTTGGCCCGCACATTTCAGATCAGCGGGTGGCAGAGTTGGGGGATCGCAAAGAGGAACTCTATTGGGGTAGTGGCTTTGCTGGCAGATGTGAGGGTGGAGGATGTAAGTGACAAGTCAATGGGTAATGAGGCAACAAAGCCCTCTTGCCCCCTCGTTACTCATTGACCCGTCGCCCCATTGGCTCCAGTATGCACCGATAGATGTGCACCCGGGCGCTGACCGCCAGCCGCTCCAAAGTATCGTAGGCGTCGTCCAGGTCACGGCCAGCCACGACAATGCCATGGTAGGGAACCATCACCGCCAGCGCGTGACGGGCCAGTTCCCCTTCCTGAGGGAACAGAGCCTCCACCATGCGCTGGGCCAGCTCCGGGCTATGGGCTGGCGTCTCAGGGATGAGGCCGATAGTGCCGAATTTCCGGGTGTACTCCGTCGCGGGTTCCAAGGGCCGACCGGCGCAGGCGAAGGCCATGATGTAGCGAGGGTGGGCGTGGATCACTGCGCCCACGCGGGGCATGGCCTGGTACAGCGCCAGGTGCATGCGGCTCTCTCGGGAGAGCACCTCCGGCCCCTCCAGCACCCGGCCCTCCAAGTCCAGTATGGAGATCAGCTCCGAGGTGATCTCCCAGCGGTATTTCGAGCCCATGTAGCGCGGGGTGAGGTAGATGCGCTCGCCCTTTCGGACGCTCAGGTTCCCCCCGGCGGAGTCGGAGAGCTGGCGGGCGTAGATGTGGCGGCAGATGGCGATCATGTGGGGGCGGGGATCGTCGTTCACCTCTTTCTCCTACATGGGGATGGCCTGCACCTGCGGCAATAATCGCTTGACATCCCCTCGATGGCACTGGGCCGTGCCAGGGGTGAGGCAGACGGCGGCTGCAGCCGCCGTGCCCAAGCGCAGCGCCTCGACCCAACTCCATCCCTCTGCCAGGCCCACGGCCAGCCCAGCCATCAGCCCATCGCCCGCTCCGGCGGTGTTCAAGGGCTCGATGGGCAGGGGTGGGATGAAGTACTCCTCCGAAGCGCTGAAGGCCCAGGCACCCTGCCTCCCTGCGGTGGCCACCACCCGCTCCACGCCCCGTGCGACCCACTCCCGCGACGCACAGCGCACTTCCTCGCTGGTGGACAGGGGATGGCCGGCCAGTTGCTCCAGCTCGGTCCGATTGAGCTTGAGCAGGGTGGGCAGGGCCTGTGCACCGGCCTTGAGACCGGGACCGCTGGCGTCAAAGAGGGTGGGCACTCCAGTGGCCTTGGCATCGGCGATCAGATCGCGGTATAGTTCCAGCTCCACGCCCTGGGGCAGGCTCCCCCCCAGGACCAGGCAGGAGGCGCGAGGCAGATGCTCCCGCAGCCTGGCCCGCAGCGCATCCACATGGACCGGCCGCACCAGCAGTCCGGCCACGGTAATAGTGCTCTGCTGGCCTCTATCGGTGTCAATGAGCACGTAGTTGGTGCGGGTCTCCCCCTCCGCCCACACGAAATCGCACCTCACTCCCTGTTCCTCCAGCAATCGCACCATGCGCTGGCCGGTCTCGCCGGCGGTGAACCCCAGGGCCAGGCTGGGATGGCCCAGAGCCGCCAGGACCATGCTCACGTCGGTGCCCTTGCCGCCCATGGCCAGCGTGGAATCGGTGGCTCGAAGGGTCTGGCCCCACTCGAATCGCGGCAAAAAGATCACCCGGTCCAGGCCGGTGTTGGGGGTCAGGGTCACGATCACGGAGTCGCCCTGTGCCACATCCGGCGCAGGAACTTCAGCGCGGGGCCGCATTCGGCGGCCAGGTCCTCCCAGCGGCACTCGATGGAGCACCGTCCGTCGTAGCCGATCTGCCGAAGGGTGGAGAAGAAGGCCGGATAGGGGTAGGAGCCCGTGCCCGGGGGCCAGCGGTCGGTGTCGGCCACGTGAACGTGGGATATCCAACTACCCATCTCAGCCAGATGCTCCATGAGCTCCTCTTCGCGGACCATGTGGTACAGGTCAGCCAGCGCCCTCACCTGGGGGTGATCGGCCTCCTGGGCCAACCGCACCGCCTCACCCAGGTCATTGAGCACATTGGACTCGCTGCGGTTCAGCGGCTCGATACACACCATCATCCCCACCCGGGTGGCTTCCTCCCCCACCCTTTGCATGAAGTCAAGGAGCTGTTGCCACGCCCTCTCCCGTGGAAACCCCTCGGGGATGTTCCGCGCCCCGCTGCTTCCGAAGACGATCACCTGTCCTCCCAGCTCCGCCGCCCGCTCGAAGGCTACCTTTAGGTAGTGGCCGATCCGCTCCTCGTCCACCGCCGGGCCGGTGACCTTAAGGTCGGGGGGCAGGAAGGTGTTGAAGGCTTCGGCAGGGAGAGGCTGGGCCTCGATAGCCCGGCGCAGAGGTGCCCACTCTTCGTCCGTCACCTCCGGCTGGAGGTGGCGGGAGACGGAGAGCTCGATGTAGTCGTAGCCGGCCTGAGCGAGCGCATCGCCCATCTCCGGGCCGGCACAGCAGCCAAAGCGCATGTTTTGTTCCCCTTTTCTATCTCGTTGAGAAGAACTCTCTTCTCTTACACTTGAAGATGACCTCAGCTAAAAGTAACGGGTTAACGAGTAATGAGGCAACGAGGTACTCATGTCCCCTCGTTCCTCATCCCTCGTTCCTCGTTACTCATTTCTTACCTTCAGGCTTAATCCAGATACCCCTGAACCTTCATTAACTCCGCGTCGAGAATCGCGGCCCCCGCTGCGCCGCGTATCGTGTTATGCACCAGGGCCAGAAACTTCCAGCCCAGAAGGGGGCAGGGGCGCAGGCGGCCAATGGTCACCGCCATACCTTTCCCCGCATCGCGGTCCAACCTCGGCTGGGGCCGATCCCTCTCCGGGCGCACGATGATGGGCTGCTCAGGTGCACTGGGCAATCCCAGTTCCTGAGGCAAACCCCGGAAGGCCTGCCAGGCCTCGGTGATCTCCTCTGCGCTGGCCTCCCGACGGAGCCGGACGGAGATGGCCTCCAGGTGGCCATCGCGCACATTCACCCGGTTGCACTGGGCGCTGATGGTGAACTCTGCGGGGCGTATCTCCTCCCCTTCGAGCCGGCCTAAGATCTTGAGCGGCTCGATCTCCATCTTCTCCTCTTCGTTGCGAATATAGGGCACGACGTTATCCAAGATGTCGAAGCCTGAGACGCCCGGGTAGCCCGCGCCGGACAGGCCCTGCAGGGTGGTCACCATCACTTCCTCCAGTCCGAAGTGGTCGTGCAGCGGCTTGAGGGCCATGGCCAGGCCGATGGTGGAACAGTTGGGGTCGGTGATGATGAATCCCTGGTCCCATCCTCGCTGGCGGCGCTGGATGTGGGTGAGGGCTAGATGGTCGGCATTGACCTCGGTGATCAAAAGAGGGACATCGGGGTCCATGCGATGGCTGGCCGCCTTGCTGAAGACGGCGAATCCGGCTGCGGCCAGCTCCTCTTCAATAGGACCAGCGACCGCGTTGGGCAGGGCCGAGAACACGGCTCGGCAGTCCATTTCCGGCGTCGTGGGCTGAATGATCGCCTCGCGCAGGGCGGGCGGCATCTCACCCGATACGACCCAGGTGCAGGCTTCCCCATAGGGCTTGCCCGCTGACCGTTCAGAGCCGGTCAGTACCGTGATATCGAACCAGGGATGGCCCTGCAGGAGGCGTACAAACTGCTGTCCGACCATGCCAGTAGCGCCCAGCACACCGACCGGAATCTTAGCACTCATAACCTACCCTTTCCTCACAATGCTAAGGATATCACCCAACACGCCTGCAGCGGTTACCTCCGGCCCGGCACCCGGGCCAGCGATGGTGAGCGGTGTCTCGTCGTAGCGGGCGGTGTGAAACACAACGATGTTCTCCGGGCCGTGCAGGCTCCCAAAGCGGCCTTGTCGCGCCACCGTTACCAGGCCGACCCGACAGTCAGTATCGGACGCCTGGGCCACGTAGCGCAATGTCCTCCCCTCGGCCTGGGCCTCCGCGAGCCGCTTGCGGTACACCTCGTCCAGCTCCGCTATGCTATCCATGAATTCCTCAAGGGACAGATCTGCCATCTCCGCCGGGAACAGGGGTTCGACGGCCACCTGGGTCAGTTCCAGTTTGCAGCCCATGCGGCGGGCCAGGATCAGCGCTTTGCGGGCCACATCCGCACCCGACAGGTCCTCGCGGGGGTCAGGCTCGGTGTAGCCCCGCTGCCAGGCCTCTCGCACCGCTGCCGAGAAGGTCAGGCCCTCCTCCATCCGGGAGAAGAGGTATCCCAGTGTGCCGGAGAAGCAGCCCTCGATGGCATGGATCTCGTCGCCGGTGGCCAGCATTCCTTCCAGCGTGCGGATGACCGGCAGGCCCGCTCCCACCGTGACCTCGTAACGCAATGCCCCGGCCGCTGGGCCTGTCAGGGCCTGGTAGTCGGCCAGCGACCCCACCAGGGGCAGTTTGTTGGCCAGGACCACGTGTATCCCCCGCCGCCGGCCCTCAATCCAGAGTAGCGTCATCTGCGTCGAGGCGGTGCAATCAATCAACACGGCCGGACCTTTCAGCTCGGCCGCTTCATATATGGAAGACACCTGGCCGTAATCGCGTCCCAGCGGCTGGCGGGCCAGCCCTTCACCCCTCTCTTTGGCCGCCAAGAGGCCGCGCAGCGCCTCGTCTGAAAGTCCCTCCGGGGCCCAGACCAGCCCGCTGGAGTCGGCCAAGGCAACGTAGCGTATATCGAGCCTTTGGCCGTGGGCCAGCACCAATCCTACCAGGGCTCGCCCCACTTTCCCCAACCCGTACTGCAGCAGGTATACGGTTCGCTCAGCCATCGCCAGGCCTCAGTTCCTCGCAGATGTGGTGCATTCCCGCATCGCAGTAATCAGTGACGCCCTGCACTATGATAGCAGAATCCACAGGAAGGGCAAGTGAGCAATACGAAAGGCCACCAGGGCACCAATGCCCTGGTGGCCTTTCGTAGTTTAGCCGGATGGCAATTCCTGATCCTATCAGAGGGCAGTGAGGTTCTTAGCGATAACAGGCCGGAAAGGATCTGCGGTCGTACCCTCATCGAAGCTCATAATGATCCCCAGCCTAGTCAAAGGTGGCATGAAGAGTGTATGGACTGTTGGGATTAGGATTCGCCCAGCAGCGCACACGGATGTAATGCCTTCCCACTCTAGTGGGGCTACAAACTGCATGCTCGGGGACATCCCCGTAGTTGTCGCTCTTGCACAACCGATCCTTGTTTTTCTCTTTTTCTATCGCCTCTTCCAGAGTGTCCGCAGTGTAAATATAGATATCATAGTCTGATCCACTCGGTGGAGTGAGATCAACAGTAAATACGTTTCGTGTCGTGATATTCATGTAATACCACTGACTCTTTCCTTCCACACCACTTTCTGCAGCACAAAGCAGTCCTTTATAGGATTCACTTGAACAGATAGGTCCCCAGGCTTTTGGAGCAGCGGGAGTAGGGCAGGGAACTGGATCCAGAGGCGGTGACCAACATGGAACAGTTGTGAAGCTCCAGCATCCTTCCTCTGGCCCCCTGCTCTCCGCCCGGTTGTCAGTAGCGACGACGTACCAGTAGTAGGTGGTATTGTAGTCCAGCGTGTCCGGAGCGCACCCAGGGGTGGACACATCGTTGCAGATGAGAGCAGACGGAGGGCAGGTGGTGCCGAAGTAGACATCGTAGGCCACCGTGTCGCAGGGCGCATCGGGATCACCGCCGCTCCAGCTCAGATCCATATCAATGGGTTGATCCTGTGCGCCATCAGGAGGCACAGGGTTAGAGGGCACATAGGGCGGCCGGTTCTTAACGGTGGTCGTGGCTGTCCTGGTGACCATCAGATAGCCATCGTTGATCGCCACCGTATTGGTAATAACGGTTCCTGCCAAGCATCCAACCTGGACCTTAAAGGACACCGTCTTGGAGCCTCCGATGCCCACCGACACTGGCGAACACCTTACCCATTTGGCCGTCGGGTCATAGGTGCAGTTTTCTCCTGTCAGACTGTCCAGCATAAAAGTGGTGTCGTTCGGTATCGGGTCAGTGAGGGTGACAGAGGCAGCCAGGTTCCCTGTGTTGCTCAGCGTGATGGTGTAGCGCAGATCAGCTCCACGTTGACACGCGGTAAAGTCCACCGCTTTGATCGAAGGAGAGAGGTCACAGTGTGGTGGATAGTTCTTAAGAATCAGGGGAATATAGATTCGCACGGGGGTGAACTTAACATACACAACACCCTTGGGGGGAGAGCTAGCTGTTATCGCCGTGGCTGTTACCGTAGCTGTCCCCGTTCCCGTCGAGGTCAAGGTAGCTGTGACGATGCCATTGATATCGGTTGGCTTGGTGATTGCGGGGCCATCTCCATCCAGACAGCCCAAGGTGGTCGTGAAGACCACAGTTTGAGTGGGCACCCGGTTGCTGCAGGCATCTTCCACCGTGGCCGTCAGGTAGGCAGTCTTACCCACCGTCAGGGTCATGGGGTTGGCCTCCACCCTTACCGTATCTGCCAGGCCAGGCTTTACAGTCAGCGTGGCAGTGTGGGTGAGGCGGATACCCCTGACATTTGTATAGGTAGCTGTCACGGTCCAGGTGCCGGCCTTCTCGGAGGTGTACACGTTGGCCGTCCAGGAGCCGCGGGCTGCGGGCGTGATGGTGTAGCTGCCCAGAGCCGTCACATCCCAGGGATTGGCGAACTTATCGTAGGCCGTCAGCGTGTAGGTCACCGACTCGCCGGCGGTCACCGTCTCAGTCGCCGGTATGAGATCCACACTGGCCACCGAGCCATGAGTGAAGGTCACGACCGCCGTATCGGACTTGGAGTCGGCCTGGGCCTTTACTGTGACAATACCCGGGACCGTTGAGCTAAGCGTGGCGGTAGCTTGGCCTGAAGCATCGGTCCTGGCTGCGGTAGGAGTCACTATCCCAGATCCCGAGACGATGGTGAAGGTCACAAGCGTGCCGCTGATCAGCTTTTCATCTTGTTTCACTGTCGCCGTCAATACCGAACAGTCATCTACCGTCGGGGTGATCGGCATCGCCTTCAAGGTCACTGAAGTGGGCTCCTGGCTCACTTGCAGGAGATAGGTGATATCACAGCCGCCGATAACTGGAAATGAGATGAAGGGGGACACCCTTATCAGATATGTCGCGTTGTAGGGAGTGACTTCCCAGTCAATCCTAGAAGCTGGAATGCTTTGGGGATCATCGTCATTACATGGCAATTCGTCCGGTTCCTCCAGGGACCCTGTATACAAGCAAAGCTCTGTATCATTGCCACCACCCAAGTTGAGTGTCCTGATGGTGTACGTATAGCCTGCCTCAGCCTCGAACCACGCCCAGTCCTCCGTATCAGGCCTGTGGTAATCATTGAAGCATGGGACGTGAAAATTGTGCTCTTGTGGCGGGCCATTCACGATGATCTGATGTACTTCATCATCCAGGACCTCATCTGGGGTGTCATCCGGCTCGTACTTATCCCTGCAGGGGATGCTCTCCATGACCTCTAAGGAGTAGGTCAGACTACACCCGCCAATACTCGGCTTAACATGGGCCACCTTGACGAAGTAGCTTCCCTTCTCGGTAGCGGTGAAAACGATCTTCGAGGCGAGGGGACCATCCGGATCACCACCATCGTCATTGAACGCCAGTTCATTGCAGCGCACATTGTACAAACCAAGCGTCGTATTATTGCCTCCCCCCAAATCGAATGTCCTGATGGTGTATACATTGCCCGCCCAGGCCCAGAACTTCACCCAATCCACATCACCTGCGACGTGAAAATTGCGATCCTCTTGTGGTGGATCATTCGGGATGATCGGCGTTGCTTCATGCCTGGCGTTGTCGGGCTCGAATCGATCAGCACAGGTGGGAGTCGTGGTGGGAGTGGGTGAGGGAGTAGGGGTCCCGGCCCGCTCGGTTACCTTCAAGAAGTACTCCAGATCGCACCCCCCGGCAGTGGTATAAAAAGGAGCCGCTCTCACAAAGAAGAATTCCCCATCCCTGGTGATGGGGGGCGTGAAATCAATCCTAGAGGCGGAGGTGCAGCCCTGATCGTCATCATTCTGTGCCTCCAGACCGCCATCGCTATTGTATAGCTGCAGCATGGTATCATTCCCATCACTGAGTTCGAAAGTCTTGATGGTATAGAGATGGCCAGCCACAGCTCTAAACTTCACCCAATCCTCATCGCCACCACAGGGATCATGGAAGTTGTGCTCTTGCGATTCACCCACCACGATCTCATCTGCTTCATCACAGGTGTCATCCGGCTCGTACTGATCCTTGCAGGACACGGTATCAGTGATGCTCAAAGAATATTCCAAGTTCCAACCAATGGGCACCCACTGTACCGCCTGGACAAAGTATGTTCCATTCTCGGAAAGTGGCCAAACGATCCTAGAGGCAGGGGAATTGTTCGGATCATCATCGTTGCACGTCAGTTCATTGCAGTGGGCATCGTATAAGCAAAGCACGGTGTCGTTGCCATCGTCCAGGTCGAATGTCCTGATGGTGTATTCATTACCAGTCCAACCCCAGAACTTCACCCAATCCTCGTCACCTGCGATGTGGAAGTTGTGCCGTTGGGGTGGGCCATTCACGGTAAAGGGGCTTGCTTTGTACTTAGCATCGTCGGGTTCGTACTCATCGGGTCGGGGCGTCGGCGTTGCCATGAGTAGAATGGCGTCGCTGATCGGCTTGCCCTTCCTCTCCAGGCCTTGGTCCTGAGGTGACGGCGTAGTGGTTGGCCAAACGGTCGGAGACACTGGCTGCGCTGCCCCAAGTGCAGCCGTGGGAGGAAAGGAACTATCAGCGCCTACAGCCACTTGAGTTGAGCCACCAGAGGCGGACAGCAGCCACAGCGACAGGCACACAGTAGCAGCGCACGCAGCGACGATCAGTTGCGTGTATCGAGTTTTGATTTCCATTGCTCCCTCTCCAGGATGTGGCATTAGAGTGTAGAGTGAAACTTGCAGAGAATCTTCTGGCTGGGAACTATGCTGCTTTCTCTCTCGCTTTCAGCTTGACAAGAGAGCCCCCCGGCCTTATTGATGCCTGATTGCCTGCCACATTATCCACAGTTGGACGGACTAGACCGGGAGGCTGCTCTCATCAACAAATAACCTTATGGTGGCGGTGGAGGTGTAGGAGGTGTAGGCCCTCCACCGCCTCCTCCGCCTCCTCCACAACCTGTCCACGTGAAGCTTCTCGTTTCATCACTCGGAGGACTGACCTCGATTCCTTCCATGTAGCCCCTATTGTCCACAGGGTCCCGCATGACAACAACAGACCAGTTGATCGGCTGAGCGCTATATTCTTTGCATATAAATTGATCCGTGTCTCCCATGCAATAGCTTGTCCCTTTCACCTTCCTGTCGGCGTGCCAACCCGGCCCGAACAGAATTCTTACTACGTAGTACTCATCGGCAGCCAAGGGCTTAACCTCGGTCCACTTAAGCTCGATGTTCGCATCAAGTCCGCTGAAGTTAGCGCCGTTGGCAGGGCTGAGCAAGGTAGAGGCGGTCTGGGCCGCCCGGGCTTCTGCCTCTGCCCGTGCCCTTTCCTCCGCCGCTGCTATGGCTCGGGCTGTCGCTTGGGCTGCTGCCTCTGCCGTCGCTGTGGCTTCTGCCTCTGCCGTTTGCGTGGCTTGGAACGCGGCTGTCGCTTCTGCCTCTGCTGTTTGCGTGGCTTGGAACGCGGCTGTCGCTTCTGCCTCTGCTGTT
>Ga0136653_10001986_pt1 | contig 11222 bp, 5 predicted proteins | sample LakKivw275mmetaG_FD_94866 | JGI IMG/M metagenome (GOLD analysis project Ga0136653, IMG submission 94866) | Anoxic lake water microbial communities from Lake Kivu, Rwanda to study Microbial Dark Matter (Phase II) - Lake Kivu water 275m metaG... | ecosystem: Environmental > Aquatic > Freshwater >... | reverse complement strand
GCTTCAATGCTTTTCCTGAATTCATCGGTTGTGAGGAAATAGTAATCCCGACCATTGACCTCACCCGGCCGTTTGGCCCGACTGCAGGCTGAAACCGAAAACTCCAGGCCCAGCCCGGCTCCCAACAAATGACGGGCAATCGTTGTTTTCCCTGCTCCTGATGGAGCGGATAATATGATCAGCTTATTATAACCCTTCATAAAACCATTGGTAAACAACAGCCCCCACTCTTTTAACTTATTTCTTTTTCCTTTACCCTTTCCTTTTGCCTTCTGCCTTCTGCCTTCTGCCTTTTGTTTATAGCACGTTCAGCGCCTGCTCCTTGATCTTTTCCAGTTCGTCTTTCATTTCCACCACGATCCGCTGAATGTCCGAATCATTGGCTTTAGAACCGATGGTATTGATCTCCCGGCCGATTTCCTGGGAAATGAAACCAAGCTTCCGTCCCTGGCTCTCCTCTTTCTCCATGGTTTCAAGGAAATAGTCGCAATGGTTGCTTAATCTGACCATCTCTTCGTTAATATCGAGTTTTTCAATGTAATAGATCAGCTCCTGCTCAAACCGGTTGGAATCCACCTTGGTTTTTTCCGATATCTCCTTTATGGCCTGGTCAAGCCTTTCCCTCAAGCGGTCAATCCTGATTTTTTCAATCGTTCGGATCCGTCCGACGCCTTCCATGATGATCCTGATCCGCTCCTTAAAGTCCAGCTCAATGGCAGCGCCCTCCTGCACCCTGAAACTTCCGACCTGGCTGATGCATTGACGAATGGTTTCCATTACCTGCTTCCATTCCTCTTCATCGAAATCCTGCTTTTCGACCCTGATCACATCAGGCAACCTCATGATTACCGGTAATAAAACCTCATTCCCAGGCACGTTCAGAGCTGGTTCGAGATTCCTGAACTGGGACAAATAGTCGAGGATCACTCCCTCGTTGAGGGTTACGCTCTTTTCAGTGACGACGGATTCAAACCACACGGTCAGCTCAATCTTCCCCCGCAGAAGAATCCGGTTTACCTCATTTCTCACCTCATTCTCGCCTTCACGGTATAAAGCCGGCAGTTTCAGGTAAATGTCGGAACCTTTAGCGTTGAGACTTTTGATTTCGACATTGACGGTCCGGCTGCCCATCTCACGAGTGGCCTTGCCAAAGCCGGTCATGGATCGTAACATAGAAAGATTGATTTTTAAGCAAAGTTAAGAGAATCGGTCAATCCCCGGAATTCTGACGGATGATTAACTTTGGCAGGATCATTGCATCAGAAAAAAAAGGGCCATGAATAAAATCCTGTATTTATCCGTCCTGACAGTTATCCCGATAGTGGCGGTGACTGCTGTATCAAAGACCTTCGATATCCGGCAGGATAAAGAGTTGGTATGGAAAAAGATCGATTCATTGGAAGGCCAGGGCTTGTATCGTTCGGCTCTGTCGCTCGTGGATGGAGTTTACCGGGATGCAAGAAGGGATATGGACCAGGAAAACGAGATCCGGTCATTGATCTACCGTTTGAAATACACTCAGGAACTCGAGGAGGAGGGGCAGGAAGCAGCCATCGAATTGCTGGAAAGGGAACCCGCGGATGACAGGCTGGTTCCCACAGCGCTGAAATTTTCCATGCTCGGAGAACTTTACCAAAGGTATTATATGGTCAATCGCTGGGATATCAGCCAGCGTCCGGAGACAAAGATTGAAGAGGAAGGGATAAAGAAAAGGGAACTGAAAGAGCAACTCAAGCTATGGGGGCCAGGGAATTTTTACCGTGTGATCCTGGATTGTTACCGGAAATCGCTGGCTTATCCGGGCAAGCTTTCCCAGATCCCCGTCTCTTCCGTCAAAGGCCTGTGGACCGGCAGCCTGAAGGATACCGCTAACAGTCCTGCAGTATATGATATCCTGATGCGCCGCGCCCTTGAATTCCTGAATTCATCAGAAAGTTTTACGGTAGCCTCCCTGCGCCCGTCCATCCTCTGTTCGGAAGAGCTGTTTATGGAATCCGACCGGTTTCTGAAAGCGATTCCGGAGGAGGAACTGAACAGCAGCAATCCCTGGTACCAGGCATTAAGGTGGTACGGCGATTGGCTGTTTTATTCAAATAGCCGGCTGACGGCTGACCTGATGAGGCTGAAATATGTCTATGAAAAGTCGTGCCATCCCCATCGGGACAGTTTATATGCTTCAGCCCTGGAAAAAATGGCAGCCGGCAGAGAAAAAACCGCGGACGCCGCCATTCTCTATGAAGCCCTGGCGGAATATCACCTGGGGATGGGACAGAGATACGCCATCAACCATGAGGATACGCTGAAGTTTAAAAGAGAAAGGAAAAAGGCAGAAGGATGGCTTGGAAAAGCGATTCTGTGGGATGAAACCACCGCCGGCAGAAACTGCCGGAATCTGCTGTCGGATCTCCTCGAACCGGACTTTCATGCCCAGGTCGAAGCGGTTCAGTTACCGGGCAGGGCTTTCCCCTCAAGCATTGAATCCAGGAATATCCACAGGATATATTACAGGATATTCAGGTTCAACGCATTGGAGTATTTCTCCCGGTGGAATGAGATGGACCAGTCAGAAAAGCTGACCCGACTGGATTTGCTCACGCCACAGGAGGAAGGCTCAGAAACCATTCCCGATGACGGGGACAGGAACCCACACCGGGTGAATATCCTCCTGGGGCCACTGGCTCCCGGATTTTATTTGATCAGCTTTTCGAATGAACCGGATTGGGATTTCCGTACAGCCAAAGTACTCACCATTCCGCTTTCGGTCAGTCGCATAACCTTGATAACCAGCCAGAAGAATCAGGGAGTCCGGACTTTCTACCTGCGCGACCGCCAATCAGGAGCCTCCCTTCAAGGCCTTTTGGCGATTCCCTGGTTTGTCACTTATTCTCCGGAGAAACGCAGATATGAATTCGAACGGGGCCAAAACTATCTGTCCGAAAAAGAAGGATATCTCGCAATCCCTGACGGCGCGATGGATCGCGTTGACCGGTCGCCGAAATCCTACCGCCTTCAACTGATCATGGGCGGAGATACCCTCCTGACCCCTGAACCATTTTTCCCGGTTTATATGCGGGATGAAAAAGTTGTGCAGACGAGCACTTTGATTTATACCGACAGAAAACTTTATAAACCCGGAGATGTCCTTCATTTCAGGGGAATCCTGATGGATCGGAAAGGCGACTCACTCATGATTCACAGGCAGGATTCGGTCGAATTGACGCTTCAGGATCCCAGATACCAAATTGTTGAGAAAATGCGGCTACCGGTGGATGACCTCGGTGTATTCAGCGGTTCCTTTATCCTTCCCCCCAAAGGATTGACAGGGTCTTACCAGCTGATTACCAGGAATGGTTCCGTAAATATCAGCATGGAACAGTACCGGAGACCTTCCTTCGATATTGTTCTCGATGGCGGTCATCAGGCATACCTGAATGGTGATGTGATTGAGGTGACTGGCAAGGTGACCGCACTGTCGGGTGAACCGGTTCCGGGTGCGGAGGTGCTTTCTGAAACCGATCTGCTCCCGCAATACCGCCCCTGGAGAAGGTATCCTGTCATGGGTAGGAGGGCCAGGATTCACTCCTCCCGGGTTGTCACCGATTCAAACGGGAATTTCACCTGGAAATGGAAATCGATACCGGAGTCTGCCAACCCTTACGGCAGCGGGATGCCTCTGAATTACCAGATCACCTTTCGCGTCACTGACCGGAACGGTGAAACTCGTGAGGAACAGGTCACTGTCTTTGCCGGGAAAGGATCTGCAAGGTTAGAGTCACAGTTTCCCGATATTCTAAAAATAGGGGACACGCTGAAAGCAAGGGTCAGGACAATCAGTCCGGATGGCCGCTGGCTGAACCTTCCGGTGACCGTCACCCTGAGCCGGCTGAAAGATCCCGGCCGCACCTGGATCGACCCCGTGTTGCCTGAACCAGACCGGTTCATAATGACAAAGAAGCAATGGAGCAAGCGGGTACCGCAGTTACCTTACAGGAACGAACACCTGGTGAAGAATTTTCCGGTTGAGTCGAGGTTGTTGGAAATGAAGGTCCAGTCTGATTCTGCATCCACTGTAACCATTATCACCGGCAAGGCCTGGAAGGAAGGGTGGTACCGGGTTGGGATGTCATCGGAGGATCCTGCTTTAACTGACACGGTGGATCAGTACATATACCTTCGGCAACCTGCAGGATCATCCCTGGCTGCAGGAACAGCTTTTCGTGCCGAACTGTCTTCGGACCATCCCAGGATGGGCGAGACACTCGTTATTACAATCGGTGCAAAAAACAAAAGCTACGTTTTCACTGAATTGCTTTTGCCGCATGGGTTAACGGAGCAGGTCTGGTCAAGAACCGGGAGGACCATTATGGAAAAGAGCTGGAAGGTCGATCCTTCCTGGCAGGGCGGCGGAGTTATTCACCTCGTAATGCTTCAGGATAACAGGGTGTATGAGAAGCGGTTCAACCTGATCATTCCCTGGCAAAACAAGAACCTGACTTTGAAAGGATTTGATGACGTCGGCCGGGTAAAGCCAGGTGACAGTATCCGGCTGCTCCTGAGGTTGGCAGATGAGAACGGAAACCCGGTCCGGGCTTCCATCGGCATTACCGTCTATGATGCGTCTCTTGATAAAATACTTCCTTTCGGATGGGCGGTTCCCAAATGGCCTGATTTCACCGAAAGGCCGGTATGCAATGTGATGACACCTGTGTCGGTTGCATCCTCCTTGCTGCTGTCCCCCGAATCACCAAGGGTAGATGTTCCCTATACCGAACCGCTTCAAATGAATTGGTGGGGTATGGGCTTTTACGGCATTGACCGGATGGATAGGCCGATGATGAAGGCTGCAACCGGCCGTGTAAACCCGGTTGCGGAAGATGCTGCGTTGCAAAGTGTAAATGAAGAAGAGGCCGGAGGGGCTGCTGGAATCAGCAAAGACGATGGTGCGGCGATGAAATCAGAAGGTGCAGCCATTGAAATCCGCCAGGATTTCAGGGAGACAGCCTTGTTCAACGGCAGCCTGGTCACAAATCCGGATGGTACTGCTGAGTTGGCATTCAAGGTACCGGAAGTTTTTACGGAATGGAAAATGCTCGTGACCGGTCACACTTCCGCTATGTCCACTGTTCTGGCTGAACACCGATTCCGGTCTGCCAAGGACCTGATGCTGAAACCCCATTTTCCCCTGTTTGCCCGTATCGGGGATACCTTGAACCTGGCTGCACGACTGGGTTGGTACGGTGACGGTACGGTTGAACCTGTGTCACTGCTTACGGCCCGAAACCTTCTTAGCCGGGATCTGAAAACCTGGAAACCCATAGCCAGTCGGCTGACAAAAGGAAATGCCGCTCTGATGACCTGGGAATTAACGGTTGATAAGCCGGGAGACTTGCGATATGAGCTGGTTTCTTCCGACGGGAAGGTACAGGATGGGCTTGCTGATACGATAGACATTTATCCCGATCAGGTTGAACTCTGGAGGTCGCTGCCTTTCTACCTGAACGAGCCCGGTTCAAAGGAAATAAAGGTGACCGGGGAGGCCAGGGAAGCCATCCTGGAGGTGGTCACCACTCCCGCATGGCAGGTTCTACAGTCTCTTCCCGTCATTATCGGCAAGGAAAGGGATTGCTCGGAATATTGGTACAGCAGGCTCTATCTGGCAGGCGTCACGGGCCTCATCGCTGATCGGATGCCGGAGGTGTCCCGGTTTTATCTTGATAATCCTCCGGAAGTGATCCTCGATTCGCTCAGCCATCCTATGTTGCGCAACCAGGCAATCAAGGGGACAGATTGGGCATCTTCACCCTGGAACCGGGTAGAGGGGAATGAGAAAGCCCGCGTTCTGCAAATTCGCGAGTGGATGGACAGGGACAAAAGGGACAAGGAAATGGCTTTTGTCCTCGAGAAACTGATCAGCATGCGGAATCCTGACGGTTCATGGCCCTGGTTCAGGGGCATGGGTTCTGACTGGTTCACCACCCAGATGATCCTGGCCGGTCTGGGTGAGATGAAAGCCTGGAAAATACTGGACATCATGTCAAGCCAGAGAGGCAGAACGATCATAAACGAAACTATCTCGGCACTGGACGGAAGGATGTCGAAACAGTTCCGTGAGATCATGAAAACCGATTCGCTGGGCCGCCAGAAAACACACCTGGATCCTTTACTGATTCACTATCTCTACGCCAGGAGCTTCTATGCCGGAACGATTTTTACCCCGGAGGATGAGATTGCCTGGATCCATTTCATGGAAAGAATTCCGAAGGAATGGATGTACCACGAACCAGGCTTGCAGGCAATCCTGGCCATCGCATGTATCCAGTCGGGCAAGACAGCGTTTGCCGTGCCGATATACAAGTCTTTGCGGGAAAGGATGAAGCAGTCCGACGAGATGGGATTCTACTGGCCCAGAAAAGGTTTTGCCTCATCCTGGCATCAATGGGACCTGTGGATGCAAAGCCGGATGATTGAGCTATTCGCAGCCCTTGAAGAGGGCCGGAAAGACCTGGATCAACTGAGGCTATACCTGGTCCATCAGAAAAGAGGCCGCGACTGGGGCAACGGAATGGTCGCTGCCTGGGCAGCCAGGTCTCTCCTTTTTTATGGATCCGATTGGACGGTCCAACCGGCGAAAGTTGAGATCCGATGGGGGAAAGAACAAATATCACCCCTGAGGATCAAAACCAGCAGCACAGGACCGACCGGGTACTACCGGATGAATTGGGATCAGCAGGAATCAGTTCCGGCTGATGAATCCCTGAAATTATTCAGCCAGGGCGGAAGACCAGCCTGGGGAACACTCTATACCCGTGAAAATCATAGTCTTGACCAATTGTCTGCAACTGATGGTCCTCTTCAGGTCAGGAGGGAATTATTATGCCAGGATGACCAGGGGAACTGGGGGCAACTTCGGAAGGGTCAACAGGTCAGGGTGGGGCAGATGCTTAAGATCCGGATTATCCTCACTTCCGATCGTGAACTGAGCTATCTGGAGCTGAAAGATTATCTGGCTTCCGGATTTGCTCCCGTAAGGGTATTGTCGGGTTTTCACTACAAGGCCGGACTTCAGTGGTACCAGGCCCGGGAACCTGAAAGCGTGGTCTTTTATTTGCCTTTTATCCCTAAAGGTCAGCAAACGATTGAATACGAAGTGGTTGCGGAACAGGCCGGGCGTTTTTTCGGTGGGTACTCGACCATCCAATGCCTTTATGCCCCTGAATTCCGCGCTTGGTCAGGTTCCGTCAGGATTCATGCAGGAAGTTAGCGGTTTACCGGCATGAGCTCTACGGTGAAATGCCGCATGATGGGAGCTTCCCGTACGATACGGTAACCGGACCTGATTTCTCCGGCACGCCGGAAAACCTGGGCGACAGCAGCGGCCACATAATGCATATGATCCGACGTATAGGTTCGTCGGGGAATGGCAAGCCTGACCATTTCCAGGGCCGGAAAGCGGTTCTCGCGGGTGACCGGATCACGGTCAGCCATCAGAGCCCCGATCTCGGCGGACCGTATTCCCCCCTCCCTGTACAGTTCGACGACAAGTGTCTGGGCAGGAAACTCTTCACGAGGCACCCTCGTTAAGAAACGCAGGGCATCCAGGTAGACGGCATGGCCACCGAAAGGCTCCTGAACCGGAATTCCCTCCGTTTTTAACAGATTGCCCAGACAATTGATCTGCCAAACGCGCGATTCCAGGTAATCGAATTCCGTGGACTCCCTGAGTCCCTGGGCCAATGCGGCCATATCCCGGCCGGCTTGTCCGCCGTAGGTCAGGAATCCTTCGAACATGATAGTAAAGGTCGATGCATGCCTGTATAGCTCCTGGTCCTTCATGGCAATGAAACCACCGATATTGACAATGCCATCTTTTTTTGATGACATGGTGACCGCATCGAAATAGCTGAACATCTCCCTGACAATTTGCCGGATCGTATGATCCCGGAATTCCTCCTCCCGTGTTTTGATGAAAAAGGCGTTCTCGGCAAAACGGGCGGCATCCATGATCAGCATTTTCCCGTAACGATCGGCCAGCTTCCTCACTTCACGGATATTCCTGATGGAAACCGGCTGCCCGCCGGCTGTGTTGCAGGTTGCTGTGATCAGGATAAAAGCTACTTTTTCTCCTCCGGATTTCAGGGCTGCTTCGAGCCGTCCGATATCCACATTGCCTTTAAAGGGATGATTGACCGCGGTATTATTGGCTTCCTCTATCGTGCAATCCACCGCTATGCCCTTACGGAATTCAATATGCCCTTTCGTGGTGTCAAAATGGGCATTACCCGGAACCTGCATGCCTTCCCTGACCAGCACGGAAAACAGTACATTTTCCGCAGCCCGCCCCTGGTGGGTCGGCAAGACATACTCAAAACCCAGCAATTCCCCGATGGTATCCTTTAATTGTGTGAAGGACCTGGAGCCGGCATAGGATTCGTCCCCGGTCATCAGGGCACTCCATTGGCGGTCGCTCATGGCACCGGTTCCGGAATCGGTCAGTAAATCAATGAAAACCTGATCGCTTTTGAGATTGAATACATTAAAAGAGGCCTCCCTGATCCACCGTTCCCGTTCTTCACGGGTACTCCGGTAGAGGGACTCAATCATTTTGATTTTATAAGGTTCGCAAGGTGGTAACATGGTTGAAACGGTTGAAACGGTTGAAATGGTTGAAACGGTTGAAATGGTTGAAACGGTTGAAAAAGTTGAGAAAATTCAGGAGGTTGACAAGGCTATGGATTTTCTTTCTCCTTCCTCCTTCCTCCTTCCTCCTTTGTTATCCCCCCAATCTATCGCAACGAACCGTTTAGAAGCGGTCCCTCTCCTTGAGATTGCGATAAACCTCTTTCAGGGCAAAAGACAGGTGAACCCGGACGTTCATAAAACGCAAATTTATATTTTTGCGTGATTACTCGAAAATTTCGAATCAAATGAGAAGAATAACCACATTCCTCTTAATGGCCTGCTGGGTAGCCATGCCTCTGCGTCTGATTGCACAGGTGACCCAGGGACAGGCCAGGGACAAGGACACGGTCAAGCTGTCGAGAGATTCGATCATTCATATGGTCAGGGTCAAGGATAGCTTGCTCAGCATGGCCCGGCGTGACTCCATCGCCCTGGCACACCTGCTTCAGGATATTGAAGATCAAAGAGATTCGTTGAACGATGTGATCCACCGGTATGAGAATGACCGGAAGATGGATTCCGCCATCCGGATGAGCCAGTACTTCCGCAACCGGGAGATGAACCGCCTGAACCGGCAAAACCTGAAGCTGGTTATTCCGGGGATAGAGGAAGATTCTGTCAGGGCTGCCGTCAGTGATATTGTCGGGCTGGTCTATGACGACACAGCCTTTTCGCCTAAGCCCAAAGTCCTGAAGAACAGTATGGACCGGCTGGTCAGCCATCTGGCACACGATTCGATTCACTTTCGGATAGTCAATGCGCAGCAGGATACGGTTCCCTTCACCCTTAAACGCGGCCGGATCGATTCCACGGCTTTTTATGTAATGAACAGCAATAAGGATTCTGCACGGGTTTTCATGAGAAGCCTCGACAAGCATACGATTTACATGTGGGTCGGGGATGACCTGATGCTTCAGCAATTACTGAAGAAGGATGAAACTCCCTGGAACATCCCGATTCGCTGGCAGGGTCCCAATAAATACAGGATAACCGGGCGTAAGGTCCCCGTCCAGGCTGCAAAACCCTGGAACCTGGGAGCCGAATTCAACCTGATGGTCAACCAGGCCGCTTTTGCCAACTGGGCCAAGGGGGGTAACAGCAGCATTGCCCTCACGACAGATGTTAAAGGCAGGGCCAATTATGCAGTTGGAAGCATCCGTTGGGATAATTCATTCTGGCTGGTCTACGGGGTTCAAAAAATCGAACTTCTTAACTTGCGCAAGAGCCAGGATAAGATCGAAATTCGTTCCAGCCTGTCGCACAAGGCTTTCAAGAATTTTGATTATTCCATCGGTGCCAGCTTGCTGACACAAGGGTTTAAGGGTTATTCCTATCCGAATGACTCAGTACCGGTGTCAACATTCATGGCCCCCGGAACCATGCAGATCGATGTGGGTATGGTTTACCGGCCCAATCCCAAAATGATGATCAAGGTCTCTCCGGTAACCGGAAAATTCACTGCAATTCTCGATACTGTACTGATCGACCAGACCAAGTATGGACTGAAGGAAGGGCAAAAAGTCCGTTCTGAACTGGGAGCACAGGTCTATATTGACCACAAGACGGTTCTCTTCAAGAACATCAACCTGTCGAACCAGGTGATCCTGTTTACCAATTACCTGTATCATCCGGAAAAGGTTGACATCGACTGGCGGTTGAGCCTGGACCTTAAGGTGAACAAGTTTATTACCACCACCATCAAGACCAACCTGATTTACGACGATGACATGCTGATCCCACTCTATGAGATACAGGATGGGAAGAAAGTGCTGGTGGGTGAAGGCAAAAGGGTTCAGTTCATGGAAACGCTGGCCGTCGGTTTCAAGTTCCTGCTCTGATCACCGGGAAAACAGTTCAGCGATAACGAAGGCAGCAAAGATCAGGCTGGCGATTCCGTTGGTGGTGCCAAATGCACGGTTGACACGGCTCAGGTTGTCGGGTTTAACGACCCGATGCTGGTAAACCAGCAAGCCGGTAAAAATGACTGCTCCAACCCAGTACAGGATACCAAACCGGGCCAGGATTCCGAGGACCGTAAGCAGTACCGGTGTGATGGAGTGAAGGAGTGCGGATATGACCAGGGCATTCCTGATCCCGATGCGTGAAGGAATGGAATTCAGCTTGTTGGCTTTGTCAAATTCCTCGTCCTGAAGCGCGTAGATGATATCAAAACCGCCAACCCAGGTGATCACCACTCCGGAAAACACCAGGGGTAGCCAATGGAACTTGCCTGTCACGCCGATATAGGCCCCGATGGGTGCAAGCGAAAGACCGATCCCGAGGATCAGGTGGCACAGCCAGGTAAAACGCTTTGTGTAGCTGTATCCCAGGATGATAGCAAGGGCAACCGGTGAGAGCCACAGGCAAAGCGGATTGAGGAAGCCGGCGGCAGCCATGAAAGCTCCGGCATTGATCAGGCTGAAAGCCAGAGCTGACTTGCCTGAAATTATCCCACGGGGAACTTCTCTCCCGGCCGTTCTGGGATTCTTACTGTCAATGAATCGGTCGGCCCAACGGTTGAACCCCATGGCGGCATTCCGGGC
>Ga0136653_10001982_pt1 | contig 11235 bp, 10 predicted proteins | sample LakKivw275mmetaG_FD_94866 | JGI IMG/M metagenome (GOLD analysis project Ga0136653, IMG submission 94866) | Anoxic lake water microbial communities from Lake Kivu, Rwanda to study Microbial Dark Matter (Phase II) - Lake Kivu water 275m metaG... | ecosystem: Environmental > Aquatic > Freshwater >... | reverse complement strand
TCTCCGCGTGGCGTACAGCCTCCCCGGCACGCGCATGCCTGGCTGCGCCTCCGGCGGCAGCTCCCACACCGCAGGCCCCAGCTGCCGCAGCAGCGTTCGCAACGTCTCACCCATGGCTGCCAGGACCGGCTGTCAGCTCTCGCCGAAGCCGCCGCGCGCGCGGCGGGCGGGACGGTGCCGCCGCCCGACGCCGCGCCGGGACCGCAGGCGCCCGGTGTAGCGGACGACGCGCGTCTCGCGCACCACCATGACTTTCACCTGCCCCGCGAAGGTCAGCTCGTTCTTGACGCGCTCGGCGATGTCGAAGGCGAGCATCTCGGCGTCGTCGTCGCTGATCCTGTCGCCCCGCACCATCACGCGGATCTCGCGACCTGCGTTGATCGCGTACACATCCTTGACGCCGTCGAACGAGTTGGCGATCTCCTCGAGCCGCATGATGCGGCGGGCGTAGCCCTCCAGATCCTCGCGCCGCCCGCCCGGCCGGGTCGACGAGATCGTGTCCGCGGCCTTGACCAGAAAGCAGACGGGCGACAGCCGGTCGCTGTCGTCGTGGTGCTCGGCGATCACCTCGCGGACGGCCGGATCCTCGCCAAAGCGCTCGGCCAGTTCCACGCCCAGCTCGACGTGGGAGCCCTCCATCTCACGACTGACGGTCTTGCCGATGTCGTGCAGCAGGCCGGCGCGCCGGGCGAGGCGGACGTCCAGCCCGATCTCGGCGGCCATCAGCCCGGCCAGCTGGGCCACTTCCAGGGAGTGCTGCAGCAGATTCTGCCCATAACTCGCCCGGTACTTCAGCATGCCGACGTAGAAGGGCAGATCGCGATGGTGCTCCGTGGCCCCGATCGCCTGCAGGGCGGCCAGCCCCTCGCGCGCCATGTCCGCTTCCAGTTCGGCCTGGCACCTGGCCACCACCTCGTCGATGCGGTTCGGCGTGAAGCTCGCGTCGGCGATGAGCTGCGCCATGGCGCGGGCGGCGACTTCGCGGCGCGCGGGGTCGTAGGAGGACAGCAGCACCGTGTCCGGCGTGTCGTCGACCACGACCTTCACTCCCGTGGCCAGCTCGAAGGCGCGCACGTTGCGGCCCTCCTTGCCGATGATGCGGCTCTTGATGCCTTCGCTCGGCAGGGTCACGCTGGACGTGGTCAACTGCACGACTTCCTCGACGGCACAGCGCTGGATGGCCTGCGCGATGATCTTCTGGGCCTCGCGGTCGGCCTCTTCGCGGGCGCTGCTGCGTTCGGCGCGGATCATCGCGGCCATGCGCGCCTGCACCTCGCCCGAGACGTGCTCGAGGAGCTGCTCGCGGGCCTCCTCGGTCGTCAGGTTGCTGGCCAGCTCCAGCCGCTGCCGGTACTCCTCCAGCGCTTCGCCCAGTTCCTTCTCCTTGTCCTGCAGGACGCGCTCGCGACCCTTGAGCCGCCGCTCCTGCGTGCGCAGTCGCGCCCACTCCTTGCGGCATTCCTCCTGATCGTTGCGCACCTCCCGATCCCGGCTCGCCACCGCGCGCTCGCGCGCCGCCAATTCGGCGAGCCGCGCCTCGAGGGCCGCCTCCTGCTGGCCCTTCTGCCGATCCCAGGCGTCCTTCTCCTCCAGCAGGGCCAGTCTGCGGCTGCGCTCCTCCTCGGCCAGGCGTCTGTCCAGGCGTGCGTCGCTCTCCTGTTCGAGCTGGCGCAGCCTGCGGGTGCGAACGCGTTGACCCACCGCGAACGCCACGGCGGCGCCTGCGCCGAGCCCCAGCAGCGCTGCCAGGGCGCACCAGAGAGGGGCGTAGCTCGTCATCGGTCCTCGGGATCGCTGTTCGTGGCCAGAACGTGGCGCGTGCGGCCGCACCCGCCGCATGCCGGCGGCAGCGGTACTGCGGCGCCGCTGCCGGCGCCTTGCGTCCGCCTGGGCTGCTGATACATAAGCGCGGCGGCGAGCCCAGGCAAGTCGCCGACCGCCGCGGCCGAGGCTCCCGGAGCGCTGCGTTCGGCGCGCTCAGCCGTGCTGGGCGGCACGGCAGGCGGCCGCCAGCAGACAGGCCCGCTGGCCGGGCTGCTGCCAGCGCTCGCGGGCCGCCGGCGAGAGGCTGTGCAGCGGGTCGAAGAAGAGGAACCGGGCCCCCGGTTTGACCGCCGGGCTCGTGAAGACCGAGATGCCGTGCTCGCGGTCGTAGAACTCGTACGAGTGCACATGCCGCTTGCCGCCGCCGCCGGGCGTGTCCAGGACGAAGGCCGGGGTGTTGAACCCGGCCGTCAGGCCGCGCACCTGCTTCTCCAGCTCGATCGCCGTGGCCAGCGAGGTGCGCAGGTCCTCGACGCCGGGGACCAGGTCGTGGACGAAGACGTAGTAGGGCTGCACGTTCAGGAAGCCCAGCATGCGGATGAGCAGACCCAGCACCTCGGCCCCGTCGTTCACGTGCCGCTGCAGCACGGTCTGGTTGCGCACCGGAACGCCGTGCTCCATCAGCCGATCCAGCCCCACGCGCGTGATGGCCACGATCTCGTGCGGATGGTTGAAGTGCGTGTGCACCATGACCTGCTTGTGCAGCTTGCGGCCCTGTTCGGCCACCTCGATGAGCGCCAGGACCCACCGGTCGTCGGTGGCCAGCTTCTGGGGGATCACCGCCGGGCTCTTGGTCGCGAAGCGGATCCGGCGCACGTGCTCGATGCCCAGCAGCCGGCGGCCGATCAGCGCGATGTGCTCCCCGCGCAGGTTCGCGAGGTCGCCTCCGCTGACCACCACGTCCTCGATCTCCGGCCGGCTCTCGATGTACGCGAACGCCCGCTCCCACCGCTCGCGCCGGCCACCGAGCCGCACCTTGGGCAGCCGGCTCGTGTCCAGCCCGACCGCATAGGAACGGGTGCAGAAGCGGCAGTACACGGGGCAGGTCTCCAGCGCCAGGAAGAGCGCGCGGTCGCGGTACCGGTGCGTCAGCCCGGGCACCGGCGCGTCGGACTGCTCGCGCAACGCGTCGACGCGCACTTGCGGATGGTCCGGCTGCAGCCTGGAGCCCAGCGGCACGAACTGGATGCGCAGCGGATCGCTCAGCGGCTCTCTCCAGTCGATCAGACTCAGCACGTGCGGCGAGACGCGCAGGCTCATGGTCGAGCGCCGGACGCCGTCCTCGGCGTCGGCGTAGAACGCCTCGCTGACGAGGTCGCCCACCACGTCGCGTAGCTGGCGGACGCTCGTCACGGTGGCCTGCGCCTGGAAGCGATGGTCGTGGAACTGCGCGGCCGGAACCTGCGCGTAGCCGGGCAGCCACCGCCAGTACTCGTCGTCCCGGAGCTGGCGGTGGGACAGCGACACGGCTGCCGAGCTGTCGGGGTCCGTGCCGGCCGCGGCCGCGGCCTCCGTCGGGCCCGCTTCGCCACTCACGCCCTGCCGTGGCTCAAGCGGCGCCTCACGGCGCAGCCTTCTGCAGCAATTCCATGAACTCCTGGCGCACTGGCTTGTCATGAAAGCAGCCCCTGATCGCCGAGGTGGTAGTGATCGCGCCTGGCTTCTCCACTCCCCGCATCTCCATGCACAGATGGCGAGCTTCCAGCACGATGATGGCGCCCCGTGGCTGCAGCCGCGAGACCAGGAAATCGACGCATTGTTCGGTCAGGCGTTCCTGCAGTTGCGGCCGGCGCGCGTAGAAGTCGACGACGCGCGCGATCTTGCTCAGGCCGACGATGCGCTGGTCGGGGATGTAGGCCACGTGTGCCTTGCCGAAGAAAGGGATCATGTGGTGCGCGCACATGGAGAAGAACGGGATGTCCTTGACCATGACCATGTTGCTGTACCGCTCGAGGTTCGGGAACCAGGTGACCTCCGGCTCCCCCCGAGCCTGCATACCCCGGAAGATCTCCAGGAACATCCGGCCGACGCGGGCCGGCGTCGAGTGCAGGTGGGGGTCGTCCATGTCCACCTCGAGGATGCGCATGATGTCCGCGAAGAGGGCCGCGATGCGTTCGGCCTTCTCCCGGCCAGCGCCCTGCAGCCACCCGGGCTGCGGCTCCAGTTCGGACTCCTCCTCCACGTAATACGCGGTCATCCAGCACCCCCCAGGTGGTGTCGCCCCCGCCCAGTCCGGGGGTCGGTGCTTGAGAAACTATGGATTGGCCCGAAAACGCAACAGCAGCCGAGGGCACAGCGCCAGGAAGGGCTCGCGGCGGCCGGACGCCGCGCGGGAGCGTCACTCCCGGGCCTGCGGGTCGGAGCCGCCGCCGCCGCTCTGGACGCCGCCAGCAGCGCAGTTCCGCCAGTACTGGCGGGCGAGCTGCACCACATCGCCCATGATCGAGGTGCGCCCCACCTTGTCGACCAGGCTGTCGATGGCGGCGGCGTGCTCGGGAGACACCAGCCCCAGTCCCGCCATCATGGCCAGGTGGTGGAGCATGCCCGTCTGCAGCAGGGCGCGGTTGACCTCGGCCAGCGGGATGTCGCTTCTGGCCTGGAACTCGGCCATCACGACGGCGTAGAGCTCGGCGAGGTCTCCGGTCAGGACGGTGTCGATCCGGAATACCTTCTCCATCAGTCCGTCTCCGGTGGTTCGGGTGGCGCCGTCTCGGCGAGCGCCCAGCGGCCTGGCTGCCGCAGCCGGCTGCGCTGCCGGCAGATTGCCCGGCGCGCCGGTCGGGATATCTTTGACGGGCGCGGCCGCGGCCGTCGACACACGAGTCGAATCGCGCCGACGGCGCCGGGCAGGAACGCTCGCAGGACGTTTCCCTCAGGGAGTGCAGATCCGCATGGCGGCACGGCGAGTCTCCCCATGGCTGTGGTGCACGGTGCTGGCAGCAGGCGCGGCCCTCTTCGCCTGCGCCAGGCGGCCAGATCCCATCATCGTGGCCGCGGACGGTTCCGAGATGATCTTCATCCCCGCCGGCGAGTTCCTGATGGGCGGTCGCGAGGAGGAGTTCGGGCAGCGCGAGGAGCTCAAGCACTTCCGCAACTACGCGGCCGAACGTCCGGTGCACAAGGTACGGATGAAGGGCTTCTATATCGGCAAGTACGAGATCACGCAGGCCCAGTACGCGCGCTTCCTCGAGGCCTGGTCCGCCAGCCCCGACCCGCGCGTGGAGCACCCGGACCAGCCGGCCGACGTGGGGCACGAGCAGCACTTCGTCGACGAGCACCTGAGCGGCGAGCGCCAGCCCGCGGTGGGCCTGAACTGGTACGATGCGTACGCCTACTGCCGGTGGGCCGGCAAGCGCCTGCCCACCGAGGCCGAGTGGGAGTACGCGGCGAGGGGGGGCGGCGCGTACCGCACCTATCCGTGGGGCGACGAGGCCCCCGATGCGGGCGGGATCTGGCGAGCCAACTACTGGCCCGCCGGGGGCCGCGAGCGGGACGGGTACTACTACACGGCCCCGGTGGGGTCCTTCCCCCAGGGAGCCAGCCCATTCGGGGTCATGGACATGGCGGGCAACGCCGAGGAGTGGGTGCAGGACTGGCTCGACTTCGACGCGTACAAGCGCGCCACCACCTTCGAGAATCCCACGGGTCCCGCCCAGGGCACGCGCCGGGTGATCAAGGGCGGCTCGCAGATCGCCGACCAGCTGCAGATCCGGATCGCCACGCGGCTGTTCGGCAGTCCGCAGCTCAAGAGCGCCAACCAGGGCGTGCGCTGCGCCTGCGACCCGTGAGCCGGCTGGGGGCGGTTCGGCGCCCGGGCGGCCGGCGCCTGCCGCCCACCGGCGACCGGGCCTAGTCGCCCGCCTCGATGCTGCGCAGAAACGCTTCGCGCAGCGCCAGCGTGACCGGGCCAGGAGCGCCGTTCCCGATGGTCCTCCCCTCGATCCGCACCACGCCCAACGCCTCGGTCGTGGTGCCGGCCAGGAACACCTCGTCGGCGTGCAGGTAGTCATCCAGAACGGAGAACTCCTCGTGCGCCTTCAGGCCCAGGTCGCCGGCCAGTTCCAGCAGGCGGGCGCGGGTGATGCTGGGCAGGATGTGCGGGCCTGGCGGCGCCGTCCACAGCTCCCCGGCGCGCACGCAGAACGCGCTGGTCGAGGCCCCCTCGGTGACCCGCCCCGCGGCGTCGACCAGCAGCGCCTCGAAGGCGCCGGCCTCGACCGCCTCCTGTTTGGCCAGGACGTTGGGCAGCAGCGCGACGGTCTTGATGTCGCAGCGCTTCCACCGCAGATCGGGCCGGGTGATGACCGCCACGCCGCGGGCGTAGAGCTCCGCCGGCGGGCGCTGCAGCTGCTTGACCGTCATCACCACCGTCGGCGCGGGGGGCACCTTGGGGAACTCGTGGTGGCGCGGCGCCGTCCCGCGCGTGATCTGGATGTAGAGCAGCGCTTCGGCGAACCCGCTGCGCTCGATGCCGCTGGCGATGATCTCCTCCAGTCCGTACTTGCGGATGTCGAAGTCGATGCGCAGCTCGCGCAGGCTCCGCTCGAGGCGCCGCAGGTGCGGCCCCAGGGCGTAGGGCCGGCCGCCGTACGTGGCCACCACTTCGTACACGCCGTCGGCGAACTGGAAACCGCGGTCCTCGATGGACACGGTCGCCGCGGACAGCGGCATGAAGCAGCCGTTCACAAAGGCGATCTCAGGCATGGTCGTCACCTCGGCCGTTCGGGGCGGAGAGGGCCTGCCACAGCGCCCGGTAGTACCGCATCAGGCGCAAGGGTTCGGGGCTTGCCGGGATCTCGGCCAGCGTGAAGCCGCGGTAGCCGGCGCTGCGCAGCAGCGCGAACAGCCGCCGCCAGGGGTACTCGGAGTACAGCTCGGTGATGTGCACCAGCCGGATGCGTTCCTGCAGCAGCGCGAAGTTCGCGTCGATCGAGCCCGCCTCGATGTCCTGCATGTTCGAGTTCCAGCAGACGAACACGTTGGGGTGATCGGCATGGTCGATGATCTGCCTGATGTGCGGCGGCTGGCAGGTGACCCGGCCGTGAACCTCCAGGCGGATCTCGATGCCGTAGTCGCTGGCATAGGCCCCGCACTCGCGCAGCGCCAGCCCGATCTGGGCGAAGGTCTGCTCGCGGGGGATGCCCTCGTCGTCATGGACCCGGTTGGGCCGAACCTTCACGCCGGCGGCGCCCACGTCGTGCGCCAGCTTCACGTACTGCTTGGTCCCCTCCACGTTGCGGCGGACCTCGGCGGGGTCCACTGCGTCGTACTCGAACGCCGTGCCCAGACCCACCAGCGCCACGGGCGAGTCGGCAAAGCGCTGCCTGACCTCGCGCCGCTGCGCCGGCGACAGGTCGGCCTCCACCCGATGGGCGTGCGAGGTGCGCAGCTCGACCCCTGCGAAGCCGGTCTCCGCGCAGTTCTGGATGATCGTGCCGACGTCCCAATCCTTGGCGAGGTTGTAGGTCACCAGACCCAGTCGCATCGCGCCGGTCCTCCTTGCTGAATGGTCCCCTGCGCCGGCGCGCCTCGTCCGCGGCTGCCGGCCGCGTGCTGGCCGGGGCGGCCGCCCCGGCCGGGTTCGTTTCAGTGCCGCAGCAGCGCCAGGAGCGCGGCCGCGGCCACCAACCCCAGCGCCAGTGCGCGGAAGCGCCGGGCGGAGACGCGCTCTCTCAGCCGCATTCCGGCCCAGTAGCCGACGGCCATCCCGGGCAACGCTGCCAGACCCAGCGCCACGGTGCCCGGCGCAAGAACCCCGAACTCGGCGAGAAACGCCAGGCTCAGCAGGTTCTTGGCCGCGAAGTAGCCGATGAGGTTGGCGCGCAGGGCCGCCACCTGCCAGCCCTGATTCAGCCCGAAGAGGATGACCGGTGGGCCCGACATCCCGGTCGCCCCTCCCATCAACCCGGACATCGCTCCCGCCAGCGGTGCGAGCAGGCCTTCGCGGCGGAAGGGCCGCGAGGGCTTCAGCCAGAGCGTGCCGGCCGCCAGCAGCGACGCCGCGCCGATCGCCGCCCGCATGATGCCCTCGCTCGCCGTGGCCAGGCCGTACACACCCAGCGGAATGCCAACGGCCGCGCCCAGCATCCAGCGGCCGATCCTCCCCCACTCCATCTGCCGGCGCGCTTCCCAGGTCAGCGCGGCCGCCAGCGGCACCCAGCTCAGCATGGTGACCGGCACGGCCGTTCGTGGCGGAAAGAGCAGCACCATGCATGGCGATGCCACCAGCGCGTAGCCGAAACCGGTGAGGGACGACACGAACGCGGCCGCGCCGATGATCAGGTTCATAACCGCGACGCGCAGCGGCGCCAGCTCGGCCGCCGCTGCCGACACGCCAAGCCAGGTCAGGCGCACGCCGTCCATCCTCGCTGGCCCGTCCGCGCGCCGCAGCCCACGGCGGTGGCGCGAACTCGGTTCACGGGCGCCGCGGGCGCGGCTCGAACTCGATCTCGGTCTGCAGGCCGGGGCCTGTCCTCCCGTTCCAGCAGTACGTGCACACGCGCTCCTTCGGCAGCCCGATCGCGGCCAGCATGTCGTCCATGGTCTGGTAGCGCAGCGAGGTCAGGTGCAGGCGCCGGCACACGCGGTCGACCATGGCGCAGTAGCGCGGCGAACCGTGCTGCGAGTACTCGGCCAGCGCCGCGGGATCGTCCTTGTCGCCCTCGAGCTCGTGGATGGCGCGCCGCCCGGCCAACTCCAGTTCGGAGCGCGAGCGCGAGAAGTTGAGGAACCGACAGGCGAAGACCAGCGGCGGGCAGGCTGGACGCATGTGCACCTCGCGGGCGCCGGCATCCAGAAGGCGCTGGACGGTGTCCCGCAGCTGCGTGCCGCGCACGATGGAGTCCTCGCAGAACAGCAGTCGTCTGCCCTGGATGAGCTCGCGGATGGGGATCAGCTTCATGCGGGCCACCAGGGAGCGCATGCGCGGGTCGTGGGGCATGAAGCTGCGCGGCCAGGTGGGCGTGTACTTGACGAACGGGCGGCCGTACGGCGTGTGCGACTCGTTGGCGTACCCGATGGCGTGCGCGACGCCCGAGTCCGGAATGCCCGCCACGAGGTCGACCTTCACGTCGTCCGCCCGCGCCAGCAGCATGCCGCTGCGATTGCGCATGACCTCGACGTTGACTCCCTCGTAGCTGCTGGCCGGGAAGCCGTAGTACACCCACAGGAAGGCGCAGATCTGCAGGACTGCCCCGGGTGGCACCAGCGTCTGCCAGCCGTCCGCGTCGACGCGGACGATCTCTCCCGGGCCCAGCTCGCGCACGACCTCGTAGCCGAGGTTGGGCAGCGCGCAGGTCTCCGTGCTGATGCAGTGCGCTCCCTCCTTGCTCCCGATGGCGAGCGGCGTGCGGCCATACAGATCGCGCGCCGCGTAGATCGCGTCCCGGGTGAGCACCAGCAGCGAACAGGAGCCGTCGATCGCTGCCTGCGCCTGGCGAATGCCAGCCGCGAAGCCGCGGCCCTGGTTGATCAGCGTGGCGACCAGCTCCGTGGGGCTGATGGCGCCGCCATCCATCTCCAGGAAGTGCGTGGTGCGGCGACCGAAGGCGTCGGCCACCAGCTCCTCGAGGTTGTTGATCCGGCCGACGGTGACGATCGCGTAGGTGCCCAGGTGCGAACCGATGAGCAGCGGCTGGGCCTCGGTGTCGCTGATGACGCCGATGCCGCTGCGGCCGGCCATCTTGGCGACGTCGTCCTCGAACTTGGAGCGGAACTGGCTGGTCTCGATGTTGTGGATGAAGCGCGTGAAGCCGCCCGCGCCCACCACGGCCAGACCTCCGCGCCGCGTGCCCAGGTGCGAGTGGTAGTCGGTGCCAAAGAACAGGTCGCTGACGCAGTCGTTCCGGCTGGCGACGCCGAAGATTCCTCCCATGCAGGTTCTCCGCTCCGCGTTGGGTGCTCTGCGCTCCTGCCGACGACGGCCGCCGAACGGCTGGCCCGCGGCCGGCCTGCTTCTAGGCGGGCCTGGCGGACCCCGGATGCGACGCGGCCAGCGCCTGGAGGATACCGCGCACGTATCCCCGCGTGAACGCCAGGTCGCGATCCACGCCCTCCGGTTCCGACGCGCCCACGCACTCGACGAAGTACGGGCCCTGGAACCCGGCGGCCAGCAGGCCGCCCATCACGGCCGGAAAGTTCACCTGGCCGTCGCCGGCCGTCACGGCCACGCTCGGCACGCCGTCCGCGATGCGGCAGTCCTTGACGATGGCCGTGTTGACGTGGGGCGCCACCCGCACCACGTCCGCTTCCGGACGGCGTTCCCCCTTGGTGTAGTACAGGATGTTGCCCGGATCGTAGCACAGGCCGAACGCCGGATGGCCGACGCGCCGGTGAACGTCCAGCATGTCCTCGGCGGTCAGCGTGATGCCGCCGTGCGGCTTCAGCGTGATGAGGATGCCGGCGGCGGCGGCGTGCGGGGCCACGCGCCGCATGAGGGCGCAGTAGGCCTCCAGGTCGTCGCGCTGCTCTGTGCCGCAGTCCAGCAGCCAGCGCGCGCCCAGGGCGGCCGCGTTGTCCAGCAGGCGGCGGTAGGCGTCCACCGCCGCTGCCAGCCCGGCACGCAGGTCGGTGCTGCCGATGAGCATGGACGGAATCAGCCCCGCGGCCCGGGCCGCCGCGCGCACCGCCGCGACTTCGGCGGCCGTGCTGTCGGCCCGCACTGGCACCCGCCCCGCGTTGCCGAACACCGCCAGGTGCGTGTATCCGGCGGCGGCGATGCGCGCGTAGGCCGCCGCGTACTCGAGCCGGGCATAGGGCCGGCTGGTGCAACCGATGATCGCCGTCACGGCTCGCCGTCTGTCTTGGGCACGGCCGCCCCCAGCGAGGCGCGGGCGTGGCGCTGGCGGGACAGCTCGACCAGCACGGCCACAGCCTCGTCGGTGGCGATCCGCGCGGTGTTGAGCACGAGATCGTACAGCAGCGGATCGTCCCAGTCGACGCCGTGGTAGTTCGCCAGGTACTGCTTGCGCCAGCGGTCGTGCTGGGCGACCAGTTGCGCGGCAGCCTCGCGCGCCACGCCGCGCTCGGCCATGATGCGCTCGACGCGCACCCCGAACGGCGCCGTGACCTTCGCATGGATCGCGCCCGGCAGATCGCGAAGGATGATCTGGCTGGCGCGTCCGACGATCACCGATCTGCCCGTTGACCCCGCGTCCTGGATCAGCGTGGTGACGAGCAGCTGATAGGTGCCCCGGTCCAGGCACGGGCCGGCGGGCGCGCGGGCGGGGTCGGCCAGGCTGGCGAATTCGACGCCGAACTCCGGGAAGCAGGCGGCGGCGGGCGCCGGGTTGCCCAGCACGGTGGGGCTGAGCTGCGGCACGAGCAGGCGCTTCAGGAAGAAGCGCACGCGTCCCTCGCCTTTCTCGTCCAGCCGTTCGACCTCTTCGGGGATGCTGCCGGTGAGGTGCGCGA
>Ga0136653_10001979_pt1 | contig 11247 bp, 9 predicted proteins | sample LakKivw275mmetaG_FD_94866 | JGI IMG/M metagenome (GOLD analysis project Ga0136653, IMG submission 94866) | Anoxic lake water microbial communities from Lake Kivu, Rwanda to study Microbial Dark Matter (Phase II) - Lake Kivu water 275m metaG... | ecosystem: Environmental > Aquatic > Freshwater >... | reverse complement strand
GTGAAATTCTCGAACCGGCGCACCTGATATTTGCCGGGTTCCTTTTCATTGCGTTCGTGCATCTCTCCATCTTTGAGCAGTATCTGCAGGCTGTTGCCATTGTCCATCTGCACCACTCTTCCGCTTTTGGCTTTGATGATCCTGGGCAGGCGGGTCTGGCTGCGGTCATAGATCAAAACGTCTTTCAGCTCATCGGCAGTGTTTTCCTCCACAAACACAGTATAGTCCATCACCGTGGTGAATTCGCCGGATTTGATGATGGTCATGGGACGATAGTAGGCGATCTTGACCATCAGATTCTTCAGCTTGTGGTTGGTGTTGGGCAGAAAGTAGTGATTGAACCACACCATCGTTCCGGTCAAGAGCACCGCTGCAAGCATCAGGGGAAAAACCATGCGGTAGACATTGATCCCGCTGGCTTTCATGGCGATGGTTTCACGGTCCACGGTCATGCGCCCGAAAGCGAGGATGGTTGCCACCAGCACCGCCATCGGAGTGGAAAGCGCCAGCATATAGGGCAGGGATAGGGAAAACATGGACAGGATGGTGGCGGCGTCCAGCTTTTTTTCAATGATCAGGTTCAACAGGTCCATCACCCTGTCTATCAGCAGGATGAAGGTTACCACCAGCAGTGAGAGCAGAAAGGGCACCACATGTTCCCGCAGGATATAACGGGAAAGGATCTTCATCAGGTTTGCTCCAAGAGTGTCAGCAGGTCATCTTCGCTGATCAGCCGGATCGATGGTATCTTGCGGGCTTTCTCCAGTTTGGAACCTGCCTTGTTGCCCACGATCAGATAATCCAGAGCGGCGCTCACACCGCTCACGATCTTGCCTCCATGCTGCATGATCAGGCTTTCCATCTCCTTACGGGAATGGCGTTCCAGAGTGCCGGTGATCAGGAAGGTCTTTCCAGAGAGGATTTCCGAGCTTTGTTCGCTGCGGTAACTAAAGTTCAATCCTTTGTCCCGCAAAGCGTTCACCAGTTCAAGATTGGCTGGAATGGAAAAATGGCCCAGAATGGCGTCGGCGATCTTTTCCCCCACCTCGCTCACATTGACCAGGGTTTCCCGGTCTGCCTTCAGCAGGGATTCGATATCGCCAAAATACTGTGCCAGATGGCGGGCTGTGATCGAGCCCACATATCTGATGCCCAGGGCGAACAGCACACGGTCGAAATTTCTCTGTTTGGAGGCTTCGATGGCCTGTTTCAGGTTTTCGGCGGACTTGCTGCCCAGGCGATCCAGCTGCGCCAACCGCTGATAATCCAGCTCATAGATATCCGCGATCGTTTGGATGAATTTCTCCTCCAGCAGCCGGGCGATCAGGCTTTCGCCCAATCCGGTGATATCCATGGCGTTGCGCGAGGCAAAGTGTTCCAGCCGGCGCTGGATCTGGGCCGGGCATCCGGTATTGGGGCAATAGGTGATGGCCCCCTCGGCATCCTTGTTCAGCTCACTGCCGCAAACCGGGCAGGAAGCCGGGAACCGGATCTCCTTTGCCTCAGCCGCTCGCTTTTCCGGCAGAACGGAAAGGATCTTGGGAATGATCTCACCGCTCTTGATGATGCGCACCAGATCGCCCTCGTGCAAGTCCAGCCGCCGGATCTCCTCCTCGTTGTGCAGAGTGGCGCGGGAGACCGTGCTACCCGAGATATAGACCGGTTCGAGGATCGCCACCGGGGTTACCGCTCCGGTGCGTCCCACCTGATATTGCACCTCGAGCAGCCGGGTTTCTTTTTCCTCCGGTTTGAATTTATAGGCGACCGCCCACTTGGGGCTCTTGGCGGTGAAGCCCAGGCGTTTTTGCAGATTGAAATCATCAACCTTCACCACCACCCCGTCGATCTCATAGGGCAGGCTGTAACGTTGGTTTTCCCACTGCTGGCAATAGCCGTGGATCTGCTCAGCCGAATGGCACAGCAGGTGTTTGCCAGAGGTGGGGAAACCCAATTCCTGCAGCCAGTTGAGCAGTTCGGACTGGCTGTGCACAGGCAGGTTATCGGCATAACCCACACTGTAAAAAACTGCGCTTAAGTGGCGTTGTTTCACCTCCTCGCTGCTTTTCAGCTTGATCGAGCCGGCAGCGGCATTACGGGGATTGGCAAAAGGTTTTTCCTCGTTGGCCAGGCGGCTTTCGTTCAGTTTCACAAAATCCTCCACGGGGATATAGATCTCACCGCGGATCTCTATGGTGGACCGGAAGTTGATCGTTTGCGGTATGGAAGCTATGGTGCGCACATTGGCGGTAACGTCCTCGCCTTCTAAACCGTCGCCCCGGGTGGTGGCATACTCCAGCAAACCATTGTTATAGAACAGATTAATGCTGAATCCATCGATCTTGAGCTCGGCGCACCATCCGGTTTCGGTTGCCAAATCAGCGGTGACGCGAAACAGAAACTGGTCAAGTTCTGAGAGCGAATAGGCATTGTCGAGGCTGTACATCCTTTGCCGGTGAGTGATCACCTTTGCGCCGGGGCTGAGGTCGCTGCCCACTTTTTCCACCGGAGAGTCCGATCTTTCCGCCTCATCCAACTGACGCTCCAGTTCCTGCAGGCGACGCACCAATTGGTCATATTCATAGTCCGGGATCTCCGGATTGGCCAGCTGGTAATAGAGCACATTGTGGCGCTCGATCTCCTGGCGCAGTGCTTCGATTTCCCGCTTCAAATCTTCATTCACAGTGTGTAAAGCTCCGGACGCCGGTCATGGAAAATATGGTTCTGGGCCGTGGCATTCTTATCCAAGGCCAGATCAGGATCTATGACCACGGTGTGGACTCCGCTGTCGTTCTCACCCAAACGGACCAGAATCTCTCCCTTGGTGCCCAGTATCTGGCTTTGGCCAGTGAAGTTTTCGCTCAGGTCCCCATTGGTTTCCAGACCGATGCGGTTCGAGGTGATGCTGAACACCCGGTTTTCCAAGCAGCGGGTGATCATCGCCTGCTGGCACCAGGGCAACACCAGATTGGCGGGATGGCACACGATCTGCGCTCCCTGCAAAGCCAGGCTGCGCATCGCTTCCGGAAAGATCCAATCGAAGCAGACCATCATGCCCACCCGCACTTCTTTTTTGGCAGGATGCACGGAAAATCCGGTGTCTCCGGGCTCGAAGAACAGCTTTTCCCGAAAGAAGAGATGCGTCTTGCGATAGACTTGATGGCTGCCGTCAGGATTGATCAGGGCACTGGAATTGAAGCATTTCCCGTCGGCTGACTCGGCAAAACCATAGACAATGCTGAAATCCCGGGCCATGGCGATATCCCGCAAAGCCTGAAAACACTTGCCTTCCGGGATGGATTCGGCGATCCGTCCCACCTCGTCCGGCGAGGTAAACACATAGCCGGAAAAACAGAGCTCCGGAAGCACCACCAGATCGGTGTCCAAATCCCGGAGGAGGTTTCCGGCCAGCTCCAGGTTCCGGGCCGGTTCCAGCAGCCGGGGTTCGTATTGCAGCACGGAAACGCGGTATTCCATCAGATGCTCCTGCCCAGCGGCGCGATCACACGCTCCAGAACACCCTGCACCTTGGAGATGGTCATTCCATAATTGGTGATCGGAACGCCCCGGCGCACCGTTTCCAAAATGCGGCGGTTCATTTCCATGGCGTTGATCATGCAGCCCCCGCAATGCACGCAGAGGGCAAAATCCTCCAGGTTATCCGGAAAGTCATGCCCGGCATAGGTTTCGAACTGCAGCTCCCTGCCGGTGTAGTCCCGCAGCCACTTGGGCAGCTTGTATCTGCCGATATCGTCCTTCTGCACATGATGGGAACAGGCTTCGGCGATCAGAACTTTATCTCCGTCCCGGAGCTGGTCGATCTGGCGGATACCGGAGAGCAGGGTGTCCAATTCGCCCTTGTAACGGGCAAATAGTATGGAAAAAGTGGTGAGGGCGATCTGGGGCGGAGTTTCACGGTTCACCTGTTCGATCGCCTGGGAATCCGTGATCACCAGACGGGGTGGAGGATCCAGCAGGGAAAGGCTGTGCAGCAGCTCGGTTTCCTTGACCACCACGGGGATGGCATCGTGATCCATCAGATCGCGGATCACCTGAACCTGGGGCAGGATCAGCCTGCCCTTGGGAGCGGCGGAATCAATCGGACACACCAGTATCACGCTGTCCAGGGGGGAAACCAGGTCACCAGCGATGGTCTTTCGCTCCTTCAAATGCTCCGGTGCCAGACGGATGATCTCTTCCTTGGTTTGCAGGACTCCGCTTTTATCGAGCGTGGAAACGACCACATAATTTATCTTCCGCTGCCGGCAGAGCTTGATATTTCCGGGATCGGGCTCTCCCAAATCGCTTTTGTTGAACACCATGATCAGCGGAATAGACATCTCCAGGATGCGATCCAGCATTTCCAGTTCATAAGGGTCGAAGGGAGTGCCGGGATTCACGAACAGCACGATGTCCGCCCGGTACAGGATCTTCCGCGTCGCCTTCACGCGCTTGTCGCCCAGTTCCCCCCTATCGTCCACTCCGGCAGTGTCATAGAAGGTTACCGGACCCAGCGGCAGCAGCTCATAATGCTTGTCCACGGGATCGGTGGTGGTGCCCGCGATCTCGCTCACGATGGCGATATCCTGTCCCACAATGGCATTGATCAGGCTGCTTTTGCCGGCGTTGCGTTTGCCGATCAGGGCTATGATCAAGCGTTCCCCACGCGGGGCTAAGCTCATTCTTCACTCCAGTTTTTGGTTTTACACAATTTTGTGGAAGAGCCGGATTTGGTCAAGAGATTTCATGTGATCCTCCCTGACCCTTTTAGCTTGAACAGGTCATTCTACCGACTGATCAAGTTTGGGATCATATTTATTGCAGTTCTGTAGGTTTACTCCAATAGCCGGGTGCGCAAATCCCCTGTAGCTGATAGTCATCCAATAATCATCTGATAAATAAATAACTTACATGGAGTAGCTTCTCTTCTGTCTCTTCCGATAGCCTTAATCAAGCGTTAATCAAGCCTTAATCAAGCGTTAACAATTAACGCTTGATTAAGGCTTGATTAAGAAGTGATAAAGGCTGTGATGGGAGGGCGGGAAGAGGGAGATCAGGGTAATCGTTTGGCAGGCAAGCAAGTGGGGAAAGACCTGGAAATATGGTAGGATGGCGAAAGGATAGGCTGGCCAGGAAGGGGATCAGTTCAGGTGCCAGAGAGCCAGTTGCTTTTGGCGCCGAACCTCCCCCGGTTTGGGAATGTGGATGGGCCTGCCGGTTTCGAAATCCAGGCCGGTGTAATACATGCAGGTGCTGATGGTCATGGGGGTGGGGGTGAATTCCTGCACCTGTTCGATCCGGATCCGGTTTGTTACCAGCCATTTGCGCAGGTTCAGCGCGTCTGCGATGGTGGTGCCGGGATGTCCGATGATGATGTAGGGGATGATCTGGCGTTCGATCCCGGCTGCGCGGCAGGCTTTCTGAAACAAACGGCTGAATTCCTCATAGGAGTGGATGGAGGGCTTCCCCATCAGGCGCAGGACCTGGCCTTCCGAATGCTCGGGAGCCAGTTTCAGCCTTCCACCGGTGTAGGTTTGGGCCAGGGCTGTGATGTAGCGGGGGTTGGACAGCGCCATGTCGTGCCTGATCCCGGAAGAGATGAAGACTTGGTTCACAGAGTCCAAATCCCCGATCCGGGCCAGCAATTCGAGCTGTTTATTGTGAGCGAACCGCAGCTGGGGACAGGGCTTGGGATAAAGGCAGGAGCGCCGTTTGCAGCTCTGGGGAAAGTCCAGTTCGCAACTGCTGAGATACATATTGGCAGTGGGGCCGCCCACATCGGTAACAGTTATTGCTTTTCCCCGCCTGGCGGAGATCAGCTTCACCTCCGAAACAATGGATTCGGCAGAACGTGACTGTAATTTTCTGCCCTGATGGCAGGCAATGGCGCAGAAATTACACCCGCCAAAACAGCCCCGGTGGGAAGTGATGGAATCCCTGATCTGAACGAAGGCGGGAATGGGATGCCCCTGATAGCGCGGGTGAGGGGCATATTCGAAGGGCAGTTCGTAGAGCCGGTCCAGTTCAGGCGTGGATAGCGCCTCTGCCGGAGGATTGTGCCTGATCCAGCGTCCGGCGGTCTTTTGATATAATACTTTCGATGGCGCGTGTTCAAAGAACATCCGTGTCAAACGCAGGAAGGTTGCTTTATCCGCACATGCTTCCGCCTCTGGCAACAACACATCCTCAGCACCCGGTTCGGTAGGGCTGAACACCACAGTCCCCTGGATCGCATCCACCTCCTGCACCGGTTTACCCTCGCCCAGGGCAGCGGCAAGCTCCAGGATCGCCCTCTCCCCCATGCCATAGACCAGAAAATCCGCCTTGCTGTCCGCCAGGATGCTGGCCCGGATCTTGTCCTGCCAGAAATCGTAATGGGCAATGCGGCGCAGGGAGGCCTCGATCCCTCCCAGCACCACAGGGGTGTGTTTGAACAGGCGCTTGACGGCATTGGCATAGATCAGAACCGCCCGGTCGGGACGCAAACCAGCCTTGCCGGCGGGGGAATAGGCATCGTCATTGCGGCGTTTGCGCTGGGCGGTGTAATGATTCACCATTGAATCCATGTTCCCGGAAGTTATCCCAAAAAAGAGCTTCGGAATCCCCAGTGCCAGAAAATCCTCATCCCGGTGCCAATCCGGCTGGGCAATGATCCCCACCCGGTATCCGGCAGCCTCGAGAGTTCTTCCGATCAGGGCAGCGCCAAAACTGGGATGGTCCACATAGGCATCCCCAGTGATGATGATGATGTCCAGGGCATCCCAGCCGCGGTTTGCAATCTCGGCCAGGGACATGGGCAGAAAAGACATGGTGCGTAGCAACGACAACGGGGCAAAAGCATCACTGCTCCTGCCCCGCTGGGTCTTAAATTAAAAGATCAGGGATTGACGCGGATGATATTGATCGCCTGGATGCCCTTGTCGGTCTCCATCAGATCAAATGTGACTATTTCATCTTGCTCAAGCACTTTCAATTCCCGCGGGGAATTGGTCACAATGGACTTCCAGTGCACGAAGTACTCTTTGTTGTCGTCGGTTAGAATAAAGCCATAGCCTTTATTTTTGTTAAACCATTTCACTTTGCCTTTCATTGTTACCTCAAAAATTATGGTGATCCCACAAAAAAAAATAGCCTGATTCGGTCAATAGAAAAATGAAATCTTTGCCAATTACGCCGAAAATCCCCTCTGGTGATAATTTTTATTGACGGTTTTGGGGAGTTGCGCAATGGTGGAATCAGACAAGATGTTTTTCTGAGGCGGTGAAAACATGAGTGCCCGTATTTTGCTGGTGGACGACGACAGACTTTTGCGAGAGATCATTGGCGAATATCTCTCCTCGCGGGGGTATGATGTTGATCTGGCAGAGGATGGAGAGCATGCCCTGGCGAAATTCAGCCCCGGACGCTACCAATTGGCACTGATCGATATGGTGATGCCGGGGATGTCGGGTTTGGAGCTGATGAGTGAATTGCTCAAACAGGACGACAAGATCTTCTGCCTGATCATGACTGGCTATCCCACCATCGATTCCGCCTACCAATCAATGGTCGAAGGTGCCTCGGACTACATCATCAAGCCATTTCAACTGATCGAACTGCTCAATATAGTTCAGAAATACGTTTGACCCCCATGTATGAGATTTTGCTCCGGCCGCCACAGAGGTTGACGGAAACCCCGGCGCCCTCTTTTTGGCTGAATCCGTTTCTGATGCACTCGGTGGCTGAGATGTCCGGCACCGAGACCCTCCAGTTGCTCTGTTTCAAAGGCGAAACCCTGATGGCAGCGATGCCGCTCTATGAAAGGACGGCAATGAGGATCAAACGGCTGATCGCTCCCGTGGGAGCCTATTATCAGGGCATCTCCTTTTTCAATCCCAAGTCCGGATCCTCGAACCGCCAACTCCTGGACGAGCTGCATATCTGTGAACAGATCGCCCGCTTCCTCAAAGGACGCTATCTGAAGATCAGTTTCAACCTGAATCCCGACAATTACGATGTGCGGGGTTTCACCTGGAGCGGATTGAAGGCAAAACCTCTGTATACCTTTATCCATCGGCTTCCCAAACCTGTGAGCCCGCTGCGGGACGAGCGCAGCAAGATCAAACGCGCCCAGGCGGAAAATTACTCCTTTACCGAAGAATTTTACCCCGAGCAGTTCATCGAAATGCAGAAAAACCTCCTGCAGCGCAAAAGATACGACACCGGTATCACCTATGCTCGGTTGCTGGCCTGGATCAAGACCCTGCATCAGGACGGTTTGCTGATGCAGTTCAATCTGAAACGCGGCGACCGGATCATCAGCGCAAACATCGTGTTGGGGGATGATGGGGACACCGCCTACACTGTGCTGAGGGCAACCTGCAGCGAGGGATTGAAAACCGGTGCCAGCTCCCTGCACAGCGTTCTTTTGATCCAGGCTTTGAAAGACCGCTATCACAAGCTTGATTTCTGCGGCGCCAACCTGCCGGAGGTGGCACGCTTCAAAGCTGCCTTCGGGTTTGAACTCAAACTCTTTTTCCAAATTCACTCTTGATCTGGTTTGGCAAGTGATTTTGAGTATTTTCTCTAATATATGCCCCACCGGGCTGAATTTGATGACAGCAGGTTCCTGATAATGAAGAAAGTGGTTGTTTTGAAAGGAGGCAGATCCTCCGAACGAGACGTTTCACTGGTGAGCGGTAACGCCATCGCAGAAGCGGTGCGCGAGTTGGGGCATGAAACATTTGAGCTCGACCCGGCTGATTTTCCCGATTATTACCTGCTGGCGCAGCGGCTGCACGACCTGAAACCTGATCTGGTCTTTATCGGCCTGCACGGTGGCAGCGGTGAAAATGGAGAACTGCAGGCGGCGCTGGAACTATCGGGATTCAAATTCGCCGGCTCCGCCCACCAAGCCTGCGCCCTCACCATGGATAAATATGTTTCCAAGCTGCTGGCCAGGGAGGAAGGCATCCCGGTACCGGACTGCATCCTGCTGCGGGAGGATCTGCTGACCGATTATAATGACCCGGCTGATTATCAGAGCTTTACGGACAGGCTGAGCCTGCCCCTGATCGTGAAACCCAATGATGGCGGCTCATCGGTGGGCATCACCCGCGTGAACCGTCTGGATGAGCTCAAATCCGCCGTGCGGCAGGCTTTCGCACATTCGAAGACAGTCCTGCTCGAACAATTCATCGACGGCCGGGAACTGACTGTAACCGTGCTGGACGGCAAAGCGTTGCCGGTGGTGGAGATCCGGCCGCACAACGGCTGGTATGATTATGCCAACAAATATACCAAGGGCAATACCGACTACCTGGTGCCCGCCCCGATCGAAGAACCCTTGGCACAACTGCTGCAGCTCTATGCTGAACGCCTGTGGGGTGCCTTCGGCTGCAGAGGCTTTGCCAGGATAGACTTTCGCTATGATGAACAAACACCCTATTTTCTTGAAGTGAACACGCTGCCGGGCATGACACCCCTCAGCCTGACCCCCATGGCCGCTAAAGCCGTGGGAATGGATTTCAATCATCTGATCGCCAAGATCATCAACATCAGTATTTAGAATACCAATGGAGGAACCCATGAAATACCTGTCCATAATAATCCTGCTGGCGCTGGCAGTCTTTCCACTACTGGCAAGGCATCAGGATATCGAAGCCACCTTCACGCCACCCATCATCTCGGTCAATACCTTTGCCACGGCAAGCTTTGATCCCAACACCCCAGAAACGCAGCCGATCCTGACCACACTCAGGATTAGAAACACTTCCGCTGAAGATTTCTACTTTTTCATGAAAGTGGAAGTCTTCTGGAGCGGGGTAACCTCGGCATTGGTCAATGCAACCTATATTTCTTCCCAAAGTTTGGGAGCGGGACAATTCTATCCCACTCTGACCAACCAGGACCTGATCACCAATCAGGCCACTGGTCTGTTCAATCAGATTGGTGAGATCCAGTTCTCACTGGATGAGATAGTTGATAGAAGCACAGTGCTGAAAAATGCCGTTTTGGCTGGCTATTTTCCCGATGGCAGCCTCAGCATCAGAATTTCGGCTCTTCCCGCAGAATCGGATGTCCCTCCCCAGAATTGGACAAACGCTACAGTTGCCCAGTTTACCATCAATGTCCGCAACGCCGGTGTGATCCATCTGATCAGTCCCGGCGCCACGATTGGCAATGTTCCGCCCCAGGTGAGCTACAAACCGGTCAGCTTTGTGTGGAATGCCATCAACACCGGATTTAACGACCTGGTGCTCACCATCCGGGAATTTCCACCCAATATGCCTCCCACCTCCGGATCGGTCGCTTACACTGGTACGCCTCTATCCTTGCCCAATGAAGGAGTGATTGATTCAGGCGTAAACAGTTTTAGCGAGTTTCTCCCCTTCAATGAAGGTTATTATTATGCTTGGCGGGTGAGCACCACCAGTTACAGCGAGACCAATCCATATACTCCACCTCGCAATGTATCTGCTGCAGGAACGATCGCCAGCAACTGGAATGTGTTCCGCTACCTGAGCGACGAAGCTGTAGCCCAAACCAGCAACGACATCCAGGCCATTCTGAACCAATTGAGCAACCTCGCCCTGCAAAACCTGTATAATGCAGGCTTCCTGCCCACTGGCACAGTGATTGTGGGTGGCAGAAGTTACAGCGGACAGGAAGCGGTGGATCTGGTGGAATCGCTGCTGGGTCGGGAACTCGACATTCGGGTGAGAGATTGAGGAGGATACCATGAAAAAGCTACTATTCATCACGATCCTGATGGTGTTGGGCATCTCTCTGCTCAGCGCCAATGCGGTTGCCCTGCTCTCTTCAGCCAAAGGCAAGGTGGAGCTGAGACGTGAGGCCAAAACGATCAAATTCCGAAGTGGCGATATGCTGCTGAACAATGATGAAATCCGCACCGGCGGGGAATCTTTTGCCGCCTATAAATATATCGACGCCACCACCACGATCAAGGTGTTCTCCAATTCCTTTGTGAGAATCTCAGCCCAGAAGAGCGGTAATGAACTGAACAAGAATGCCCGGGTCAATTCCGGAAGCGTATATGCCAAGGTAACATCCGGCAAGGGAACGCTGACGGTGCAGACCCCCACCTCTGTGGCTTCGGTGAAAGGCACCGGATTCATGACCAAGGTCAACGAATTGGGCGAGAGTATGTTCATCGTAACCGAAGGCACCGTGGAAGTCTCGGTGATCGACACCCGGGAAACGCAATCCGTTAAAGCCGGAAACACCGCATTGGTGGACAGGGACGGCAAT
>Ga0136653_10001977_pt1 | contig 11252 bp, 6 predicted proteins | sample LakKivw275mmetaG_FD_94866 | JGI IMG/M metagenome (GOLD analysis project Ga0136653, IMG submission 94866) | Anoxic lake water microbial communities from Lake Kivu, Rwanda to study Microbial Dark Matter (Phase II) - Lake Kivu water 275m metaG... | ecosystem: Environmental > Aquatic > Freshwater >... | reverse complement strand
GATAAACAGCAGCCGGGCGCAGTTGGCAGCAGCGGCAGTGAAGATGACCGCGAGCACGATGACCAACGCCCACTTCCAGCGGTCAAGCTGGCTGGCAGCAGCCCGGGCCTCGGGTGCGCGGCCGTTGCAGAGCAGGATGAGCCGGTCGCGGAGCTGGTGCATTTCCTTGTCTCGCTCGCGCAGCAGCGAGCGGTTTTCACCGAGCGCGTCACGCGCGGCCAGGAGATGTTCGTAGCGGGCTCTGAGTCCCTTGATTTCGGCGATGCGTGGTTGCGGGCCGACCGTTGCGGGCGCCACCTCTTCCGCCTTCCACCCATCGTCGAGGCGCTCAACCAGCCGCCAGAAGCGGCCCTCGGCGGTGACGAAGACGGTCCCGGGCAATATCCACGTGCCGGGAATCCATGACCAGGGCTCTGGTCTTGAATACGGGAAGTCGAGCAGCGGGCGCGAGATTGCTGCTTGACCGGAAGAGCGAGTACCCACGCGATTCAGGATAGGCCGAGGATTGACGTTGTCAAACGAGGTCAGAAGTCAGAGACCAGCAGTGAGACCGCAGAATCAGGAAACCGGGCGTGATGACCGACGAACGGTTGACGGTGCACGCTCTACGGCGCACGGTCAGAGCGCGAAGAGGTCGAGCGTGGCGGCGACCGACCAGTGGAGGATGGCGCCGGGGATGAAGCTGCGGTTGCGCAGGGCCACGATGCCGAGCACGACGCCGGCCGCGACTGAGCCGATGGCTTCGGGGCCCGGCTTGCCTGCGTGCATGACTGCAAACGGAATGGTCTGGACTGCTACAGCCGCGGGCCCCCCGACCCGCCGCTCGAACGCGAACAGGAGATAGCCGCGGCATAGGAACTCCCAGGCGAACATCCCGATTGCTCTGATGCCGAGCCCGAGCAGCAGGCTGCCGGCGCCCAGGCGTTCGAAGGCGAAGAAAGGATAGGCGCGTTGAAAACCGGCCTGGCGGGAGGCAAGATACACCAGCGGCAGCATCAGGGCGTACAGGAGCCCGATGTCGCGAAGCCAGCGGGCGGGTTCTCTCAGGCTGAAGCCGGCCCGGGCGGGAGGCATCCGCAGCAGGAAGAGCGACACGAGCGGCAGCGTCAGGTAGAACACGCTCCGCCAGAGGACCGTGACGGCGCCGGGCCATCCCGGGCCAAGGCCGGGAAGGCGCGGCCGCAGATACTGCGGAACCAGGACCGCGAGCGCGAAGACCGCGGCCACCAGCAGCAGGTCAGGCACGGCCAGGACGTTCCGGAGCACGTCGTCCCACAGGCTGCGGAAGTAGCGCATGGGTGAAGATAAGCGCGAGCGCCTCGGTGGTCAAGTCGGGCAAGGAATTGACAAGCCGGACTTCGGCCATAAGCTTGCAGTCGTGCGTATGCGTTGGGCCGTACCAATCACCTGCCTGCTCGCCGCCGGTTGCGCCCGGAACCACTCGCCGCTTGAGCCTTCGCTCTTTGTGCCGAGCCTGGCTCAGCGCGGCGACTCGGTCCGGGCGTGGATTTCGTCGTACGACAAGGATGCGGATTCGCTCTTCTTCTTCATCGAGTGGGGCGACGGAACCCAATCCGGGTGGGTCGGACCGGTCCCGTCCGCGACTGACTACGATGTCTTTCACGTATATGGCGACACGGGGGTCTTTGGCGTGCTCGCCAAGGCGAAAGACGAGACACATGAAACCGGGTGGTCCGACACGGCGTTCGTAGAGGTCGGCGAATTCGGACCATTTGTCCCACATCGGCCATCCGGGCCGGCAGAAGTCACGGTCGGAGATTCGGTCACCTACATCACGGCCGCCGGCCACCCGCTCCTGAGGAAAGTATCCCTCCAGTTCGACTGGGGTGACACGCTCGGCGACTGGAGCGAGTTCATGTCCGCGGACCAGTTCTACTACGCTCGGCACGCCTTTGCGCGGGTGGGGACGATGCTCGTGCGGGCGCGGGCCCGTGATGCCCTCGACCATATCTCGGATTGGTCCAAGCCGGAGTCGGTGCAGGTAGTAGAATGAATGCCGAAGCTCGAAGTCCGAAGCCCGATTGAAACCCGAATGGAGGAGAAGTCCGAATCAGTCATTCGAGCTTCGAGCTTGACTCGTCATTCGAGCTTCGGACTTCGGACTTGTTTACAGCCTCTGAGAGCACTGCTACAATGTCGCCTGACATTTTTCCTGGAGGCAAGATGAAGAAGTCCACGTTGTTGTTTTCCCTGGTTGTGCTGGCAGCGGCCGCGCCGCTTCTCGCCAGGAGCTATCTCGACGTTGTCGAGATGAAGGTCAAGGTCGCGGCGACGCCGGAGCAGGTCGCGCGTATCGCGCCCGACGTGCTCGAGTTCTATTCCGCCGGCGAGGGCTGGTTCGTCGGTGCGGTGACACAGCCGACCTTTGAGGAACTCTTGCGGGAGGGGTTCGACATCGAGGTGCTCGTTCCGGACGTGCGCGCGGCGGCGATGCAAGACACAGCCGCTTTCCACACCTACGAGCAGATCCGCGACACGATGGCGATAATCGCCCAGAACCACCCGGGCATCTGCCGGCTCGATACCATCGGCAGCTCGTACAACGGCAACCTGCTGCTGGCGATGAAGATATCCGACAACGTCAATGCGATGGAAGGCGAGCCGCGCATTTGCTTCGACTGCTCGATTCACGGCAACGAGAACAACGGTTGCGAAATCGGTCTCTACGCGATAATCCAGCTCGTCAGCGGATACGGCGTGGACCCGGACATAACGCGCTGGGTGAACGAGCGGGAGATATGGATAGTGCCGATGGACAACCCGGACGGGCTGATTTCACGCAGGCGCTACAACGGCAACTTCGTTGACTGCAACCGGAACTACGGGCTCGCCTGGGATTTCGGGGCCGACGGCGGGTCCGGGCCCTTCTCCGAGCCCGAGACGCAGTGCTACTACTTCCTTGCCGAGGAGCACCCGATGGCGGCTTGGTCGCAGTACCACTCGGGCGCCGAGATTGCGATGTGGTGCTGGGGCTATACGACCAAGGCGGCGAGGGACTCGAATATCACCGCTTATGAGATGACGCGCTACGGAGATATCTGCGAATACCCTGCGGGCCAGATAGCGCGCATCCTCTACTCGGTGTCCGGCGGCTCGACCGACTGGTACCAGGGCGCGCGCGGCGCGCTCGGTTACGCGGTCGAGGTCTGCGAGGGCCAACCGAGCCCGCCTTCGGACATCGACACCATCAACCGCAGGAACTGGACCGCGATGAAAGAGCAAATCGAGCGGGTGATGTGGGGCGTCAGCGGCCGCGTGCTCGACTCGGTCTCGGGCCGGCCGGTCAGCGCCCGCGTCATCGTGAACGCGCCCAACTGGTTCACCTACACCGATTCGATGGGCTACTTCCACCGGAACGCTCACGCCGGCACCTACAGCGTGACGTTCGAGGCTAACGGCTACCAGACCAGGACCGTCAGCGGCGTTGCGGTTCCGGCCGACACGTTCACGGTCGTCAACGTGTCGCTGGCGCCCGACACGACCGTGCCGCCCTGCGCATTCAAGGTCATCACCACTTACATGAACGAGAGCCCGGCCAACTCCAACCCAACCTTCCCGAGCTACGCTTTGGGAGAGGCCGACGGCATCCGCTACTCCTTCGGCAACCAGGGGTACGCGAGCTTCGACATGGGCAAGAAGACTCCGATCAAGGACGGCTCCGGTTCGGACTTCTACGTCATTGAGGATGATGGGGACCCCGAGGCGTGCAGCGTGTTCGTGTCGGGCGACTGGAACGGGCCGTGGCGCTATGTCGGGTTCGGGACCGGCACCCAGGGCTATGACCTCACGGTTGCGGGCATGGATGAGGCCCGGTTCGTGCGGATTGTGGACGACGGCGACGGCGGGTACGGGCCCTACGCGGGATTCGACCTCGACGCCATTGAGGCGGTCGTGGCCAGCGCTCCGGCCTTGACGTACCAAGCGAAGACAATCATCGACTCGCCGCCGGGCGGAAACGCCGACGCATGGCTGGACCCGGGTGAGAGCGCGGACCTCGTGGTCACGCTCAAGAATGCGGGGCGGCTCGGCGTTGACAGTCTCTCCGCGGTGCTCAAGACTACCGACGCGTACGTATCGGTATCGGACTCGGCCGGTTACTACGGCGAGGTCCCGGCGGATTCGACGCGGTCGAACGACGCGGACCGTTTCCACGTCTCCGCCGCCCCGAATACTCCGCTTGAACACGTCGCGCTGATGCGCATGTACTCAAGCGGCAAGGGCTATTCGGACAGCCTGCTGTGTACGGTTACGGTCGGCAAGATACTCGCGACCGACCCGATTCCGGACGGGCCGCGCACGCCGCCTCTGTACTGGGCGTACGACGACATCGACACGCTCTACCCTGAGCACCAGGAGTACGAATGGGTCGAGATAAGCGGCATCGGGATAAGCGTGAACTTCGCGCACAACGACGACGTTGTGGCCATCAACATACCGGCCGGTTTCGGGCCGCTCCGGTTCTACGGCGAGGACTACGCTCAGTTGTCGATATCAGCCGACGGCTGGATTGCCTGCGGCAACTACACCCTGGACAACTTCGAGAATACCAGCCTGCCCGACTCCTCGGCCCCGCCGGCGACGGTCTTTGCCAACTGGGACGACCTCTACCCGCGCGTAGGGGGCGGCGGTGGGGCCGGCTATGTCTATTGGCACCACGACTCAGCCAACCACCGTTTGGTAGTGGAATACGACAGCGTCAGGTACTATGACGGCCCGGACCGCGACAAGTTCGAGGTCATCTACTACGACACAACCGTTGTTACGCCGTCCGGGGACAACGCCATCGTGGCGCAGTACATGACTGCGGCGGGGTTCGCGAGCTCGTCCGTGGGTATTCAGGACCCGACCAGCGCCATCGGGATTCAGGTTCTCTACAATGGCACTCTCTCCCACGGCGCAGCGCCCATCGCCGCCGGCCGGGCCGTCAAGTACACGACCACAGCGCCGACCGGCGTGGTGGAACCGGTAGCAGGCGCGAAGGGCATTGACCGGCTGACGCTTGCGAGTCTCGGCAACCCGAGTCGCGGCCGCATAACGCTGGCCTACACCTTGCCGGCCGCGGGAAACGCGAGGCTCTGCGTGTACGACCGCGCCGGTCGGCTGGTGAGAAGTTGGGACCTGGGCGCGGGACATGACCCAAATCTCCGGGATTTGGGATCGTGTCCCAAGCCCACCCGCCAGTCGCTCCTCGTCTGGGACGGAACCGACGCCACGGGCCGCAAGGTCGGAGCGGGCGTCTATCTGGTGCGGCTGACGGCGAACAACAGCTCCACTGTCATCAAGGCGACGGTGGTGAGGTAGTCCGTGAAGGGCACAGGTCGAAGTCAGAAGCGAGAAGCCAGAAGCCAGAAGCTAGAGGTGCCGAAGCGCACGGCGAAGGGCGCTGAGCGCAAGTCGTTGTCCCGGTCGTCAATCTGCAATCTGCAATCGGCAATCGGCAATATCCCCCGGAAGTCCTGGGACCACTACTTCATGGACATCGCGCAGTTGGTGAGCGAGCGCTCGACCTGCCTCCGGCGCAAGGTCGGGGCGGTGCTGGTGCGCGAGCGCAGGATTCTCTGCACCGGGTACAACGGCGCGGCCCGTGGGCTCCCGCACTGCGACGAGGTCGGGTGCCTGCGGGAGAAGCTGGGCATCCCCTCCGGGGAACGCATCGAAATCTGCCGGGGCATCCACGCGGAGCAGAACGCGCTGGTGCAGGCTGCGGCGTTCGGCATCAACGTGGGCGGCGCGACTCTGTACTGCACGCACGAACCGTGCATCACCTGCGCCAAGATGCTCCTTAACGCGGGCATCCGCCAGTTCGTGGTGGAGCACCCCTACCCGGACGAGCTCGGTCGCAAGATGCTGGCCCAGGCGCGCGTCAGGGTCCGCAAACCGGTCTAGGAAAATGGGGACCGTACCCTTCAGGGACTGTCCCCATTTTCCCCTACCTTCAGGGACCGCCCAATTCTCCAACAATGCCATGCGCGTCAACCTATTGACTAGCTAGTTCTCCAGGGTAGAATTCAGGCGGCTACGCCGAGGCGGCGGCGACAGAGTGCCCGCCCGACCGCCTGTATCGGCGCTAATCTGCATGGGTCCAGTAGATTCGGGGGTGCGGAATGTCACCTGTTCGTGTTCGACGTTCTTTGGTTCGAACCGTCTCCTCATACATTCGGGCCGTAAGACCCGTCGCCGTGCTGTTGGCCGTCGGCTGCTGCCTGTCCACAGTGGGCGGGCAGTGGCTGGAGACCACCATACCCTTGCCCGACTCGCTCGGCGCCTTTGCAGCCAATGGCAGCCAGGTCTGGGATTCAGCCGACAACAAGCTCTTCCTGGGCGGGGACAGCGGCGTGCTCATCATAGACGGGCATACGAACGAACGGGTGGCTATCGTCCCGGTGAGCGGCCGTGTCAGAGCCATTTGCTGCAATCCCAGCGCGCACAAGGTTTACTGTGCCACAAGCTCTGATAGGGTAGCGGTGATCGATGGCGCAGCAAACCGGTTGCTGACCACGGTTCCGGTTGGGGCCCGTCCCATCGCACTCTGCTACAACTCGCAGAACGGCAAAGTCTACTCTGCTGATGAGGATGGCGACGACATTTCCGTAATTGATTGCGGGGCCGATACCCTCGCCGCAACCATATCCGGTGTGGGGAGCCCTTCGTTGCTATGCTATGGCTCCGGCAGCAACAAGGTCTACTGTGACAGACGCGATCCAAAGGCGGTTGTCATTATTGACGGCGCGGCCGATACTGTCGTCGCCCAATTGCCCGCCGCACTCTCTGTCACTGCATTCGCCTATGACCCGCAAGACGACAAGGTCTACGCCGCGGGGTTTCACGATGACACTGTCGCCGTCCTCGACGGGGCGGCCGATACGGTCCGGGCCTTCATACATATCGCCAATGTGCCCTTTGCGTTCTGCTACGATTCACGCGACAACAAGATGTACTGCGCGAACTGGTACGGTCCGTGGTTTCTGACAGCCATCGACTGTGAGGCTGACACGGTTCTTTCCCGGGTCGAGGCCGGACCCACGTGGAACTCTGATGGCCTCTGCTACAATCCGCAGGATAATAAGCTGTACTGCATAAGGGTCAGCAGTGACCCGCCAATAGTGACTGTAGTAGACTGCGACGCGGACTCCGTGGTGACGAACGTGGTCACGTGGTATGACCCGTACGGCGTCTGCTACAACTCTGAAGCGAACAACGTCTTCTGCACCAGTTGCGAGGGAGTCGTCACAGTCGTCAACGGCGCCACAAACGAGGCGGTCGCCAGCGTTCCCTCCCGGGGCTGGCCGTACGTGCTATGCAGCAACCCGTTGCGCGGCAAGGTGTACTGCGCCAGCCACGACGGACGCTATGTGGCGGTAATCGACGCTGCCACGAACAGAGTGACGAGGAGAGTTATGACCGGAGCCGGACTCCGGGCGCTCTGCTACAACGACCACAATGACAAAGTCTACTGCGCGGGCGAGGCTAGCCAGACCGTGACGGTCGTCGACGGCGCGTCGGACAGCGTGCTTGCGACCATCGACAGCGCGGGATGCAGCGGCGCGCTGTGCTACAACTCACACGACGACAAAGTCTACACCTCGGGCCGAGGCTATTTCGCGGTCGTCATTGATGGCGAGGCGGACACGGTCCTCACGACGGTTCCAGTCGGTAACTGGCCACGCGAATTCATGTACAACCCGCAGAGCGACAAAGTATACTCGGCAGACTACTGGGGCACGGTCACCATCATCGATGGTGCGGCAGACACGGTTCTCGCGACGCTTCCGGTCGGACAGTTTGCCGGATCGCTCTGCTGCAACACGCGGGATAACAAGGTCTACTGCGGGAGTGATTCGCTGGTCATCATCGACGGCATCAGTGACACGAGAATCGCGGCTGTCCCCGGCGGCGACGGAGGGATCTGCTACAACTCACGGAACGACAAAGTGTACGGTCAATCGGGTTCGCACACGGTGGTAATCGATGGCAGGGGCGACACGGTCCTGACCACGGTAGATGCGGGCAGCCCGGTCTGCTACGACTCGCTGAACAACAAGGTGTACTGCGTGAGTGACCACGACACGGTATCAGCCATCGATGGCGCGACCGATGCGGTCGTGGTGAGAATCGGAGTCGGCAGCGGCCCTTCGCACATTCTCTGGAACGAGTCCCATAATCGGATCTACGTGGCGAACTACCGCGGTTCCAGCATCTCGGTCCTGCGTGACTCGATGCTGGGAGTTGAGGAGAGCTCCAGGCTTCGGGCCGCAAGCACTAAGCCAGCACCGACAATCGTCCGCGGCGTCCTGTTCCTGCCGGAAGCCGCAAGCCGCAAGCCTCGAGCCGGAAGCTTGATGGACGCGGCTGGACGAAAGGTGCTGGACCTGCGGTCCGGAGCGAATGATGTGCGGGCGCTGGCGCCGGGCGTGTACTTTGTGCGGGAAGCGCAAGCTCAAGCCCAAGCTCAAGCGCAGGCTATTCGGAAGGTCGTGATTACGAAGTAAGGAGGTATTGTGAGAACCGCAAGTGCAGTTCTGTGCATCGGCTGCTGCCTGTCCGCAGTCAGCGGGCAGTGGTTGGAGAAGACTGTCTACCTGCCCGATTCGTTCGGCGGGCTGAGCACGCCGAATTGCCTCGTATGCGACCAGGCCGACAACACGGTTTTCGTGGCGGGCGAGCAGACCAGCACGATATTGGTGCTCGACGCGAAGGACGGCCACCGCCTGGCCCGGATTCCGTTCGCTGCCGACGTTCGCGCGCTCTGCTACAATTCGGTGAGCAACAAGGTGTATGCCGCGGCCGTGGACCTGGACAAGGTCGCGGTGATTGATGCTGGTACAATGCAGTTGGTCAAAGCCATTACGGTCGGGGCCAAGCCGGTCGGGCTCGCATACAACCCGGCGCTCAATCGGGTCTACTGCGTGGACCTCATCAGCTACGACGTTACCGTCATCGACGGCGCCGGTGACAACGTGCTGGCGACCGTGCCCGTTGGTCGGTACCCCTATGCGGCGTGCTGGAACCCGACCCGGAACGTTGTCTACGTCGCGAACTCGAACAGCAACACGGTGAGCGTCATCGACGCGACGGCCGATACGGTCGTGGCCACCATCGCGGCTGGGAACGCGCCGATGGGCTTCGTCTACAATCCCGACCTGAACAAGCTGTATGAGGCAGACTACGGTTCGGGGAACGTGACGGTCATTGACGGCTTGGCCGATACGGTGCTGGCTACTATCGAAGGCGGGACATCACCAATCCGGCTCTGCTACAACCCGACCGACAGCAAGGTCTACGTCGCGGACGAGGATGACCGGCTGCTGATCATCGACTGCCGGGCTGACACGCTTCTTTACGGAGATGAGAGCTACGGTCTCGACGTCGCCTACAATGCGCTGAACAATCACGTGTATACGGTCATTGAGGACGTGATTGAGGTGATTGACGGCTCCACGAACGAACTCATCAGCGACCTTTGGTTCGGCTATGAAGCGGTCGCGGTCTGCATCGCCGATTCGGGCCGGCGGGCGTTCGGCCTCGCCTGTGACGGCGCGGTAGTCGGAGTCGCAGATTGCCGGGCCGACTCGCTCATGGCGACGGCCGGCACCGAGGCGCAGTTGTCGGCGCTCTGCTCAAACCCGACCGCACACAAGGTCTACTGCGCCGACTCGGCAGCGAACGTTGTCACGGTGTTCGACGACGAGACTGGCGCCATTACTGCCGTCATACCTGCCGGGCAGTGCCCCGCGGCCCTGCTCTACGATTCGTTCAGCCACAAGGTCTACTGCGCCGGTACTGGCGGCGACTACGATCTCTCTTCTACACTTGTCGTGATCGACGGGGCGGGTGACAGCATGCTGAAGATACTCCAGACGGCCGAGGTATATGGACCTGTACGACAGGCGCTCTGCCTCAACACCGCGGACGACCGCGTGTACCTAGGCAACCCTCGCCAGAGCGAGGTCATTGTTGTGGACGCGACCGCAGACACGGTCATCGCGACGGTGCCGGCCGGCGGCGACCCGGTTGCGCTTTGCTACAACCCAGCGTACAACTATGTCTACGTAGCTACACAAGGCAGGATTGTCGGAGTGATAGACTGCGAGCAGAACGTGCTGATTGCCGTGGATACCGTCGGCTCAGGCCCGGTGGCCCTGTGCTACGTCCCGGTCGGCGGACGTGTGTACACGGCGAACTCGGGCGATAGCACGGTCAGCGTGATTGCCGGGGAAAGACCGACGGTCGAGGCCGAGATTAACGTCGGCAGGCAGCCGTCCGCTCTCTGCCGGGACTCAATCGACAACAAGGTGTTCTGCGCGAACCGGGCGGACAACAACGTGGCCGTCATCGACGCGAGCACCAACACTGCCATCGCCTGGGTGGCGGTCGGCGCTGAGCCGGTCGCGCTCTCCTACGACGCGCTCAACGATTACGTCTACTGCGCGTGCCGGGGAAGCGACGAGGTCTACGTAATCGACGCCCACCGGAACAGCGTTGTCACCTGCATCGCGGTCGGCCCCGAACCGTCCGCGCTCGCCTGGAACCCGATTGAGCTGCGTACCTATGTCCTGAACCACGGTAACTCCAGCGTGTCAGTGCTCCGCGACAGCCTGCACGTAGGCGTGGCGGAGCGGCTCCTTGCCTCAGGCAGCAAGCCCGAAGCCACGGTTGTGCGCGGCGTGCTCAATCTGCAACCCGCAATCTGCAATCTGCAATCTGAAATCGCTCTGCTGGATGTCAGCGGGCGCAGGGTCTTGGACCTCGCGCCGGGTGCGAATGACGTGCGGGCGCTGTCGCCGGGCGTGTACTTTGTCCGTTCAGGGCCGTCAGCCGTGAGCCATAAGCCGTCAGCCGTCACAAAGGTCGTGATTACGAAGTAAGGAGGCGTTGTGAAAACCGCAAGTGTCGCTCTGTTCATCTGCTGCTGCCTGTCGGCAGCCAGCGCTCAGTGGTCAGGAATGATGAATGTCCTGCCTGACGAGCATCCGACAGCTTCGGGCGTGCAAGTCGCGGCCAAGCCGGCGGCGCCTTCCGGCCTGCCGTTTGAGGTCGCCATCGGTTCGCTGGACACCATCGGCGGGACGACCTATGACTGGCAGTTCGGCGGTCCGGTCTGGCGGATGCTCATCGATTCGCGCCGCTATGGCATCCATGCCGTCTGGATGTACTCAGCCGACACGTCGATGTTCTTTCCGGACCGGAACATGCGCTACAACTTCTATGATAACAGCTTCGGTGAGTGGACT
>Ga0136653_10001976_pt1 | contig 11264 bp, 9 predicted proteins | sample LakKivw275mmetaG_FD_94866 | JGI IMG/M metagenome (GOLD analysis project Ga0136653, IMG submission 94866) | Anoxic lake water microbial communities from Lake Kivu, Rwanda to study Microbial Dark Matter (Phase II) - Lake Kivu water 275m metaG... | ecosystem: Environmental > Aquatic > Freshwater >... | reverse complement strand
TAGCTGGAAGGGAAGAAAAGAAGATTAAAGAAAGAATAAACTCAAGAAAGCTAATCGGAGCAATCAAAAAATTTTGGGCAACTTATTTGCCGAAAAGGGAAATTATTAAATACTTAAAGAAAAATCTTCAGGGCGGCGAGGTGGTAATAATAATGGGGGCGGGGGATATATATAAACTTGACAAGAAATTTAAGAGAAATGAAAATAAAAATAGAGTTTAATCTTCAAGGCCGAATCATTTTTAACTTTTAATTTTTAATTTTTCAATATGGCCTTATTTTTGATAATCGCAGCAGTGGCGGTAACGGGGTTAATAATTTACTATTTAGTTTCAGGAAAAAAGAAAGTTAAAATATGAAAAAGATTCTTCTTGTTGAAGATGAGAAGATTTTGACGGAGATGTACCGAGACAAGTTTAGTCAGGCGGGATTTGAAGTTTTGTCAACATCTGAAGCTGAGAAGGGTTTAGAATTAGCCAAAAAGGAAAAACCGGATTTAATCTTGCTTGACATTTTATTGCCTCAAGAAAACGGAATCTTTTTCTTAACTAAGTTAAGAAATGAACCGGAGATTGCTTCTATTCCGGTGGTGGCTTTCTCAAACTATGACGACCCGGAAACAAAAATAAAGGCAGTCAAACTGGGAGCCAAAGAGTATTTAATTAAAACCAATCATACCCCCCAGGAAATTGTTAAGAAAATTAAAGGATACCTCCGCTAATATAATATGAGGAGAATTTTAAATCTTGAAACAACTAAATATCTTGGTGAAAAAGTGAGGGTTTGCGGCTGGGTTGATTCTCTCAGGCATCATGGCGGAATCGTTTTTTTAGATTTGAGAGACAGATCGGGGATTTTACAAATAGTTTGTACGCCTGATTTAGTAAAAGATACTAAAGAAGAGTGCGTAGTGGAAATCGAAGGCACTGTCCAAGAACGACCAATTAAAATGGTAAATCCTGAGATCGAGACAGGAAAAATTGAATTAAAAGCTGAAAAAATTAACATTTTAGCCAAAGCAGCCATTCTTCCTTTTGATTTAAAAAATTTAAAATTATCTTTGCCGAAACTTTTAGATTACAGACCTTTGGTTTTAAGAAATCCTAAAATTAAAGCCATTTTCAAAATTCAGGAGCAGGTGGTAGAAAGTTTTCGAAAAACTTTAAAGGATTTGGATTTTAGCGAATTTCAAGCCCCGACAATCGTGGCTTCGGCAACTGAAGGGGGAGCGGAGCTTTTCCTTATTAAATATTACGAATACAATGCTTATTTGGCTCAGAGCCCCCAACTTTATAAACAAATCTTGGTTGGCGTTTTTGAAAGAGTTTTTACTGTTACCAGGGCTTACCGGGCTGAACCCAGTATTACCACGCGCCACATTTCTGAATATATCAGTTTGGACGCCGAAATGGGTTTTATAAACTCTTGGGAGGACCTAATGGATACTTGCGAAATAGCAATTAAAAATATTTTATTTGACATTCAAAAAAATTGTCAGAAGGAATTAAAAATGTTTGATGCCGCTATCCCTGAAATGAGTGAAAGAGTTCCGCGATTGAAAATGAGAGAAGCCCAAAAAATTATCTTTGAAAGAACGGGTAGAGACAATAGAAAAGAACCAGATTTGCAACCCGAAGACGAGAAAGAGATTTGCCAGTTTGCCAAAGATAAATATAATTCAGAATTTATTTTTATTACTCACTATCCAACGAAAAAACGACCTTTTTACACTTTTCCCGATCCCAAAGACCCTGAATACACTTTAAGCTTCGACCTTCTCTGCCGGGGGTTGGAAATAGTAACCGGTGGCCAAAGGATTCACGAATATGAAGAATTATTGAAAAACATAAAAAATTTTGGTTTACAGCCAAAAGCATTTCAATTTTATTTACAGACTTTTAAATACGGACTGCCTCCCGAGGGAGGATTTTGTATGGGCGGCGAAAGGATAGTTAAACAACTTTTAAATCTTGAAAACGTAAGGGAAGCAAGTCTTTTCCCTCGAGATATGGAAAGAATCGACCAAAGACTTTCTTTATTGCAAAAAAAGAAAAAAGAGAAGAAGAAAAAATGAAATGAGCAATGAATTTAAATTTTTTTTAATTGGACTGGGTTTCCCTTTTTTATTTTTTGCTTTAAATATTTCCAAAGATTGCTTGGAAAATTATTTTTATGCCCAAATTTCTCAACCTTTGGAAAAGATAGTTTTTGTCAAAGTTCCGCCGCCTAAACCAAAATTTGACCTCCAAGCCAAGGCTGCTATTTCAGTAGAAATAGATAAGAACGGAGCTGAAAAAATTATTTTTAATAAAAACATTAATCAACCTCTTCCAATCGCCTCTCTGACCAAACTGATGACGGCCGTGATTGTTTTGGAAAATGAGAATTATGATTTGAAAAATACCTTGATTGCCATCTCAAAAGAGGCGGCGGAGCAGGAGAACGTCCCCAATTACGGAAATCTGGATTTAGAAATTGGAAAAAACTTTAATTTAGAACAACTTTTGGACTTAATGCTTATCTATTCCAGCAATGACGCCGCCTGGGCTCTTTCCGAAGCGATTAAAACAGAAAATTTCGTTGAAAAGATGAACCAAAAAGCGACTCAATTAGGTTTGGAAAATACTCATTTTTCCAATCCGACAGGCCTCGACCCCGAAAACTTTTATTATCATCCTCCGACTCAAAATCATTTTAATTACTCCACTGCCAAAGATTTAATAAAATTAGCTCAATATATTTTAAAAAGTCATCCTCTAATTTTTGAAATTACTCTCAAAAAAGGGCCTTATCCAATTGAAAATGGGTTTTCAGATTTAACTCTGGCCGGGAATCAAAAAGAAACGGGATGGAAAACCGGTTATACCGAAGAGGCCGATGGCTGCGCTCTTTTAGTTCTCCGCGGCGAAAATAAAAACATTGTTAATGTGATTTTAGGAGCCGAATCTCCAGAAGCTCGAATTGAAGAAATGCAAAAATTAATCGACTGGCTCAATTTATGAGTCTTTTTACCTTTAACGTCATTCGACTTTTCGCTGTCGCCGCTCTCTCCGCCGGAGTTCCTTTTTTATTGGCTCCGGCTTTAATCAAGTTTTTAAATAAAATTAAGTTTTGGAAAAAAGAAGCCAGAAAAAAAACAATTACCGGAGAAGAAGCAGAAGTTTTTTATTCTTTGCACAAAGAAAGAGAAATAAGCGTTCCCCGGGGCGGGGGAGTGCTGATTTGGGTTTCGGCCCTTCTTATTGTTTTTTTATTTTTCGGATTGTCTTATTTTTCCAATCCTTGGTGGTTCAAAAAATTAAATTTTTTATCCAGGAGTGAAACTTGGTTGCCCGCTTTTACTTTATTGGTCGCGGCAATTGTCGGGCTGGCTGACGATATCTTACAGGTTACCGGCAAAGGAAAATATGTCGGAGGGGGATTGGAGTTAAAAAGAAGATTATTAATTGTTATTTTAATCGGATTGGTCGGAGGTCTCTGGTTTTACTACAAACTGGATTGGAATACCATTCATATTCCTTTAATTTTTAATTTTCCCGGCGGGATTGATATCAATCTCGGGGTCTGGCTCATCCCTCTTTTTATTTTAGTAATGGTTGCCTCCTGGACGGGCGGAGTAATTGACGGCTTAGATGGTTTATCCGGCGGCGTTTTTACTTCAATTTTTGGCGCGTTTGCTATTATTGCTTTTTCTCAAGGAAAGGCGGATTTAGCTACCTTCTGCGCCGCCATTTTGGGCACCCTTTTTGCCTTTTTATGGTTTAATATTCCGCCGGCACGTTTTTATATGGGAGAAACCGGAATTCTGGCCCTAACCTCAACTATGGCAGTCGTTGCCTTCCTGACCGATTCAATAGCGGTTCTGCCAATTATCGCTGGTTTAATGGTAATGGAAGTCGGTTCAATGATTTTACAATTATTATCAAAGAGATTCCGTCACAAAAAAATCTGGCTTTCTACTCCAATTCATCATCACTTCGAAGCCAGAGGCTGGCCAGCTTATCAGGTAACAATGCGATTTTGGTTAATCAGCATTATTTTTGCCATTTTAGGAGTGACCATTCGCCTCTTAGGCTAAATTCAAAAATCAAAATGCAAAATGCAAAATTACAATTCAAAGTCCAAAATTTGCGAAAGAAATATCCAAAATTTGTTTACAAAAGTTATTCCTATAAAATTTCAAGTAATAATTTAAAAATCTTTTTTAATTTTCAGATTGAACCCAGCGTTCAATTTAACCCTCAGATAACTATAGAAAATATTGATAAATCTCGAATAAAAAGAGTAGGAGATAAAGCGTTGAATAATTTAATATTTCATCTGGGCCTGATGGAAATTCCCAGTTACTGGAAGACGACCTGTTCGCCGGAAATTGTCATTAAAGCCGGCTCTCTAAACTCCGAACAAATCAAGTGGTGGAAAGATTTAATGATGAAAGGTTTGGGTCAATTTTTTTTCGAAAACAAAATCAATTTTCGGAAGCCCAATTTTTTAAAAATAAAAACTTTATTGATACGCCCGAATCGGGCGATCGCCGAATTCGGACGTATACATTCAAAAAAAATTCTGGTGCCGGTGGGAGGAGGGAAAGATTCAGCAGTAACTTTGGAATTATTGAAAAAAGCTAAAAAAGATATTCAATGTTTTTCTTTAAATCCGACCGAGGCGGCCAAGAATATAATGAGAATTGGAGGCTGTAAAAAGCCAATTATTGTCAGAAGAAAAATTGATAAAAAACTTCTGGAATTAAATCGCCAGGGATTTTTAAACGGTCATACGCCTTTTTCAGCTTATCTGGCTTTTTTGAGCGTTTTAGCGGCGGCAATTTTCGGTTATAAATACGTTGCTCTTTCAAATGAAAGGAGCTCAAACGAGGGAAATGTTAAATATTCAGGCGAAATTATAAACCATCAGTGGTCAAAAAGCTTTGATTTTGAACAGAAATTTAGAAAATATTCAAAAAAATATTTAGCAAAGGATATTGAGTATTTTAGCTTTCTCCGGCCCCTATATGAAATTCAAATAGCCAAATTATTTAGTAAATATCGAAAATATTTTTCCGTTTTTTTGAGTTGCAATGAGGCATATAAAACCGCTTCCGGGACAAAAAAACCGACCCGGAAATGGTGTGGAAATTGCCCGAAATGCCTTTTTAATTTTACGATACTTTTTCCTTTTGTTGATGAAGAAAAGCTGATTAAAATTTTTGGTAAAAATCTTTTTGATAATAAGGATTTACTCACAACGATGCTTCAATTAATTGAGGGAGAAAAATTTAAACCCCGTATGACAACTTCGACTCGCTCCGCGAAATTATCCCGACAAAGTCGGGATGTCGAAGCTGCTCTACGGGGTAAACCTTTTGAATGCGTCGGCACCGTTAAAGAAAGCCTCGTCGCTCTTTATTTAAGCTGGAAAAAAAACAGAGGACGGACCTCTGTCCGTTTGCCGTTTCTTTTGAGTTATTTTGAAGATAAAATCTTGCCCAAATATTCAAGGTTGGAAAAGGAATCAAAAAAAATAATGAATTCTTGGGATAAACAGAATAACTTATCAAAAGAATTAGAAAAAATTCTCAAAAAAGAAGTCTCGAAAAAAGGTTAATTTCGTGCTATCCTGAAGATAAAATGGAAATAAAATATTTAAAGGACAAAAGAATCCTGATTTTAGGTTTTGGGAAAGAGGGAAGGGATACTTTTTTATTTTTAAGGAAACTTTTCCCGAAAAAAATTTTGGGAATAGCCGACCAAAATGAAAATGTCAAATGTCAAATGTCAAATGTCAAATGTTATTTAGGAAGAAACTACCTTAAAACACTGAAAAAATATGATGTGATAATCAAATCGCCGGGGGTTCCCTTTAAGATTTTGCCGAAAACCGTTCTTAATAAAATTATTTCACAGACGGAGATTTTTTTTGAGAATTGTCCCGGAAAAATTATCGGGATTACCGGGACTAAAGGGAAAAGCACAACCGCCTCTTTGATTTATCAAATTTTAAAAGCAGGAAGAATAAAAGCTCATTTAGCGGGTAATATCGGAAAGCCGGTTCTGAATCTTTTGTTCACAGCCAAGCCAGAAGATGTCTATGTTTATGAATTGTCCAGTCACCAGCTTTACAATCTTAAAAAATCCCCTCAAATTGCCGTTTTTTTGAATATTTATCCCGAACATTTGGATTATTACAAAAATTTCAAAGAATATGCGGCGGCCAAAGCCAAGATTGCTCTTTACCAAAATGAAAACGATTATTTAATTTTTAACTCAGAAGATAAACTTGTCAAAAAAATTGCTAAGAAATCGAAGGCAAAAAAAATTCCCATTAAGGGAAAATATCACGAATTGAATAAGGCGGCGGCAAAAGCGGTTGGCAAAATCTTTAAAATTCATCAAAAGATTATTGAAAAGGCGATCGGGGAGTTTAAACCGCTGCCCCACAGATTGGAACTGGTTGGTACCTTTAAAGGAATAACTTTTTATAACGATGCCTTGTCAACAATTCCCGAAACTGCCATTTTAGCAATGAAAACTTTGGGAAAGCGGGTTCAGACAATTTTTCTCGGCGGTTTTGACAGAAAAATCGATTTTAAAAAATTAGCTGAATTTATCGTAAAACAAAAAAATATAAAAAACGCGATTTTATTTCCGACAACCGGAGAGAAAATCTGGAAATCCATTCGACAAGCTCAGGATAAAGCCCTTCGACAAAAACATCCCGTGGTGAGTCACATCGAACCATTTTTTGTTGACAATATGAGAGATGCGGTGAAATTGGCTTACCAGCACACTCAGAAAGGAAAAATTTGCTTATTGTCTTGCGCCTCAACCAGCTTCAGTATTTTCCGGGATTACAAAGAAAAGGGAGGATTATTCAAAAAATACGTTAAAGAATTCGCCATATGACGGAAAAGGAGATCGAAAAACATAAGATAGCCGCCGAAAAATTAGACCTGATTAAGGATGAAGCGTTCAATTTTATAAAAAGAAATCTCGGCAAGATTTCAGAATATGACGTGCAGAAATTTATTTTGTCAGAATTTAAAAAAGAGGGATTAATATTATTAGATGAAAAATATTCAGTTCCAATTATTGGAGTAAAAGAAAACACTTCAATTGTTCATTATTTTCCCAAAAAGAAATCAAAAATAATTAGAAAGAATAATCTGATTTTAATTGATATCTGGGGAAGATTAGACGAAGAACGCGCTCCTTTTGCCGATATCACCTGGGTAGCTTATTCCGGCAAAAATATACCAAAAGAGATTAGAAAGATCTTTAGCAGAGTCATTGAAGCAAGAAATTTTACTATAAATTTTATTAAAAATAGCTTAAGAAATAAAAAGTTTCCCAAGACAAGGGCTATAGAAATTGCCGCAAGAAACTATTTCAAAAAATTCAATTTAGATAAATATTTTCTCCACAGAACGGGCCACAGTTTAGGACTTCACGTCTGTCATGGTAAATATTTCCGATTCGATAAAAAAAGTAAAACAAGAATAAAACCGAATATACCTTTTACTATAGAACCGGGTCTCTATTTTAAAGATAAGTTTGGAGCAAGGAGTGAAATTGATTGTTATGTTACCGAAGATTATAAATTAATAGTGACTACTAAAATCCAAAATAAAATTATTGAGATATAATAGAATCAATGAAAGGAAACCAACCAGATTATGTTTTATTGGTAGTGACTTTGATTTTAATACTTTTGGGGATTTTGATTTTGGCAAGCGTTTCAGCTCCTCTTTCTCAGCAAAGATTTGGCAATACTTTTTATTTTTTAAGCCACCAATTATTATTCGGGTTATTACCCGGGATTTTATTAGCTTTTTTAGCTTTTAGACTCCCTCTGGATTTTTTAAGAAAATGGTCTCCTTCCTTACTTTTAATAAATCTGATATTGCTATCTTTAGTTTTTTTGCCTAAAATCGGCAGCAGCGCCGGCGGAGCAACCCGCTGGCTATCTCTTGGTCCTTTTTCTTTTCAACCTTCAGAATTTCTAAAATTAACTTCCATCCTTTATTTTGCTGTCTGGCTGGCTAGCAGAAATTCAGAACGGAGTAAATCCGGCTTCTCAAAAAGCGAAAAGGACTTCAGTCAGACCTTGGTTGCCTTTTTGATAATAGTCGGATTAATCAGCTTGCTTCTAATTTTTCAACCGGACATCAGCACTTTAGGAATAATCGTCTTGGTAGCTGCTTTAATGTATTTTTTAGCCGAGACACCTTTCTGGCATAGCATTTTAGTCGTTTTACTTGGGGCGGGAGGATTGTTAACATTAATAAAGCTCGCTCCTTACCGGATAAACCGTCTTTTGGTTTTTTTAAAACCGGAAATCGACCCTATGGGAATTGGCTATCAAATCAACCAGGCTTTGATTGCCGTCGGCTCGGGAGGAATTTCTGGTTTAGGTTTGGGGATGTCTCAACAAAGACTTGGATTTTTGCCTCAATCAATATCGGATTCCATCTTTGCCATTTTGGCAGAAGAGACCGGATTTATTGGTTGTCTGATATTAATTTCTCTTTTTCTAATCTTTTTGTGGCGAGGATTCGGAATCGTAAAGACCAACCAGAATAAATTTTTTCAACTATCTGCGTTAGGCATTACTTCTTGGATTTGTCTTCAGGCTTTTATTAATATCGGCACGATGATAGGAATAATGCCTTTAGCCGGAATTCCCTTACCCTTTATCAGTTACGGCGGTTCAGCCTTAGTCAGCGAGTTAATTGCAATAGGGATATTATTAAATATTTCAAGACAATGAATATTTTATTCACTGCCGGCGGCACCGGCGGTCATATCCTGCCGATAGTCGGCGTGGTTAGAGAAATAAGGAGAACTTATTCCGAAAGGGAAAAATTAGAATTTTTTTACATTGGGCCAAAAGACGAGTTTGGAGAGATTTTTCTTTCCCACGAAGGAATAGAAATCAAAAGAGTTCTGGCTGGTAAAATTAGAAGATACAGCAATTGGAAAAGCATTTTCCAAAATTTACTTGATTGCCTGATTAAAATTCCAATCGGCATCTTACAAGCATTTTTCTATATTTTTGTCCTCTCGCCCGATTTAATTTTTAGCAAAGGAGGATTCGGCTCAATCCCGGCAGTTACTGCCGGCTGGTTGCTCAAAACGCCGATTCTCCTGCATGAATCAGATGTTTCCCCGGGACTGGCTAACCGTTTTCTTGTTAAATTCGCTCGGAAAATTTTTGTCTCTTTCCCAAAAACCGAATGGTTTCCTCCCTCAAAAATGATTCTGACCGGAAATCCGATTAGAAGAGAAATTTTAGAAGGTTCAAGCAAATCCGCTCAAGAATTATTTAAATTAAACGGCGGAAAACCGGTTGTTTTAATTTTGGGCGGCTCTCAAGGAGCCCAAAGAATCAATGATAAAATTCTGGAAATTTTATCTGAGCTCTTAAAGGATTTTGAGATACTCCACCAATGCGGAGAAAAAAACTTTAAACAGGTAAGGGCGGAAGCTAAAGTTGTCATCAGCGGAGATTTGGAAAAATATTATCATCCCGTTCCGTTTTTAAAAGAAGAGGTATTGAAACACGCTTATTATGTCGCTGATTTAATTTTAAGTCGAGCTGGCTCGGGAAGTCTTTTTGAAATTGCCGCCATGGGAAAACCGAGCATTCTGGTTCCTTTACCCGAAGCCGCTCAAAATCATCAGGTAAAAAATGCCTACGCCTATGCCGAAAATGGAGCGGCAATAGTGATGGAGGAAGCCAATTTTACTCCTCGTTTTTTCTTAGAAAAATTAAAAGAACTCTTTTCTCATCCTGAGGAATTAGAAAAAATGGCTAATCGGGCTAAAGAATTTGCCAGACCGGAAGCCGCCAAAATAGTCGCCGGCTATATTGTTAATTGCTTGACCCCGTTAGAAGCTCGGCAAAGCGCGAGGTAAGACAACTGTTTAAAGGCGAAGCCGACTTACGTCTCTAAAAGTGGTATTACAACTTTTATTGAGAAAGCTTCTAACGGGGTTGACCCCGTTAGAAGCTCGGCAAAGCGCGAGGTAAGACAACTGTTTAAAGGCGAAGCCGACTTGCGTCTCTAAAAGTGGTATTACAACTTTTATTGAGAAAGCTTCTAACGGGGTTGACCAGATAAAAAACTTGTTTCAAAATAAAAATTGATGGATACTGAGGAATTCAAATTCGTTAAACCTGGCGAAGTAAGGGTTAGAATCGCGCCGTCTCCGACCGGATTTTTGCATGTGGGGTTAGCCAGAACCGCCCTTTTCAACTATATTTTTGCCAAAAAATATCAGGGAAGTTTTATTTTAAGGATTGAAGACACCGACATTGAGAGGTCGGACCCCGGCTTTGAAGAGGATATTATTGAAAATTTAAAATGGTTAGGGATTAAATGGTCGGAGGGGCCGGATATCGGCGGACCTCACGAACCTTATCGTCAAAGCCAAAGATTGGAAATTTATGCTCGGTATTTGAAAAAACTTCTTGATGAAGATAAAGCTTATTATTGCTTTTGCTCGGAAGAAGAATTGGAAGCTCAAAGGCAATACCAATTATCAATCGGCGAAGCGCCTCATTATTCTGGAAAATGTACCGGCCTTTCAAAAGAAGAGCGGGAAAAATACTTAGCCGAAGGAAAAAAATCCGTGATTAGATTCAAGGTGCCAACGAAAAAGATAGAATTTGACGATTTAATCCGGGGAAAACTGGAATTTGACGCCTCTTTAATCGGAGATATTGTCATTGCCAAGAGTTTGACTTATCCCTTATATAATTTCGCGGTGGTGGTTGATGACTTTGAAATGAAAATATCTCATATCCTCAGGGGTGAAGAGCATATCCCCAACACACCGAAACAAATCTTGATTCAGGATGCTCTTAATTTTCCCCGACCGGTTTACGCCCATTTGCCTTTGATTCTGGGAACCGACCGAACTAAATTATCAAAAAGACATGGAGCAACGGCCATTGCCGATTACAGAAAAGCGGGTTATCTGCCGGAAACCATTGTCAATTTTATTGCTTTTTTGGGTTGGAATCCCGGCGGGGAGCGAGAAATTTATTCCCTACCTTCTCTGGTTAAAGAATTTTCCCTGGAAAAGGTCCAGAAAGGAGGAGCAATTTTTAACATCAGAAGGTTGGATTTTCTGAATGGTTTTTATATTCGCCAGAAGTCAATCGAGAGATTAACCGAATTCTGTCTTCCTTATTTGATTGAGTCGGGATTGATTAAGCCGGAATTTGAAGAAAGACAATATCCGCCGGCTTACGGAGCAAAAG
>Ga0136653_10001973_pt1 | contig 11277 bp, 12 predicted proteins | sample LakKivw275mmetaG_FD_94866 | JGI IMG/M metagenome (GOLD analysis project Ga0136653, IMG submission 94866) | Anoxic lake water microbial communities from Lake Kivu, Rwanda to study Microbial Dark Matter (Phase II) - Lake Kivu water 275m metaG... | ecosystem: Environmental > Aquatic > Freshwater >... | reverse complement strand
TGAGGCGAGCGGCATTTTTTATAGCCTCTTCGTCCAAGTCCAAGGCCAGAATTTGCCCCTTTGGACCGACGGCTTCAGCCAAAGCCAATGTGTAGCCGCCGGCGCCCAAAGTGGCGTCTAAGAAGCGGCCGCCGGCGCGGGGTGATAAATAAGTCATGACCTCCTTAAGCATAACCGGCACATGGGAATAAGCGGCCGCTGACATATTGCTTTTTTAAACGCCCAGCTCTCCTAAGGCTTCGGCAATAGCGTTACTGTTCTTTTCGGTATCTCGCCGATATTTGTTCCAACCGGTTTCGTCCCAAATTTCCAAGTGGTTATATAAACCGGCGATGATGACTTTCTTTTTTAAGCCGGCGAAACGACGCAAGTATTCCGGCAAGGTGATGCGCCCTTGGTTGTCAAATTCGGCGTCCACGGCGCCGGCTAACATGTGGCGGCTGAAAGCGCGCGCCTTGGCTTGGCTGACGGGCAAAGCCGCGAAGCGGGCGGCGATTTTTTCAAATTGTTCGCGACTATACAAAAACAAGCAGTTATCCAAACCCTTGGTGGCCACGGCGCCCTTTTTTAAAATGGCGCGAAACTTAGCCGGAATGGCCAAGCGCCCTTTATTATCAAGGTTGTGGCTGTATTCGCCAATAAACATAAAAGAGGGAATGAAGGGGGAGGAGGCAAACGACAAGCAAAGTTCACCACATCTCCCCACAATTCACCATACAAATATAATTATACACCACGAATACCCTCGGGTCAACACAACTCTTTTATTTAAAATAAGGTAAAAAAAACAACAAAAAAAGCCACTTATCAACAAGCGGCTTTAAAAATTATAAAAATTTGTCAAAAAGGTCAAAAAGTTTTCAACAATTAATACACAGGCGGGAAGAACTTACTTTTCTCAAAAAAGAGTTTGAACTCGGACGGCAAAGCGCTTAAAAACGCCTCTTTTTCGGCCGACCAATGCTTGGTTCGCGCTCGTAAATCGGTTCCACGAGAGTATGGTCGGCGAATTTTTTCACTCGACCGGCGGCGTGAAACGCCGGCGTCACCGGAATATCTAAAGCGTAAGCCAAGGCGTTGGCGGTAATGATGCCGATGCGTAAAGCCGTGAAACTGCCACCGCGATTGGCGACAAGGATTTTTTTAAGCGCGGACGGTTTTAATCGGCGGCTTTTTAAGAGAGCGGCTATGGCCGGTAATAATTTTTCCGCTTGGCAACGCGGGGCTTTGATTTTTTTTTGAGCCACGGTCTTCGCTCCTTGATAAAGAGCGATGATTATATTTTCACGATCGGCGGTGTTAATATATAGGGTCATAAAAAATTTGCGGCGATAAAAAGTTTTCGCGGCCAAAGTCCGAAACAAAAGCCTAAAACGAAAATTTAAGACAAAATATTTTTTAAATCCTTAAAACGCGTTACTTTGACTAGAGCTGTTCGTAATTTTCTCGCCCCAGCCAAACCCTTAACATAATAAGCTAAATGCTGACGCCAAGCAACTAGGCCTTTTGGCTCTTTCAATCTTTGGACAATAGCGGCGTGGCGCAAAATCAATTTAAAAATTTCCGCCCGACCGAATTTCAACTCCCTTCCCTCTTTTATTTCCTTAAACAACCAAGGCCGGCTCAAAGCGCCGCGCGCCAAACCCAAACCGTCAGCGCCGCTTAAGTTAAGAGCGCGCCGGGCCGAGGCGAGATCCTTAATGCCGCCGTTGGCGAGAATAATACCTTTAAAAAGCGAGCGCGCCTTTTTTACGGCACCCCAATCAGGCGAACCGCTGAAACTCTGGCTCAAGGAACGAGCGTGGATCATGACCGCGCTTAAAGGCAGGTCGGCTAAATTCTTTAAAAACTCCGTGGCCGGCAAAGAGCCGACAGCCGCCCGAATTTTTAAGGAAACGGGCAAATTAGTATTTTTTAAAACCGCTTCTAAAACGGCGCGAGCGCGAGGCGGATCCGACATTAGGGCGGCGCCCGCCCCCGCCTTCATGACTTTGGGCACGGGACAGCCGCAATTAATGTCAATTCCGTCCGGTTTTATTTTTTCGCTGACCAGACGAGCGGCAAGGGCAAAATGTTCCGGATGGCTACCGAAAAGCTGGACGACAAAAGGTCTCTCTCGGCGGCGGTTGAATTTCAATAAATCCCAAGTTTTCTCGGCCGACCGACTTCCTCTTTCGCGGCCGTAGTAAAGGGCGGCGGCCGAAATCATTTCGCTATACAAAACATCGGCTCCAAAGCCGTGGCAAATTTGGCGGAAGGCCGAATCAGTAAAGCCGGCCAAGGGCGCCAAAGCGACGATGGGCGGCTTGAGTTTGAGCCAAAAATTATTCTTCATCTCTTATTTTCAGGGCCGGTTTTTCAAAATCCTGACGCCGCCTTTGACGTCTTCCAAAAGATAACCGCGCCGCTTTATCTCCTGGCGCAGGCGGTCCGCCTCCTCCCAATCCTTGGCCTCGCGGGCGGCCTGGCGCTGGCTGATGAGCATTCTAATTTCCGCCGGCAACTCCTCCAAATCCAGACGTAATTTGACCATGGTCGCCGCTTGCTTTAAACGCAAACCGAAGACATGATCAAAATCTAAAGCCGTCGCTCGTTTGACCGCCGGCGCCAGCTTGGCTTTTAATAGGCTGGACAAAACCGCCAAAGCGCGGGGCAAATTCAGGTCGTTGTTTATAGCCGCCAAAAATTTAGCCTGATAAGCAGCCGCCGGCCAGCCCTTTCCCTCGCCTAAGGCGGCTATTTGACTATACAGGCTGTTTAAGCCCGCTTCCGCCTGTTTTAAGGCGCTGGGGCTGTATTCCATGGGCTTGCGGTAATGCACTTGGCAGGCGGCGAAACGGTAGGCCAAAGGATTGATACCCGGCTTCAGAAAGGAATTCTCCAGAGTCAGGAAATTACCCTCGCTCTTTGACATCTTCTTGCCGCCCTTGATGTTCAAAAAGGCGCCATGGAGCCAATAGTTAAAAAACTTTTCTCCCGTGGCCGCTTCCGACTGGGCAATCTCGTTGGTGTGGTGGACGTTAATGTGGTCCACGCCGCCGGTATGAATATCCCGCTCCCGGCCTAAATACTTCAGGCTCATAGCCGAACATTCTATATGCCAGCCGGGAAAACCCAGGCCCCAAGGCGAATCCCATTCCATTTGCCGCCGGCTATGGGGCGGCGAAAATTTCCACAAAGCGAAATCGGTCGGATTTTTTTTCTCCGGATTTTTTTCCACCCGCGCCCCCTCCTTCAAAGCCTTCAGGGGCAGATGGCTCAATTTGTTATAATCCTTAACACGGCTGGTGTCAAAATAGAGGCCGTCCGAGGTTCTATAGGCATAACCCTGCTCTTGCAAACGCTTGACCAAAACGATTTGCTCCTTAATGTTTTCCGAAGCTTTGCACCAGATACTCGGTTCTTTAATGTTTAAAGCAGACAAATTTTCTTTAAAGGCTTGAGTATAGAAACTGGCGATCTCTAGGGCATTTTTCTTTTCCCGCTTGGCCCCGACTTCCAGTTTGTCTTCACCCATGTCGCGGTCGCCGGTCAAGTGCCCGACATCGGTGATGTTCATGACGTGTTTAACTTCATAGCCGTTGTATTCCAAAACGCGGCGCAGAAAATCATCAAACAAATAAGTGCGCAAATTGCCGATGTGGGCGTAATTATAGACGGTCGGACCGCAGGTATAGAGGCCGACGCGGCCGGGGAAAATCGGCCGGAACAGCTCTTTTCTCCGCGTCAGGGTATTATAGAAAAATAATTTGCCCATAAAAATAATGGCTTTAAAGCGCCCAAACTAAGCGGCGCGAACACTTAAGCGGCCGCCCTGGAAACTAAAGAATCTTTTAGTTTTTCTAAAACCAGGTTAGTCTTGGCTTTAAGGGCCCAGTTGCCGCCAGCCGCCGCCGCTTGTTCTTCCAGAGAAATCAGGAGTTTGCCGAAAATAACGGCTTCGGCCGGAGAAACCTTTTCCTCGTCCGCCTTTATAGCCTCCAAAAGCGCAAGTAATTCCTTCTTATCTAAAGCTAAATAGAAAGCGGGTACATTTTTCAAGCTTTGGCGTACTAATTTGCCTTGTTCTATGGCGGCGCCGTATTCCAGGCTCGCGCCGCCTTTTTCGCGAATCCTTTTCATTTTCCCTTCTTTTTTCAAGCCGCCGTCCTGACCAGAACCGCTTAAAACTTCATCAAAACCGCAAAGCACGTCGCCGCTTTCCTTATCAATTAAAAGTTGGTCCAGACCGTTATTGTAATCATCATATTTGGAAGCGCGGCAAACAATGAAGCGTTCGCCTAAAATTTTATGAAAAACCACGGTCAAAGCCATTTCGGCAATTTCCGCCGGATTGCGGTCCCTTTCTCTCAACCAGTCGGCGCGTGTCCGGCGCGCTTCCCGGCTCCAGCCTTCTTCTTGAGCGTCCACTAATTCTTGATGTTTTTCTGCTTCCGGGCCAACTAAATTTATTTTCCCGTCCGGCAACAAAAAATCACCGTATTGCCGATTTATTTCCCGCTTCAGGGACTCCAATTCCTGTCGCAAAAGCGGCAAATAGCTCTCCGGGCGCGGCTCGCGCCGAGGCTTTTCAAACGGACTTAAATCAATTTTCTGGCCGGGAAAGAGTCCCGGTCTATATTCAATGGCCATAGGCGGGCCGAAAACGGGCTTGAGAGCTATATAAAACCTAACTATTTAAATTTAACCGGCAGGCGGAAAGAGGCGTCGTTGGTCGGCAAGGCGGAAGGATTGTCTTTACTTATGATCAAATAGCCGCTAGTCGCCATGGTCGTAAAATTTAAAGTGGCAGTGAAAGGCACGAGCTTATCGGTCATCCAATCGCTTTGCGCTTGAGCGGGAACGGCAACGATTTCTTGATTGTTTTCATCCACGAGTTTAACCGGCAAAGAGGCTTCAAAAAACCAATTGCCTCGGACTTCACCAGTAACAACCAACGGCGAAGCGACCGAATTACCAGGTTCGGGACTGGCAACGCTGATAACACCGTCAACGCTGGCGGGAGCGGCCATAGCCGTCAACTCGCACTTTTGTTCCCAAATACGCAGACAAATCTGCTTAATGTCGCACCAAGTGTAGCCGGCCGAACCAATGCAACCATGAACGTCACGATCGCCACCGACAATGACTTGTCCGCCTTCACCCGTTTCCGACGCGGCCGGAGTAATTGCTTCCTCTTCGTTCGTGGCGGTTTGGCCGCCGGCCGGAGGCTCGCTCGCGACCTCATTCAGACTCGGCGAATGCGCCGGTTTAGCGGTCAAACGCAACCAAACGGCCGCCACTAAAATAATAATAACGACCAACCAAAGAAAATGTTTCTTTTTCATATGATTTTAATGTTTATTTTTTCTTCTTTTGTCCCTCGGAGTCCTCTTCTTTCCCGCCTCCACCTTCACTTTCGGCGCCCATCTCTTCTTTTTTTCCCCCGCCTTCGCGACCAGTCAAAATTTCATCTAACTCGGCCAATTCGTCTTCGTCTAAATTCAACTGCGACAGATTATGGACGCGCTTAGGAAAGTTTCTTTCCGTAACCTCGCGCCGACTCTTATGGACCCGCTCCACTAAAGAAGGCCCTTCCTGGGCGCGTTCACGGCTGGCCTTCTTAACACCTTTAACCAAGGCCGTGCGCTTATCCTCTTTGCTTAACTCCACCCTAATTTTGCCAAACTTCATATATAATTAAGAAGTTAACGCGCGTTTAGAAATTGGATTTGCCTTTATTTAATCATTTCCCATCCCCTTCTTTCTTCATCTATATTTTACCATATCTACCTAAAAACGATAGCTTTTTCTTTAAAACCGGCCTTTTCCGCCCTTCTTTATCGGTTCCTCCGGAGCGCCGGGATGGGAAAATTCATCGGAGAAGAGCTGGGGGGAAAAATCCAATATTAATAAAAAACTCGCAAAAAAGCTATCCTCGGGATAGCTTTTTTAAACAAGGTGGTCGCTAGTGGATTTGAACCACTGACCTCCGCGATGTGAACGCGGCGCTCTAACCAGCTGAGCCAAGCGACCGAAAAAAGATAAAAATTATTTTACCCTAAGGAAGCTATGTCGTCAAATAAAAATTAAATGCAGGTTTATCAAGGAAGGGCAAACAGAAGGCGGAACGAAAGCTTTGGCTTAATATTTCAAATCCATCGTCGCCAGACGCTCATATTCGGCGCCCGCGGGCAGAAGATGCGACTCGAACAGGATCAGGCGGTCAAAAATCGCTTCCCAATTTATTTTCTCTTCCAAACGGCGCGCTGGCAGGCGGGGGAAATCTTCGGGGCGAAAACGGGCTAAAGTCAAATGCGCCAAAAAGGGGCGATCGTCGCAAGGCCGATTAAAAATTGTCTCTATTTCCCGCTTTAAGGCGGCCACGCGGCCTTCCAGCCAGCCTTTCGCCCAAATGAGCCGGGGTGAGGCCGGATTGGGGCCGAAAACGATTTGCGAAAAAGTAGCTCTTAAGGGCTTAAAAAGTCCGTTGATTTCGCTAAAAATTTCTTTAGCCTCCTCCTTGTCCTTGTCCTCCCAGGGGGCGACAATGGTTAGATGCAGATTTTCCGGCGACAAAAAATTTACCGGCCAGGAAACATAGTTCCTTTCCCAGCTTAAAATTTCCTGAATTAAGGGTTCGCTCAAAGCGAAACCAATGAATAAGCGGGACATAAAATTTTAGCGGCTCGGCGCCGCGGCGCGGGCCATAGCTTTATTATAGCGGAATAAAAGAATTTTTAAAAATCCCCCGGCCTTTTAGTCGGGGGATTACAAATCGGCTTTTAAAACCTCAAGTTTTGCGAAGCTCTTCCTTTCCCCAAATATTTTGGGCCCGTTCCTGAACCTCATAGTAAAGGCTAAGGATAGGGTGATTGAACGAAACCACCAGCAGGTTAAAAAATTGATCATAATGCTGGCGGAGATGTTCCTTGGGGATGCCTAATTTTCGCCAAAGCTTATCACCATATTTGGCATGATCCTCAATCAGCGACTGCAAATTATCAATTTTGTTGGCGGTAATAATAAGTTTAGCCGAGTCACTTTTTCCTGAAAATGTTTCCAAGACTTGGCTTTGGCGCGTTAGCCAATTTGCTTTTAGACCCACCCCAGAAAAAAATCTGTTCGGCAAAGAAAGAAAAATTTCCTCTCGCGGCGAAATAGAACTGTTTACTTCCTTAACTAAGGCGGCGATTTTATGGCCGAAATCATTAACTAGACGCCTGTAAGTATAACGGCGATTCTCCAGGGCGCTATGAAGTAAACCGGCAACATATATCTTTTCGTCGTCGCCCGCGTAATTGGACAAAATTAAAATGACGCGAAAGGGATGGGCGACCGCCGGCGCGCCGGTTTTCCTGGTTTTGCCTTTATGCAGACGGCAGGTCAACTCTAGGGCTTTATGAACTTGGACACTATCTAACATGCTTCCTCCTTTTTTATTGTTAATTTTCCGTTGTTTACAAAGATCGGTGCCCGAGGGGGGATTTGAACCCCCATGGAGTTGTCTCCACAGCGCCCTGAACGCTGCGTGTCTACCAAATTTCACCACCCGGGCGGAAAAACCCTGCCAGCTCGGCCAAGCCGGCTTGGGAGCGAAGTCCGGCCGCCGCCGGCTAACCGGCTTGGACGGACTTTTATATAGCTTGCCACAAAAAATTCCGTTTGTAAATAAGGGGCGGGAAAAAGGCGCTTATGCTATAATAAATATGCCGGCCGGAGCTCCTCCGGCCTTAAGCAAAGGCTTCGCGGCCTTAATCTTATGCTGGATTTAAAAACAGAACAAGAATATTTTAACCTCGGTTTTAACTTTATCGGCGGCGTGGATGAAGCCGGCCGCGGCCCCTTGGCCGGGCCGGTCGTGGCCGCTTGCGTGGTTATCGGCCGCGATTTTAAGCTTGATCACGAAGACCTGGCGCTCGTTACCGACTCAAAAAAACTGACGGCTAAATGCCGGGAAAAACTTTTTCAAGTTATTAAAGACAAGGTTCTGGCCGTGGAAATCGGCTTAGCCGATAACCGCACTATAGATAAGATCAATATCTTCCAAGCTAGTTTTTTAGCCATGCGCCGAGCGATTAAACGTCTAAAAATTTCTCCTGATTATATTCTTTTGGATGGCGGTTTTAAAATCCCTAAATTAAATAAACCGCAGACCGCCATTGTTAAAGGTGATAGTAATGTTTTCACGATCGCCGCCGCCTCCATCATCGCCAAAGTCAGCCGCGACTGGCTGATGCGGGAGCTGGACAAAGAATACCCGCTTTACGGCTTCGCCCAGCATAAGGGTTACGGTACCAGGCTCCATTTGGAAAAAATCGCCGCCTTCGGCCCTTCCCCCGTCCACCGCTTCAGTTTCAGCCCCTTGAAGCCCAAAAGGATGAAAAAATAACAACGAAGCCTTCCAGAGTTTATTCTAACAAAAAGAGCCTTGTTCAGGCTCTTTTTTTTATTTCTTACTATCCTATTCCGTTATCACCCCGACCGGAATCTGGTGCAAATCCTTATCGGTGATGCCTAAGCCAAAGGTGCGCATTAAGTTATAGGCGTCGGCCGGGCGACCCATATAATACATTTTTAAATCTAAAGGATTAACGTAATAGGCTTCGCCATGCTCTTCCACCTGCAGGAGAATGCGGCCGGACAGGCGTTTGGGCGCGCCGCTCTTCTGGAAGCTGGCGTAATCATTATTGCTTATGCCCAAGCCCAACTGCCGCATAATTTGAAAGGCGTAGCTGGCCGAACCGAGATAATAGCGATGGCCATCCACGGGATAAACATACCAAGCCTCGCCGTGCTCCTCTACCTGCAAAAGAATGCGTCCCAAAAGACGGTTGACAAGTTTCTGATTAGTGGTCGTGGTCAAAGCGATTTCCGCGGCAATGAATTCCGGTCCGCCCATATTCTCGCCGGTGCCGGCCGTACCGCCGGGCGTTTCTCCGCCGGTCGTTCCCTCTCCGGTCCCAGTGGTAATTTCACCGGTAGTTTCTTCCGTGGTCGTAGCCGTGGTCGGACAAGCCCTTTGCAAGGCGGCTTGCTGGGCGCTGGTCAAGGTGCAGCCGATCGGGGTCTTGGTCAGGACGCTGCGATACTGCAAATCGCCGAAACAAATGGTCTGCCAATCGCCATAAGTGACGGCTGTACAATAAGTAACGGAACTGCCGCCGCCGCCGCTGCTGCTGCCGCCGCTAATTGTATAAGAAAACGCAACGACATTGGAAGGCACACTACTATCCGTGTCATAGCAGGCAATCGCTCTTAAAGTCGTGGAAGAAGAAATGGTAATAGAACCGGCATAAAGATTACCGCCGGCGGGACAGGAGGGTATGGAACCGCCGGTAGCATAACGAATGGTAGTGGCGTCAGAAGCGCTTAAAGTAACCGTGAAAGCGACACTGGAAGTATAGCCGCTAGCCGGACTGGCGGTAGGATCAGTCGGCACGCCGCCGTTAAAACCGCTCTGTAAACCACTATTTAAGGTACCAGTGACTTCATCAGCTAAAGTTGGCCCAACGAAAAGAAGCATTAAGGCAAAAACTAAAGACAAAATTATGATTTTTTTCATAAAAATAGCGAAAAATTATTAATAAATTATATAATTTTTTCAATAGTTCCCTGACCGAGCGTCCGCTGATTTTCAGCGGACGCCTGCGCCAATTAACTATTTTAAACATTGGCCAATTAAAGCCCGATTCTATTAATCTGGAATCTCAATTCCATAGCTGGTGCTGTAGGAACCGCCGGATTGACCGGCCGGGATCTTAACTTGAACGTGAATGTTGGTCTGTAAACCATGTGCATCCGGGCTGCTATTGGCATCACTATCTAAACTTATATAATCAGGGTATTCGTCCGCGGCCGTAATCTCTACCGGATTAGTTTCACTACCGAGCTCACCCTCATTAATTTCTTCCGACCAATACCTCATATTGCCAGCCACGAGCAAAGTGTGGGAACCGGAAATCCAGTCGGCGAATTTCATGGCGAAATTATTGTTATCGCTCGGCACGGTGATGTTCAGCACCCATTCCCAGCCGTTGTTATAGCCGCCGTTCGGTACGCCCCAATATCTCACCTGAATGGCGTTATTAACGCCCAAGGCGCCGGTTTCTTCGGCTCGGGTGGAGAAAGTGTCGGAAGTATAGTCATCGGCCATATTCTCGCCCGTGGAGAAAGAGCGGACATCATCGGCAACGGTCAGGTAATAAGCAGACTCGTAATCCAAGTTGGCGGCCGGAATGATTTTGACGACGTTGTTAGATAAGCCATTGGCGTTAACCAAGACGAGAGTTGTATTGGTTACTTCCGTATCTTCTTCCTCGCCGACTTTCCACAGTTTGATAGTATCCGTGGTCAGACTTTGCTCATACATAGACGTATCAAAGGTCACGGAAATTATATTTCCATCCGGCCCGACCGTAACGCCGATTTCTTCACCGGCCCCGGGCAAGAACGAAGCCACGCTCGGGATGTCGGTAGTATAGGTAGTATAGGCTAAGGTGGTGAAATCGCTCACATCCGGATCGGTATAATCTTCCACCGGATTGCCGGCCAAATCCTTGGCGCCGGAAACCCAGATGTAATAATGGGTGTCATAATCCATAGCTAAAGGTTGGATTGACGCCGTATCCGTATCCTGATCATAGACAATCAATTGGCCGTAAAGCAAAGGATTGCCAGTATCGTATTCTCTTAATTGCACCGTGCTGGAATTAACGGTCGCCGGATCCATGTCTTCGCTGAAAGTAATGACCGGATGGATCATAATGCTACGTCTTCCGAGCCTTGAAGTGGAATTTGGCCGGTGACTTGGGGGTCAACGACATCATAATCAGGGTTAACTATAACATTGAAGCTGGTGGCGTTCCAGTTGCCGGCGGCGTCAGTGCCTTTAACGTAGACGACGTGCGTGCCCGTGCTTAGGCCCTCAGCATCGAAGCTGATGACTTGAGCCGGGGCATCTTCATCATCAACCGTGGCCGCTACCGGCACGCCGTCAATGGTCATATAGCCGGTGAGGGTGTTGGCCTCGGTGACATCGGCGCTGATGGTCACGTCGCCCGAGGTCTGGACCGTGGTCGGCAGGACTGCCGTGAAGACCGGAGCGGTGACATCGTCGGCATTGGGATTAACTATGACATTGAAGCTGGTCGCGTTCCAGTTGCCGGCGGCGTCAGTGCCTTTAATGTAGACGACGTGCGTGCCCGTGCTAAGGCCCTCAGCATCGAAACTGATGACTTGAGCCGGGGCATCTTCGTCGTCAACCGTGGCCGCTACCGGCACGCCGTCAATGGTCAT
>Ga0136653_10001969_pt1 | contig 11283 bp, 9 predicted proteins | sample LakKivw275mmetaG_FD_94866 | JGI IMG/M metagenome (GOLD analysis project Ga0136653, IMG submission 94866) | Anoxic lake water microbial communities from Lake Kivu, Rwanda to study Microbial Dark Matter (Phase II) - Lake Kivu water 275m metaG... | ecosystem: Environmental > Aquatic > Freshwater >... | reverse complement strand
GCCACGAGCAGGCCGATCTCTCCCTGGGTTGACAGGGCGGCCTCGGCTGAGGTTAGAATAAGGCTTGCCCAACCCCCTAAGGAGGCCCCTCATGGTCGAGACGCTGAGCCAACTCCTTCTCAACACCGTCCGGACCTACGTCAAGGACGCCCTGCTGATGGTCAAGAAGGACGGCCGCTACACCCCCATCTCCACCCAGGAGTTCGGCCGCCGGGTCGAGCACCTGTCGCTCGGGCTGGCCGACCTCGGCCTCGCCCCGGGCGAAAAGCTGGTCATCCTGTCCGAGAACCGGCCGGAGTGGACGATCACGGACTTCGCCGTGCTGTGCGCCGGCGCGATCACGGTACCTATCTACACTTCGCTCATGCCCGAGCAGATCAAGTACATCATCAACGACTCGGACGCCAGGATCGTCGTCTGCTCCAACCAGGACCTCTGGCTGAAGATCGAGGCCGTTCGGCCGGAGCTCCGGAACATCCACCATTTCATCTTCATGGACGAGGAGGCCCCGCGGGGCGTCAGCACGCTGGCCGAGGTCATGGCCCGGGGCAAGGTCCTGGCCGCGGCCGACCCGGCGCTCTTCGAGAAGCGGGCCCTGGCCGTCAAGCCTGACGACCTCGCCTCGATCATCTACACTTCGGGGACGACCGGGATCCCCAAGGGCGTCATGCTGACCCACGGCAACTTCGTCTCCAACTCCAAGGCCCTCGACGCGGTGACCGAATTCAGCGTCAAGGACACGATCCTCTCCTTCCTGCCCCTGTCCCATGTCCTCGAGCGGATGACGACCTTCTCCTTCCTATACAAAGGGGCCACGATCGCCTACGCCGAGAGCATCGACACCGTGGCCGAGAACCTCATCGAGGTCCGGCCGACGATCATGATCAGCGTCCCCCGCCTCTTCGACAAGATCTACGCCAAGGTCATGGACAACATCCTGGCCGAGTCGGCGGCCAAGCGGAAGATCTTCTTCTGGGCCCTCGGCGTCGGCAAGAAGCATGGGGCGAAAAGGATCCGCCACGCGCCGATCCCCAAGGCGCTCGACCTGCAGTACAAGCTGGCCTCGAAGCTCGTGTTCTCGAAGATCATCGCGAAGACGGGAGGCCGGGTCCACTTCTTCGTCTCCGGCGGCGCCCCCCTGTCGGGCGACGTGGCCGAGTTCTTCTACGCCATCGGCATCACCATCCTCGAGGGCTACGGGCTGACCGAGACCTCGCCCGTCCTGACCTGCAACACCTTCGAGAAGATGAAGTTCGGGGCGGTCGGACCGCCCGTCCCCGGCGTCGAGATCAAGATCGCCCCGGACGGCGAGATCCTGGCCAAGGGCCCCAACGTCATGCGGGGCTACTACAAGAAGGAAGCCGAGACGCGCGAAGCCTTCGAGGGCGGCTGGTTCCGCACCGGCGACATCGGCCACTTCGACTCCGAGGGCTTCCTCGTCATCACCGACCGCAAGAAGGACATCCTGGTGACGGCCGGAGGGAAGAACGTCGCCCCGCAGCCGATCGAGAACCAGCTCAAGACCAATCCCTACATCCAGACGGCGGTCGTCGTCGGCGGCGGGCGGAAGTTCATCTCGGCCCTGGTCGTGCCGAACTTCGACAAGCTCGAGGCCTACGCCAAGTCCAAGGGCATCGCCTTCACCGACCACAAGGACCTGGTCGGCAAGGAGGAGATCCGGGCCTTCCTGATGGCCGAGATCGGCCGGTCGACGCCCAACCTGGCCTCGTACGAGCGGATCAAGAAGATCGTCCTCCTCGAGCGCGACTTCAACGCCGATACGGAGCTGACGCCGTCGCTCAAGGTCAAGCGGCACATCGTCGAGAAGGCGTTCAAGGACCAGATCGACACCCTTTATAAAGAATGAGCGAAGCCTTCTCTTAAAACGGGGAAGCCCTCGTTCGGTTCTGCTCGGGAATTACCTCTTGCTCCCCGGACCCCCTGGGAACCAGTCCCGGCGGTTCCCCCGCTTCGCGGGTCCCCCTCCGCTACGGGGATCTTCGAGGCGAATTCCCTCGCGACCTTCATTCGGGCTTCTCAATAAATCCAGGCAGGTCGCTTCGTTTTTCTTTGGGCCCTGCGAAAAAAGCGGGTCGGCGAGCGTCTATAAAAGCGGCATGAGCGACGCCGCGACGGGACCGGAGAAGAAGCCGCCCGAGGGGGCCGGGCACCGGGACCGGCTGCGCCAGAAATTCCTCAACGGGGGCCTGGCCGCCTTCCTGGACTACGAGATCGTCGAGCTCCTCCTGGCCCTGGGGACCCCGCGGCGGGACTGCAAGAAGCCGGCCCGGGAGGCCCTCCGGGAATTCAAGACCTTCGGCGGCGTCCTCGAGGCCCGGCCGGAGGACCTCCAGCGGATCCCGGGCATCGGCTCGCGGAACATCTTCGGGCTGAAGCTCATCCACGAGGTCTCGCGGCGCTTCCTCAAGGACCGGATGATGAGCCGGCCGGTCTGCCATTCCTCCCAGGAGGTCTACGACTACCTCTGCCACGCCCTGCGCGACCTGAAAAGGGAGCGGTTCAAGGTCATCTTCCTCGACCCGAAGAACCAGGTCCTCGAGGAGAAGACCCTGTTCGAGGGGACGGTCGACTCGAGCGCCGTCTATCCCCGGGAGGTCATCCGGGACGCCCTGCGCTACGAGGCCTCGGCCCTGATCTTCGCCCACAACCATCCCTCGGGCGATCCCGAGCCCTCGCTCTGCGACAGGGAGGTCACCCGGGACCTGGTCTTCGCCGCGCGGGTCGTCCAGATCAAGGTCCTGGACCACATCATCATCGGCAACAACCGCTACTTCAGCTTCGCCGACCAGGGCCTGATCGACGATTACGACCTGATGTTCAACGGCTTCCCAAGATGACCATTCATGAAATCGCCCGATAAAGTGGGAGATGGAGAAAAAACAGGGCGTTCTTATGAATAAGTCAGGTTGAAAGCCTGGTCGAATCCGGGTAAACTCAGAGGGCCGGAAAGGCCCCGGCGGGGCCCGAAGGGCGCCGGGAAGGAGAGACGGACATGGTCAAGAAAGAATCGACCCGCGAGGCGGCTCCCGTGAAGGAGGCCGAGCTCGACGAGCGGCAGGGCTCTCGGAACAAGGCCATCGACGCGGCCCTGTCCCAGATCGAGAAGCAGTTCGGCAAGGGCACGATCATGAAGCTCGGCCAGAAGGGGGCGGCCGTGCCTATCGAGTCCATCCCGACGGGCTCGATCTCGTTCGACCTGGCCCTCGGCATCGGCGGCTTCCCGCGCGGCCGCGTCGTCGAGATCTACGGCCCCGAGGCCACCGGCAAGACGACCCTGGCCCTGCACGTCATCGCCGAGGCCCAGAAGCGGGGCGGCCAGGCGGCCTTCATCGACGCCGAGCACGCCCTCTCGCCGGCCTACGCCGCCCAGATCGGGATCGACATCGACAACCTGCTCATCTCCCAGCCCGACTTCGGCGAGCAGGCCCTGGAGATCGCCGAGGTCCTCGTCCGCAGCGGCGCCGTCGACGTCATCGTCGTCGACTCGGTGGCCGCGCTGGTCCCCAAGGCCGAGCTCGAGGGCGAGATGGGCGACGCCCACATGGGCCTCCAGGCCCGGCTGATGTCCCAGGCTCTGCGCAAGCTCACAGCCATCGTCGCCCGGTCGAAGACCTGCTTTATCTTCATCAACCAGATCCGGGAGAAGATCGGCGTCTTCATCGGCAACCCCGAGACGACGACGGGCGGCCGGGCCCTGAAGTTCTACGCCTCCCTGCGGATCGACGTCCGGAAGATCTCCGTGCTCAAGGAGGGCGATAGCGTCGTTGGCACCCGGGCCAAGGTCAAGATCGTCAAGAACAAGATGGCCCCGCCGTTCCGCGAGGCCCAGTTCGACATCATCTTCGGCGAGGGCATCTCCAAGGAAGGCGACCTCGTCGACGTCGGCTTCGACACCGGCCTCCTGGAGAAGGCCGGGACCTGGTACTCCTACAAGGGGGAGCGGCTCGGCCAGGGCCGCGAGAACGTCAAGAAGCTGTTCAAGGAGAACACGAAGCTGGCCGCAGAGATCGAGGCCGAGATCCGGGCCAAGGTCGGGCTCGAAGGGGACGAGGGCTCGGCCGAGAAAGCGGCCGCGAAGTAGCGCCGGCCGCGGGCCGGCCGGAATGGCTTGCCAATATCCTACTTTTTTGATAGGATTTGGGGTGGGCGAAAGGAACCGCACGTGCTCAAGCGCCGGGATTTTCTCAGGGCCGCGGGAACGGGAGGCGCCCTCTGGGCGGCCGCCCGGCGGCTTCCGGCCGGCCTCTACGGCTCCGCCCCATCAGCGACTCTCAAGGAGGGACGGCAGATGAATTATACCGCTAAGGACTATTCCCGGCTCATCGGGCTCCCCGGGTTCAGCGACACGCTCCTGAAGAATCACTTCACGCTCTACCAGGGCTACGTGACCAACACCAACAAGGTCCTCGACATCCTCGGGCTCATGGCCAAGGACGGCAAGACGGCGACCCCCGAGTACGCCGAGCTCAAGCGCCGCCTCGGCTGGGAGTTCAACGGCATGAGGCTCCACGAGCTCTACTTCGAGAATCTCGGCGGCAAGGCCGCTCTCGATCCGGCGGGCAAGCTCGGCCGCCGTCTCGTCGAGCAATACGGCGACCTTGAGTCCTGGGAGAAGGACTTCCGGGCGACGGGCGCCATGCGCGGCATCGGCTGGGTCGTCCTCTACGAGGACCTGACCAACGGCCGCCTGATCAACTTCTGGATCAACGAGCACGACGTCAGCCATCCCGCCGGATGCGCGCCCCTGCTGGTCATGGACGTCTTCGAGCACGCCTTCATGCTCGACTACGGGCTCAAGCGGGCCGACTACATCGAGGCCTTCTTCAAGGCCGTCGACTGGGCGGCCGTCGGCGCGAGGCTCAAATAAGCGGCCCCGCGGCGATCGACGCCGAGCGCGTCCGCGTCCTCAGACCCGGGCCGGCGGCGCCCCGGCCCTTCGTCGTCTACTGGATGCAGGCGGCCCAGCGGGCCGAGGCCAATCACGCCCTCGAATACGCCGTCGGCGTCTCGAACGAGCTCCGCCGCCCCCTCGTCGTCCTCTTCGCCCTGACCGATCGCTATCCCGAGGCGAACGAGCGTTCCTACGCCTTCATGCTCGAGGGACTGAAGGAAACACGCCGGAGGCTTCGCGAACGGGGCCTGCCGCTCGTCGTCCGCCGGGGCGAGCCGGACGAGGTCGTCGCGGCCTTCGGCCGGGACGCCGCCTTCGTCGTCGTCGACGACGGCTATGTCCGGCGGGAGCGGCGCTGGCGGGCCGCGGCCGCCCGGGCCCTGGACTGCCCGCTCGTCGAGGTGGCGACGAACGTCATCGTCCCCGTCGAGGCGGCTTCGCCCAAGGAGGAGTACTCCGCGGCGACCCTGCGGCCCAAGATCTATCGCCGGCTCGGCGATTTCCTGCGGCCCCTGAAAGCGACGCCCCTGCGCGTCCGCTCCCCCGAGCCCGGCCTCGAATCCTTCGACATCGACGATACCGACGCGGCCCTGGCCCGGCTCGACCTCGGCCGCGCGGTCGGGCGGGTGAGCGCCTGGCGCGGCGGGGCCGCCGAGGCCGAGAAGAAGCTCCGCGCCTTCGTCGGGCGCAAGCTCGCCGCCTACGCCGAGGGCCGGAACGACCCGGCGCTCGACGGGCAGTCCGGCCTGAGCCCCTATCTCCACTTCGGCCAGATCTCGCCCCTCGCCGTGGCCCTGGCCGTGAAGAAGGGGCCCGCCTACGGCCAGGCCGCCTTCCTCGAGGAGCTCATCGTCCGCCGCGAGCTCAGCTTCAATTTCGTCCGCTACAACCGGGCCTACGACCGGTTCGAGGGGCTGCCCGAGTGGAGCCGGGCCACCCTCCTCGAGCACGCCGGCGACAGGAAGGCCTACGCCTATTCCCGGGCCGAGCTGGAGCGGGCGGCCACACACGACCCCTATTGGAACGCGGCCCAAAAGGAAATGGTCCTGACCGGCAAGATGCACGGCTACATGCGGATGTATTGGGGGAAGAAGATCCTGGAGTGGTCGGCCTCGCCGCGCCAGGCGTTCCGGACGGCCCTTGCCCTCAACAATGCCTACGAGCTCGACGGCCGGGGCCCCAACGCTTTCGCCGGCGTCGCTTGGACGTTCGGCAAGCATGACCGGCCCTGGGGCCGGCGGCCCGTGTACGGGACCGTCCGGTCGATGACCGCCGCGGGCCTGGGCCGGAAATTCGACGCCGACGCTTACGTCCGGAAGATCGGAAACCTGCCCGGCGCCTGATATCGCCGGCGCGCCTGGCATTCGCCGCCGTTCCGCGCTATCCTGACGGAAACGCCCGCGAGGAGGCCGCCATGACTTCTGAGGAGATCAGACGCTCGGACAAGGCCGGGCTGTCGCCCGGGACGCTGATGTACATCGGGGAGAAGAAGGCCGGGAAGCCGCGGATCACGGTCATCGACTACGACGAAGGGAGCTTCCTCGAGAAAGAGGCGGCCTCGGTCGAGGAGTGCTTCCCCTTCAAGGACACGGCCACGGTGACCTGGATCAACGTCGACGGCGTCTCGGACGCCAACGTTGTCGCTTCGCTCGGGGCCAAGTTCGACATCCACCCTCTCGTCCTCGAGGACATCATGACGACGACCCAGCGGCCGAAGGTCGAGGACCTGGGGAACGCCGTGTTCGTCGTCCTGCGGATGATCGAGTGCGAGAAGGACGGGACGAACATCGCCGCCGACCAGCTCAGCCTCATCGTGGGCCCCAACTTCGTCCTGTCGTTCCAGGAAACGCCCGGCGACTGCCTCGATCCGGTGAGAGAGAGGATCCGGGGCGGCAAAGGCCGCATCCGCGGGCTGGGGCCCGATTATCTGGCCTACGCGATCGTCGACGCGGTCGTCGACAACTATTTCTTCGTCCTGGAGACCCTCGGCGGGCGGATCGACGCCCTCGAGGAGACGCTGGTCGACGAGCCGCGCCGCGAGCTCCTGCACGAGATCCACGGCCTGAAGCGGGAGATGATCGACCTGCGCAAGTCCGTCTGGCCCCTCCGCGAGGTCGTCAACGGGCTGGAGCGGCTGGAGACGCCCCTCATCAAGAGCTCGACGGACGTCTATCTGCGCGACCTCTACGACCACACCATCCAGGTCATCGACACCGTCGAATCGTTCCGGGAGATGCTGACGAGCATGGTCGAGACCTATCTCTCGAGCGTCTCAAACCGGATGAACGAGGTCATGAAGGTCCTGACGATCATCTCGACGATCTTCATCCCGATCACGTTCCTGGCCGGCGTCTACGGCATGAACTTCAGGTATTTTCCCGAGATCGGGTGGCCTTTGGGCTACGCCCTTTTCTGGGGGATCGTCCTGGCCGCGGTCGGCGGGATGTTCGCCTTCTTCCGCCGCAAGCGCTGGCTCTAGGCAAGCAAGCGATCGCCCGGGTCCTCGCCCAGGCGGTAGCGGCGGATCTTGTGATAGAGCGTCGAGCGCGAGATGGCCAGGATCCGGCTGACCTCGGCCCGGTTCTGCCCGGTGACCTCGAGGAGGAAGCCGATATAATCCTTCTCGAGGGCCCGGAGGGTCGGGAACCCGGCCGGCTTGACGAACTCGCGGCCCTCCTCGAGCCCGAGGTAGCGTTGCAGATAGACGTTCATCGCGGTCCCCGGCGTCAGCGCACCCGGGCCCCCTGGATGAGGCGGTAGTTGTTGGCCACGACGTAGGAGAGCAGGGCGTTGGAGGCGGTGGTCATGATCCAGGCCACGGTCTTGTTCTTCTTGAACAGGGCCTTCATGCTCCAGTAGGACAGGGCCGTGGTGCCGGCCTTGACGGCGGCGAAAGCCGCCGGGCTCTTGACGAAAGGCTTCATGAGCGGGTTGGTCTCTTCGAGGCCGGGGACCTTGAGGGCCTGGCGCGTCGAGACGTAATCGGCGACATTGAGGCCGATCATGAGCGCGAGATTGGCGTCGAAGAGGGCCTTGCCGGCGCGCACGCTCGGTTTGTAGGCCTGGATCCGGACCGACGGGGTATAGAGCGCGGCCGGGGCCGCGAGGGCCGCTTCCTCGGCCGCGAGCGGCAGGGGCGCGGGGAGCGGCAGAGGATCGGGGAAGACGAAATCCGACGCCGGGAGACCGGCGGCGACGTGGACCTCCCAGACGGCTTCGGAAGCCGCCAGGGACCCGATGGAAAACACGGTCAGGAAGATGGTCGCGATGACCAGCTTGGTTTTCATTGGCTCCGCTCCTTTTTCCTGTGGAACGGCCTATATATTGGCAAGAACGGTGCCAATCGCGCCGAATATTCGTATGTCTATGAATACAAATGAATAAAGTGGAATGCGACGGCCTGACACAAGCCTAATCGAATGTTCTATAATAGGGCAATTACGATGCTCTGGGTCTGTGTAATATATTTATTAGCAATAATATACTAATAGATTTAATAATATGTACTCTATTTGGCCATTTGATACATGGATGAAATCAAGAAAAGGTCCAATAAAGGTACGGCTATTTGGCCTTGCTGTTCGTTTTTAAAGCGGCCGGACCGTTCCCATTCGGCCGGCCCAGGACCTTTCGGAGGTAGGCCGCGGTGATGGACTCGCGGCTCTGGGCCACCTTTTCGGGCGTGCCCTGGGCGACGATATGGCCGCCCGCGTCGCCGCCTTCGGGTCCGAGATCGATGACGTGGTCGGCGCTCTTGATGACGTCGAGGTTGTGCTCGATGACGACGATCGTATGGCCGTCGGCGACGAGCTTCTGGAGCGAGCGCAGGAGCACGGCGACGTCGTTCGGGTGGAGGCCGATGGTCGGCTCATCGAACAGGTAGAGGACGCGCTGGTCTCTCTCGTGGACGAGATGGTAGGCGAGCTTGATGCGCTGGAGCTCGCCGCCGGAGAGCGTCGTGGTCGGCTGGCCCAGCTTGAGGTAGCCGAGGCCGACCTCGACGAGGGGATAGAGCTTCCGGGTGATCTCGGGCCGGCCGGCGAAGAAGAGGCAGGCCTCGGTGACGCTCATCCCCAGGACGTCGTCGATCGTCTTGCCGTTCCAGCGGACCTCCAGGATCTCCTTCTTGAAGCGCCTGCCCTTGCACGCGTCGCAGACGAGGCTGACGTCGGACAGGAACTGCATCTCGACGACCTGGACCCCGGCGCCCTTGCATTCCTCGCACCGCCCGCCCGCGGTGTTGAAGGAGAAGTAACCCGGACGGAAGCCCATGAGCTTGGCCTCGCGGGTGGCGCTGAAGAGCTCGCGGATCCCGTCCATGGCCTTCGTGTAGGTGGCCGGGATCGACCGGGGCGAGGCGCTGAGCGGCGACTGGTCGACCATGATGACCTTGTCGATCTTGTCGGCGCCGCGGATCTCGCCGAAACCGTCGTCGGAGACGCCCTCGAGGCCGCGGAAGAGGACGTCCGCGATGAGCGTGCTCTTGCCCGAGCCCGAGACGCCCGTGACGCAGGTGAAGACGCCGAGGGGGAAGCGCACGTTGATGTTCTTGAGGTTGTGCTTGTGCGCATCGCGGACCTCGAGGAAGGTCCGCGAGGCCCGGCGGGTCGGCGGCACGGCGATCTCCTTCTCGCCGCGGATGTACTGGGAGGTCAGGGATTCGGGGCTGCGGAGGAAGTCCTCCCAGGGCCCCTCGAAAACGACCTCGCCGCCCGCCTCCCCGGCCCGGGGCCCCATGTCGACGATGTGCTCGGCGGCCCGGACGATATCGGGGTCGTGCTCGACGACGACGACGGTGTTGCCGATCTCCTTGAGGGACCGGAGGATCTGGACGAGCCGGTGGTTGTCGCGCGGATGGAGGCCGATCGAGGGCTCGTCGAGGACGAAGAGCGTCCCCACGAGCGAGGCGCTCAGGGCCGCGGCCAGCGAGATCCGCTGGGCCTCGCCGCCGCTCAGGGTGAAGGTCATGCGGTCGAGGGCGATGTAGTCGAGGCCGACCTCGTGGAGGAAGCGCAGGCGGCCGCGGATCTCTTGAACGAGCTTCTCGGCGACCTGGCGTTCGAAGGGCGCGAGGTCGAGGGTCTCGAAGAAGGCGGCAGCCTCGGCCACGGTCATGGCCACGACCTCGCCGATGTTGAGCCCCTTGATCCTGACGCTTAGGGCCCGGCGGTTGAGGCGGGTCTTGGCGCAGGCCGGGCAGGCGATGTATTTCCGGTAGCGGCTGAGCAGGACCCGGACCTGGACCTTGTATTTCTTCGATTGGAGCCAGTCGAAGAAGCCCTTGACGCCGTAATAGCCGTCGCCGCCCTCGAGGACGAACCGCTGGTCGTCCGGCCGGAGATCGCGGAAAGCGACGTTCGTCGGGATCTTGCGCCGCTTGGCCTCGGCCAGGAGCTCCTTCTGCATGCCCTTCGACAGGGGCTTGGTCCAGGGCTCGACGGCGCCCTGCTCGAGCGACTTCGTCCGGTCGGGGATGACCTTGTCCTCGTCGACGACGGCCAGGTCGCCGAAGCCGTGGCATTCGGGGCAGGCTCCGTGGGGGCTGTTGAAGGAGAAGAGGTTCGGGTAGGGGTCCTCGACCGGCAGGCGGCAGGCCTTGCACTCGAGCTTCTCGGAAAAGACGTACTCGTGGCCGGCCTCGGTCCGGACCCGGACGCGGCCGTCGCCTTTCTTCAGGCCCATTTCGAGCGAATCGGCCAGGCGCTCCCGCTCGTCGACGCCGAGGGTGAGGCGGTCGACGAGGACGTCGACGGCGCCGCCGTCCTTGGGCCGGGCGCCGAGGTCGACGACCTCGCCTCCGGCCAGGGCGCGGTTGAAGCCGTCCTTCTTGAGCGAAGCGACGCCCCTCTCGCGGGGCCAGGCGAAGGTCACGAAGGCGCGGGTCTCCCGCGGCTCCCGGCCGAGCTGGTCGATCATGGCGTCGACGGTGTCGCGGACGACGGGCCGGCCGCACTGCAGGCAGTGGACCGTGCCGATGCGGGCGTAGAGGACGCGGAGGAAATCGAAGATCTCGGTGACCGTGGCCACCGTCGAGCGGGGGTTCTTGGCCGCGCCCTTCTGCTGGATGGCGATGGCCGGGGGGATGCCCTCGATGAGGTCGGCGTCGGGCTTGTCCATGCGCTCGAGGAACTGGCGGGCGTAGGAGGACAGCGACTCGATGTAGCGGCGCTGGCCCTCGGCGTAGAGCGTGTCGAAGGCCAGGGACGATTTGCCCGAGCCGCTGACGCCGGTGACGACGATGAGCTTGTTCAGGGGGACGTCGAGGTCGACGCCCTTCAGGTTGTGGACCCGGACGCCGCGGAGGAGGATGCCGTCTGTCGTCGTCATGGGGTCACTCGAATCTCCCATTATAACACGGATGAGGGGGGCTG
>Ga0136653_10001962_pt1 | contig 11294 bp, 9 predicted proteins | sample LakKivw275mmetaG_FD_94866 | JGI IMG/M metagenome (GOLD analysis project Ga0136653, IMG submission 94866) | Anoxic lake water microbial communities from Lake Kivu, Rwanda to study Microbial Dark Matter (Phase II) - Lake Kivu water 275m metaG... | ecosystem: Environmental > Aquatic > Freshwater >... | reverse complement strand
TCATCGAGTCTTCCAACGTGGGGGCCATTAAGATCGCCCAGGAGATCGGCGAGCGAAATCTCTACCAGATGATCAAGACGTTTGGTTTCGGCGTGCGGACCGGGATCGACCTCCCCGGAGAGGAGTACGGTATCTGCCGGCCTTTGTCGAGCTGGAAGAAGTCCTCCCTGCGCATTGCCATCGGCTACGAGATCTCCGTTACGGCCGTCCAGGTCCTCAGAGCCATGAATGTGTTCGCCACTCACGGCCGGCTCGTCAGGCCGTCCATTTTCCTGGGCACCGGAACCCGCGGCCCGTCGGGCCCGGGGAAACAAGAGTCCATGAAAGTCCTTTCTGAACAAACGGCCTCGGAACTGACGGAGATCTTCAGGCGCGTGGTCGATGAAGGGACGGGTGTCACCGCCAAGCTGGGGGGATTTGAGATTGCCGGAAAGACCGGAACGACCCAGAAGTTCGATGAGGACCTCGGCCGATATTCTTCGGCCAAACACCTGGCCTCGTTCGTGGGCTTCGTTCCCGCCGACGATCCGGTCCTTTGCATGATCGTCGTTCTCGATGAGCCCAAGGGTTTGGAGCAATACGGCGGCCAGGTGGCTGCCCCTGCGTTCCGCGACATCTCGGCCCGCGTCCTTCGTTACCTGCGAGCCGCTCCGAAGCCAAAGGCTGGGATCCTGGTCACGGCGAAGATGGCGAAAGCGAGACGACCATGAAACTCCGGGATGTCCTCAAGGAAAGCGGCATCCTGTCTTCGGACGCCAGCGGAACGGAAGAGATCCTGGGAATCGTCTACTCGTCCAAAGAGGTCCGGCCGGGTTCCCTTTTCGCCGCTTTAAAGGGCGAAAAGAGTGACGGCATAAATTTCGTTCTGGAGGCCGAAGTGAAGGGCGCCGCCGCCATTCTTTCCGAGTGGCCGAAGCCCCAGAACATCAGGATTCCTTGGATTCAGGCCGCCGATGCCCGGGAAACCATGGCCCTCGCCGCCGCCAACCTCTACGGCCACCCGTCCATGAAACTCAAGGTCATCGGGGTGACCGGGACCAAGGGCAAGACGACGACGACCTATCTTCTGGAGGAAATTCTCAAGGGCGCCGGCGCTACCCCCGCCGTCATCGGGACGATCGACTACCGCGGGCCTGGATTCCGGGTCAAGGCCGTCAGGACGACTCCCGAGGCGCCGGACCTGCACAGGATGCTCAGCGAAATGGTCGAGGCTGGGGCCTCCCACTGCCTGATGGAGATTTCCTCCCACGCCCTCGAGCAAAAACGCGTCTGGGGGGTGACCTTCGACGTGGCCGTCTTTACGAACCTGAGCGGCGAGCACATGGATTACCACCGCTCCATGGAGAACTACTTCGAAGCCAAGAAGAAGCTCTTCTTCCTTAACCACAAACGGATCGCGTCGGTCGTTAACATGGACGACCCCTGGGGGAAGAAGCTCGTTTCCGAGCTTCCCATGCGGACCATCACCTACGGTCTGGAACCGGCGTCCATTGTCCGCGCCGAACGGTTCAAACTATCCGATCAGGGCATAGAGGTCCAGGTCAGTCATCCGGCCGGCCAGATCCTCCTGACCTCCCGTCTGGTCGGCAAGCACAACCTCTACAATATCCTGGCCTCGGCCGCCTCAGCCCTGGCCCTCAACATCCAGCCCGGCGATATCGCACGGGGGATCTCCACCCTGCAGGGCGTGCCGGGCCGGTTCGAGAGAGTCGAAAACCAACTGGGGATCGAGATCATTGTCGACTACGCCCACACGGACAACGCCCTCGGTTACCTGCTGGAGACCGTTCGGGACCTGAAGCCGAGGCGGATCATTCTGGTCTTCGGAGCGGGAGGGAACCGGGACCCGGAAAAGAGGGAGAGGATGGGCGACGTGGCGGCACGGCTGGCCGACTGGTCCATTCTAACCTCAGATAATCCCCGTTCGGAGGACCCGCTCCGGATCATCGCCGGCATCGAAAAAGGGTTCAGCAAAAACGGGGCAAAGAACTACGAAGTTGTCCCAGACAGGAAGGAAGCCATCCAGAAGGCCCTGGCCTTCAGCCGGGAGGGCGATTATGTCCTGGTCGCCGGGAAGGGCCATGAGGATTATCAAATCTTCAGCGATAAAACAATTCCCTTTAGCGATATCGAAGTCATCAAGTCCCTCGCCGCAGAGATGAAAAGGAAATGAGCGTGGCTGAAATCCGCTTGGAAGAGCTGGGCCGGAGAGTGAACGGGCAAGTCCTTCAGGGCTCCCCCTCGATCCTGTTCCAGGGCTTCACCATCGATTCCCGGCTTGCGCGAGCCGGCGACCTTTTCTTCGCCTTGATCGGAAAGAGGGACGGGCATGATTTTATTCCCCAAGCTGCTGCGAACGGGGCCCTGGGAGCCGTCGTCTCAGCGAACGGCGCCGCGCCTGGGAAGGATTTCGCTCTGGTCCGGGTCGAAGACACCGTTCGGGCGCTCCAGGACTTGGCCCGGAGCGTCCTGGCCGATACTCCCGTCCCGGTCGTCGGGATAACGGGCAGCGTGGGCAAGACGACCACCAAAGAATTTACGGCTGAGCTCCTATCGTCCAGATTCTCCGTTCTGAAGTCGGAGAAAAACTTCAACAATCACCTCGGTTTGGCCCTCTCCATTCTGAAACTTGAAAAAGGACATCAGGTAGCGGTCGTCGAGATGGGCACGAGCGCTCCGGGAGAGATCGCCTGCTTGACCCGGATCGCGCCGCCCGACATCTCCGTCATCACCAATATCCATCCCGTCCATCTCCAATTCTTCGGAAGCCTGGAAGGGATCGCTTCAGCCAAGAAGGAAATCCTGGATGGGACGAAGGCCGGCGGAACGGCCGTCCTCAACGGCGACGATTCCCAGGTCGCCCGCATCGCCGCCTCCTGGAAAGGCCGGAGGGTCGTCTTCGGCCGCTCCCCTGCCTGCGATGTCCGGGCTTCTCATGTCCGGCCCAGAGGCTACGACGGATTGAGCCTCGAGCTGACCTACGGCGGCAAAAAAGCTGCGATTGACCTCCCCTTCATCTATGAGAGCTTCATTGAAAATTTCCTGGCGGCCGCGGCTGCGGCCTATGCCATGTCCTTGCCCATGGAAGCGGTGATCGCCAAAGCGTCTTCGCTTAAGCCTTGTGCAATGAGAGGGACCCTGATCCTGCTCGGCAAAGACATTCGGCTGCTCGATGATTCATACAATTCCAATCCTGACGCCTTGAATGCGGCCCTGAAAGCCCTGGCCCTCCTCTCCGCGGCGAGGAGGGTCGCCGTGCTTGGAGACATGCTCGAGCTCGGAGAAAAGGAAGGAGAGTTCCACGCCGCGGCCGGACGGATGGCTGCCCGTTCGGGATGGGACCTCTTGGTCACGGTCGGCCCCCTCGCCAGGCGCATGGCCGAGGGGGCAACGGCCGCCGGAATGAACCCGAAGCGAATCATATCCTTCGCCGACTCCGATGAAGCGGCCGAAGGCATCGTTCCGCTCCTCCGGAAGGGAGACTTGGTCCTGGTCAAAGGATCGAGGGGCGTGCGGATGGAGAGGATCGTCGAGTCCCTCAAAGAAAGGATCAAGGAGTAGATCGTGCTTTACTGGCTGCTCGTCCCGCTCCGAAAGTACTTTTTCTTTTTTAACGTCTTCCGCTACATCACGGTCCGCACGGCCCTGGCCGGGATCACGGCTTTACTCCTCAGCCTTATTCTCGGGCCCTGGCTCATCCGCTTTCTCAAGAACCGCCAAATCGGCCAAGAGATCCGGGCCGAGGGACCGCAATCCCACCACGCCAAGAAAGGCACCCCGTCGATGGGAGGAATCCTGATTATCATCGGCACGGTCTTGCCGACCCTCCTGTGGGGCAACTTCGACAATATCTATATCTGGTTGGCCACGGTCGCGATGATCCTCTTCGGGGCCGTCGGCTTCATGGACGACGTCCTCAAGGTCCGCAAGAAACGCTCGCTGGGACTTTCATTCCGTCAAAAAGTCGTTCTTCAGTTTCTCCTATCCGCCCTCATCGGCCTCGCCCTCATCATATTGGGGCTCTCGAAGAAGTTCAGCCTCGAAATTTCCCTTCCCTTCATCAAAACCTGGACGGCTTACCTGGGATGGTTATACTTGCCCTGGATTGTCTTCATCCTGGTCGGCTCGTCCAACGCGGTCAACCTGGCCGACGGGCTGGACGGCCTGGCCATCGGCCTGACCTTCTTCAGCGCCACGGCCTTGACCGCTCTGACCTACATCGTGGGAAACGTCAAGTGGTCGAACTATCTCGGCATCGCCTACGTCAGCTCGGCGGCTGAGCTGACGGTCTTTGCAGGGGCCTTGGCCGGGGCCTGCCTTGGCTTCCTGTGGTTCAACTGCCACCCGGCCCAGGTCTTTATGGGGGACGTGGGGGCCTTGTCTCTCGGAGGAACCCTGGGCCTCATCGCCATCCTCATCAAGCAGGAGTTCCTGCTCTTATTTGTGGCCGGCGTGTTTATCCTGGAGGCGCTTTCCGTTCTCATCCAAGTCTTTTATTTTAAGCTGAGCGGGGGAAAACGCGTCTTCAAGATGGCCCCCCTGCACCACCACTTCGAGCTGATCGGCTGGCCCGAAGAGAAAGTTGTCATCCGCTTCTGGATCCTGGCCATCGTCTTCGCGCTCTTCAGCTTAACGACACTGAAACTCAGATGATCATGGAATTGAAAGATAAGAAAGTCCTGGTCGTGGGACTCGGGAGGACGGGGGAAGCCCTGTGCCGCTTTCTCCTCCGCCGGGGAGCGCGCGTCCAGGTCACCGAAAAGAAGCCCTGGGAATGTCTGGGCCGGGGGGCAACCCTTCTGAGGGAGCGGGGCGTCGAGTTCGAGACAGGAGGGCATAGACTCGAAACCTTCTTGGGTGCAGACGTGATCGTCCTGAGTCCGGGAGTTCCCCCTCTCTCCGAAGCGGGCGCTGCGGCGGAAAAAGGGATTCCCGTAATCTCGGAGATCGAACTGGCTTACGCCTTCCTCAAGGGCCGGATCGTCGGGATCACCGGATCAAACGGCAAGTCCACGACGACGACCCTGGCCCACAGGATCCTTGAGGACTCCGGCCTCAGGGCCTTTACGGCCGGCAACATCGGCACGCCGCTCATTTCGTTTGCGGACAGGAGCCGGGACGACGACATCTACGTCTCCGAAATTTCGAGTTTCCAGCTCGACTCGATCCGGGATTTCAAGGTCTCGGTCTCGGCGTTCCTCAATATTTCCCTAAACCACCTGGATTGGCACGGATCCTTTGATCATTATTACGCGGCCAAAAAGAGACTCATCCTCAGCCAGGTCAAGGGCGATGCCGCGATCCTCAATCGGGACGACGCCCTTGTCTGGGCCCTTCGGCCGGAAGCCAAGGCTAAGGTCTACGCGTTCAGCCGGCGGAGGAAGGTGGCCCGAGGATGCTTCCTCAAGGACGGCTGGATCGTTCTCCGCGACCGGGCCGAGACGGCCCTCATGAAGGCATCGGAAGTCCGGCTGCCGGGCCTTCACAACCTGGAAAACGTCATGGCCGCCGCCCTCGTCGGACATCTCTTCGGCGTCCCGCCTGGACGGATGCGGGCAACTATCAAAGGATTCAAGGGACTGGAACACCGGCTGGAGAATGTCCTGAGCATCAAAGGCGTCCTTTTCGTCAATGACTCCAAGGCCACGACCGTGGACGCGGCCATCAAGGCCCTGGAAAGCTTCGATAGAAAGATCGTCCTGATCCTCGGCGGCAAAGATAAGGGCGGCGACTTCACGCTTCTCCGGAAACCTCTAAAAAAGAAAGTCCGGAGAATCCTGCTCATCGGGCAAGCGGCCGAAACAATCCGGGCCGCCGTGGAGGGAACGGTCCCTCTCGAGACAGTCGCATCATTCAACGAACTCGTCCGGAAAGGATTCGAGGCGGCCGTGCCCGGCGACGTCGTGCTCCTGGCCCCGGCCTGCACGTCGTGGGACATGTTCAAAAACTTCGAGGAACGGGGACGGACCTTCAAGCGTGAGGTTAGACACCTCGCTAGGAAAATGAAGGGGAGATAGGGCAGGAACCATGGAGATCTACCGGCGCTTCAGCTTCGATAAGTCCCTGTTCCTCATAACCCTCCTTCTCCTGGTCATCGGGATCGTTATGGTCTTTAGCTCCTCGGCCGTCCTGGCCGGGGTGAAATACCGGCAACCGCTTTATTACCTGGCCCAGCATCTGATGGGGGCTGTGGCCGGCATCGTCCTGGCCGCCGTCATCATGTCGGTGCGAAAGCCCTTCTTCCGGGCGCCGGCCGCGGTTTACGGGCTTCTCCTCTTTTCGGCATTCCTCCTCATGCTATGCTTCGTCATGCCGTCGATCGCCAAAACCAATCGCTGGATCCAGTTATTCGGGATCCGCTTCCAACCCTCGGAACTGGCCAAGATCAGTCTCATCCTCTTCTTTGCCTATTACTGTGAAGCGAAAAAGGACAAGCTCAATGAATGGAAGACCCTTCTTCTGCCCCTGGGGGTCCTTTTCTTATTCTTCATCTTGATCCTGAAGGAGCCGAACTTCAGCACGGCCTTCTTCATCGCCGGACTCTCGGCCATGGTCCTCTTCATGGGAGGGGTTAAGCTCAGGTATTTCGCTGGTTGGGAGGCATCTTCGCCGTTCTCTTTGCCCTCTACCTCTTCCAGGCCAATTACCGGATGGACCGGATCCAGAGCTTCGTTCAGCCCGACAAGGATCCCTTGGGAACGAGTTTCCAGGTCAACCAGTCCAAGCTGGCAGTCGGCTCGGGCGGTCTTCTCGGGGTAAGCCTCGGCCAGAGCACCCAGAAGCTTTTCTTCCTTCCCTACGCCCATACGGACTTCATCTTTGCCATCCTCGGTGAGGAAGTCGGGCTCGTCGGCGCGACCTTCACCCTCTTCCTTTTCTTCGCCTTCCTGTGGAGGGGACTCACGATCGCCTTCCGGACGCCGAATCCGTCCGACAAGCTGATCGCGGCAGGCATCACGCTGGCCATCACCGCCCAGGCCCTCCTCAATATCAGCGTCGTCCTGGGACTCGGGCCGGCCACAGGGATTCCCCTCCCCTTTATCTCCTACGGAAGGTCTGCTCTCGTCTGCAACTTGGCCGCCGTCGGCATCCTACTCAACATCTCCCGGAGGAAAGGAGACATCAGGGTCAAGCCATGAAAGCCAGGCGCGTCATTATCAGCGGAGGCGGGACAGGGGGCCATCTATATCCCGCTCTGGCCGTCGGCCGCAAGCTCCGGGAAAAGGACCCTTCCCTAGCGCTGACCTATATCGGAGGCCACAGGGAGATCGAAAAGAAAATCATGGCGGAACAGGGCGTCGATTTCATTCCGATGAGGATCGAAGGGCTGAAGGGGCGGGGGCTGAAGAGCATTCGAACCCTCTTTCTCCTCCCCTTCTCGTTCCTGCGTGCGCTCGCCCTTCTCATCAAGATCCGGCCGGCCCTGGTCATCGGCGTCGGAGGCTACAGCTCAGGTCCGGTCGTCCTCGCGGCTTCCTGGCTGAGGAAGCCGACCCTCATCCTCGAGCAGAACATCCGGCCGGGATTCACCAACAGGATGCTCACCCGCTGGGTGGATAAGGCGGTCGTGGCCTTCGAAAGCTCGCTCCCCCGCTTCCGGGGAAAGGCCGTCTGCTTGGGCAACCCCGTGCGCGAAGAATTTTATACCATGCCGAAGAGGGCCCGGCAAAACAAGCTCGCCCTGCTCGTCTTCGGCGGCAGCCAGGGCTCCCGCTTCCTGAACCGGGCGGTCGCGGGGGCCCTCCCCCTGCTTCGGGAAAAAAGAGACCTCCTGGCTATCATCCATCAGACGGGAAAGGACGATTGGGAATGGATCGACAAGGCCTATCGGGAATCCGGTTTCGGCGATGCTACGGTCGCTCCTTATTTTACGGAAATGGCCTCCAATTTCCAAAGGTCCGATCTCATTGTGAGCCGGGCGGGCGCAACAACCTGTGCCGAGCTTATCGCATCCGGGAAGCCGGCGCTCCTCATTCCTTTCGCGGGAGCGTCGGAGAACCACCAGGAGGCGAATGCCCGTGAGTTGGAGAGGGCGGGCGGGGCGGAAGTTGTCCTGGAGAAGGACCTGACTCCGGAGGTCTTGGCCGGGAAGATCCTCGACATTCTCGCTCACCCGGAGGTTCTGGATCGAATGGCGGAGGGACTCGCGCATCTCCGCACCCCTGGGACCGCAAACGCGATCGCCGAGCTGTGTTTCCGGCTCATGGAGGGGAAGACACAGGAGATCGGGAAATGATCAAAAGAGGATACCGCAAGCTCAAACACATCCACCTGGTCGGCATCGGCGGCACCGGGATGAACGGGATCGCCGAGGTCCTCCTCAACCTCGGCTACGGCGTCTCCGGCTCCGATATCCAGGAGAATGAGGCCACGCAGCGCCTGGCCCGGCTCGGGGCCCGGATCGCCCTGGGGCACAGGGCGGAAAACGTCCGCGAGGCCGACGTCGTGGTCGTCTCTTCGGCAGTTCACGAAGACAACGTTGAGGTCCGGAAAGCCCGGGCCTTAAAGATCCCTGTCATCCCGCGCGCGGAGATGCTGGCGGAGCTTATGCGCATGAAGTACGGCATCGCCATCGCCGGTTCGCACGGCAAGACGTCGACGACCTCGATGACCGCCATCGTGCTCGTGGCCGGAGGCTACGACCCGACGATCATCGTGGGCGGCCGTCTGAACACGATCGGGGCCAACGCCAAGCTCGGCGAGGGCGACTTCATCGTGGCCGAAGCCGATGAGAGCGACCGCTCATTCCTTTATCTTTCGCCGTTTATCGCCGTCCTGACCAACATCGACGAGGAGCACCTCGACCAATACCGGGACGTCGAGGAGATCAAGAGAACCTTCATCAACTTCGCCAACAAGGTCCCCTTCTACTGTCCCGTCGTCCTCTGCATGGATGACCCCAACCTGCAGACGATCATCCCGGAGATCGAGCGCAAGATCATCACCTACGGATTCAGCGCCCAATCCGACGTCTATGCCAGGGACTACCGCTTCGATGGATTCTCAAGCTCCTCGATCGTCTATGACCGGGGCAAGCGGCTGGGAGAGATGAAACTCAATGTCCCAGGGAAACATAATATCCTTAATGCCATGGCCGCGACGGCCGTGGGCTTGGATTTGGACATCCCGCCCCGGACGATCTTCCAAGCCCTGGAAAGCTATACCGGAACAGGCCGGCGCTTTGAGCATAAAACAACGGTCAGGGATATCATGGTCGTCGAGGACTACGCCCACCACCCGACCGAGATCAAGGCGACCCTGGAGGCCGCCAAGGACGGCTGGATGCGGCGCGTCGTGGCCGTCTTCCAGCCCCACCGCTACACGCGGCTCTCCCATCTGATGAAGGCTTTCGCCACGGCCTTCAACCAGGCCGACGTTCTGATCATGACTGAGATCTACCCGGCGGGCGAACCGCCCATCGCCGGGGTTACCGGTAAGGCGCTTTACGAAGAGGTCCTCCAATTCGGGCACAAACAGGCCTTTTTCGAGCCCGACCTGGCCAAAATCCCCGCCTTGGTGGGGAAGCTGGCCCAGCCCAACGATATCGTTCTGATCCTCGGAGCCGGGAATATCGCCCGCGCCATTCCCGGGATCATTGAAAATCTGGAGGCGGGAAAGTAACCATGGCGTCCTACCCGAACGTCGCTTCGAGCAAGGCCCGGCCCGCCTTCCTTACCCAACCGCTTGTTTTTCAACGCGGCGAAGGGACCCCCCGCGCTAAAAAGACCCCTAGACGGATTTCTCTTCGGACAAAACACGTCTTCTTGCTCTTTATCCTCTTCGCCGGGACCTCCTTCGCCTTATGCAAAGCTTACCTTTTTCTGATCTCATGGGACAAGCTAACCATTCAGAGCGTCCAGGTCGTATGCAACCGGCCGGCCTTGAAACGACAGCTCGATCTGGCGTTTGAGGAAAAAAGTTTAGGCAACATTCTCCTCTGCGACATCGACGGTTTGAGAATGCAGGTCAGGGCTTTTGTCTGGGTCAAAGAGGCCCGCATCCAGAAGGTCTTTCCTAACTCCCTGAGGGTTGAGGTCACGGAACGAACCCCCAGGGCCCTCATCCAGGGGTATAGCCTGACTCTCATAGACGAGGAAGGAGTGGAGCTTGAGCATCCGGCCTCCGCCGATGCGTTCGGGCTCCCCATCCTCGCCGACGAGAACGGCTTCCGAGACGGCCGCCGGGATAAATTGGACCTGGCCTGGAAGTGCCTGGACGAGCTTGCACCCGAAGAGAAGGCTCAAGTGGCCGGTCTGGACTTGACGAATCCGGGGACGGTCGATCTCCGGTTCCGGGACAATTCAGTCTGGATCAGGCTGGGCGACCGGGGTTTCGGAGAAAAAGTCCGTCTCTACGGAGAGCGCAAAGCCGGATGGGAAAATGAATTCGGCGACCTGGAATACGTCGACCTGCGCTTCGACGGCAGGGTCTACCTCAAACCGCGGGAGCTGCGGGAAAAGGAGGTCTCGTAATGTCCAAAAGCAGCTATGTCGTCGGCATCGATGTCGGAACGAAAAAGGTCGTGGCCGTCATCGGAGAGGTCACCGAAGAGAACAAGATCGAGATCATCGGCATCGGAGCCGCGGAATCGCGTGGCCTGAGGAAGGGGGTTGTGGTCAACCTCGAGGAAACGACCAACGCGCTCAAAAAAGCCGAGGAGGAGGCCGAGCTCATGGCTGGAGTGGAGATCGGCTCAGCCTACATCGGCATCTCCGGAGCCCACATCAAAAGCTTCAATTCCCGGGGTGTCGTGGCCGTCTCCGGCAAGAACCGAGAGATCAGCCGGGAGGACATCAGACGGGTGATCGACCAGTCCAAGGCTCTATCCATCCCGCCGGACAGGGAGATCATCCACATCATCCCCCAGGAGTTCGTCGTGGACGAGCAGGACGGGATCAAAGACCCCCTGGGGATGAGCGGGATTAAGCTCGAAGTCAATGTCCATATCGTCACCTCGGCGATCACCTCGCTCCAGAACCTCAAAGCCTGCATCGAGAGGGCCGGCATAGGCATCGAGGAGATCGTCCTGAACCAGATCGCCACGAGCGCCGCGGTCCTGACCCACGATGAGCGGGAGCTCGGGGTCGGTCTGATCGACATCGGGGCGGGGACGACCGAAGTGGCCATCTTCGAGCGCGGCAGCCTCTGGTATTCTTCGACGATCCCGATCGGGGGCGACAACTTTACCAACGACATCGCCGTCGGGCTCCGCACGCCGATCCCGGAAGCCGAAAAGATCAAGAAAAAATACGGTTGCGTCGCGGGGCCGATCGCCGACGAGCAGGAAACTATCG
>Ga0136653_10001957_pt1 | contig 11306 bp, 14 predicted proteins | sample LakKivw275mmetaG_FD_94866 | JGI IMG/M metagenome (GOLD analysis project Ga0136653, IMG submission 94866) | Anoxic lake water microbial communities from Lake Kivu, Rwanda to study Microbial Dark Matter (Phase II) - Lake Kivu water 275m metaG... | ecosystem: Environmental > Aquatic > Freshwater >... | reverse complement strand
AGGGCAGCCCTCCCAAAAAACTGCATGTAAGATTTTAAGGAGGGCTGCCCTCGGACACTTCCTCGTAGGCCCTCCCAAAATTTTTATTACGAGTTCTTACACCCTGTTAAATAAAATTTGGCTTTGCCAAATTTTAATTTCAAATTTTTTTAAAAATTTGAAATTATTTAACGGGGTAAATTCCGCTTGCCAATCCGCCTTTAGCGGATTGGAGCGTCATTTACCCTATTGTAAAAAATTTGGCTCGCAAATGCAAATGCATCTGCGAGCCATTATTGTTATTAGAAATTTAGAAAAAAGCATAGAGGCCACTTTTTCCTCGGTACTGTTTCTCAAATTCCCTAAGCTCTTTTCCTCTTATTTCTGGCTTTTTTGGTTTGTTCTCTTTGGGCAGAAGCAGAATAGGCTTTGTATCATCATTATTCTTGAAACGAGAACCAAAACCTACCACACCCCACGGTCCCTGAAGAACCTCATCGTCAGTAGGTGAATACATTTTATCACCCCCTCCTATTTATTGGTTTTTAAACAGCCCTAGTTTTTTATACTCCAAATAAGAATAAACCATTGGCAACAATGCAGCTATTATAATAATCGCGATGAAAATTCCAAAAGCCCATTCTCCTGCCCATAAAGTAAAAAAGCAAAAAACACCAGCGCCAACAAAACACCAGCCGCCGAACTTATGGGTTTTCTGCCAAACCTCATCGGAATGCAATGTCCAGGGCGTTCTTATACCGATAAAATAATTTCTTTTCATTTTGGGCAAAACGAGCCCCATTATGATAAGCAAAACGGAAAAAGCCGGAATAATAAATTTTTGTATGTTTAACTTATAACCGGCCGCAGCCAATAAAGTAAAAACATACAAAGCCACGAAGAAAACTGTCAAAGCCAAACGCAAAATATAATAATATTTTTCAAATTCATTATAATTTTTTTTGAGAGGGTCAAGGTGCGGCAAAAGCAGCATCAAAAGATACAAAGCCACCAGAATCCCTAAGAGCAAAAATACCGCCACGGGCTTGCTGGAATAGCCGTCAATCTGGCCTTGGGCGTTCCAATGGGTTGGTATCTGGTCGGGGATGCATGGCGCCATAAAAACCGCCACGCCGATAATCACCGCCCACATTATAAAAAACAGTGGGACAATTTCTTTAAAAGTAAATGTTTTCATAAGTTTATTTTTTATAGCAATTTTTGTTGATGAATTATCTTGCTTATTTCCAAGGCCCTTTCCCTGCCGCTGGCTGTCAGGGTAAAGGCAATCTGCGGATGGCCAGCCACCAGCCCTCTTTTGCGCAAAGTCCGCAAGGGTCTATCTAACTTGCGGCTGTCCGGCCACTTGGCATACTGCGACAAACCAAACACCTTGGGAAAAGCGCTAAAGCACTCTTTAACCAACCGTTCAAAGCTAACTCCCCTGCCCTTGGCCGCATTGTTCAAACAATAAATAATCAGGTCATTGATTGACCCTTCGGCAAGCTCAGGGTAAACCCTCCTCCTATCTAAATTTTCTCTGCCTTGCCTTCTCATAACCTATTTAATATTTTACAACTTTCCTTATTGAGAAGCAAATTTACCCCGCACTTTTAATAATAACTGCCAAAAAGTGCGGGGCAAAATTGACAAATCGCAGTAGATATGTTTGTATGAAACCAATAAAATTTTGTGAGGTCGCCCAAGGCGGCCGAGTTGTTTATTTACCTTGAAAAAAGGAGTACGAAAAATGGGAATGGTAATTATTCTAACTCACGGACCTACTAATGATGGACCGAATCCGAATCTATGCAACTGGGAATGCTGGGAAGTAAATAATTGTAGCATTAGATTACCTAACCTCCCTTTAAGGGTTATTTCGGGAACTGGCATTCGCCATAAAGAAACGGCTCAACGCCTTAAACTACATATCACTGCCTATTCCCCGCTTATCGGCAATGCCGATATAGTCTCGCCAGACAAATCAAAAGTAACATTGGCGGATGGGACTGAAGTCCGGTACCGAGATTATTCTTGTCTGGGAGACGACGGTGAGCTGGTGAAAAATATGTTAATGCCGCTGCTTAATACAAATGGCGACTCTATATTAATTGCCGACCCCGAATTGTTAAAGGGTTGTGGCATAAAAAATCCGAAAACCGGAGCGGTATATCAATTTCGTCTATCCGGGACCATTGAACTATAAGAAAACGAAAGCCGAGTGCAGTTTCTCATCTGTACTCGGCTTTTAAAATATGCAGGGGTCAGACCCCTCTTAAGCTGATTATTCAAGTTATAAGGGGTCTGACCCCTGCATATTTTAACTTTACAAAAATGCGTCTTTGAGGGCGCTTTGACAGCCGCAGGTTAATTTTTCAGCGGCTGGCAAGTTTTTGATGATTTCTAAAGTCACTTGCTTTACTTTTTCGTTGTTATCTTTAAACACTCTCAAAACCTCCTGGCTATTCACTGGCTTAATGTCCTGCCTACCTGCTAACCCAGCGTCATAATCAGTTACTAAAGAGATATTTAAATAACACATCTCTAATTCTCGGGCCAAGACCACTTCAGGGTATTGCGTCATATTTATAACATCGGCAAAATTGGCAAAAAAACGCGATTCGGCCTTGGTAGAAAAGCGCGGGCCTTCAATTACCAACACTGTACCCTGCTTATGATGAGGAATGTTTAAATCAGAGCAAGCCGAAGCCGCTAAATTTCTCAATTCTGGACAATAGGGCTCGGCCGTTGAGATATGCGCCACCCTGCCAAACAGGTTGCCTTCTCGCGAATTGACTGCTTTCGCGCCGTCAAAAAAAGTATCGGCCCTTGAGCGAGTCAAGTTTAAAAATTGGTCACAAAGCACAAAATGGCCGGGCTCAATGGCTGGCTTTAACGAGCCAACAGAGGCAGGGGCAATAATATGCTTAACCCCTAACTTCTTTAAGGCGTAAAGATTGGCCCGAAAATTTATTTGGTGGGGCGGGTATTGGTGCTTCTTGCCATGCCGCGGTAAAAAAGCGATTTTTTTGCCCTCGTACTCGGCAACTAAAATTTTGTCCGACGGCTCGCCATAAGGCGTGGTAATTCCAACTTCTTGCCCGTCTAAAAACTCGTAAAACCCCGACCCGCCAATAATTCCAATTTCCGCCTGTTTTCCATCCATAAGTCCATTGGAAGTTTAATCAATTTAATCATTCTAAACCGTAGCTCAATTCTCACGATCGTGAGAATTGAGCTACGGTTTCAAAATTTGATTAGTGATTTTATTTTTTGGCCTTTTAGTTTCGCGCGACCAGCCAAACCCTTAAGCTCAATAAAAAACAAAAGGCCGGTAATCTTCCCGCCTAATTTTTGAACTATTTTCACGGTGGCCGCCATCGTGCCGCCGGTTGCCAAAACATCATCAACTATCAAAACCCTCTCCCCTTTTTTAATGCTGTCTTGATGCATCTCCAGGGTTTCGGAGGCATATTCCAAACAATAACTTTCGCCAATAGCTACTCGCGGCAACTTGCCTTTTTTGCGAACAATCGCCAAGCCAGCTTTCAATTTATAAGCCAAGGCCGAAGCCAAAAGAAATCCCCGAGCGTCAATGCCAACCACCTTGTCAATTTTTTGCCTCCCAGCCGCTCTATCCAATTCATTGATTAGAAACTGAAAACATTTCTTATCTTCCAGCACTGGTGTAATGTCACGAAAAACCACTCCCTTCTTTGGCCAATCGGGCACTGAAACAATTTTTGATTTTAGATTTTGCAAAGTCATTTTTACAACGCGGGCCTTGCCCGCCGAAGTTTTAACGAAGGCGGGTCTGGCAGGAATCGAACCTGCAACCTTTGGTTTTGGAGACCAACGCTCCGCCAAATTGAGCTACAGACCCATTAGAACAACTTAATGAGCCGTAAGGCGAATTTAGTTGTCCTTATGCCCGCCGAAGTTTTAACGAAGGCGGGCTCCCCATAAGTATATTTACTTCTTCGCTTCTTTGTGCGCTGTGTGTTTGCGGCAAGACGGGCAGAATTTTTTCAACCCTAACTTGCCCTCGGTGGCTTTAGTTTTGCGAGTGAAATAATTTATTTTCTTGCAGGTCGTGCACTGCATTTTTATAATTGGTTTTTTCTTTTTTGCCATATCAATTAAAATTTATAAATTTAATTTCCTTTTGGAGCCTGGGGAGAGAATTGAACTCTCGGCCTCTTTCTTACCAAGAAAGCGTTCTACCACTGAACTACCCAGGCATACTGACTAATGTGGGTGCGGCAGGATTTGCACCTGCGTAGCCCGTAGGCAGCAGATTTACAGTCTGCTGGATTTGTCTACTCTCCCACACACCCGCAAGGGCAGACCTCTTTTAACTTTTTGTAATGTTTTTTCAAATTAGGAGAGGTCTGCCCTTTTTCACTTTATCAAAAAATTATTATTTATTCAATCCTCCGGCGGGCTCAGGATAATATCACTTTGCTATGTTTGGCTCGCCATTTTTCTATCTCCTTGTGGTTGCCCGAGAGTAAAACCTTGGGCACCCGTAATTTTTTGCCATCTTTTGTGATAAAAACTTCGGGACGGGTGTATTGCGGATACTCTAAAAAACCCTTGTCTTTGGTAATCCGCTCTGCTATCAATGATTCAGAATGCCCCACCACGCCCGGCAAAAGCCGAGCCACTGCTTCGGTTATTATCAAGGCCGGCAGTTCACCGCCCATCAAAACGAAATCCCCCATTGACACTTCCTCATCAACCAAATTTTTAGCCACCCGCTCATCAACGCCCTCGTATCTACCGCAGATTAAAATCAACTGGTCTAACTTGCTCCACTGTGTGGCCATCTTTTGATTAAACTTCTTCCCTCTCGGCGAAAACAGGATAATCTTACTCTTTATTCTATTTTTATAAGAATTTTTTTTCTTAATTTTGAGATTTGAGATTTGAGATTTGAGATTTAAAGATTGAATCGCTCGCCAGAGCGGTTCAATCTTTAATACCATTCCTCGGCCGCCCCCAAATGGCTTGTCGTCAACTGTTCTATGTTTGTCGCAAGAAAAATCCCTCAAGTTGCGAACTTGTAGTTTTAGCAAGCCCTTCCTTTGCGCTTTGGCCAACAATGATTGCTTGAAATAAAATTCGCAAATCTCCGGAAAAATTGTGATAATGTCTATCTTCATAGATAACGAAAAACGGCGCCGCTATCATTATAATAGTAGCACCGTTTTTCAAATTTTCAATTAGAATTTAGAGATTCAAATCCTCCAAATCCCCTTTCTGTTCCACAGCGGAGCTTCTCATCGGTCTGGTTCGTCCGCCCGCTGGTTCTTCAATCTTCAGGTTAACCCGGGCGTGATTTTTCAACCCAACGATTCTCACGAGGTTGCGGATAGCTCGAGCGGTTGAACCGGCCTTGCCGATGACCTGCCCCATATCCTCGGGATTTACTTTCAGAGAAAGTAAAACGCCCATTTCGTCAACCTTGCGGTCAATCTTAACTTCGTCGGGATGATCAACCAGCGACTTAATAATAAACTCCAGGAACTCTCTATCTGATTCTTTAGCAGCCATATTTCTTCAACAAACATTTGCTTAGCGACCTTTCCAAATCTCTTAATTATATTCTATGCATTTTAAGCCCTATGTCAACACTTGTTCCTAAACCGCAGACACTTCTTCCTGCGGTTTTGCTTCATCAACTTTGGCTTCTGGGGCTTTGGGGGCTGGCGCCTCTTTCTTTGGCTTCTTATGAGACGGCCTTTTCTTACCCTCTAAAATCCCTTCTTTAACCAACAAATTATAAACCGTGTCCGAAGGCGAAGCGCCAACGCCCAACCAGTACTGGACTCTCTCTTTCTTTATTTGTTTCTCTTTGGTTATGGGATTATAAAAGCCAACCATTTCTAAAAATCTGCCGCCTCGCGGGGCATTACGTTTATCAGTGACAACAAGACGGAAAGAAGGTTGATTTTTTTTGCCGGTTCTAAAAAAACGAATTGATAACATAGATGTTTAAAGCTAAAGGGGGTCAGACCTCCTTCTAAGCTGTAAATAAAATTTTATCCAGTTTTGGGGAGGTCTGACCCCCCTTAACTTTAATTCCAACGCTTTGCGATTAAGCCGTTTTTAGCAGCTTGCTCTTCGGCTTCTTGTTTTGATGAGCCCTCGCCTTCTGCCACCAAGTCCTTATCTAAGAACACTCCTACCACAAAATGCTTATTGTGGTCAGGCCCCCAATCCTGCAGCACTCGGTAGGTTGGAGTTATCTTAGCTATCTCTTGAGCTCGTTCCTGAAAACTGGACTTGGCATCTTTATAAAGGCCTTGGGCCAAAATTTTGGGCAACTTTTTCAGTAAATGTTTCTCAATAAAGACCCTCGCTTTTTCCAGGCCTTGGTCAAGATACAGGGCGCCCAAAAATGCCTCAAAAGCATCTGCTAAAATATACTGGCGCGCCTTGCCTGTGTCCTTGGCTTCACCCCGAGAAAGCAACAAATAATCGCCTAATTCTAAGTCCGCCGCTAACTCTGCCAGCGATTGGGCATTTACTAAAGCAGCCCGCCAGTTTGTAAGCTCACCCTCGGGGTTGTGATAATTATGGTAAAGAAATTCCGTTACCACCAATTCCAAAACAGCATCCCCTAAAAATTCCAGCCGCTCGTTATTATCTAAATAAAAATCGGGATTTTCATTTAGATAAGAACGATGGCAAAAGGCCTGCTGCAGCAAATCCTTATTTTCAAACTTAACTCCTAATTGCTTTTCTAATTTTTTAAAATCAGACATCTTCAATGTAAAACCAGAAATCCGAATACCGAATTCCGAAAAAATACCTAATACCAAATGATTAAATTGGGTATTTGAGTATTGGTTATTTTTTCGTTATTCGGGTTTCGGGCTTATGGTTTCTGATTTATTTACTGGTTCCAGCTCTTTGTATACTGTTCCCAGCACCCCGTTAACAAATTTGCCGGTGCTCGGCCCGCCGAAATTCTTGCCCAATTCAATCGCTTCGTTAATGGCTACTTTTGGAGGCACTTCCTCCTTATTCTGAAACAGCAACTCATAAAGGCCAATCCTCAAAACATTACGATCAATCAAACTTAGCTGGCTAATAGGACGCTCGGGCGCTGAACTCTGAATAACCTTATCCAGTTTTTCCATATTGTCAACCACGCCCTTGGCAATTTTTTTGGCAAAATCCTTTTCGTCAAATTCGCCACCAAAATAATCCAAATTTCTCTGCATTATCTCATCTAAATTTGGGGGTTCCTTTCGTAAATCGTTTTTGTACTGATTATAAAAATCCCACTCAAAAAGCGACTGCAAAACGATTGAACGAGCTAAGTGTCTAGAGGCCATGTTAGAAATCGTTAATTTGCCGCTGATTTATCTCGTAAAATCGGCGGCAAATTTTACGAGTTCTTACACCCCGCACTAATTTCAACGATGTTCTCTGTATTACTGACGTTGAGAGGCGAAGCCGCTTCGCTTGACATCGTCTATATTACCCAAAAACATCAATGAAATTAGTGCGGGGTTCAAGACCTTCTAAAAAATTTTCTTTGAAAATTTTAAGAAGCTCTAAAACTTCTTCCGTGACAATTCCTCCATTGTCAGTGGTTTTTCTTCCTTCTTCTCTTTTTCTGCTTCCTTAATTTCTTTCTGCCGCTGTTTTCTTTCTTTTTTCTCCAATTTAGCCAAAACATTTATTACCTCCACCCCTTTGTAAAAACCACAGTTAGGGCAAGCAGTATGCCGTCTCACCGGCTTGCCACATTTGGCGCAAACAGTCAAACCCGGCTCCTCTAAAAAGATATGTGATCTTCGCTGGTTTCTGGAACCCTTAGTTGTATGTTTCTTTGGAACTCCCATATTAGAAATCGTTTAAAAATTTTGGAGGAGGAAGTGTCCGAGGGCAGCCCTCCCCAAAAACTGCATGTAAGATTTTAAGGAGGGCTGCCCTCGGACACTTTCTCGCAGACCCTCCCAAAATTTTATTACGAGTTCTTATACCCTCCGTAGCTTTCTTGGCCGCCGTAGCTTTAGCGAAGGCGGCAGCGAAGGAGGGTTCAACATTTCTAACATACCAAAAAAAACTATTCTTGGCAATAGTCCCCTGTTCAGTTTGCGTTCTTACCTATTTTTTGAGCGCCCAACCAAGCCAATTCAAAAATCTTTTTCATCGCATCAGCAATTTCAAATGATTCAATAATAATACCCAATTTTTCTCTCCACGAAGCAATCATCACTTTATTATCGTAAATGTTAATCTCGGGCGAAAAGCGATATTCTTTTTCAGGTACCAAAATGGCGGTTCGCATTTCCTCTTTATTATGCTTCATTCTTTCAGCAGTTAAGGCAGTGAAAGGAATAATCGCCTTAATTGGTATTTTCTTTTTGGCCCTTCGTTTGAAATAACCGGGAAAATAGCCGGGTAAGGCCTGGTACATATCATCCAAAGTGGCATAAGCCCTAATCTCTTCGTGCGAGGTCAAGGTGTCCTCATAAACTTCAATCATTCCCTGTTTGCCCTCGTAAAACTTTATTTTTGGCCGCTCCCCTGCCCGATGCATTGATTTCAACTGCGGAATGAGTTTTTCTGCCTTGCTTAATTTCGCTTGGCAATCTTTGGCTTGTTCTTTTAACAATTCAACGATTTTCTCTGGCGGCTCGGCAGCGTATTCCTCTTTGGGCTCCCTGCCCGAAAGCAAAACCAATTTTTTGCTGACCAAAATATCCAGAATATTATAGGCCGTGGTTCTTTGAATGCTAGCAGACCGGGCAATCTGACTGGCAGTTCCCCTGCCCATTTCCAAGAGCGCCAAATAAACCTTTGCTTCTTTATCAGAAAACCCAAGTTCAACTAACGATTGTTTGTTTATCATATGATATTTCGTCTTACGGTGTCGGTGTCGCAACCCGTATCGTCTTAAGGTGTCGTCTTACGGAATTTCTGCTGCATTTTCAGCCGTTAACCGTATAACCACACCGATACGGACTTCTAAACCGCCAACGACAACGAAGTAATAATTTAAAATTCTTCTTTTTGAACCTTTATCATAATAATACCAAATCCCTACTTTTGTGTCAATACCTTTCAACAGAATTTATCCACAACCCAGAAATGTTGTAAAGACCAGACACATTTTGACACCATTTTGACCGAATCTGTTGACAAGTTTGTAGTAATATAGTATAATGGGGTTTGTCAGACTGAAAAAGTACCTTTAAACTAACGCCTTGACAGGACTTTACATAGGAGAAAAGAATTATGCTTAAACTTGGTGATACTGTCGAACTAAAAGCTAATGTGATAAAAAACGAAAAAAATCGATTAAGCGGAAAGTATGAAGATGTTGTAAAACTCAAAAAGGGCGAACAACGCACTATTGAAGAAATCTACTGCAGTTTCCATGACAATTATACTCTTTGCATGATGATAAATTTGTCTGGACGAGAACAGGTTTCTTTCTGGGAATATCTTGCCACAGAGGCAGATCTAGAACAATTCCCACTTAAGATTGTCAAAAGAGATGAAAAAGAGAGCTTCTCAGCCGGAGATTGGATTACTTTCACAGGTGACAATCAAACTATCCACCATGATTGGCAATATAGGCCATGGATAACGCCTCTTTTCCTATCTCAAGATAAAAACCTGTGTATTAGCGGCTGGTGGCATATGATTTATGAATTTCAGAAAAAATCATGGGTAGAAAAATCTGTAGATTTTGAACTTATCCAAGGCAAAGAATATTATGTCATAGAAGCATGGAAAACAACATTCGAGATTCAAACCGCTAAGGAAAAAACAATAGACCGCAAGCATCATGCTGATGTTAAATTTTTCCAACCCTATATCTGTGAATCAGACGGTGATTTCGTTAGAAAAAAGGCATTAGAATTTTTTGGGCCAGAAGATTGGAACTTGGGAGAAAATTGGAAAGAAGAAATAAACTCCCAAATAAAAACAATTTCGGAAACTGATTTTGCTTGCCCATTCAAGTTATCGCGAACCGTTGATTTGAAGAATATCGCGGCGGAACCATTCGCGATAAAATCATATGTACCTTAAACCAAAACGCAGTGGCGAATATGAACATGGAAACGCCCGTATTCGCCCCTATTCTCAAGTCAGTAATTATTTACTGGCTTAAAAATGGGGTATCTATATTTTATTTCCTAAATAGAAAAGGTAAAATAGAAAAAAGCAATCGTCCAAAAATAAAAACAGTTCAAAAATAGAAAACCCTTACCTTACTTTACTCTACTCTACTTTATACCTAATTCTTATCACTTCTGCGCTCAAGAGCACGAAAGTGATAAGAATACTTTACACTCCACTGCTACATAGCAGTAGAGTATAAAGTAGAAACAATTTTTATGGATTTCAACGGTGAATTTTAAGTGTTGCAAAATGTAAACGATCGCTCACATTTTGCAACACTCGGAAAATATCAAAATTGTATGAATCAAGAGACAAAAAACTGCCAAAATTGTAAAAAGGATTTCGTTATTGAATCCGAGGATTTTGAGTTTTATGAAAAAATGAAAGTGCCCTCCCCTACTTGGTGCCCGCAATGTCGCACAATGCGGCGCATGACCTGGAGAAATGAACGGGCGCTTTATAAAAGACAAAGCGAGCTTTCGGGCAAAGAAATAATCTGCCTTTATTCAAAAGACAAGCCCTTCAAGATATACAGCCAAGACGAGTGGTGGTCTGATAAGTGGGAGGGGACGGCTTACGGCAGGGATTATGATTTCTCAAAGACATTTTTTAATCAATTCAGGGCCCTGCAAGAAAAAGTGCCGCGCATCCCAATTTTTAATATCCAGTGCACTGATTCCCTCTATGCCAATCAGGCCTACGAAAGTAAAAACCTTTACCTTTCTTTTAGCGTTGTGCCAAGCGAGGATTGCGCTTACTGCACAAACGTCGGCTGGGTAAAAAATGGCTTTGATTTACTCTTTACTCACAAATCAGAAATGGTTTACGAGTGTATAGACACGGAACGTTGCAATAATTCATCTTTTCTTTTTAATTGCGAGGACTGCATCAATTCGGCTTTTCTCTATGATTGCCGCAATTGTCAGGATTGCATCGGAGCGATTGGCTTGCGCAACCAAAAACATATTTTCTTTGGTGAACAATTAAGCAAAGAGCAATTTGAAGCCAAGAAAAAAGAGTTTGATTTGGGCAATTCTGCTAAACAGCAAGAGGCCAAAGAAAAATTCAAACAAATGATTTTGCAAAAACCACGAAGAGCAGCCCGCTTGAAAAATTGCGTAAAATCAACCGGCGATTTTCTAGTGGACTGCAAAAACAGTCAGGATTGTTTTGCT
>Ga0136653_10001955_pt1 | contig 11311 bp, 6 predicted proteins | sample LakKivw275mmetaG_FD_94866 | JGI IMG/M metagenome (GOLD analysis project Ga0136653, IMG submission 94866) | Anoxic lake water microbial communities from Lake Kivu, Rwanda to study Microbial Dark Matter (Phase II) - Lake Kivu water 275m metaG... | ecosystem: Environmental > Aquatic > Freshwater >... | reverse complement strand
TCCAGGGCGAGGTTGACTATCCCGGGCAGATCCGGGTGACCATCATCAGAGAGACTCGGGCCATCGAATATGCGAAGTAACGGCTGCACAGAGGCAGTCGCAGGCTTGTGTGGCGAGGAAACGGGGTAACTGCGTGCGCGTTATGCTGGTGGGTGATGTGGTCGGACGGCCCGGACGCCGGGCCGTCCAAGAGCTGCTTTCCGGTCTGCGGAGCGAGCAGAAGCTCGACTTTGTGATAGTCAACTGCGAGAACGCAGCGGCAGGCTTTGGCATCACCGCAGGCCTTGCCGATGAGTTGCTTGAGGCCGGTGCCGACTGCCTCACCAGCGGCAACCATATATGGGCGCAGAAAGGCACGGAGCAGGTTCTGCAGAGAGAGCGGCGGCTGCTGCGTCCCGCCAACTACCCTCCCCAATGTCCGGGCAGGGGCTCGGGCGTGTACGAGGCCTGTGACGGCACGAGGGTCGGGGTGCTCAACCTGCAGGGCCGGGTCTTCATGGGTGAGCTCGACTGCCCGTTCCGCACGGCCGATGCGGAGATAGAGTACATTTGCGAGGACGGGGCGGATCTGATCGTGGTTGACTTCCGCGCGGAAGCCACCTCTGAGAAGATGGCGCTGGGGCAGTACCTGGACGGGCGCGTTGCCGCCGTCATCGGCACCCATACGCACGTCATGACCGCCGATGAGCAGATACTACCCGGTGGCACGGCCTACCTGACCGATGTGGGCATGACGGGACCGACACAAGGGACGATAATCGGGATGCAGTCAGCCGAGATACTGCAGCGATTCATTACCCTCATGCCGCAACGTTTTCAGGTGCGCAAGCAGGGCGAGGCACGATTCAGCGCCGTCGTTTTCGAATATTCTCTTGACACGAGACGCTCAAAACGGATAAAAAGACTGGAGAGATGTATAACTGTTGGGGAAGGGAGCGCGCCGTAGGCCCATCTGGCGGCGGTTTTCCACAATAGCTGAGAGATAGGTTCTGGAATCAACATTGGAATAGATAACAATCAACATTGTAGCAGCGCACTAGTTTCCATTGCCGCAGGTTCTGAGCAACTAACGTAGGTAAACTGGGGCATTTGTGACCACAGCTTCGGCTTTTGCATCGGGCGCAGCACGAAGGGGGCCAGCATTCGTGGGCATACTGAAGGTCGGTTCGGATTCCAACCCTAACAAAGTGGCGGGAGCGCTGGCAGGCACCATCCGCGAAGAGGGAGCGGCGGAGATGCAGACCATCGGCGCAGGCGCGCTCAACCAGGCGGTCAAGGCGATAGCGATAGCGCGGGGATTCCTGGCGCCTTCCGGCATTGATCTGGTCTGCTACCCCGCTTTTGTGGATGTCGAAGTGGACGGCAACGAGCGCACCGCCATCCGGCTGTTCGTACACCCGAAGTGACCGGTGGGCGTGGGCAATCCTCTGTTTCATCGTGGCGGGGTTTACCGGCCTTGCTCGCGTGAGGTGAACGCGGCAGGGCTTTCTTTGTGAGTGCCACCGGTCTGAGGTCGGGCGCCGACACTTGGGCGCCGGCGCTTAGGGAAAGGTCGTGAGGCTGAGCTTGACCCGTCGAGCCATAGTCATCGCCCTGGTACTGTCGGTGGTTTCGGTCTGGTGGATTCACCAGGCATCGCTGGTCCAGGCGCCCGGCAATGTCTATGCCCCGGTTTACATGCTTTCGGTGCCCCCCGTGCCTGCCGTCTTCTGCCTGCTGCTTCTGGTCGCCATCCTGCCGCTCACCGGCTGGTTTCTCAAGCACAATCTGACCGGCAAGGAACTGATGGTCGTTTACATGTTCCTGGTCATAGCGATTCCGCCCGTGACCTTCGGCGTCATCGAGATGCTGATCCCCTGGCTGACCAGCGCCGTATACTTCCAGAACCCGCAGAACAATTTTCTACAACTAAGTGACGCCATGCCCCAGTGGTTCTACCCACACGATACGGAGGTCATCCGTGAGATGTTCGAGGGCAGCGACGACGGGTCGGTGCCCTGGCGGGCGTGGAGCTACCCCCTCATGGCCTGGACCGCGTTCATGGCCCTGGTCTTCTTCACCGGTATGTGCCTGCTAAGCCTGTTCCGCAGGCAATGGGTTGAGAGGGAGCGGCTGCGCTTCCCCTTGCTGCTGCTGCCGATCAGCATCGTGCAGAAGGAGGCGCCGGGGGCCAGGACTTCGTTCTTCCGCAGCCCACTGGTGTGGATTGCCTTTGCGCTGGTCTTCATCCACCACACTCTCAGCGTCTTGCACGCCTATAACCCGGCCGTGATGGGCCTGGGCGACCGCTACCCGATCGGTCAGATATTCACGGAGCATCCCTGGACTGCGTACCGCGGGCTGAGCTTCTTCCATCGCCCGCAGATGGTCGGCCTGGCTTATTTCGTATCTCTGGACATACTGTTCTCGGGCTGGTTCTTCTTTCTGCTACAGCCGATGCTGGTGGTCATTTCCGACATCTTCGGTCTGCAGGCCACGCCGGGCTTCCCCTTCGTTCAGCAGCAGGGGGCCGGCGCCTACCTGGCGATGGCGCTGGTGCTATTCTGGGTCGCGCGCCAGCAGATCGGCATGATCGTCCGCAAGGCGCTCTATAACGATCAGAACATAGACGATTCCGATGAGGCGATGCCCTATCGCTGGGCCCTGATCGGTTCCATCGCCGGGTTTGCGGCGATCATTGCCTGGACCCATACAATGGGCTTTTCGCTCAGCTACAGCATCCCGTTCTTCCTGATGTTGCTGTCCTTTGGTTTTGTTTACGCGCGGCTACGCGCTGAGGGTGGCGTGCCCACGATGTACGCATTCCCCTTCCACCAGGACATAGAGACCATCGTCAATGCGGTCGGAACGCGGACGCTCATCAACGGGACCGATATGCGCAACCTGGTCATGATCCACGCGTTCGCGTGGATGGGGCGCGGGTACTTCGTCTCCCAAATGGCCTACCAGATGGAGAATGAGGCGCTGGCTGATGAACAGGGGGTGCAACCGCGCGGGCTGCCGGTCATGATGATGGCCTCCTTCCTGCTGGGCTGTCTGGTCGCCTACGTCCTGATATTGAAGAGCTACTATGGCTTCGGGGCGCTCGTACTGCACGGCGAGAGTGCCAACGGCGGATACAATATTCAGCTCGGATTTCGGGCATGGACGGCAGCGTCTTCCGCCATTGACACTCCCGGCCCGCCGAATCTGAATAGCACCCTCGCAACGGCTGCCGGCGCAGTTGTGGCAATCGGCTTGGTTGCGCTGAGGCAGATCTGGCTGCGTTCACCATTCCACCCGCTCGGCTACCTGGCCACACTCAACCACGGATATGCTCTGTGGGCGCCGTTCCTGGTCGCCTGGGTCCTGAAATCGCTCATCCACCGGCTTGGTGGCGCCCGCCTGTACCGCCAGCTCATGCCCTTCTTCCTGGGCCTGGCGATGGCGGACCTGTTCGCAGCCGGCATAAGCTGGCTGATAATGGCGATATTCGGTCCCGAGAGCCTTGCCGGCTATATCGTCCACTTCGGCTAGCCGGCCTTCCGCAACGCTCCGCATCATCGCCACAAGGCGTCACTCATCATCTCTGCTGACGGCCGCCGTGCCTCGCTCGCCCCCTACTCCGGGACTGTCCGCAGGTCACATACCGCTCGGCGGGAGGTCGTTGCGGAACGGCGAGGAACCAATCTATAGGCAATTCCCTCATCCCATCCATGAGCAAGAGACACGGCTGAACTTTGTGCGTGGCATCATCCGGTGAGCCGAGACAGGCATATTGCCTATCGGCGCCTAAACCTTGCTCTCAGCGGTGCGTCCAGAATACTGAAAGGGTGAACCAAATTGGAGAAGCTCTGCGCTGTTCTCATCATGTTGTCCGTCGCGGTTCCTGCAGTTGCACAGAACGGCTTCACCGACTACGGGGTGGGTGCGAACGTGGCCGAGTCGCGCGGCGTGGTGGTCACGCAGACGGCGGATGGTAGGTCCCTGGTGATAACCAATACCTACGACGAGAGCCCAATCAGCTATGTACTGGTGACCGACATAGACAGCGGGGAAACCAAACAGTACTCCTGCCCCAAGGACGTGCATAACTCTCCCGCCTACGGCTCCCTGATGCACAGCAACGGTAAGTTCTACACCACGCAGGGCAGCATCTTCATGGAACTTGATCCTGTTGCGGGCGAGTGGACCTTCCACGCCACGGGCTCCCCCATAGGGAGCGCCTACATCGGCTTCACCGAGGGCCTTGACGGTACGGTGTGGGCGGGATCGGTGTACCAGACGGGCCTGATCTCGTTCAACCCGCAGACTCGCGAGTTGAGGGATTATGGCAGGATGGACGACGAGGAGAAGTACCTCAACACGCTGGCGACCGACGACAAGGGATGGGTTTACTGCGGCATCGGAACCGCCCGCTGCAACATCGTGGCCTTCAACCCGGCGACAGGCGAGCGGCGCTCACTGGTCCCGGAGGATAAGCGCGTCCAGGGCTCCGGCAACGTGTATCCCACCGCAGACGGTGCGGCAGCCGGAAGTGCGTCGGGGCAGTACTACCGGCTGTATGACGGCCAAGCCACGCCTATTGAGAGATCAGCCGCCGCGCCCCCCAGGAGTGTCTATAACATCGGCTGGGGCCAGGCAGGAGGCACCTTCCCCGACGGCCGTCGCTTGGTCACGTACAGGCTTCCCGACAAGTGGCTCGATGTGCAGGATCCCAAGACCGGCGAGACCAAGCGCGTTGAGTTCGACTACCAGAGCGGCGGAGTGCTGATAACCAGCATGGGCGAGGGACCCAACGGCGTGGTTTACGGTTCCACCTGCCACCCGATGCATCTCTTGAAGCTAGACACTAACAGCAAGACCATGGAGGACATGGGACCGATACCCCAGGTCGGCGGCGGCAACTTCTGCGCCATCGCTTGCCAGGGCAACACCGTCATCGGCGCACAATACTCGGCCGGCGCGCTCTGGGCATACGACGTCACCAAGCCGTGGGACCCGCAGGGCAAGCGCGAGACTCTGGGCATCTCCGCCCAGGAGCTCATGGCGGCAAGCGAGTGCAAGGACGGCCATTTCACCTACCTTGCAGGGCACGATGTGGCGTTCCTGTGTGGCGACAAGTTCGGCGCCGAGGGGACCTTTAGGCTGACTGCACCCGCCGCCGACAAGTACTACCTGTACATTCTGCCTTACCAGTCGGAGCGGTACTGCACGGTGCAGTTCCTGTTCGACGGCAAGGAGATCGGCGAGCCATACGTCGCGACGTACAAGGACACCAAGGTCGGTGCGCTGCAGGCTTACGGGCCGTTCGACCTGCAGGCCGGCGAACATCGCCTGACAGTCAGGACGCTGGAGACCAAGGGGCAGGAGCCATGGTGCGCCATAGTCGCGGCCGACCTGAGCCAGGAGAAGCGCGACAGTCTGATCGTTGAGACCGCGCCCAATCCGCGCGTGCTGGCCAAGTGGCATGACGACATCTGCCGACCACGGACGGCGCTGGCGCATCCCGATGGCAAGCACGTTATGATGGCCGGCTATGCGGGTTACGGCCTGTGCGGCGGCGGCATCGGGATATACAACCTGGAGACCGACGAGGAATTGCTGCTGACAGCGGACAAGGACCTGCTCCCCGGGCATAGTTGTATCACCCTCAAGGCACTGCCGAATGGTGACCTGGTCGGCGGCACCTCGGTGGGCGCGCCAGGAGGCGGACACATGACGGCCACCGAAGGCGAACTGTTCATAGTTGACTGGAAAACCAAGAAGCTGACCTTCCACATGGTGCCGGTGCCCGGCGATGGCAACATCATCAGCATCCAGGTCGCGAATGACGGGCTGGTGTACGGTGTCTCCGGCGGCTCGACCTTCTTCGTATTCGACCCCAACAGCAAGCAGGTCGTGCACAGTGAGAGCTTCAGCGAGTACGGCGGGCCGCCGCGTCACGCTCTTCAGCTTGGTCCGGACGGGAACCTCTATGCCATGATGTCGAAGGCGATAGTGAAGATAACGCCGGGCACTTTCGCGCACGAGAAGCTGGCCGATACACCGGTGAACGTGAGTGCCGGCGGTGCGCTGGTCAACGGTCTGCTGTGCTTCGCCAGCGGGTCGCACGTCTGGACCTACGAGGTGCCGGGGTTGTGACGGGGTGCTGCCGCAGTTGCGGCCGTGTGCCGACCGGCTGCGGGAAGGGTATGCCACGAATGACTCTGTTGGTGCGGATAGCACTGGCGTGGGCAATCTGCTCACTGATGGTGCCAGCCAATCCCCAGATGGTGGGGGTATTCGAACCCGACATCAATGTCCCTTACGGCGCCTGCGCCCACCCGGACGGCAAGCATATCATAATCTCCGGCAAGCCCGGCTACGGCTACATCAGCGGCGGGATCGCGATCTACAACCTGGAGACCGAGGAATCGCAGTTGCTCACCCACGAGCAGCTCGTTCCCAATCAGAGCATCCTGTCCATGCTGCCGCTGAAGAACGGCGATATTCTGTGCGGTACCGGCATCTACGGCGGCCACGGCGCGGGTGCGGTGGAAGAGGAAGCATTCCTGGCCATTCTCGACTGGAAGACCAAGCAGATCAGCTTCAAGGTCACCCCATTTCCAGCCGCCTCTGAGGTGTGGCACATGTGCTGGGGCCCGGATGATCGGGTCTATGCCATCGTCAACGGCGGGACGCTGGTCGTGTTTGACCCAGAGAGCGGAGAAGTCGTGGCCACGAAGAAGATCGAGGGGGTCGGCAGCGCCGCCAAGGAGAACGCAATCGCCCTGGCCCATGATGGCAACCTCTATGCGCTTTTCCATAATGCGATAGTAAGGATTACACCAGGGACGCTGGAGATCGAGAAGGTCGCCGACGCGCCGGGCTTTATCAATGCCGGCATCGCCATAGTGGGCGAGCGTCTGTATTTCGGCCTCGGTTCGCACCTGTGGAGCATGAAACTGTAGGCAAACGGGCCGCAGACTACCGGAAGGAAGTGAATCCGCAAATGGTGGCACCACTACGTATTGCGACGGTAGTGTGGCTGTGTGGGCTTGCTTGCTGCGTTGTGGCGCAGGAGGCGGCAGTCCCAGCCGGGTTTGTGGACTACGGTGTGGGCGCTAAGGTGGCCGAGGGAGGCGGAGTTGTCACAACTACGGACGCCAACGGGCACTGTCTGGCGATTGCCAACAGCCAGGACCTCAGCCCTATCGGATGGATAGTGGTCACCGACCTGGACACCGGCACGACGGAACAGATCTACCACCCACCGGATGTGGCACATGCGTGGCCGTACGGCTCGATAATGGCGAGCAACGGCATGTTCTACACCGCCAACGGCAATATCTTCCTCGAGTTCGACCCGAATAAGCGGGAGTTCACGTACCACGGCAAGCCAGACCCGGCCGCGGGGTGCTACCTGTGGATGATCGAGGACCCGAAGGGTGTCATATGGGCGGGTAACGCCTATACTAGCGGTCTGATCTCATTTGACCCCAGGACCAGGGAAGCCAGGGACCACGGGCGGTTAGACCCGGTGGAGAAGTACTGCTCCAGGCTCGCGGCTGATGACGAGGGTTGGATCTACGGCGGAATTGGCACGGCCCGCTGCAACATCATCGCCTACAATCCTGCGACCGGCGAGAAACGCCAGATCGTCCCGGAGGACAAGCGGACTCTGAGCAGCGGGACCGTATACCGTGGGATTGACAGCAAGGTGTACGGCCAGGCCAGTCTCACGGATGGCCCGCAATTCTACCGCATGTCCGCCGGTCAGGCCGAGGTCATCGAGAAGGCCGATATGGCGAAGGAAGCCCCGTGTGGCTCGATCTACTATTCACAGACCCGGAGCGTCTGTCCCGACGGCCGCCAGATGACCCACAACATGCTCCAGAAGTGGATTGATGTAAAGGACCCGCGCACGGGCCAGAACAAGCGCATCACATTCGACTACAAGACCGAAGGCCTCCTCATCACGAGCCTGGGAGATGGGCCCGACGGAGCGGTCTTTGGCTCGACCTGCCATCCCATGCACTTGCTGAGGCTCGATACGAAGGCCCAGACTCTCCAGGACATGGGACCGGTGCCGCGAGTGGGCGGGGGCAACTTTTGCGCTATCACATGTCACGGGAACGAGGTCATAGGCGCGGAGTACGCCAGCGGGTCCCTGTGGGCCTATGATGTCACCAAGCCGTGGAATCCTGTCGGCGCGAAGCATAGGACGCTGGGCGTGCCGGCCGAGCAACTCGTCAGGGAGGGCGAGTGCAAGGACGGTCATTTCACTTACTTGACTTCCCATGACGTGGCTTTCCTCTGCGGCGACAAGTTCGGCGCCGAGGGGACGCTCAAGCTCAATGCGCCGGCCGACGGCAGATACTATCTGCAGTTCGTGCCCTACAAGGCCGACGGCTACTGCATGGCGCAGTTCCTGTTCGACGGCAACGAAGTAGGAAAGCCCTACGCCGCATTCAGCAACAGCGTTGAGCCGGATGTCATGCAGACCTATGGGCCCTTCGAACTGAAGGCGGGCGAGCACCGCCTGGCAATGAGAACACTCGCTACGGAGGGACAGCAGCCGTGGTGCGCGCTGGTGACGGCGGCGCTGAGCCGGGAGAAGCTCGACACACTCATTGTGACTGAGGCGGCCAACCCCCGAGTGCTGGCGACATGGCACAAGGACATCTGCCGGCCGCGTACGGCACTGGCGCATCCCGATGGCAAGCATGTGATGATGGCGGGCTTTCCGGGCTACGGGCTGTGCGGAGGCGGCATCGGGATCTACAACCTCGAGACCGGCGAAGAGACACTGCTGACTGCCGAGAAGGACCTCCTCCCCGGTCAGAACACGATTACGTTGAAGGCTTTGCCTAACGGCGACCTCGTGGGCGGCACCTCAATCCAGGGCTCCGGCGGCGGTCACAGCACCGAGACGGAGGCCGTGCTCTACATTCTGGACTGGAAGACCAAGAAGATCGTCTTCAAGACCGTTCCCGTGCCCGGCGACGGCAATATCATCAGCATCCAGGTGGCCGGCGATGGCCTGGTTTACTGCCTGTCCGGCAACTCCACGTTCTTTGTCTTCGACCCCAATAGCAGGCAGATCGTACACAGTGAGAGCTTCGGCGAATACGGCGGGCCGCCCCGCCACGCTCTGCAACTGGGGCCGGACGGGAACCTGTACGCTATGATGTCGAAGGCGATAGTGAAGATAACTCCAGGCACGTTCGCGCATGAGAAGCTCGCGGACGCGCCGATGGGAATCACTGCAGGCGGTGCGCTGGTCAACGGGCTGCTGTGCTTCGCCAGCGGCTCGCACGTGTGGAGCTACCAAGTGCCAGGTCTGAAATAATCTCTCGACGGAGGATGTGTGACAGTGAGGACTGCGCCAATCTGCATAGCAGTTGCGCTGGCTGCCGTTACGGCGTTCGCCCAGAACGGCTTCCATGGCTATGGCGTGGGTGCGCCGATTGCCGAGAACGGCGGGGTGGTCACGGCCCGCGACGGCAACGGCAAGCATATAGTCATCGCCAACAGCATGGACCTCAGCCCGCGCGGCTGGCTGTTGGTGACCGACATAGACACCGGCGAAACGCAGCAGATATACTTCCCCGAAGGAGTTGGCAACGGGAATCCCTATGCCTCGATGCTTGCCAAGAGCGGCAAGTTCTATACTGCTGAGGGCAGGGAGTTCCTTGAATTCGACCCGACCTCGAGGCAGTTCACCTTCCACGGCGTCCCGTCACCCGAGCAGGGCGTGTACATGTGGATGACCGAGGACAAGGACGGGACAATATGGATGGGCGGCACTCCCGCGACCGTGCTGTGGTCGTTTGATCCCAAGACGCGGGAGTTCAAGGACCACGGGCGCATGGACCCGGAGGAGAAGTACCTTTCTGAGTTGGCTGTGGATGACGCCGGATGGGTTTATGGAGGCATCGGCACCGCCAAGTGCAACATCGTCGCATACAATCCGGCGAGCGGCGAGAAGCGCCAGATCGTGCCTGAAGACAAGCGGACAACCGGCACTGCGTCGGTCTATCTGGGTGTTGATGGCAAGGTTTACGGGCAGGCCAAGTTGAGTGACGGTGTGTGCCGGTACCGCATGTTCGAGGGCCAAGCCGAACTGATAGAGGCAGCCGACATGGCAGCCAAGGCGCCCACCGGCTCGATCTACAACGGTGCCAAGCGCGGCCAGTTTCCCGACGGTCGCCGCCTGACCTACTACAACATGCCGCGCAGATGGATGGACATAGAGGACCCAAAGGCCGGTCAGACCAGGCGCATACCGTTCGACTATGAGAGCGAGGGCCTGCAGGTGACCAGCTTCGGCGAAGGTCCCGGCGGCACCGTGTACGCTTCGACCGCCCACCCGATGCACCTGCTGAAGCTCGACACCAACACGGGAAAGCTCGAGGACATGGGGCCGATTGGCAAGGTCGGTGGCGGGAATTTCTGCTCGATCGCAACGCAGGGGGGGAAGGTCTTCGGGGTCGCCTACGACAACGGGTGCCTGTGGGAATACGACCCAGAGCGGCCCTGGACCTGGAGCCAGGACCCCAGCGGCGAGGAGTTCTGCGATACACCGGCTGAGCAACTGGTGAGGGCCGCGGAGATGCAAGATGGCCGCGTGTGGTTCCAGGGCTCACAGAACGTGGCTCTAGTCGAGGCCAGGAAGTCCGGCGCAGTCGCGCATTTCAAGCTGAACGCTCCGCAGGACGCGGAGTACTACCTGCACATATTCCCCTATCTATGCTCGTACTACTGCACGGGACATTTCCTGTTCGATGGCGAGGAAATCGGGGAGCCGTACGACGGCAAGGCGTACAACTCCAATCCGGGGCCAATGCGGGTCTACGGGCCGCTGAAGCTGAAGGCTGGAGAGCACCGCTTCAGCGTGAGAACCGAATTCGACAAGTTCGAGGACCGCTTCTTCGGGCTCTGCGGGCTGGTGCTCACCGCGGAAAGGCATGATGAAGCGTATCTCGCCAACATCCGCAACCCGCGAGTGGTGGCGCAGTGGCGGCCGGACATATCCAGACCGCGGGCGGCACTGGCTCATCCTGACGGCAAACACGTGCTGATGGCCGGACATGCAGGCTACGGGCTGGTCGGCGGCGGCCTGGGCATATACGACATGGAGACCAAAGAGGCGGTCTTGCTCAAGGACGAAGAGCACATGCCCGGCCACGCGACAATCGCACTGAGCGTGCTGCCCAACGGAGATGTGGTCGGCGGCACCTCGGTGGACGCACGCGGCGGCGGCCACAGCGTGGCGACAGACGGTGAAGTATACATCATGGACTGGAAGACGAAGCAGGTGAGCTTCCACACGGTCCCTGCCCCCGGC
>Ga0136653_10001954_pt1 | contig 11313 bp, 5 predicted proteins | sample LakKivw275mmetaG_FD_94866 | JGI IMG/M metagenome (GOLD analysis project Ga0136653, IMG submission 94866) | Anoxic lake water microbial communities from Lake Kivu, Rwanda to study Microbial Dark Matter (Phase II) - Lake Kivu water 275m metaG... | ecosystem: Environmental > Aquatic > Freshwater >... | reverse complement strand
GCCGGATCGTCCACTCCAGCGTCCCGCTGTCGGTCTGTTCAGACGGGTGGGAGCTCTTCAGGAGTTGCCAGTCCCCGGCCACGTGCTCCCGCACCAGCACCGTCACCGGCCCCGGGCGCTGGTTGCTCAGCTCCAACTCGAACTCCTCCTCGAGGTCAAAAAGCGCCAGCTTGCGGTACACGTCGCTCCGGACGTTGACCTGGTCGCTGCGCAGGCGGGTGCGCAGGACGGCCAGTTCCGGCGCGACCCCGAGGTCCAGTTCCAGCTTCTCCCCGGCCGGCACGTAGGGCACCCCGGCCTCGGCCACGAAGGCGCGTCCACCGGGCCCGGGCGCGTAGATACGGGCCTTGCCGGCCGGCAGGGGCGTCTTGAGACGAGCCTCGGCGGACACCGCCAACAGCGTGCGGACCGCGTCCTTGAAGCGGTTGCTGTCATACAGGTAGACGATCTGGTAGGCCACCTCGGGCAGGCCGAACAACTGCTGCTGCACCGTCTGCCCGGCTTGCAGACTGACCGTCGTCTGCTGCCCCTGCGGCAGCGTCAGCTTCGCTCCGGTCAGGTCGTGCTTGCCGTTGTTGCGCACGGTCAGATCGGCCTGCAGGTCCAGTTTCTGCTGGGCCGGGTTGAGCAGCAAGCCGTAGAGGGTGTCGGCCTGCAGGAACTTGACCTCGTAGCTGAGGCGCAGCCGGGCGCGCGTGGGCGCATCGGCCCCGACGGTCAGGACGACCATCCCGGGCTGCGGGCCGGTGGTCGTGGCCACGATCCGCACCTGCCCCGCCGGCTCCAGGACGCGCGCGCGAACCGTTGCCGGGTCCGTCTCCAAGGCCGCCGTGTCCAAAGTCAGGCGGTTTTCGCCCTGCTCCAGTTGCGCCGTCATGTCCCGGGCGGCATGCACCCCGGCACTGCGGGTGAAGCACACAGTGGGCGCCCCGAGCGCGACGGTGGTCCCGAGATCGGTGGCCTGGGCCACGGCAAAACCGGCAGTCAGAGCGGCGATCAGCAGCAGCGCGGAACGCATCAGCAGTACCTCCGTATGGGTATCTTCCCCGCAAGTAGCGCCAAATCCTGCACCTTCCTTGAGCCCGTGTAGCTTGTCCAGATCTCGGCGGACCTATGTCATGAGGGTTTGGGGAACATGCCAGCCCGTCTATAATATGGGAACCGGCAGCACTTCCCGGGGAGGATAACACTCATCCGCAACGCATCGGTGCGTCTCACTCGGGACGGAGATCCCGGTGCCCGCACGCGCTGGGGACTAGCCTGTGTGGCAACTGCATAGCCGCTGGCAACTGCCGCAACACGATGAAGCCCGCAAGACGGAGCAGATCCGGCTGGAGACCTTCCGGCTGCGTCGGCTCCTGGTGCTCCTGGTCATCCTCGCCTCATCGGGCCTGACCGGCTCGCTGTGCGCCCGCCTCGTTCACCCCCTCAACTATGTCGCCATCGGCCTGTGGGCCATCGGCGGCGGCGCCGCCGCCCTGCTGCTTGTGGCCATTCCCGGCCCGGCCTGGCGGGTGCTGCGTCGCGGCTGGGTCTTCCTCGCCCTCTGGCGTCGCCGTCGGGCGGTTCGGCAACTCGTGCGCGCCGATCGCCACGCGCTGTCGCGCCTGACCGAAGACACACCGAGCAGCCGTGCGCTCTGCGACCTCGCCGTGGCCGAGTACCTGCGCGGGCACCTGGAGACCGCGGAGGCGCAGCTCGCGCACGCGCTGGAACTCGAGCCGGACAACCACGACCTGCTGAACAACCTCGGGGTCGTCCTGGCCTGCCGCGAGCAACCCGAGCGCGCCGCGGAGCTGTTCGTGCGGGCCATGCGCCACGGGGCCAATGGCCAGGCCGAGGCCAACTGCGCCCTGGTCGCGCCGCTCGTGAACGCCCCGGAGCAACTGGCCGCGATGGTCACGGCCACCGGGCACGAGTTGAGCGCCTCGGCGCTGAACAACGTCGGCGTGGCGCTGGCCCTGCGGGGGGACTGGGAGGGCGCCGACGAGTGGCTGTCCCGCGCCGCGCAGACCGCACCCGAGTTGGCCCCGGCGCGGGCCAATGTGGGGCTGGTGGCCTACCACCGCCAGCAGTTGCAGGACGCCGCGAACGAGATCATGCAGGCCGGCCGCCAGGACCCCACCGAGCCGGCCTTCGCCAACTACCTGGGCGTCATCCTCATCTCCGCCGGGCAGATGGAACAGGCGCGGGCGTATCTGCGCCGCGCCCACCGGGTGGCCCCGGGCGATGTGCCCATTCTCATCAACATGACCGCGGCCGATGCCGCGGCCGGCCACTGGCGGGTGGCGCAGCGCGGCTTCCGGGCCCTGCTGCACCGGGAGAGCCATCGGAGCGATGCCGCCTACAACCTGGCGGTGTGCCAACTGGCCATCCACCAGCCGACGCGGGCGGCCGACACCGCCGCGGTGGCCATCGAGGCGGGGGACACCAGCTCGGAAGCCTACTCGGTACTCGCAGTCGCGCTGTGGGAAACCGGGCGCCGCGCCGAGGCGCTCTCGCACTTCCAGTCGGCCCATCAAGCCGCCGATGCCGGGCCGATTGCCTACAGCAATCTCGCCCGGGCCGGGCTACTGCAGGGAGATATCGGCGCAGCCCAGAACATCCTCCAACAGGCCCTACAGCGCTGGCCGGACGATACTCACCTTGTGTTCGACGCTTCCACCGCCGCCCTGGCAGTGGCGGCCAAGAGCTTCGATGGTGCTGCCCCACTGGCCGAACGGCAGTCCCTGATGGTGCCTGCGCAGCAGCAGTACGCCGGCCTGCTCAGTGGCCTGGGCCGGCATGACCTGGCCGCCGAAGCCCACGTCAACCTCGGGCTGTATCACTACATGCAGGAGCAGCACGAAAAAGCGACCGAGCAGTTTGAAGCGGCCTCGCGCCTGCTGCCCCGCAGCTCCGAACTCACCTACCTGATCGGCACGACGCTGGCGGAGGAGGGTGAGCGCCAGACCCACCGCACGGCGGACGGTGATGTCGGGCTCACGGTCGGCGGCCGCAGTTGTCTCCGCCGCGCCGTGCCCTTCCTCGAGAGCGCCAGCGAAGCCCGCGAGTTGACGCTCTACGCCGCGCGCAACCTCGGACGGTGCCTGTACTTGCTCAAGGACTTCGACCAAGCGCTGACCGCGTTCCGCAAGGCCATCCGCACCGAGAGCAAGCCGGAAGTGGCCTCGATGGCCGCTTTGGCGGCCGCGCGCCAGGCCCACCGCATCCAACTGCTCTTCCGCACCCAGATGCTCTCGGACGTCAAGCGTGACCAGTTGCGCAGCCGCGCCCTGGAACTTCTCGATGTGGCCGTGCATTACTTCAGGCAAGCGTTGCTGCACGACGAACTGGACCCGGTGCTGCACGGCAACCTCGGCATCGCCTACATGCTGCGCAATCGGCCCAATGACGTCGAGGCCGCCTTGCGCCATTGGGAGCGCATGCGCGTCATCGGCCGGGGCGCCATGGATGGGCGCTACGCCGACCTGGCGCAACTCGAGAACCTCGTGGACCCCAGCCGCGTGGGCTTTGACGACCGCAGCATGAAGCTGCAGGGCCTCGAGCCCCTGCGCTGGGTCGCCGTGCCGCCGCCGCGCCCCACCGGCATTCGCTTCTTGCTCGAGCCGATGGCGGTGCGCCACCCGTGGAAGCTGGCGGCCACATCCCAGGGCCTGCAGCATGCCCTCCGCCTCAGCGAGGCGATCGCCGCCGCGCAAGTCCGTCTGCAGCGTCTGCGCGTCTAGCGCGCGCCCACCGAATACGCCACCCTCGCGTCCCCCCGGCAAGACCGTGGGGCTGCGAGGGCGGCTGCTGTTGGGAGAACCTCCATGCGTGGCAAGGCCGCGGCGTCCGGCGAACGACAACAGATCATCGAGTTGGTGAGCGCCGGCATGGCCACCACGCTCGGGCTGCTGGGCGTCTTCTGCGGCATCCACGCCGGGATCATCTCCTCGCAGGCGGCCCGCTACGGCTTCTCCGCCCTCGTATCGGTCCTCGCCGCCATGGCACTGGTGGGGGTCGTCTACACGATCCGCTACGGCTACGAGCAACTGGCCGCCTGGCTGCTCATCATGGTCGTGGCGGCGCGAGTCATCGTGGAGACCACCGCCACCGCGCCCCAGGCCTACCTGCTGCTGTGGCCCCTGTACGTCGTGCCGATCCTCACCGCCCACGTCGTGCTCGGCGCCCGTGCCGGGCTGCTGACGGTACTCGGCGCCCCGGTGATGTTCGTCTTCAACTACTTCGCCCTCGCCGACACCGTGGAGTTGACCCGGGGCTTTGAGATGGCGATCATTGCCAACCTCGGCCTTTACCTCGGCGCCATCGCCCTGGTCCACGTCGCTCTCGCCCGCGTCAGCAGCGCCGTGCGCGAAGTCAAGGAGGTGGCCGGCTCCCATGAACGCGCCCGTACGGAACTCCGCGAGCGGGAGATGCAGTTCAGCGCCCTCGCCGAGAGTTCGCCGACGGGCATCGTCATCGAGCAGGACGGCCGCCTCGTCTACGGCAACCCCTACTTCTTCGAAATGGCCGGCTGCCTGAGTTCCGACGGCTTCGGGCTCTCGCTGTGGGACTTCTTCGACAGCGCCGGGGTCAGCGAGTTGAAGGCCCAACTCAAGCGGCGGCAGGCTCTCAGCGGCGCCGTGGGGCCGAGCCTCCTGGTCTTCAAGCCCCTCAAGGGCCGCACCCGCTGGTGTGAGGTGGCGGTGGCCGAGGCCATGTTCTGGCAGAACCCGGCGGTTGTGGCCAACGTCCTGGACGTCACCGAGCGCGTGCAGGCGCAACTGGCCGTGCAACGCGAGCGTGACTTCTCCAACAACATCATCAACACGGCCGAGGCCATCATCATGGCCACCAATGCCGACGGGCAGGTGACGCTCTTCAACCCGGCCGGCACGCGCATCACCGGCTACGAGGCGGCGGAACTGCAGGGCCGGCCCTACTGGGAGGTTCTCGCCCCGCCCGAGCAGCGTGAGGAAGCGGCGGCCATGTTCGCGCAGGTGCGCGAAGAGATGCGAGGCAACGCCGAGGTGACATGGACGACCAAGGCCGGCGAGGACGTGACCATCTCCTGGCACTTCGTCGCCCAGCGCAACACCGCCGGGGCCTTCACCGGGTTTGTGGGCGTAGGCATTGACGTCACCCAGCAGCGCCTGCTGGAGCGGCAGGCCATGGTGACTGAGCGGCTGCGCTCGCTGGGGCAGATCGCCGGCGGGGTGGCCCACGACCTCAACAACATGCTGGCCGGCATCATCGGCCCGGCCGACCTGTTGCTGATGGTCGAGACGGACGAGGAGCGCCAGCGCTCCCTCAACGCCATCCTCGCCGCTGCCACCCGCGGGGCCGAAACCGTGCGCCGCATTCAGAGCTTCTCCAAAGCCCGCACGGACCTGGACAAGCAGGTGTTTGACCTGCGCGAGCTGACCGAGGACGTGATCTTCTCCCTGCGGCCACGCTGGCGCGACGTGGCCCAGCGCCAAGGCATCACCATCGAGATCCTCGACGAAGTGCCCAAGGGGCTGACCGTCCACGCCAGCGCCGGCGAAGTCGGCAACGTGCTCATGAACCTCATCGTCAACGCCTGCGAAGCGATGGAGGCGGACGGGACCATCACCATCCGTGGTGCGCAACGCGACGACACGGTGGAGTTCCAGGTGCAGGACACCGGCAGCGGCATGTCGCCCGAGACGATGGAGCACATCTTCCAGCCGTTCTTCAGCACCAAGGGCGCGGACAACAGCGGCCTGGGCCTGGCCGTCATCCACGGTATCATCCTGCGCCACGGGGGCACCATCGCCGCCGAGTCGGAACCCGGGGTCGGCACCACGTTCACGGTCACGCTACCCGCTTCGATCCCCGACGAGGAGAGGCCCGAAGAGGCGGCGCCCGACGCAGCCCGCAAGAGTGAGCGCCTGCGGCTGCTGGTCGTGGACGACATGCCGGACATTGCCGACTACATCACGGCGGTCGCGCGCCACAGCGGGCACGAGGTGACCACGGAGTATGGGGGCGAGCAGGCGCTGGAGCGCCTGCAGGAACAGCCCTTCGACGCCGTCATTACCGACTACGGCATGGCGGGCATCTCCGGCACGCAGTTGGCCGACAGGGCGCGCCGGCTGCACCCCGGCATCCGCATTGTGCTCGTCACCGGCTGGGATGTCGCCCCCGGGGAGATCGAGGGGTTGGCGGCCCTGCTGCACAAGCCCTGCACCCGCGAGCAGGTCGAGGCGGCGCTACGCAAGCTGGCCGCCCCCAGCAACTCCTGATCGCTGCTCAGTACACGCTCGTCTGCCAGCCCTTGTCGTACTGCGCGCGGTTGGCCGTCTTCACATGCCCGTCCCCGTACAGCACGTTCCAGCGGAACTCCGCCCAGTCGTTCCCCCCATGCCAGGTCCCGCTGCCATCGAACATCACGTTGACGCTGACCGGGTCCGCCAGGCTCTCCTGGGAAGCCTGCAGGAACGTCAACTCCGTGCGGTACATGTAGCTCGAGCCGAGGGCGGCGTAGGAGCTGGGATGGGCCGGCAGCGGCAAGCCCCCCGCATCCTCGAGCACGTCGAACCCCTTGTCCGAAGCGCAGTGCCACACCTCGTGGTTCTTGACGTACGGGTCCACGAGGTCGTGCATCAGGGGCATGAAGGCAATCCAGGATCGCCAGAGGCCGGGGTTGCTCACGGGCTGGCGATCCCATATCTCAGGCAGACTCTTGTCCGCGATGTCCACACCCCAGGGGTACAGCCCGTCGTAGTCATCCATGTACATGCGCAACGCGTTGCCCAACTGCTTGAGGTTCGACAGGCAACGCGTCGAGCGGGCCTTCTCGCGGGCCCGCGCAAAGACCGGGAAGAGAATTGCGGCCAGGATCGCGATGATCGCGATCACCACCAGCAACTCGATCAACGTGAAGCCGCGACCGCACGTGGGGCGCCGGGTGGTGTTCATGTCAGTTATTGTACCCAACTCCGACCTCCTCAACCCCTGCCGTGACCGGCAGGGCGCCCGGCGAGCCTACCATTCCGGTTCCTCGCCCAGGCCGCGCGAGGGCGACTCCTCTTCGGGCTCAACCACCACCTGCAACCCCGGGACCGCATCGCCGAGAAGTTCCACGTGGGCCTCGACGACGGCGGCCGCCGCCGGCGTCACCGCGATGCCGGGCGCCGTCTCGCCCTCCGGCAGCAACGCGACCAGCGCCGGCAGGCGGTCGGCCGCGGCGCTGTCGCTCTCGGCCAGGTCCACCAGCACGCGCTGCGGCGGCTCGCCCTCCATCTCCCGCCACCACGCGCGCCACTCCAGCGCCGCCACCACTGCCCGGAGCACGTCATCCTGTTCCGGCTCCTTCTCGCCGAAGACCGCGAGCACATAGTCCGGCGCCACCGCCGCGATGCGCCCCTCATTGCGGCAGAGCGCGTCCAGGAGCGACTGCAGCAGCCGCTCGCGCTCCCCGCCGTCCTGCGCGCCCAGACGCGCCAGCAGGCTCACCGGCGGCAGCGGGCTCTGCTGGGGCAGGGGACAGGCCAACCGCGCCAGCGTCTCGCGCAACATCCGCGCCTCGCGCAATCCGTCGGCCATGCGCCCCACCGAACTGCCCAGGCTGGCGATCTCCCGGCCGCCCAGAGCCACCAGCGGCACATCCAGCTCTCCATGCGAAATCCGTCGCACGGCGCTGGCGAGGTCCTCCAGTGGTCGTGCCAGGTAGTCCGTCAGACGATAGGAGATGGCCACCCCGACGATGATGAGCAGCAGCGCCAGGCTCATGTTGCGCAGCGCGATCTCCAGGGCCGTGCGCCGGGCCAGGCTGCGCCGGCAGCCCATCTTGACGATCCCGGTGACCCGCCCGGCCTGAGACAACTCCGCGGTGATCGGCACCACGTCATACTGGCGCTGCAGGTCATGCGAGGTGGTCAGTTCCAGCAGGCGCAGGGCGACGGCTTCGCTGTCGCCGAGCATGGGCCGGCCCTGGGGGTCGCGGACGTCCAACCCCCGCCGCCGGGCGAAAGCGACGATGTTCTGCTGCCCGTCCAGCACGATCAGGTACTCGATGTCCACCGAGTAGAACCGACCTGCGAACCGGTGCTGAATGATGCGGTCCAGGTACTGCCGATAGGTCTCGGGGCTCGGCGGCTGCGCGACCCCCCGCAGTTGCAGAATCATCGTGGCCGTCTTGACCATCGTCAGCCGTACCTGCTCGTCCAGGACGGTCCAGGTGTGCTGCACTGACAGGAACGTGCCCGCGGTGACGGTGAGCGCGATCATGCTCGCCACCATCACGGCGACGCGGCCACGAGTGGTCTGCATCGGCGTGGCGCGGGGCGTAGGGCGCGCGGCCATCGCGGCCGCCTGCGCCGCCGGATGGCGCGTCGTGCGCACGACGATGAGATACGCCCCGGCCACGAGAATGACGATGCCGCCGAGGTGCAGGACGTTGAGCGTCTCGCCCAGCACGACCCATGACACCAGCACCGTCACGATGGCCGACAGCAGCCGCAGGCTGACCCCCACATGGGCGGGGATCTCCCGCAGGCCGCGGTAGTACAGCGTCATGGACAGGCTCGTGCAGAACACGCCCAGGACCAACAGCAGCAGCCACCCGCGCGTGTCGAGCAGGAACAACCCGCGTACATCGCCGCTGACCACCGCGATGAAGCCGGTCACGACAAAACCGATCCCGAAGCGCCACAGGGCCACCGTCGAGGGATAGAAGCGGCGCAGCGAGGTCTTGCTCAGAATCTCGGCCATGGCCCGCAACGCCCCGGCCCCGATCGCCATCGCATCGCCGAGCAGGCGCTGGCCCACCTGCGCCCCCGCGTGCATCTCCCCGGCGCCGATGAGCACATCGGCCGCGACCATCAGCCCCACGAGCAACAGCCGCGCCGACGTCACGCGCTCCCGGAGCGTGAAGTAGGCGAAGAACGCGACGAAGATCGGGGCGGTCTTGGACAGCGCGGTGGCGATGCCGACGGAGCTAAGATCAATGGCGCGGGTGAACAGCAGGGCGGCCAGGCCGGAGCCGAGCGCGCCCACTAAGACCAGCGCCACCCAGTCGCGCGTCCGCGGCGGCTCATGCTCCTCCGGTGACGAATGCCGCCAGCCGAAGGGCAGCAGGAAGAGCACGGCGATCAGGTAGCGCGCCCCCACGACCGCTGCCGGCGTCAGGTCGTTCAGCAGCAGCTTGGTCAGTACCGGCGACAGGCCCTGGAGGATGACCCCCGCGCCGATGTAGTAGAAAGGGCGTAAGCGCTCGGATCGCAAGCCTGCCTCCGTGGGAGAGCTGTCGGGCCCCGGAAGGGCCTGCCCGAGCAGCCGTTGCTCACCGCACTATCGGTTCCACGGCCGACTGCAGAATCCATCCTTGACTGCCGTTCTCCAGCGCAACCTCACACCAGAACCCCTCGCGCCGGAGCGTCTGCGCCATCTCCCCCTGGTAGGCGCTGCGCACCGCCGGGAACGTGTCGGCCGGCCCCGCGTACAGCGCACTATCAGTGACCACCACCGCCCGCGCCGGGTTCCAGTCCCCGCGCCACTTCCCCAGCGTCAGGCCCGCCACGAACACCATCAGGACCAGCGCCGTCACCAGGAGCCACAGGTAGCGGCGGCGGAAGTGACGCCCCCGCAGGCGCCAAGTCAACAACACGCAGGACAGGAGATACAGGGCCACCGCGGCCCCGGTCAATTCGTTGAGGGTGAAGAAGCCCAGCAACCTCTGCCAGACGAACTGCAGCCAGCCCGGCGCCTCGGCGGAGGGCGGCACCCGGCGGCTGGCCAGCGCCACCGACAGGTTCGCCTGCAGGTCGCGGTCGCGCGGCATGGCCAGCGCGGCCCGCTCGTAGTACAGGATCGCCCACCCCGGCTGCTGCAGCTTCAGCGAGGCATTGCCCAGATCATACCACACGGCGGGCGTGACCGGGCCCTGCTGCGCCTGCGCCAGGTAGCGCTCGCGCGCCGCCTCGTAGTCGCCCCGCTGGTAGTATGCGTGGCCCTCGGCGAAGGGCGAGGCAGCCTGCGCGTGTCCGGGCACAGCGGCAGCGACAAGGGTGAGCAGCAGGGCAGCGGGCAGGAACCTACGCATCCGGCCTCACCTGCCGCTGCAGCGCCGCCACGACCTGACGGCACTCATACACCAGTTGCTGGGCTCGCGTCGGGTCCATGCCGCCGGGGGCGAACCGCCCGGCCGCCGAGCGCTCGACCAACCCGCGCGCCACCTCGGCCAGCTCGGGGTCTGCGCCGTGGCGGGTCAATAAGTCACAGGCGACCTCGGCCGTCAGCCCCGACGGCGGCGCCGTCGTCCGGTCGGCGATGTAGTCCAGCAGCGCCTCATGCAGCCCCGTGTAGAACGAGTCATGGTCGCCGTCGGCCAGCGCCCGGGCCGCGAGGTCGAAGCGCTTGTGCGCCAGGGCCAGGGCGTTGCTCGCCCGGGCCTGCTCCGGGGCCGCCAGCACCCGCGCCTCCTGCCACCGCTGCCGGGCGCTCCACAGCACCACCAGCAACGGCAGCGCCAGCACAGCCCACAGCCAGCGCCTCGTGACGAGCGGCGGCAGCGTTGCCCGGCCCAACTCGGTCTTTAGCGGCCGGAGGTTGTCGGCCGGAACGACCGGCGCCGCCGCGCCCGACCCCGGGGCGACGGTGACTTCCGCCGCCGGGCTCGTCGCCGTGCGATAGGCGCGCGCTTGCGGGTCGAAATGGCTGTACGAGACGGGGCCCACGCGCAGCGTCCCGGCCTGCCGCGGCAGCAGGAGGTACGAGAAGCTGGCCGTTCCGCCGATGGCGGTCGCGTCGCCCCCGCCCCCCCCCGGCTGCACCGTGCGCTTCTCGCCGGCCTTATAGACCCGCACCCAGTCCGGTAGCCCCAGTTGCGGCTCGCCCAGCGAGCGGATGTTGCCTGTGCCCACGACATCCACGACGCAGTTGACGGTCTCGCCGGCCCGCACCACCGGCCGGTCCACCCGCAGGCGCACCGTGAACGAGCCGACCGCGCCGCTGAAGCCCTTCGGCTGGGTCGCCTGCGGCAGCGGCAGCACCTCAACGGTGATCGGGTCGGCCACGAGTTGCTCGGGGCCCAACATCGGGTCCATCGTCGCCGTGACGCTCGCCTCGCCGATCGTGTGCTTGCCTGGCGACGTGGCGAACAGCGCCTTCATGCGCCGCTGCACCGAATACATGCGCCCCCCGACGTTCTGCGTGGCTTGCGGCGGGTTGGGCAGGTCCTCGGCAACGAACCCGGGCGTGTCGGCCGGCGAATACTGCACCTCGCCGAAAAGCTGCTCGGACTGCAGGAATGAGAACGTGTAGGTGAGCTGCTGGCCGACGTAGACCTGCTTGTGGTCCACCGTGTGC
>Ga0136653_10001947_pt1 | contig 11331 bp, 9 predicted proteins | sample LakKivw275mmetaG_FD_94866 | JGI IMG/M metagenome (GOLD analysis project Ga0136653, IMG submission 94866) | Anoxic lake water microbial communities from Lake Kivu, Rwanda to study Microbial Dark Matter (Phase II) - Lake Kivu water 275m metaG... | ecosystem: Environmental > Aquatic > Freshwater >... | reverse complement strand
CGCCGGGGTGATAGCGGCATGTGCACCTGCGGGAAGAGTAAGTGTATGCTGACGGTTTTTGTAGCTGTGAATCACCTCCATATACAGGGATTCAGATCTATGTCCCTTTATCGCCGCTGAATTGCCGGCCTGATTCGTAAGTGGATATTTCGTATTGAAGCTGTCGGCGGTCAATTATTCTGGATAATGCTAAACTGTTCCGGTAAAAGAACTAGAGAAGGAGTAAAAACACAGGGTATGAAAGTTGTATTTATTGAAGACATCTCGGCCAAAGAGAAAAAGGGCGATATAAAAGAGGTAGCCGATGGATACGCCAGAAACTTCCTGTTACCCAGGGGCCTCGCATTGCCCGCAACTGCGGGCGCTGTGAAGGCCGCCGAGAAAATCGCGCGGGAGCGTGAGAGGAAACGCGAGCGAATGCATGATGAGTACGTCGAGCTGGCCCGGCAGATTGAAGGAAAAGAGTTGCGTTTCAAGGGAAAGGCCAGTTCAAAGGGCACTTTACACGGATCTATCACATCGGCCGATATAGCCGACAGGCTGTCAGATCAGGTCAATATCGATATCGACAAGAAAAAGATATCCATGAAAAGCTCTTTGCATAATATTGGCGAATATGAGGTCGAAGTGATTTTCAGCAAAGACGCCACAGCCAAGATTAAGGTTATAATTGAGAGGGAAACAGACTGAAGTCATGAGAGAGACCCTTCCACCTTATGACCTGGATGCCGAAGAAGCGGTTCTCGGGTCGCTGCTGATCGACAGCGAGTCTATCACAGATATAGACACCACAGTGGGAGCCGAGGATTTTTTCAGCGAGCAAAACCAGTTTGTGTTCGGCGCCTGCCGCAATCTGTTCCAGCGGGATGAGGCCATCAATCAGATCACTGTTGCGCAGGAACTGGTCAGGCTAGCTAAGCTGGATGAGGCGGGGGGAGCCGCATATCTCAGCCATCTCGTATCCATGGTACCAACGTCCCTGCATGTCAGGCACTATGCGCAGATCGTGTACCGACTGGCTACCATGCGTCGCCTCATCAGCGCTGCCGGCCAGATCGAATCGATCGGGTATAAGGCTGATCCCGACGTGGACCTGTCACTGACGCGGGCGGAAGACATCATCTTCAAGCTGAGGACAAGGCAGGGGAAGGGTGAATTTATTCCCATACAGGATGCGCTCAACCGCTATTTTGAAGAGGCGGCCCACAGGACTACTCTCGACAGGGATATCCAGAATATCAGGACGGGTTTCAAAGCCATCGATAACGCCCTGGGCGGGCTGCAACGCTCAGAGCTGGTTATTCTTGCTGCCAGGACAAGCATAGGTAAGACGAGCCTGGCCCTGAATATCGTCCGCAACGCAGCCGTTAATCAGAAGGCCTGTATCGCTCTCTTCAGCCTTGAGATGTCCCGGCGCGAGATAATCCAGAGGTTATTATCGAGTGAATCCAATATCGAGTCGCAGCATTTTAGGAAGGGGCGCTTTTCAGACCTCGAGGAGCGTCTGCTTCAGCGTGACATAATTCCCAGACTGGCGGAGACGTCAATTTATATAGATGATACTCCCAACATGCGGATCAGTGAGGTGCGCAGCAAGGCAAAAAGGCTGCATCTGAAACACAATGTCGATATGGTCGTGCTCGACTATATTCAGCTGTTAAGGGGCGATTCCAAAAGCGATAACCGTGTACAGGAGATGACCGAGATAACGCAATCGCTCAAAGCACTGGCCAGGGAGCTGGATACACCCGTCCTGGCCCTTTCGCAGCTGAGCCGTAATATCGAGCACCGCCAGGAAGGTAAAAGACTGAAGCAGCAGGTCAAACCCCAGCTTTCCGACCTGCGCGACAGCGGCAGCATCGAACAGGATGCGGATGTCGTCATGTTTATTCATCGCTGGGATAAAATCTATTCGACCGAGGATGATTGGATACGTGAATTTGGAGAGGACCAACCTTATCCCAAGGGCATTGCGCACATCATCATAGCCAAGAACCGCAATGGGCCCACGGGCGAAGTGCCGCTCAGGTTTATACAGGAAACAACCAAATTCGACAACTTTGACAGCAGCGTGGTTGAGGTCGGGACTCTGTATTAAGGCATGATGCGTATGTCAGGAAGCAGTTTTAAGGGTTTCCCTCCGCGGGTCGAGGTCACCCCTCTGCCCAACGTGTTTTTCAGTGATATGCTGTTGGCCGTCGACAGCCTGCTTGAACTGAAAACGGTTATGCAGATATTTTTCTTGCTCAGTCGCAGAAGAGGTTATCCCAGATTTACCAGGTTCAGTGAGTTGAGCAGCAATGCTGTGATTGAGAGGGAATTGCATAAAATGAAAGGAGACCCGGATATAGTGCTCAGGGATGCGCTTCAATCTGCTGTGAGGCATGGGATTCTACTGCATATCCCCGTTAACGTGGACGGGAAATCGGACGATGCCTATTTCATCAATAACCAGGCCGAAAAGAACACCATCGATAAAATACAGAGCGGATCTTTAAAGATACCGAGTGTGGAAATCAGGTTTAGGGAGGAACCCGCCGGTGAACAGCCGCGTGATATTTACAGCCTATATGAACACAATATAGGTATGCTCACCCCTATTCTGGCCGAGGAGTTGCAGGAAGCCGAACACCGGTATCCACCTGAATGGATACAGGATGCTTTTAGAGAAGCATTGAGAGCCAATGTCAGAAACTGGAAATATATACACGGCATTTTAAAGCGCTGGGAACGCGAAGGAAAGAAAGATGGAAAACCTGTCGGAGATACTCAAAAAGAGAGAGATCCCGATAAATACATCGGCGGAAAATATGGACACATGGTCCGCCGATAGCACCGGGGAATCTGCACCGGATGTTGGCCAGCCGGATGTTTGCCCCGTATGTCGGGGTACACGCTTTGTTCATCCCGTATTGCCCTCCGGCGATTCCGATTATTCGCGTTTGGTACCATGCGTATGTGCAAGAGATGACATCGACCGTAGAAGAGCAGCGCGGCTGCAGGCTATAAGTAATCTGGGCAGCCTCTCAAAACTGACTTTTGATAATCTGTCGCCACTGGGGCGCAGCAGCGATCCGGTGTCTCAGAAGCTGTTTCAACTTGCCTTTGATGAAATTCGCAAGTTCGCGGAAAATCCGCAGGGATGGATTGTGCTGGCCGGTACCGTAGGCAGTGGGAAAACGCACCTGGCCTGCGCTGTTGCCAACCATCGCATAAGCAGGGGCCACTCCGCCTTCTATATCACGGCTGCGGAACTGCTCGATCACCTCAGGTCGGCTTACAGCCCCAGCAGCGATATTGAATATGATGAATTATTTGAGCAGATTAAAAACAGCCCCCTGCTGATACTTGATAATCTGAATTACTCGGCTACAACCGCATGGTCCAAGGGTAAACTCGAACAATTGCTTGAGCATCGATTCAATGGAAGATTGCCCACGCTGATAACCACCGGCATGTCGGTGGAGGACTTTGCCACCGATTATGCCGGCCACATGAACGACCCCGAACTCAGCAAGGTTCTCATTTTAAAAAAGGAATCATCCAGCCTGCAGAGCCTTGACAGCCTCGATCTTGAGCTGCTTAAAAACATGAAATTCAATAATTTCGACAGTAAGCGTTTAAGCCTGCAAGAGGATATCAGACAGAATCTGGCGCAGGCCTACAATAACGCGCGTGAATTCGCCCGCTCCCCGCAGGGTTGGCTTATTTTTCAGGGTGTAAACGGATGCGGAAAGACACACCTTGCGGCAGCTATCGCCAATGAGCTTCGCGAATCCGGTAAAGAGATTCTCTTTATTGTGGTGCCGGACCTGCTGGATCATCTGAGGGCATCGTTTGCGCCCGATAGCCGTGTATCCTATGACGCATTGTTCGAAAAAATAAAGAAGATACCTGTACTGGTTCTGGATGATTTCGGAGAGCATTCCGCCACTTCATGGGCTCAGGAGAAGCTGTATCAATTAATTAATTACCGCTATAACGCACGCCTGGCTACAGTCATAACCACCTGCCTGTATCTCGAAGAGATCGAAAACCGGGTCAGTTCACGCATGGTTGATCCCAGCATCAGCATGGTGTTCAATATTATGGCGCCCGACTACAGGGGCGATATCAAGGCCTCAAGGACAGTCAGGTCGCGTCAAAGGGCTAAGAATTAAACAGGCGCCGGTTCTTTGAAGCTGGCTGCTTTTCCTGATAAAATATTTTCTAATACGAAAGTGGAAAGCGCTATAGTAAACCAACCGGTATTGGTCTTAAATGAGAACTACCTCCCACTGAATATTTGCAAAGTTCGGCGAGCGGTGGTTCTGATACTGGTGGGGAAAGCCGAGGTGGTGGAGAATGGGCGGGGATATTTCTCAGCCAGTTCAGGCAGTTATGAGATCCCCTCGGTTATCAGGCTTGTTTACCTCGTGCGAAAACAAACACATCCGCGCAAGATGACTAAACTGGAGATATTCAACCGGGATAAATACACATGTCAGTATTGTGGCAGGGAAGGGAAAGAACTGACGCTGGACCATGTTATGCCGAGGCGGCTGAATGGCCAGCATACATGGGAAAACATCGTGGCGGCGTGCATACCCTGTAACAGGAAGAAAGCTGGCCGGACGCCGGCCGAAGCCGGGATGCCGTTGCTGAGATCACCTCGTGCGCCCGGCAATATAGGTTTCTATGTGCCTTACCAGTATCTACGTGCCCGGTCCGAGTGGGAGAAATATCTGCCGCAGAAAAGGTGATATCTCCGGAATCAAGGTTTTCTTGCATTGACGATGGTAGCCTCGGCGTTGGGAACTTCGATTGTCATGCCGGTTTCCAGCTCCACCATCAAGGATTCTTTAATCACGTTTCTGCCCACTATCTTGCCCTTTCCCATTTATGTGAGCAGTTCTTGCCCCATCTCGGGTAATTTCCCCTTCATACTGTGATACTGCTCATATTCGTAGCTCAGACAGCACAAAAGCCGCCCGCACAGTCCGGAAGTTTTCATGGGGTTAAGGGCAATATCCTGCTCCTTGGCCATTTTAATGGATACGGGCATAAATTCGTTGAGGAAGGAGACGCAGCATAGCTGGCAGCCGCATTTGCCGACGCCGCCGATAAGCTTTGCTTCATCTCGGGCGCCCACCTGCCTCAGTTCGACATGCGTTCTCAGTTCATGGCTGAGCTTGCGAACAAGCTCTCGGAAGTCAACTCGTTTCTCTGAGTAAAAGAATATTATCAGGTGGCTTCCGTCCAGGTTGTACTGGAGGTAGATCACTTTCATGGGAAGATTGAGGCTCTGGATCAGTTCCTTGGATTTGGTGAGAGCTTTCTTGGTGCGATCCTTTTGAAATTTGGCCTGGGCAACATCTTCGGACGTTGCTATGCGTATAACAGGTTTGAAGGGCTCGGCGTTCTCAGCAGGCGTTACTTCCTTCATGCCGATGGTCACCTTGCCCAGTTCCATCCCCCGGTTGGTCTCGACAATGACCATATCTCGTACTTTGAGATCGAGCCCGGCAGCATCGAAAGAATATATTTTCCCCGCCTGCATAAATCTGACTCCTACAACGTTAGCCATCAGTTATTTACCCCGGCCGCATTTATTGAGTAATCGGCTTTTTTCTCTTTTTTAGGCATATCCAGCATAATCACTTCGAAGAGAAGATGCAGGTTGGCATTGTATGAAAGGTTCACCAGCATCTTGTTCAGGCTGTTGATAAAATCTTTTATTTCGAGAATTGTCAGCATATTTGCCCAAGATCTGATTTCGTTGAGCTTATCCAGGTTGGTAACATCCTCTTCACAGTTATATTTTAGCAGCATTATATCGCGGCACCACGAAAGCCAGAGCTTGATAAGTTCCTCCACACTATGCCTGTCTGACGGTATTTGCTGAATATATAGCAATCTGTCAGACCATGAGCGGGTCAGGAGGCCGGAAAACTCGCTTAGCCTCTGGTCACGGCTTTGCAGGTAGCTGTCGTCCTGAAGAGCCGAAATAGCCCAACCGAGACATCCTCCCGATAGTCGCGACAATAATTTTATTTTATCTGGATTAAGACCATCAAATTTGCTCAGGCGGTTTTCTATCTCAGCGAACGCTACGGGTTTAAGCTCAAAGCGCTGGCATCTTGAAATCACCGTGGGTAGGAGTGCGGTTTCCTGAGATGTGAGTAACAATATAATTACATGTCTGGGAGGCTCTTCCAGTGTTTTAAGCAAACAATTAGACGCCTCCGCTGACATCAGGTCGGCGTCGTCGATGATATAGACCTTGTAATTGCCTTCATAGGGAGGCAGGTTTGAACTCCTCTGCAGCAGTTCTCTAATCGTATCTATGCCGATCTCTGTTGCCTTCCTCCTGTCCTTCGGGTCACGCCCCACATATTTATCGATTACGATTACATCGGGGTATTTACCCTGTTGAATACGCTGGCAGACCCTGCATGCGCCACAGGGAGTATCGCCTTCGCCGCAGTTAAGAGCGCTGGCCAGATCCAGGGCGAGTGTCATTTTACCGACGTGCGGCGGCCCTACCAGAAGATATGCGTGAGCCAGAGATCTCCTGGATATGGAGTCCCTGAGGAATTCTATAATGCGATCCTGTCCGGCCGTTTGCCACATTTAGGTATTATACAATAATTATATAGAAAGGCCGACCTCTTTTACGCCAAATCGATTAAGCACTGATTCGCCCGTGCAGCTGGACAACTACAGGAAATTTGACATATGCCAAGATTACTGCTATATTATAAATTTGCAATTATGCCATTTCTACTTAGGGCGCCAAAGCATTGTCCCGTGTATATATTCCATCTGTTGTCATCTTAAATTTCGTTTGACAAACCAATTCGCAGACGACCGGTAACTATTAGGACAGGAGAAGATATGTCTATTTCTATCGTTGCAGAGAATAACAACCTGCCTGTTGTCAAGAGCAAAAATTATGCCCGCCTGCCCCAGGTGCTTGAGATACCCAACCTGATACAGGTGCAGCTCGATTCCTTCAGATGGTTCATGGAGGAGGGGATCAAGGACCTGTTGCAGGAGGTATCTCCCATAAAGGACTTTACCGGCGGCAAGATGGAGCTTTCCTTCACCGGATATGAATTTCGTCCGCCAACGCACGATGTAGCCATGTGCCGTGAGAGAGACATGAGCTATCAGTCAAACCTTTATGTGCGTGCCAGCCTGCTGATTAAAGAGACGGGGGAAATCAAGGAACAGGAAGTATTTCTGGGCGAGATCCCGCTCATGACTGAGAACGGTAAATTCATCATCAGCGGTGCGGAAAGGGTGGTTGTCAACCAGTTGATCCGTTCGCCAGGTGTATATTTCACCATGGTGACCGAGGATAGGGGTCGGCGGCTCTGCAATGCCAAGCTTATTCCTGAACACGGCGCCTGGCTCGAGTTCGAGACATCGGGTAAAGACGTTATCTGGGCCAAGATCGACGGCCGGCGCAAAATAGGTGTCACAACTCTACTGCGCGCCATCAGCGGGGAAGGCGATCCCGAGGATGCGCTGAACTGCAATACGGACGAGGAGTTGCTGGAATTATTCAAGGTTGATGATGACAATCCGGAGCACAGGTATATCTCAGCGACGATTGACAAGGAACCGGAATCGATCAGGACCAAGAAGGAATCATTGATTGATATATACAAGAAACTGCGTCCCGGCGAGCCGCCCGACGGCGACAGCGCCAAAAGCTTAATAATCAATATGTTTTTCCATCCCAGAAGGTATGACCTGGGCAGGATAGGCAGGTTTAAACTCAACAAGAGGCTTGAATATCAGAAGCTTGGTTACAATATAACATCACGCGCTCTCAAACCGCGCGACCTGGTTGAGATTATTCGCAAAATAATACAGATTAATAATGAAAAGGTGATGCCCGATGATATCGATCACCTGGGCAACCGGCGAGTCAGGACTACCGGCCACCTGATACAGAACCAGTTCAGAGTCGGCCTCATCAGGCTGGAACGTACTATTAAAGAAAGGATGAGCCTGCAGAGCGACGATCCCACCCCTACCAACCTTATTAATAACAGGCCCATCATCGCCGCCATGAGGGAGTTTTTCGGAGGCTCGCAGCTCTCGCAGTTTATGGATCAGACCAATCCACTGGCAGAGCTCACTCATAAGCGTCGACTTTCTGCGATGGGGCCGGGCGGCCTTTCCCGCGAACGCGCCGGATTCGATGTGCGCGATGTGCACCATTCTCATTACGGCAAGATATGCCCTATTGAAACGCCGGAAGGTCCCAATATCGGCCTCATCGGTTCACTGGCGACCTATGCGCGCATAGACAGCCTGGGTTTCATAGAGACTCCCTACCGCAAGGTTTATGTGGAATTGAGCAATAGTTCTGAAATGCTGGTTGGAAGGACGCTGAGACAGGACGTGCTGGACAGCAAGAAAAAGCAGGTGGCAGCGGCAGGTACGCTGATCGACGAAGCTCTTGCCAGGAAAATTGCCGCCGTACCCGCGTGCAATATCAAGATAGTGCCCTATGTCTCCGGCGAGATCGAATATTTTACCGCCGACAGGGAAACCAATATGTGCATAGCCCAGGCCAATGCTCCGCTCAATGCCAGGGACGAATTCAAGGAAGAGCGCGTCGGCGCTATCCGCAGTGGAAAATATGTGACGGAACCTCCTGAGAAAATGGATTACATGGATGTTTCGCCCAAGCAGGTTTTCAGCGTTACCACGGCGCTCATTCCTTTCCTCGAGCACGACGATGCCAACCGTGCGCTGATGGGTTCGAATATGCAGCGCCAGGGTGTGCCCCTGGTCAAGCCTGAAGCTCCACTGATCGGCACTGGTATGGAAGGCGAGGTTGCCAAATATAGCGGGCAGGTGGTCTATGCAGTGGATAAGGGGGAGGTCGTGGCTGTAGACAGCAAGAGAATCACTGTTAAAAACGACGGGAAAAAGCGTGATTATAACCTGACCAAGTTCTATCGCACCAATCAGGGAACATGCATAAACCAGCGCCCGGTTGTAAGGCGGGGAGACAGCGTCGTGCCCGGACAGGTCATAGCCGACGGAGCGGCTACTCAAAACGGCGAGCTTGCCCTGGGTCAGAACGTGCTCTGTGCATTCATGACATGGAGGGGATATAACTTTGAAGATGCCATCATCATCAGCGAGAGGCTGGTGAAACAGGATAAGTTCACCTCAATCCATATCGAGAAGTACGAGGTTGAGGCGCGCGAGACGAAGCTGGGTAAAGAGGAGATAACCAAGGATATCCCCGACGTCGGAGAAGAAAGTCTGAGGGATCTGGATGAGTTCGGTGTCATCAGGGTCGGCGCCGAGGTCGGACCCGGCGATATACTTGTAGGGAAGATCACACCCAAAGGTGAAACCGAGCTGACGGCAGAGGAGAAGCTGCTCCGGGCCATATTCGGTGAGAAAGCGCGCGAAGTGAAGGACACTTCTCTGCGGGTGCCCCACGGAGAGGGTGGCAAAGTAATCGAGGTGACTGAATTTAACAGCGATAACCATGCAGACCTGCCGGCAAACGTAATCAAGCTGGTCAGAGTCTGGATTGCCCAGCGCCGCAAGATCTCGGTCGGAGACAAGATGGCCGGGAGGCACGCAATAAGGGCGTTATCTCTATCATTCTGCCGGAAGAAGATATGCCATTCATGCCGGATGGCAGGCCCATAGACATTGTGCTCAATCCCATCGGTGTACCATCAAGAATGAATATCGGCCAGATACTGGAAACTCACCTGGGCCTGGCCGCTGACATTTTCGGCGAGAGGGTGATCAACCCCATCTTCGACGGCGCCGATACCGAGGCTGTCGAAGATGCGCTGGGAAAAGCCTGGATCGTGCGCAAGGCACGTGAAGAAGGTATAGTCAATCAGGATCGTCTTGACGAAGAAGGGCTTGCCCTGATTAAAAAATGGCTGGGTGAGCATGTCATAAATGCCGATAAGGTGTTCGACGAAAGCGGCAAGTACCATGGCGAGGCCAGGCGGGCCAGCCTGATAATGTGGCTGGAAAAAGAGATCGGTGTAGAAGGCGCCGTTTCCAGAGATCTGAGCAACGAGGAACTTGACGAGAAAGTGGAAGCGGCGTATATGGAGACAAAAATCGTGCCGCCCACATTCGGTAAGATTCAGTTGCGCGACGGCAAGACCGGCGAGCTTTTCGACCAGCCGGTCACGGTGGGCATTATCTACATGATGAAACTGATCCACCTGGTTGATGATAAAGTTCATGCCAGGTCTACTGGGCCTTACTCGCTGATCACGCAGCAGCCCCTGGGCGGCAAGGCGCAATTCGGCGGCCAGCGCTTCGGTGAAATGGAAGTCTGGGCGCTTGAGGCCTACGGCGCCAGCCATACGTTGCAGGAGCTTTTAACAGTCAAGTCGGACGATGTCCAGGGCAGGGCCAAAGCGTATGAGGCACTGGTCAAGGGGGAGGATGTGTTGCAGCCGGGAGTTCCCGAATCGTTCAAGGTTCTATTTATGGAGCTGCGCAGCCTCGGCCTGGCGGTGGAGTTGCTGAATGAGGAAGACCAGAGCATCAACCTGTTTGAAGATAAGAAAAAAATGGGCGGATTGCCCAAAGCTTTAAGATAGGGGATAGAAAGTGTTCGAAATTAACGATTTTAATGCAATACGCATCTCCCTGGCATCGCCTACACAGATCGAGGACTGGTCGTACGGCGAGGTAACCGAGCCGGAGACAATCAACTATCGTACGCTTAAACCGGAGAAGGACGGACTTTTTTGCGAAAGGATCTTCGGCCCTGTTAAGAACTACGAATGCTATTGCGGCAAGTACAAGAAAATTCGTTATCGCGGCGTTACCTGTGAAAGGTGCGGCGTCACAGTAGAGCATTCCAAGGTACGCCGCGAGCGCATGGGCCATATCAACCTGGCGGCTCCGGTCGCACATATCTGGTTTGCCAAGGGTGTGCCCAGCCGGCTGGCTCTTCTGCTGGATATATCCCCGCGCAATCTTGAGCGCGTGCTCTATTTTGCCCAGTACGTGATCATCTCAAGGAACGAGGACAGCTGCCGTGAAAAGCTGGAAGCCTACTATGCCTATAAGAAACAGTCGCTGCTCAATTCTCTGGAAGAGCTTGAGGGCAGCCATAAGGCTGATAAGGCTGACAAAGCTGACAAAGCTGACAAAGCTGATCGGGAGAGTTTGGAGGAGAAAAAGCGAGCAATCGAGGAGAAGCTGGCAGATCTGGAGAATGACAGCAGGATAGATAATACCGAGATAAAGAAGCTGCCTTTACAGGTGCTGAGTGAGAACGAGTACAAGCAATACAGGGAAAAATATGGTGATGCCTTCGAGGTGGGTATG
>Ga0136653_10001943_pt1 | contig 11340 bp, 10 predicted proteins | sample LakKivw275mmetaG_FD_94866 | JGI IMG/M metagenome (GOLD analysis project Ga0136653, IMG submission 94866) | Anoxic lake water microbial communities from Lake Kivu, Rwanda to study Microbial Dark Matter (Phase II) - Lake Kivu water 275m metaG... | ecosystem: Environmental > Aquatic > Freshwater >... | reverse complement strand
GCATAACCGTTAATTATGAAGGCTGTCTGGAATGCGGTTCGTGCCGCATCGGCTGCGCCAAGCTCAATATCGAATGGCGGTTTCCCAAAGGCGGCTACGGCGTTAGCCACAAATTCGGTTAGCAAGTATAATAAGGGATAATAAAATGGTGCTCCGAGAAATACGGCAAATCAGGATAGACAAAATTCTACCTAACCGGTGTCTTATCTTTGAGGAGGATACTATTCTTCACCTTTGCTATGACATCCGGCGCAACGGATTAAAAGAGCCCATTATTGTAGAGACGGCGGGATTTCATTTTCTAATAATAGATGGAGAGAAGCGCTGGAGGGCCTGCAAAAAGATAGGCATGGCCAAGATAAAAGCTGAAATCATTTTGTCCGCGGATTAACCTCAGTTCTGCGGTTCACATGGTTCAAATTGCTACAAAATTGCCTGCTCACGTTTCCTGCAGATTAGCCAGTGTCTGCTGTACTAATTCGGAGAGCGCCGGGTGTATGTGAATGCCCGACATGATATTGCTTACGGTGCCTCCAGATTCCATGGTATCGACGACTTCCTGAATGAGCTCGGGTGCATTAGGACCGATGATATGAAAGCCCAATATTTTATCGGTCTCTTTATCCACGATTGCCTTGGCAAAGCTGTCCTCTTCCATCATAGCTTCCCCCTTGGCAATTTGGGCGTAAGTGGCGACTCCCACCAACAGGCTATGGTCTTTTTTGGCGTTCTCTTCGGTTAGACCGACGGAGGCAATTTGTGGATGTGAGTATACCGCATGCGGCACAGCGCCGTAGTTCATTTTCTCCTTAACATCATGCAGGATATTGTTAGCCACGACTGCGGCTTCCCGGTTGGCCACATGGGTGAACATCTGTTGCCCATTGGCGTCCCCGGCTGCATAGATATTTTTCTGGCTGGTTTCCATATATTCATTTGTTTTTATATATCCCCTTGAATCGACTTCGACTCCCGTGTTTTCCACTTTTAGCAGGTCGGCATTAGACTTCCTGCCCACCGCAACCAGTACCTTTTCGGCAACAAACTCGTTACGCGTACCCGTGTTCGCATCTTTAGCCATGATGGCACATTTGCCGTCCTTTTTTCTAGCCTCCTCTACTAATGCGTTAGTGTGGATTTTCATTCTCGTGCTTAATCTTTTCTTCAGCAGCTCGGATATAGAAGACTCCTCGCTTAAGATAAGTCGATTGGCCATTTCCAGTATAGTGACCTTGGTGCCCATGGCAGTAAAGAAGTGGCTGTATTCTACGGCTATATAACCGCCGCCGATGATGATGATGCTTTCCGGTTTCTCTCTAAGTTGAAGCAGGCTTTCGTTAGTTAGATAGTCGATGGTGTCCAGGCCTTTTATGGGAGGAATTAAAACTCTGGAACCCGAGGCAATGCAGATTTTGTCAGCCGTTATGTTTATCCCGTTAACTTCCAGGATATGGTCCCTAACAAAGCGAGCTTCGCCATCATAAAAATCGAGGCCCTCGACTTCTGCGAGTCCCTTTCTCATTTGGTCCCGATAACCGCCGATATTCTTTCGCATACGTTCCATAATAAATTTAAAGTCGATGTTCTTTATCTCGGCAAGTACACCAAGCTTTTTGGCCTCCTGCGCTTCCACTATTCTATCCGCAGTTACAATTAACATTTTAGAGGGTACGCATCCGTTATTAAGGCAGGTTCCGCCGGTTGGCCCCTTGTCTACCAGGGCTACTTTTTTCCCGTGGGCCAGCGCTTCTTCTAGAACGACCATTCCAGCTCCTGAGCCTATGACCATTACATCATATTTTTCCACTATACCTTACCTCCCATCTTTTTCCCGACTGTTGTCTTAACTGGCATGTAGCTCTCATGCGGTTCTTCAATTATTTTTAATATCTGCCGGTGATCCTCGAGATTCTGAAGTACGTAGTCCGGCTTTTTGCTCATCAGTTCTGCCTTTGAATGGAAACCTGTAGCAACAGCAATAGTCAGGGCGTTAAGCTGCCGTCCGCATTCGACATCGCGCACTGAATCACCGATTATTACGACATTCCTGCCTTCGAATTTGCTACCTGTCAGTTGTTCGGCCTTTTTTATTGCTGTTTTGGCCAGCTCTAGCCGGCTGTTAGTTTCCGTACCGTAAACAGAGAATTTAAAGTATTTTTCAAGGTTTGTAGCCTGCAGGACAAGTTGCGTAATACCCGGCGAGTCGCCGGTGTATAGCACCACCATATGTCGCGTTTTGGATAGTTCGTCAAGGAGGGGTACCGCTCCCGGGAGTACATATTTCGAAGCCGCTTCCGGTATCTTTCTCCGAAAAATTTTCTCGTAACTAGCAAGAAGCTGCTTACTTTTTTCCGTGAGTTCAGTTTCTGTTATGCCCTTCAGCTTCGCGAGTTCAGCTGCAATTTCGGTCAGGCTCTTGCCGGGAAAATCAATTTCACGCAGGCTGGCGTTAACGCCAAAATAGATTTTGAAGAGCTCTCGCACGGTGGCATCATGAACCCATATCAGGTCGACGAGCGTCTGGTCCAGGTCGAAAATGATAAGTTTCATCAATTTACAAATCGGGGCTATCTTAACCCGACTTTTAGGTAGCCACGCATTTATGAGGCGACTCCGTGCGAGAGATGGATTGATTGGCCTGTTATTTCAGCCGGTTCTCAGCTGCGGCCCAATCGACGTTCTTGAAGAAGGCTTCGATGTAATCCGCCCGCTTTAGTCCGTAGTCGGTCATAAAGGCGTGCTCGAACACGTCCAGTATCAGGACGGGGATGCATCCTGCCGGGTGCCCGACATCATGTTCATTAATCCACTGGTTGAACAGTTTTCCGTTCATGTTATCCTGATACAGGACAGTCCAGCCGATTCCGCGCATAGTAGCCGTGCCTTTAAAATCTTGCAGCCAGGCTTCATAGCTGCCGAAATCCTGAGCCAATTTCTTGGCCAGCTTGCCGTTCATATCCAGCGTTTTTTTACCGCCCAGGTTCTCGAAATAATATTCGTGCAGCCGCATGCCGTTAAATTCCCAGCCCAGGCGCCTCTTGATTTCAGCGTATTCGGGAGTACCTGTCTTGCCGTCTTTCAACATAGCTGCCAGTATGTCCATGTCCTTACTTGTGTTGGTCACGTAGCCCTTGTACAGGATGAAATGATTATTCAGCAGGGTGTCGCTGAATCCCTCCATACCCAACAGTTTGCTGTAGTCCTTTGCCTCGTAAGCCATTTCGAACCTCCATTTGTGTATTTTATATTTTACATTCAGATTATATATTTCTAAATCTCAGTCGCTAGAGGTGGCAGTCCGCCTCAAGTCCCGTTCAGAGTCTGGGGCAACTCCCGTTGAATTCCAAGTATTCAGGTTTGCCTTCCGGGGGCAGGGCGATGATTCATTTTGACTTAGATTTCGCTTTGACAGCGACTTTCCTTCGTTTTGGCTCAGACATTTTGGAAAGGGTTATTTCCAAAATGCCGTCGTCATAGTTGGCGTCTACCTTATCGGGATGCACTTTTGCCGGCAAGGCGACCGAGCGCGAGAAACTGCCGTACGACATCTCGCTCCTGTGATAATCCTTTTCTTTGACTTCTGATTCAGATTTTCTTTCGCCTTTGATTGTCAGCATGCTGTCATCGACCGATATATCGATATCCTCGGGTTTGATACCGGGTATCTCGGCGCGGATAACGAGTTTGCCCTTTTTATCGAACATCTCGATCGGCGGCATCAGTTCCATACCATCGCCGGGTGCCCACCAGAAAAGCGGGCGCCGCCAAAGGCTGAGGGGAGGCCTCATCGCCTCATCCATGCGCCTCTCCATTTCAGTTAATGAACTCCATGGGTTCCATCTCTGAACAGCCATATCTTTTTACCTCCTTTCCTTTATTTTTGTGGCCCTGCCCCCTGCAGAAAAAATTCATGCTGTCATTTTGATTGTGAATAATCCCTCATCGATGAAATACTATTAATAAGGGACATAACATCCGTCCTATTTGCGGCAATTCTGGAGCTGCACTGAACCGCACTGTAATCAGGCATGCTAACTCCTTGACCCAGGACGGTTATGCCTTTATGTTCCTCCGAAGGCCCATCGCTGAAACCTACGTAGCAGAATCTACCCAGGTTCACGCCTTCGTCCAAAATTGTATGGTCGACAGTACTGTGACTGCCGATAACTGTATTGCTCATGACAATGGAGTTTCTGACGGTGGCATTTTTATATACCGTAACTCCCGGGAGTAGGACGGAATTCTCAACTTCTCCATCGATTGAGCAGCCCGCGCCTAAAAGATTGTTCTTAACGTTTGAGAGATTAATTAACTTTGGCGGCACGACGTGATAGCCAGTTGTCAGAATGGGCCAGTGACCGTTCAGGCTAATCGACGGTAACATACGTATAAACTGCATATTTGCGCCGTAGTATGCCTCTATAGTTCCAATATCTTGCCAGTAATCGTTAAACCTGTAGGCGAACATTCTATTCCGGTTTAATATATCGGGGATAATAGTTCGACCAAAATCATGACTGGAGTTTGTTTCCTTATTATCCTGAATAAGACAGTCGATTAAAAATTGCGTATTAAACAGGTAGATGCCCATGGAGGCTAGATTACTTCTAGCCTTCTGCGGTTTTTCGACGAAACTGGTAATTCTTTCTTTTTTATCGACCTCAACGATGCCGAAGCGGTGCGATTGCTTCATCCGGACGGAAACGACCCCGATAGTTACATCGGCGCAGACTTGCTTGTGAAACTCGAGCAAGTTGCGATAGTCCATACGATATACGTGATCGCCGGCTAAGACCAGTGTGGTTTCAGGCGAATATGCCTTCAACATATTGATATTCTGATATACGGCATCTGCGGTTCCCTCATACGAGCCAAACTTTGGTTCTAATATATTTATGTCGGTGCCGTTATAATTGATACGATGCCACTCTGCTAAGTAATCCGTGACAATGCGGTGTTGATGGTCGACTAAAACTCCGATATTATTGATACCAGAGTGCAAGCAATTGCTGAGAGTAAAATCAATAATGCTGAAGCGGCAGGCAAAGGGCAAGATGGGTTTCGGCCTTGAACTGCAAAGTATGCGCATTCTCTGACCCAACCCTCCTGCCAGAATGAGAGCCAGTGTATTGCTCATAGTATGTCAGTCTTGAAGTTACTATATATTTACTAAACTGTAATCGGGTTTAAAATCGGCAGTTGATTTTCTCGGCCGATGAAAAAGCGAAGGTCCTTTATATTTGACTCTACAGAATCAAGAGCTTGTTCGATATATCCTGCCAGCTCCTGCCGTTTTTCAGCCTGTACTACAAGGATAAGATTAGGCGAGCTTTCAAGTACGTCCACAGTGACTATTCCTGGTTTACGTGCAAGTTCGCTGATTATTGATGGAGACGCATCGGACTTTGTTTGAAGAACCAGATAAGCTCTAATACACATAATTCAATTAATCGTTAAAGCCTTTTTAAACCTACCCCAGATGCCTGTAATTAGCTGCACTGAGGATACGACAACATGATACAGGGCTGCTGATTAAAAAGTCATAAAACTGGGGATGAAATAATTAAAAAGTTATAACATTAGCGGCGATTGATTGCGGATGGAGGAAGAAATCTACTGTGGAATCGCGGATTCCGCTGTTGTTTTGAAGATATAGCCTACCCTGGGCATTGTGATGATAAGCCTGGGCTCATCTGGCTTTGTTTCCAGTTTGGACCTGATGCGACTAATCCATGTTCTGAGTAGCTGTACGTCATTTCGGTATTCGGGACCCCAAACTCTGGAAAGAAGCTCTTCGTAAAGCATAACACGGCCGGCATTTTGAGCGAGCTCGCTCAACAGCAGCCACTCAATTCTGGTTAAATACTGTTCTCTGCCCCTGACAGAAACAGAATGAGTTTTGAAATCCATTATCACGTCGCCGAAAGACATGGTTTCGCGCACCCTTCGTTTTTCCATGGGTTCCAGACGGCGTTTCACAGCCTCAATCCTGGCCAGGAGTTCGTCTGGATTAAAAGGCTTCGGCAGGTAGTCATCGGCGCCTAAATGAAGGCCCTTAATCTTATCAACGTCATCCCTTTTGGCACTGAGTATAATGACCGGTGCTGCTGATAGGCTTCGTATTTCTTTCAGGACTTCGTAGCCGTCCATCTTAGGCATAATCAGGTCGAGGACTACCAGGTCAGGCTGGTGAGCCTTGAATTGCTCCAGGGCTTCAGTGCCACTTGTAGCTATTAACACATCGTAGCCTGATAATCTGAGTTTAGCTTTAAGGAAATTTACTATGCGCTCTTCGTCGTCAACCAACAATATAGAGAACTTATCCATCAATAAATCCTATTATATGTGTTCGTATACCATAGTAGCTCTGTTTTATAGCTGATGTCAAAGGTAGTTGCACTATATTTAATAGCAGGTAGGGCTTTTTATGCTGGAGAATGAAAACTTTCTTGACCCAGGCTAGACTAAAATCTAAAATAAAATTAGAGGTTAGTGCCTATCTTCTGTCCGTCAAGCACTATTATGTTGGCAGAGCTCAGAGAAACGGGAAGTAAAGTGATCGGCAGCGTGCCCTGGGGGTCTCATTTTTGCCAGTTTTATCAAACAAAGCAGGATTTGCTTGATATCCTGGTGCCCTATTTTAAGACAGGTCTCGAGGGTAACGAATTCTGTATGTGGATTACGGCCGAACCCTTAAGCGCTGAAGAAGTCAAGAAGGCCATGACAAAGGCTGTACCCGGTTTTGCCAGATATCTAAAAAATGGGCAGATAGAGATAATGTCCCATGATAGGTGGTATCTTCATGGAGGCGTATTTAACGCGCAGAAGGTGCTTGACGGATGGATTGATAAAGAACAACTGGCTTTAGACAAACGTTATTCCGGATTGCGCCTAACGGGCAATACGTTCTGGCTTGAGAGGAAAGATTGGAAAAGTTTTGTCGATTATGAGGCGGCTATAAACGAGGTAATAGGTAAACACAAAATGATAGCGTTATGTACATATTCTTTGGATAAATGCAGTGCAACGGATGTACTGGATATTGTAAGAAATCATGAATTCGCACTGATAAAACAAGAGGGCAGATGGGAGCTTTTAGAAAAATCGGGTCATACCGTTACCAAGAACGCTCTTTTAGAGAGCCAAGAAAGATTTCGGCTGGCCTCAGCTGCATCTCATACCATGGTTTATGATATTTCAGTGGATACTGGAAAAGTAATTGCATTGAGTGGTTTTGAAGAGCTTCTGGGCCGTAAGGTGGATGAAATTTCGTTAACACGCCGCTGGTGGTATAGCCAGATGCATCCAGACGATTATTCTGATATTCGAGGACAGCTATCCGAGATAATTAATACTGATCAGGAATATTGTCTTCAGTATCGGATGAGGCATAAAAATGGCCACTATCTTTTTGTCGAGGATACCGCCAAGATTGTCCGTGACCAAACCGGAAAACCAGTGCACATTGTTGGCGCTATCGCCGACATCACACAGCGAAAGCTGGCCGAGGACGCGCTGCGCTATCAGGCAAATTTATTGAATAATGTGTCGGATGCTGTTGTCGCTATTGACATGGATTTAAATATTCAGTCATGGAACAGGGCTGCCGAAAAAATGTATGGCTGGTCAGTTGAAGAAGTGATCGGTAAGACGTTGCCCAGTGTACTTAAAAGTACGTTTGTAGATACAACTAGAGAACAGGCGTTTGCTGAGGTTTTCGACAGAGGCGTTTGGAGTGGGGAGCTTCTTCATATTAGAAAGGACGGAACCTCCGCTAATATGTTTGTGTCAGCGAGTGCGCTTGAAGACGGCATCGGGAAAAAAGTTGGAATTGTAATGGTAAACCGTGATATCACGCAGCTCAAGCGAACCGAAAAGGTATTGCGTGAAACGAGCGATTATTTGAATAACTTATTGGAGTATGCGAATGCTCCAATTATCGTTTGGGATCCTTCATTTCGTATTACACGATTTAACCATGCTTTTGAAAACCTCACGGGATATAAGGCTCATGAAGTTGTTGGCAGAAAATTAGACATTCTTTTCCCGGAGAAAAGCAGACAGTCTTCCTTGAAAAAGATAAGGAGTACTCTAACCGGTGAGCGGTGGGAGACGGTAGAAATACCTATTATTGAGATGAACGGAGGTATTCGCACCGTTCTTTGGAACTCGGCTAACATTTATGGTGGGGACGACAGGACTATAATTGCCACTATTGCTCAAGGTCAGGACATTACCCAGCGCAAACAGGCTGAGGAAGAGCTGGTTAGGGAGAAAGAGACGTTACAAGTAACAATAGAAAATACCAATACACATCTGGCGTATCTGGATACCAACTTTAATTTCATTAGAGTCAATTCTACTTACGCAAAAGGTTCAGGACATACTGTTGAGGAGCTAATATGTAAGAATCACTTCGATCTTTTCCCAGACAAAGAGAACCAGGCCATTTTTGAACAGGTAAGGAATACAGGCAAGGCGATAGAGTTCAAAGACAAGCCCTTCGTATTTGCTGATCAACCTGAGAGAGGCGTCACTTACTGGGATTGGACTCTGACTCCTGTGAAGAGCGTTTCAGGTAGTGTGGAGGGACTGGTCCTGTCCTTAATTGATACTACGGAGCGCAAACGGGCAGAAGAGGAAAGAAAAGCAATTATTCAGACATCCATTGATGGGTTCTGGTTTATGGACAAAGACGGTCGTTTTCTAGATGTTAACGATGCCTACTGCAGCCTGGTCGGCTATAGTCGGGAAGAGTTGCTTAATATGAGCGTCAGAGATATTGAGGCTATGGAAACAACGGAAGATACCGTTCGACATGTTAATAAAATAATAGATCTTGGCTCGGAGCGCTTTGAAACTCGCCACCGGTGCAAAGATGGCAGAGTTGTCGACATTGAAGTCAGCGCTAACTACATGGATACGGGCGGTGGTCGATTTTTTGTGTTTTTGCGTGATATTACCGGGCGTAAGAAATTAGATGAGTTAAAGGACGAGTTTATCGGCCTGGTGTCACATGAGATGCGCACGCCACTGACGGTTATTATCGGAGCTCTACATACGGTATTGACTGAAGAAGCACGGTTGACCGCTGACGAAAAGGGCCAGTTACTGCAGGATGCATTCTCGGAAGCCGAGTCTCTGTCTCATCTACTGTCGAATATGCTTGAACTTACCAGAGCCCAATCACAGCGTCTCTTGCTTCACAGGGAGTTAATCAGCATTGAATCCGTAGCTCAGGATTTGATTGATAAGATGAAGGAACAATCATCGGGTCGTAATTTCGTGTTAGAGGTTGCGTCAAGGATGCCGAATGTCTATGCCGACCCGGTAAGGCTGGAACACACACTGCGTAATCTTCTGGAAAACGCGGTTAAATACTCACCGGACGGTACATCGATAACTATTTCTATTCAATCCAAAGAGGGAAATGTTATTGTAGCAGTTAAAAACGAGGGAGCGGGTATCTCTCTTTATGACAAGGATAAGTTATTTAAACCATTTGAACGGCTGGGATTTTCTCAAACCGAAATGGTGGAAGGCGTCGGCCTTGGACTTTTAGTGTGCAAGAGGCTGGTTGAAGCGCACGGCGGCCGTATTTGGGTTGAATCTGAACCCGGTTGTGGCGCTACTTTTATATTTACGTTACCTGTGGAGCGCCAGCGAGCTAAACCTGGCGACTAGCAGCCAGCTAGAACTTATAAAACTCCTCTATTTCATAGCACGAATCAGTTTCCCTTTTTCTTAATATCAGTGGATTTCATAAGTTTTTAACTTTTCCATCTCTGATTTTATGACTTTGCAATTTTAGGGGTGATACGATTGCTATCGTAACTATCTAATCAAAAACATCGGAGGAATAATATGAAAATGTATTTTGGTAAATATATACTGGTTCCAGTTTTAGGACTTGCAATAGTAGCCTTGCCATCGTGTGCATCAACATCTTCTTCCACTTCAACACAGGGTGGCGTTGCGCAGTCTCCCACAGCTTCAAATGAACCAGCGGTCACGGTAGATATCAGTGCCCAGAACTTCAGGTTCGATAAGAGCAACATCTCGGTTCCTGCCGGCGCGGAGGTGACTTTGGTCTTTGACAATAAGGAGGCTGTTCCCCACAATGTCGCGGTTTACACGACGCCAGCAGCAACAGACATTATTTTTAGGGGCGATGTCATAACAGGCCCAAAGACAATTACCTATCATTTCAAGGCACCAATGACTCCCGGGGTATATTTCTTTCGCTGTGATGTTCACCCTAATATAATGACCGGAACCTTTACTGTGACCGGCTCCTGATGGAAGCGGCAGACAAATTAATTAGGAATATAGCTATAAGTAGTTTCAAAATAGAGGAGGGTGGAACCTTGACTACTATAAAGAAACGTTTTGTATTTTTACTGCTTCTATCAACCATGGCTATCCTAGCTGTTTTTAGTGCTGGCTGTGCAGTGACTATAGTACAAACGCCGGTAGGACAACCTCCGGTCCAGACTGCCAGCCAATATGGGCTGGGACAATCCATTAATGCATCCTGGGTGCCCCCTTGGACAGGAAGTGTCACATCTAGTCTGCCTACGCTGTCAATCCCTGAGATTGTGAAGAAAATAACCCCAAGTGTTGTTGCCGTCCATACACAAGTAACAGCTTATGATATTTTTCTACAGCCTATACCGAGCCAGGGCGTTGGGACCGGCATTATTATTGACAGCAATGGCTATATCGTTACCAATAATCATGTAATTGATGGTGCTCAAAGTGTGACCGTTATTACGAATGACGGGACAAGTTACGACGCCGTAAAGGTGAACGGTGATCCGTTTACAGACCTGGCCGTAATCCAGATAAGCGCTAAAAATTTGCCTGTAGCAGACATAGGTAGTTCCAAGACTCTTCTTGTCGGCGAGGGTGTGGTTGCTGTCGGCAACGCATTGGCTCTGGAAGGCGGCCCTACGGTTACGTCGGGTATTGTTAGCTACATAGGTCGCTCCATTCAGGAACCTAACGGTAACATCCTCAATGACCTGATTCAAACGGATGCGGCCATCAATCCCGGAAACAGTGGCGGCCCGTTATTAAATATGTCCGGCCAGGTAATTGGCATCAATACTGCTGTGGCTTCTCAAGCGGAAAATATAGGTTTTGCCATAGCTATTACACCTGCGCTACCAGTCATCGAGCAATTAGTGCATCAAGGTCGAATTACACGGCCATATCTTGGAGTCGGACTGTATACTGCCAATAACGGAGTCGTGGTGACATCGGTGGATCAGGGCAGTCCAGCGGATAAAGCCGGCATAAAGGTTGGCGATATAATTACTAAGTTTGCCGGAAAAGAAG
>Ga0136653_10001941_pt1 | contig 11341 bp, 8 predicted proteins | sample LakKivw275mmetaG_FD_94866 | JGI IMG/M metagenome (GOLD analysis project Ga0136653, IMG submission 94866) | Anoxic lake water microbial communities from Lake Kivu, Rwanda to study Microbial Dark Matter (Phase II) - Lake Kivu water 275m metaG... | ecosystem: Environmental > Aquatic > Freshwater >... | reverse complement strand
TTGCTCTGCAACCTCGGGCGCAGGTTGCTCTGCAACCTCGGGCGCAGGTTGCTCTGCAACCTCGGGCGCAGGTTGCTCTGCAACCTCGGGCGCAGGTTGCTCTGCAACCTCGGGCGCAGGTTGCTCTGCAACCTCGGGCACGGGTATTGCAGGAGGTCGTGGTGCAACCTCAACGTGTGACCGGGCCGCGGTAGCGGCCCCGGGGAGCCCGTCGCACGGCGAGCTCTGGCCGACTCCCGGCCAGCTTGCGTCCTGCGTCCAACCCTTCGTCGCCGCGGCCTTTGTCTCGCTGGACAACATCGGACAATTCAACTGCGAGCGCGGCCCCCTGAGCATGAGGCAGGGGAACACCTACACGACCCAGGAACTGACCGTGATCCTGGGAATCAGCGGCCATCTCCAGGGCCTGTCCATGTACGGCCTGTCGGTGATGACGGCCCTGAAGCTAGGCGGGATCCTCAAGGGGCAGGAGCTGCTGCAACTGGATGACACGTTACTGGAGGCCATGGGCGAACTTGGGAACCGGATCGCGGCGCAGGCCGCGGAGTTGCTGGAGAGGGCCGGGGTGGAGTGTGAGCTGGCCACGCCCCGACTGATGCAGGGAGTGGGGACGGAAGTGCCCACGGTGGCGCCAACACTGCTGGTGCCGGTGAACACGGATGTGGGGAAGCTCAGCATCGAGGTGTCCCTGCGGCGGCTGCAGGCTGCGTAGCAGCCTCGGGCATAGGCTGCGAAGCAATCTCCGGTGTCGAGAGAACATAATGAAGCTTAGGCGGCTACGTCGGCTGCGTTAGCCACCAGGGCTGCGGCAACGGGGTCTAGGGCATGGCGGACCAGCTAGTCCGCAGGAATCGCGACGGCCTCCGCAAGGCGGCCATCATCCTGGCCGTGTTGGACACGGATGCGGCCATCCGCGTCTGCGGCGAGCTCGATGCCGAGACCGTCTGCGAGATTGCCTCCGAGATCGCGCAGCTCACCACTGTCACCGCCGACGAGCAGGATGTGGCCCTGCGCGAGTTTGTGGGCCTGCTGGAGGGCCGCCAGATGGTGGACGGGCGAGGCAAGGCCCGGGAGCTTCTCAGGCAGGTCCTCGGCCGCGACCCGGAAAACGCCCTGCTCGACCATGCTCACAGCAGCCGCTACCTCGAGCGCCTGCGCGAGATTGACCCCGCCACGATCTACCGATACCTGCAGGGCGAACTGCCTCAGACCATCGCCGTGATCCTGAGCTATCTGCCGGCGGAGCGCGTGGCGGGCGTGCTGGGCATGGTGGACGAGAGCGTGCGCGGCGAGCTGGTCTACCGGATGGCGACCATGGCTCCCCTGGCGCCGGGAGCCATCGAGGCCCTGGCCGAGGGCGTCTACGAGATGACCCGTTCGGTGGTCACGTCGGGCAGCGAGCCCGAGGCGGTCACGCCCCAGTTCCTGGCTGACGTCATCAGCAACCTGTCCGCTTCGGCCACCAAGGCGGTGCTCGAGGAACTGAAGCAGCGGTCACCGGACACGGCCAGCCAGGTGGACGAGCTGATCTTCACCTTCGACGACGTGCTCAAGCTGGACGACCGGGCGCTGCAGCTCGTGCTCCGCAGCGTGGATGAGCGCACCCTGGCCCTGGCACTGAGGAAGCTGCCCGATGAGGCCAGGGAGCGCGTCCTGGCCAACATGTCCTCGCGGGCGAGGGAGATGGTGGAGCAGGAAACGGAGCTGCTGGGCCGCACGCGGCTCAGAGACGTGGAGACCGCCAGGCGCGCCCTGGCAGCCGCCGCCCGTGAGCTGGCCGACAGGGGCGAGTTCGTCCTCAGCAAGGAAGAGGACGAGGAGTACGTCTAGGTCGGGCGGCGTGGCCATGCCCGGGCGTGGGAGGCTAAATGCAGCGGAGCATACGCCGATATATACAGAGTTGGCGGCAGTTGGCCCGGAGTTCGCGGGAGTTGGCGAAGGCCGACTCTCACCAACTCCGGGCCAACTCGAGGACGGCGAAGACCGCGAGGGCACGGGACGCCCGGTGTCGGAGGGCCATGAGCCTGGCACCGGCGGTTCCCGGCCCTGTGACCGGGCCGCGATAGCGGCCAGCGGAGGAGCCGTCAACGGCAACGGGGGCTCTATGCGCGATTTCGTCTTCCCCTTGGACAGCGTGCTCAAGCTTCGCCGCGTGCGTGAAGACCTGGCCAAGCAGTCCTACGTCCGCGCATCGCGGCAGCGCGAGGAACACGAGCACGTGCTCTCCACCCTGGGCCATCTGAGAGATCGGGCGGCGAGGCAGTTGCGCGACGCCGTCGCCCGGGGTGAGGCCGGCCTGCTGTGTTCCCTGGGGGCCCGCGTACAGCAGATTGACGATGACCTCCGCGACGGCGAGAGCAGGCTTGGGCAGTTGCGACAGGCGGAGGCTCTGGGCAAGTCTCATCTGCTGGACGCCGCCCGCGCACGCGGGGTGGTCGAGCGTCTGCGCGAGCGCAGGGAGGAAGCCCACCGCCTGGAGCAGGAGCGGCAGGCCGCGGTCCAGGACGATGAGCTCGCCACCGTCCGGTTCAGTCGCCGTCGGGGCGAAGGCGATCAGGGGGGCCGTTAGGGGGCCGAATCGGGGCCCTAGAGGGCTGTAAGGGGGCCCCAAGAGGCTGGAATCAGACCCTTTCGAGGTCGCAGTAGCGGGTCGGGGCATGGGAGTGGGCCGCGGAAGCGGCCACGGACTGGGCCGCGAAGGCGGCCACCAGCAGGTAGTCTCTGGGGGCACTTTGCTTGGGGCGCATCGCGGGCATTATCGAGCGTATTGCGGACTTGCAGGCCAGACTGGACGCGCTGGACCAGGTCACAGCGTCCGGCGACGGCCTGCCTGCCGAGTTCGCCGCCCTGCTGCTCCAGCAGACCACCGCACCGGACGCCGCCCTCGTCACCACCGGGCTTGAGGACCTGCTTCCCACCGAGTCCCCGGGTGAGCAGGGGGATGCCTGGTCCGCGGGATCGGCCCAGACCTTCGACGCGATCATCAGCCAGGCCGCCGCCCGCTGGAATCTCTCCCCTGAGCTGGTTCACGCTGTCGTGCGCGCGGAGTCTGACTACGACCCCAAGTGCCTATCGCGGGCGGGCGCGATGGGCCTGATGCAGTTGATGCCCGAGACGGCGCGCGACGTGGGCGTGACCGACCCCTGGAATCCCGTCCAGAACCTCAACGGCGGATGCCGTTACTTGCGCGCGCAGCTTGACCGTTTTGGGCGCCTGGAGCTGGCGCTGGCAGCCTACAACGCCGGGCCGGGAGCCGTCAGGCGGTACGGGGGCATCCCGCCGTACCGGGAGACCCGCGCTTATGTCAAGCGGGTGCTGGGCTATCTCCAGCAGCTCACCCGTGCGGCCGGGACGCCGGCGACGAGGGTTACCCCTCCCTGGGAAACAGCAGCAGCGCAGCCGGTGTCGCAAGCCCAGGCTCACGCCCTGACTGAGCCGGGCCCTGGCGCCGAAAACGAAAGCGAATCGCGTCTGCGAACCGCGGCTCGGCAGCCTGGTCAACTGCAGCAGACGAGCGACCAACCCCTGCCGGCCGGTCTCCCGCCCTCGATCGAGGGCCAGGCGTACGTCCTGGAGCCAGCCACCGCGCCGGCACCGTCCTTGACCCATGGCCCGCGCGGGGAAGCCCGGGCGGAGACTGGCCCAGCGCCCGCACTGCGCACCGCCGCCCTTGCCGCCGACGGGGAGTCGCCGCCGGTCGCTCCCGAGGACGCTGCCTCGCGGGCGGCTCCGTCCGTGCCGAGCGCTAAGCAGGTGGCCCAATCGGGCCGCGAGACGCTGCCGGAGACGGCTGTGCCGGAGAGCTGGCCGGGAGTCAGCCACAGGCCGGCGCCGGACCAACTCCGGGCGACTGGCGATGGGCCCTCCGTGGCCCCGACGGCGACCCTCCTGAGGGAAGGCGCGCCGGTCCTTTCCAGGGCCGGGCTTCAGCCCCACCTTTCCGCTGCTGGCGAGGCTGAAGCCTCGCCCTACATCGGGCAGGGGGACAGGCCCTTGGCCGCCATCGTGGCCCAGCGTGTGACCGGCGTTGCCGCCCACCAAGTGGCCGCCGTCGCGGTCCTTCCCGGGAAGGATGACGGGGCCGGGCCGGTCCTCGCGGTCCTCTTCCCTATCGCCCAGTCCCCTGAGGCAACCGCGGGCGGCGCCGGTGCCCAAGCACCGGGAGCAGCCGCGAGCGCGTCGGCAGCAGGAGGGAATCCGGCCGCTGGCCAGGCCGCGACAGCGGCCACTGACCGGGCCGCGACAGCGGCCACGGCCTGGGCCGCAACAGTCGCCGCCGATGGCTCGACGGATGGGCAGACGGGCGAGCAATCAGCCCGCCTGGCGCGCCTGACGCTGCGGGACGATACTGCGAGGGCCTCCCGATCGGGTGACCGGGTCACGACAGCGGCCACGGATAGGTCCGCCTCGGCACTGAGGTCGGCTTCGCCAAGCTCGGTGGATCATGCGGCTGACGGAGCGGCGACAGCCGCCACGAACTGGGGCGGGCCGGCGGCCGCCGAGCCCGGGCGTCAGGAGGGCGCGTCAGCGCCTTCCGGGAACCACGAATCGGTGCAGACCGCGGCCCGGCCGGCCTCGCGGTCGGCCGGTACCGACCCTTCGCAGGCCCCGCAGCGGCTGGTGGTTCATGTAGAGAGCAGCGGCGGACCGGTGAGTATCACGGCCGAGGGGCATCAGGACAGGGTGGCCGCCCATCTGAGCGTGGCCGACTGGCACGAGGCCCAGTATCTCCGGTCGCAGGAGCCGGCCCTGCGCTCGGTGCTGCAGTCGGACCGGGTGACGCTGGGAAGTTTCGACGTGACGGATGGCGGCCATCGGGGCGCGGCTCCGGGCAGCGGCTCCGGGTCGCAGGCATGGCCCGAGCAGGCCTTCAACGCCTCGGCGGGGGGTGGCCTGGCCGGCTCCGAAGCGCGACCCTCCCCGCGAGCGACAGCCCAGACCACGCCCGACGCCGGCCCGAGAACGGCCCAGGTCGGCCAACGGCTGCTGGACCTGATGGTCTAGCAGGCCGGACGGCGGCCGCGAGGAGACCCGACATGGGAGCAGATTACACACAGGACCTGACCCCGATAGCGCCGGCGCCCCGGGCCGCGACAGCGGCCTCCGGTGTGTCAACCAGTGCGGCAACGCAGACCTCGACCGGCTCGCAATCCTCTGTGTTCTCGGCCGGTCTGGGGCCGGACGACTTCCTCACGCTCCTGGTGGCCGAGCTGAGGAACCAGGACCCCCTCGACCCGGTGAGCCAGCGGGACATGATCGCCCAATTGGCCCAGCTCGAGAGCCTCTACGAGCTTCGTGAGGTGAACGAGTCCCTGGGCACCCTTGTCGAGCAGCAAACGAGCGCCGCCGGGGCGGCCGACGCCCTGGCCCTCCTGGGACTGAACGTGTCCTGGCGCGATGCGAGCGGGCAACTGCGCCAGGGAAAAGTGGATGGAATCGTCCTCTCCGGCGACACCTGGCTGCTGAAGGTCGGGGATACGACGCTCAGCGCGAGCGACGTCAGGGCAGTGAGTCCGTGATGCGCGCGGATGCAGGTGACCCGGCCGCGATAGCGGCCACGGACTCGGCCGCGACAGCGGCCACCCGGTGCTCAACTACCCTGCGTCGCGGCGGGGCTGGTGGCCAGCCGGGGACCGAGGTGAGCTGAGGTGCTGACAACGGCTCGGCAGGATGGACAACGGCTGGGCACGGACCGGCCGGCGCCCGGACGGCGCAGTGACCGGCAGAGCGTCCGCGGCGTTGTCGAGCTGGCGGCGCTCTTCCAGGACGTGGCGATGGCGCTGTGCATGGAGCTTCCGTGCCGGGTTCTGGTGCTGGCCAGGGTCAGCCCCGGGCGCCCGGCCGCGCCGGCCGCCCCGTGCGGCTCGGTGCGCCTTCTGGCCCTCTGGCGGGCCACGGCGGTCGCCCCGGAGCCGGGTGGCGGCCGGCAGTTCGGCGAAGCCAACCTCGCTCTGGGCCGCAGCGCCTGTCTGCGGGCCGACGAGGGCCTGCGGGGCATGAGCGAAGGCGAACTGGATGCGGTGGTCTACGCCGGGAGAGACCGTTGGCGGAGCGGCGCGGTCGGCGGCGACAGCGATCTCGCACGATTCTTCAGAACGAACGGCTGCCGCAGCGCGATCGTGGTGCCACTGGGGTGTCTGGGAAGCGTGCACGAAGCGACTCCCGCTGCCCATGGCCGCGCTGTCCCGGCGCCTGACTGCGCCGTCGCGGCGGCTGACTGCGCCGCTCCGGCGCCGGGTGCGGCCGCGCGGACGGCGCGAGAAGACGGTCTGTACGTCCTCGCAGTGGGTCTGGACGTCGGCTCGGCGGAGATCGCCGGCCCGCTGCAGTTCCTTCTGAGTCTGGTCGGCGGATGCTGATGACCCAGCCGCGACAGCGGCTACGGACCCAGCCGCGACAGCGGCTTCCGGGAGGCATGTAGATGTCACGCGCACTGTACGCCGGATTGTCAGGGACTCTTGCCCACCAGACCCGTCTCGACGTGGTGGCCAACAACCTGGCCAATGTCAACACAGTGGGATACAAGGAACGACGAGTGGAGTTTGCGGACTGCTTCTATGAGACCCTTCGGGCAGGTCGGGGGGCCGAGCAGGGCCTGGGCGTGAATCCAGTCCAGGTAGGCTCCGGCGCCCGGGTGGGGTCGGTGGCCGTCCTGCACAGTCAGGGCTCGATCGAGGCGACTGGCCAGGCCATGGACGCGGCCATCGAGGGCCCCGGGTTCTTCGTCGTGAGCGACGGCCAGCGCCAGTACATCACACGGGATGGGGCCTTCACCCTCGACAGCCTGGGCACGCTGGTCATGGCCAGCAATGGCATGAAGGTCCTCGGATGGACGGCCGACAGCACCGGCGCGGTCAACGTGCAGGCGCCCGTGTCGGAGGTCTGTGTGCCCATCGGCCTGACCAGGCCGGCCCAGGCCACCAGCAACGCTGAGGTGATGGGCAACCTGAACGCCTCTAGCGACGTCGGGGGCACGGCCTACTGCACGCGCATGGTGTACGACTCCCTGGGCGTGGCACACGTACTGCAGTTGACCTTCACCAAGACCGACGTGAACGCCTGGGACGTAGAAGCGTCCTGCGAGGGCAGCACGGCGACGGGATCGCTGACCTTCGACGACACCGGAGCCCTGACAGCGGGGACATCGGTGACCCTGCCGCTCGCCTTGGCCAACGGAGCTGCCTCACCTCAGACGATCGAGACCGCCCTGGAGCAGGTGACCCAGCGCGCCGCGGCCAGCAGCCCGGTGGTGGGGTCCCAGGACGGGTTCGGCACCGCGTCCCTCCAGGAGGTCACGGTGGAGGAGGGTGGGGTGATTCAGGGCCGCTTCTCGGATGGGAGCAACCTGGTGCTGGCCCGGATCGCCACGGCGAACGTGCCGAACGTCGGCGGGCTGGAAGCCCTGCCCAACAACCTGTTCGCGACCACCATTGCCAGCGGCCATCTCGACGTGGGCGTGGCGGGCACCGGCAACCGGGGCAGCATCGTCGCCCAGTCCCTGGAGCTCTCGACCGTGGACGTCACCCGCGCCTTCGTTGACCTCATCACCACCCAGCGGGGCTTCCAGGCCAACACCAGGGTCATCTCGACGGCCTATCGCCTGCTGGACGACGTGATCCAGATCCTGCGCTGATAGGGGCCGAGGGGCCACAGAGGATCAGCGCGCCGTCCCTTGCAGAGCGAGGGTTCGGCCTCGCCGGCACTTGACTGCGCCGTCCCGGCGACTGACTGCGCCGGGAGTTGGCCCAAAGCTGGCCCGCGGGCAGCTCCGGGCCAACCCTGGGCGACGGGGGGCTGTCATGGCGAATATCGAGGAGCTGCTCGAACAGGTGCGTCGGTCGGACCCAGCGAGGCGTCTCGGGCGAGTGCGCGAGGCCGTCGGGCTGGTGATGGAGTCCGAGGGCCCTCCCGCCTGTCTGGGCGAGCTGTGCCTGATCTTCCCGGCCCACAGCGAAGAGCCGCTCCCGGCCGAGGTCGTGGGCTTCCGTGGGAGTCGGCTGCTGCTCATGGCCATAGGCGACACGCGCCGGGTCGCGCCGGGGAGCAGGGTGCTCGGCATGGGCCGCCAGCTTGAGGTGTGTGTGGGCGAGGATCTGCTGGGCCGCGTGCTCAACGGCCTGGGCGAGCCGCTGGACGGCGGGCGCGCGGCCCAAGCCGCGACCCGTCGCCGCATGCCCCTCGAGAACTCGCCCCCCAACGCCCTGCACCGCGCGCCGATCACGGAGCCTCTGGGCCTGGGAATCCGGGCCATGGACGCCTGCCTGACCTGTGGCAAGGGGCAGCGCCTGGGAATCTTCTCGGCCGCCGGTGTGGGCAAGAGCACGCTGCTGGGCATGGCCGCCCGAGGCTCTCGGTGCGACGTCAACGTCATCGCCCTCGTCGGCGAGCGCGGGCGCGAGGTGCGGGACTTCATTGACCACAGCCTGGGCCCCGAGGGGCTGGCCCGCTCGGTGGTGGTCGTGGCCACCAGCGACCAGCCACCTCTGGTGCGGATCAAGTGCGCCCAGGTCGCCACGGCCATCGCGGAATTCTTCCGTGACCTCGGCCGCGACGTTCTGCTGATGATGGACTCGGTCACGCGCGTCGCCTGGGCCATGCGCGAAGTGGGCCTGGCCGTCGGCGAGCCACCGACCCGCAGCGGCTACACGCCCTCCGTCTTCGCCAGCCTCCCCCGCCTGACGGAGCGAGCGGGAATGGGGTGCGCCACCGGGGACCCGCCCTCGGCTGACCACGCCGCCCCGGCGGCTGGCTCCATCACGGGCCTGTACTCGGTGCTGGTCGAGGGCGATGACCTGGACGACCCCGTCGCGGACACCGTGCGGGGGATTCTCGACGGCCACGTGGTCCTCTCGCGTCGCCTTGCCTCGCAGGGACAGTACCCGGCGATAGACGTCGTGCATAGCGTCAGTCGGCTGATGCCGCGGATCATGCCGGTACGCCAGAGGCGACTGGCGGAAGAGGTCAGGGAGCTGCTGGCCGCCCACCGCGAGGCGGAGGACCTGGTGAATCTCGGGGCCTACGAGCACGGCAGCAACCCTCTGCTGGACCGAGCCCTGGCGCTGCGGCCGAGCCTCACGGCCTTCCTGCGGCAGGACCTGGGCGAGATGACACCCCTCGAGGAGAGCTGGCGCCTGCTGGGCGAGATCCTGGACAGGCCGACCGCCGGTGGACGGGGCGTCCCCGTCAACAGGGACAGGGCCGCAGCCGCACGAGGTTCCGCGGCAACCGCGATTGCTGCGCAGCCTTCGGGCAGTCTCAGGCCCGGGGGGCCCCCGCCAAGGGTTTCAGGATGGCGTGGACCGAGCGCAGTCACCAGCCAGGAAGCGGACGCGCACCTTCCCTCAGGGCCCGGCCAGGAAGAGCAGGCCCCCTGAGCAGATCGGGGCTCCGGCTCCCTTCACTCGACCTCGCCCGGTGCCGATGACTACCAGGAGGGTACAGCCCGAGGTCGCTGCGCAACCTCTGGGCCTATCGGCCCAGCGCCGCGTCCACCCCCGCGGGCGTCGGCTTTGCTCAACCGTCGCCGGCTGTGCCGGCGATCCGCTCGTGCCTGCGGGGGTGGGGCCTTGCGCTGGTCAGTCGCCGAGGCGGCGCGATCACGGCGGGAAGGACGACATCATGGGCACCAACTACTCGACTTCAGCGGGTCTGGTAAGCGTTGAGGGTCTGGCGTCGGGCCTGGACATCTCGGGGATCATCGCGAAGATCTCGGCGGCCCGAAGCCAGCCCATCCAGTCTCTCCAGACCCAGCGCGCGGAATTGCAGGACCGGCTGAGCGTGTTCCAGTCGCTGGAGACCTACGTTCTGTCCCTGCAGACAGCCGCCCTGAGCGCCGCGGCCGTGGACGTCTACGGGGCGCGCAAGGTCAGCGTCAGCGGCGCCGACCCGACCGCAGCCGCGCCCCTCGTCGCTTCGGCGGATGCCGCAGCGCCGATAGGCAGCCACTCCATCGTCATCAACAAGCTGGCGCAGGCGCACAGGGTCCGGTCCGCCAGCGTAGCCGCGGCGGACGAGGCCCTGGGGCTTTCCGGCGACCTCCTCATCAACGGGCGCGTGATCACCCTGCAGGCCGATGACACCCTGGCCGATCTGGCCGCGGCCATCAACAGCGCCGGGGCGCAGGTGCAGGCCACGGTCCTCCACGTCGCCGCCGACGACCATCGGCTCGTACTCACCGGCCTGCAGACCGGGGCGGCGAACGCCCTGGACCTGGTGGATGCCAACAGCGACAGCCTGCTCGAATCCCTCGGTCTGGTCGGGTCCACGACCACCGTGAAGCACGCTCTTGCCCAGGGCGCGGCGTCGGACGGAATGAGCTCCGCCGTGACCAGCGTGGGCACGGCGCTGGGCCTGCAGACCGCCGCGGCCGGCACCGTCCAGATCAACGGCACCGACGTGGCCATGGACCTGAGCGTGGACTCGCTGCAGGACTTGGCCCAGCGGATCACTGCCAACGTGGCCGGGGTGACCGCCACGGTGCAGACCGTGACCGAGGGCGGTACCACGACCCACGAGCTGAGGGTCGTGGGCGACAGCGAGACGCCCACCTTCAGTGATGCCGGCAACGTTCTGGTCACCCTCGGGCTGCTCGCCAAGCCCGTCGCTAACGAGATTCAGGCCGCCCAGGACGCCGAGGTGGTCCTGGATCAGCAGACGATCACCCGCGCCACCAACAGCCTGGACGACGTCCTGGAGGGCCTGAGCCTGCAACTGGTGCAGGCCGATCCCGCGCGCACTCTCACCCTCACGGTCAGCGCCAACCTGGAGCCCGCCGTGAGCGCCGTCCGGCAACTGGTACAGCGGTACAACGCGGTCGTTGACTTCATCGCTGCCAACCAGTCCTTCGACCCCGACACGGGCGAGGGCGGAGCCTTCCTGGCCAGCTACGATGTGGTGCACCTGGAGAGCAACCTTCGCCAGGCCTTCACCCTGCCCGTCCAGGGCCTGGTCTCCGGCACGGTGCTGGCCTCCCAGATAGGCATCACGACTGACCAGTCAGACCACCTGGTGCTCGACGAGACCGAGCTGCGCACGGCGCTGAGCGACGATCCGCAGGCCGTGCGCCGGCTCTTCACGGTCACGAGCGAGACGACCAGCTCGAGCGTGCAGTACGTGAGCAGCACGCGGGCCACGCAGCCCTCGACCGCCTCGGGCTACGCCGTCACGATCACCCAGGCGGCCACTCGGGCCCGCGCCGAGAGCGCGGCCCTGGCCGCGGGCATCAGCGTCAACGAGACCCTCACCGTCAACAGCGAGTGGCAGGTGAACCTGTACTCGGGCATGACCCTCGAGCAGGCCGTGCAGGCCCTCAACAACACCTTCGCGCTCGCCGGCCTATCCC
>Ga0136653_10001939_pt1 | contig 11344 bp, 10 predicted proteins | sample LakKivw275mmetaG_FD_94866 | JGI IMG/M metagenome (GOLD analysis project Ga0136653, IMG submission 94866) | Anoxic lake water microbial communities from Lake Kivu, Rwanda to study Microbial Dark Matter (Phase II) - Lake Kivu water 275m metaG... | ecosystem: Environmental > Aquatic > Freshwater >... | reverse complement strand
TCGGCATCGATCACGGCTAGGCGGTTGGGCATGACAAAGGTCCCCCGGAGGTGGACAATCACCCATATTTGGTTCGCGGGACGGGTACAGACAACCTCCCGTGGGCAGCCCAATGAGAATCTAGGGGTTCATTCTTTAGAAATCAACATTGACAATAGCCGCCGCCGCCTGGTATAGTGGGAGCACGCACGGGAGGGGGATCCCAAATGCGCCCTGCAAGCTGTAAGGAGAAGTGGAAATGGGTTCCTCCCCTCTGGATCGACATTCGTCGTCACCTGGCACGCCATGGCTCGCTTACGCTCTCGCGGCCATGGCATGCCTTCGGCTCATCCTGCGGACTGCCTGGGTGAGCCAGAAGCGATCGCTCTCGGAGCGCGACTGTGACCGCATCGCGCGTACGCTGGAAGAGCGCGTCGGTGACCATGTGCTCTCGCCGCTCCTGAAGACCAGCCTCACGGCCTGGGAAGCCCTGGCCCGCGACCTGGAGGAGCAGCCGTGGCGTCGAGTAGCGGCCAAGTGGTGTTCGCGGAAGTACCCGCCGGCCCTTCAGCTTCACTTCTGGCGCCAGTTCGCCCCGTACAACGGGGGACAAGGCCTCCAGCTGCGCAGCAGGATCAGGAAGCTCCAGCTGGAACGGCGCGTTCCCACAACGACAGAGAAGCGACTCGTGCTGTACGTTAGCCGGACGGAAGGTGAATGGACGACAGCCGGATATGACTTCGAGCCAGCCGAACCGGGCGACGAACTCTCAGTGCGAGCCACGGTCAAGAGCCATGAAGAGCGACATGCAAGCCGTCCGTCTTAGGGGTGCATTGGGGGTCCTCCTGGAGCAGGAGATCGCCCGCAGCCGCCTGAGCCTCAATGAGTTCGCCAAGCGCGCGCGTGTGTCGCCGGCGACCCTCTCGCGGCTGGTGAACGGCGAGCAGCGGTCTGCTCAGCGCAGCACACTGGAGAAGCTCGCGCGCTTCCTGGGCGACGAGACCTGGCATCTCGAACTGCTCGCTTCGGACATTCCCCTGGACAAGGCCGAGCTGCCGGAGGTTGACTCCCCACCCGGTGTCCTGGAACTCGAACTCGCCATCGAGCGGGAGATTGACAACGACCAGCGCATTCCCCCCAAGCGCAAGAAGTGGCTGAAGCAGTGCGTGCAGTTCGCGCGGACGGCTCCCTGAAGCAGGCGTTTGCCCCACCGCCGGCGAATCCTCCGACTGACGGGTGTTCCGCGTCTTCGTAGGACGGAGCGCTGCTCCGTCCGGCGGTCTGTTTTCCCGTCGTTCGGAGGTGTGTGACATGCCTCGCGAGAGCAAAGCCGGGAGGCAAGCCCGGGCGCTGGACCTTCTGGCGGGCCTGGAGAGGATCTATCCGGATGCGGACTGTGCGCTGCACTGGAAGAACCCGTTCCAGTTGCTGGTGGCGACCATCCTGTCGGCGCAGACCTCGGATCAGCAGGTGAACAAGCTCACCCCCGACCTGTTCCGGCGCTTCCCGAATCCGGCGGCGTTTGCGGCGGCGAGCCAAGAGGAGGTCGAGGGCGCAATCCGGACCATCGGCTTATTCCGCAACAAGGCGAAGAACCTCCGCCTGATGTCGCAGCGGCTCTGTGAGGAGTTCGATGGCGAAGTGCCGCAGGCGATGGAGGCGCTGATCGCCTTGCCCGGCGTAGCGCGCAAGACGGCGAACGTCTTGCTGGGTACGGCGTTCGGGATGCCAACCGGCATCGTGGTTGATACCCATGTCCACCGGCTTGCGGTACGCATGGGCCTGTGCAAGCGTACAGAGAGGTATCCCGAGAAGGTGGAGCAGGAACTGATGCCGCTCTTCCCGCAGGACAAGTGGGTCTTCGTGGGGCACGCGCTGATCCTGCACGGGAGAGGGGTCTGCACGGCGCGCACCCCCGACTGCGGGCAGTGCCGACTGAACGCGGCTTGCCCGAAGCACCTCGACGCGTGGGAGAAGCTTGCATGCGTCCTGAGATCCGGCCGATCCTCGAAGAGCTGAAGCGCGAGTTCGAGGCGATCTATGGCGATCGCCTCGTGAAGATGATCCTGTTCGGGTCCCAGGCGCGCGAAGATGCCGAGTCGGGGTCAGACATCGACGTGCTCGTGGTGCTCACAGGCCCCGTGGCACCGGGCCGCGAGATCGAGCGCACCTTGGAGATCGTCACCCGCCTCTCCCTCGCGCACAGCACGCTCATCGGCTGCGCCTATGTGTCCGCTGACGACTACGAACGACGCAAGACGCCGCTCCTGCTCAACGCGCGCAGAGAGGGGGTCCTGGTGTGACACCTGACCAGGCAGCGCTGGTGCGCAAGGCGAAGCGGAGGATCGCCCTCGCTCGCCGGCTGAAGGGCGAGGGCGAGGTGGATGAGGCCATCACGACCGCGTACTACGGCATGTTCTACCTGGCGCAGGCCCTCCTCCTGGGCGACGACCTGGCGTTCCCAAGGCATGGGGCGGTGATCGGCGGGTTCGGCCAGTACTTCGCGAGTACGGACCGAGTGCCGAGACACCTGCACCGCCAGCTCATCCACGCCTTCGAGAATCGCTTGGTGGCCGACTACGAGGCTCCGAGCGGGTTGACGGATGAGGACGCGGCGCAGCAGGTCGCCTATGCCGAGGAGTTCCTCGAGGTCGCTGAGCAGTTGCCCGGCCCGGTTCCTGAGGCGGGCGAGGAGACGCGATGATGCGGGCCCTCCGCTGGTTCGGCACGGCGTTCGTGTGTGCGATCCCGGTCGCGCTACATGCTCAACTGCCCAAGCCGCTCATTCCTCAGGGCTCCTTCGAGGGCACGCTGGACGGCTGGGAGGTGGGCTACGGGAAGGTCGAGCTTGACGCGCAGCAGGCCCACGGCGGCAAGGGCTCGGTGCGGTTGACGAACGGCAGTGCGCTTGAGACGGGGCTGATCCCCTACTCTCAGCAGTTCGTGCACATCTCGCTTTGGATGAGGACGGAGAGCGTTCAGCGCGGGGCGCAGGCTTGGAACGAGGCCGGCGGACAGGTAAGCTGGTTCGGCGCCGACAAGCAGGAGATCGGGCATAGCGACATCGGCCTCACGGTCGGGACGACCGACTGGACCCAGCATGAGGCCTCATACTTCCGCGAGGCGAAGGAGCAGGTCGCCTACTTCCGCGTGCGGCTGATGATCTGGGATGCGCAGGGCACTGCGTGGTTCGACGACGTGGTGGTCGAGGAGGCCGGGCCGCCCGAGGCGTTCCGCAAGGTGCCGCTGCTCAGCGGGGTGGAGGACAGCCCGCCCCGGTTCTGGCCGCTCCCCGAACTGCAGCCGGTGCCCGGTCCGATCGATGTCGGCACCATGGAGGTGAGTTTCACCCCCGACCGCGACTTTCTGATCCGTCCGGCCGACAAGAACGCTCCCGAGATCACGCGCCTGGATGCCCGGATCAGCTCAGCCGAGCCGCTCGGCTTCAAGGAGGGGGGCCTGGAGTCGGCGGCGGGGTACTACTACCGGTACAGGTTGCGGGCCGAGTCGCGGACGGGCTACCCCGCCATGGAGGTCTACAGCGAAGCCTTCCGGGATTCGCCGATCCTGTCCCAGTTCATACGGGTCTATCTGGCGAACGGGACGACACTCGCGCGCCTTGAGGCGGGCTTCAAGATTCCCCCCAGTCTCACCCGGCTCTCCTACTTCTGGGGCAATCGGCTGCAGACGAGCGCGCTCGGCGAGAAGTCGCCCGTCTACCGGTTCGGCTTGACCACTAAGCCGTTCGTCATCCTGCACACGCCCGATGACACGGCCGGCATCGTCATCTACCACCCGATCCCGGCCGAGGTGCGGCGCTGGTACATTGAGGACTACCTCGTGGAGAGCCGCCCCGATATCGTATGCCGGCCGCTCAAGCAGGAGGACGGCTCATACCGTCTCTCCTGGGATTTCCGAGACCTCGTTGCCGGCCCGGGAGGGTACGAGCACAGCTTCGACTTCACGGTGTTCCTGATGCCCTACGCCGGGACCATGAAGGGGGCGCTCGGCGAGTTCCAGGTCGGCGATGTTGACCTCACCGAACCCAAGCCGCCGCTGCCCGAAGCGGCGAAGGACGGCTACTGGGCGGAGTGGATGGGCCTGGGGGCCGGCGAGCGAATCCTGCGGATGGCTCGCTACTACCCTCGTGAGTTCTCCAGTTGGATCCCGGGGACGAGCGGCGGCTGCTACGGGCATCGCGACGGGCACATGTGGGGCGGGACGAACCAGCAGATGAAGGGCATTCGCGTCGATCCGCTGGCCGAGCGCGCGCTGCCGCGGGATCACGCCATCCGGATGCTGCATTTCTTCGTAGAGCGTGGCAACGAGCACGGTGCCCCGCCCGAGATGTCCATGTGGCGCGACCTGGCTGCGCGTCTGGAGAACCCCGAGGACTACCGGACCCACGTGTTCTGTCAGTTCTGGGAGTTCCGGATGGGCGAGTTCCGGCGCTTGATGCAGTCACCCCACCTGACGGATAGCGAGAAGGGCGAGGTCTACCTGGCCCTGCAGCGGGCGCAGAAGGTGTTCGACCCGAACGCCCCCGGCTCATGGACCAAGCTCACGCCGGACGGCGGCTACTGGTTCGATTACATGGATCTGCCCATCTGGGACGAGAACCCCTGGGTCATCAATACCCACACCACCAGTCTCGGCGTCGCCGGGCAGTTCCGGCTGTTGGCGCAGGAGATGCACCAGGACGCCGACGCCCAGTGGTGGGGGGAGGTCTTCAAACGGGGAGTCGATGGCCTGCTGTATGCCCTCGGTCAGGACTGGATGTGGTATGCTGACGCCCATGACCCGAATGAGCTGCGCTATGCGGCGAAGCTCGGCGGGCCGCGAGGCTATCACAGCTACATGGTCACCGCCTGGATGCCCGACGTCATCCGCTCGGCGATCGCGCTTGACAACTACCGCGTCGACGAATTGGTGACATACTACCAGCGGATGATGAAGGCGAAGTACCTCGAAGGGGACGAAGAGGTGCTGAAGCCGGCTGACGAATTCCTCCGAAGCATCGGTCGAGGGGGCGCGTAGATATGCGCAATTGGACCCACATTGCCATCGCAGCACTAATGGGTGCGATCGTCTGTAGCCCGCCGGCATTCTCAGCCAAGGTTCTCGAGCTGTGGAAGCTCCGCAAGGGTAGTCCCCCCGAGACGGTCCAGCCTCAGACCGGGACGCCGACCCCCGAGAGCCCGCCGCCGACTACCGGCACGCCGACCCCAACAGAACCGGAGACCTCGGAGGCACCTAGGCCGAGTGCGGAACAGACGCGCTTGGCGGAGATCCTGCGCACCGCGGCCACGAAGTCGGGGCTTACCCCCGCCGGCGAGATCATCGCGCTATCCGCCGAGGACCTGAAGCCTCCCAAGCCCAGCGACCAGGCGGCGGAGGGCAAGCCGCCGGAGGAGGAGGGCACCGCAGGGGAGGGTCAGCCGCCCGCCGAGGCCGGGAAGGCGGCGGCGCCAGTGCCCCCGGCCATCGCTGACGAACCGTTCAGTGACTATCGGCTGGTCGCCGTGGCGGTGGGCGATTTGACTCGCTCTGGCGGCCAAAGGATCCGCGCCGCGCTGTTTGAGTTCGAGAGCCCGTAGGACGCGTGGGGGCTATTCTCGCGGAACCGTGGACAGAAGCTGATCCGTGGGCTTGGCCAGGCGGCAAACTACGGTCGCGGGTTGCGTATCTGGCGCGGCCGACACGCGGTGGTGCTGTCCGCCGACCCGCCCGATCCGGCGATGGACGAGATTCGGCTCTCGAAGCTCGGCCAGGACATCGTCGCGCAAGTTCCGCAGGCCGGCAATCCCCCCGAGATGGTCGGCTGGTTGCCCACCGGCAACCTGCTGCCACACACACTCATCTACTTCCATGCGAACGGGCCGGTGTCGTCCGACGCCCTCGGACTCAGTGAGCAGACCGAGGGCGTGGCCGGCGAGTACCAGGTCGGTGAGGGCACTCACGGCGGGATCATTGTGCGCTACCGTGACTCAGAGACAGCCCTCAAGGGGTGGGCCGCCTTCGTGAAGCAGCGGACGGGGAGTGATCCCACTACGGGCACCCCCGGCAGTCGGCGCCTGGGGCTGGAGGCGGGACGCTGGAACGCCGCCCGCACCAAAGGCAGAGTCTGCGCCTTCATCGTGGGCGCGGCGACCCGCAACCAAGCCGAGGTGTTCATCGCTCAGGCGCTGGCGGGAGCGCACGACTGACGTCGGTACTGCGCCCCGGTCGCTGGCTGCCCCCCTGGTGTTGCAGAACATTTGCGTTGCGGCATGACTCGTGCAAGGCGCCTCAGGTATCCTGGGCGCGCTGGGAACATGGCAGACTGGCGCGCTCGGGGGACAGCGCCGTATGGTCAGGAGACCTTGCGCGGGGCTTACCATCGGCCTCTTGCTGGTAGGCGCAGCGGGCTCAAGCGCCGCCGACGCGATACCCTTCTACGTCATCCAGGGCGGCCGCAAGCTGGGCCTGGTCCAGCCGTTCGAGGGACCTGAGTCGGCCTCGCGGTTCTACGACTACCAGTCGCTCGTGCTGAGCGCCTTCCCCAACGGCGTCCCGCAGGAGAACCTCGTCAGCTCCATCTTCGTGTACCAGGATACCCCCAACGACGTCATTGGGTTGGGCGTGCTGCACGGCATGGCCGGGCACGGCGTGGAGGGCAGCCTGACCATGCGCCTTCGCTTCCTCACGCAGGCTGGCTACTCGACCCAGTTGGTCGTGGCCAATGAGCCTGGCGAGTTGCGGGAGGTCAACACCGACGTCTGGCGCGGGAGTTGGCAATGGGGGGCACGCGAGAACGATGGCGGGATGTGGTCGGGTCTCGGTCGAGGGCTGGACCCCCATTGGGGCGCGAACCTGCAGATGTACACCTCGTCCCGCGTCGCCATCTGGCAGGTTGTGGGGGCGGACGGGACGATCATCCGCCTCGACAAGAGCCTGCCCGTCCAGCTCCGACCGGTGCCCGAGCCGATGACCATCGCCCTGTTCGGCCTCGGGTTGGCCGGCGGGGGCTTCCTGTTGCGGCGACGCCGTAGGGCGCGCTGAGCGACCGACTCACCCCCTCCAGAAGCAGAACGTCGGCAGACCCGTCACTGTGCCGACCACGGTCCACAATCCCCCGACCACGAACTCGCCCAGGATCAGGCCCAGGAAGAACGGCAACGAGTTTAGGTAGCCCTTGTGCCCCCAGTAGCGGCTGATGACGGTCTTGAGGACCCAGGCAACAGAGAGGCTCGAGTAGGTCCAGTGGGCCGACCAGCCGTTGCTGATGGCATAGCCCAACGGATGGAGCGGGAGCCAGACTACCCGTGACTGCAGGCCCATCAGGGCCAGCGTGCTCACGAAGCCCCATAGGGTGGCCCCGATGATCTGCGCGTTCGGCGCGCTGGGGGCCAACAGCCAGCCCTCCAGGCGGGCAAAGGCCTCGCGAGCGTAGCCGTAGGTCCCCCAGCCCGTCATCTTCCGCGCCGCGCCCAGGTCATACGCGATGTGCAGGTAGCTCCAGAAATGCGCCAGTGCACCCACCGCGACGGCGATAACCATGGAGGCGGCGATCCCACGGGGAGCGATCTCCGCCCGCTGGCACATCTTGAGGGTTTCCATTTGGTGTGGCATCGGGTGGGAGCGGTAGGCTCGGTTGAACCAGTACAGGTAGGTGAACGCCGTCAGTGAGCGCGTTGAGAAGGCTCGGCTGCCGAGCACCGAGGTGAGGGTCTGATCCGGCCCCACAAAGTGCAGGTCATGTACCGGCGGACCAAACTGGGCGCGCATCCGCGTGATGCATAGCGCGATCAGATAGTAGAGGACGAAAAAGGCGACCGAGGCCCACACCGGCATTCCCGCCTGCAGCAGAAACCCGACCAGGATCGCAAAGCCCAGCACCGCGCCCCAGAAGGCGACCCGGTAGCTGAAGGGGTCACCCGGAAAGACGCGGCCGCGCCCGGAGAGGCACTCCCGGAGGACCTCCCGCAGGTGGTGACGCATCGCCCAGAGCGCGAACCCCACGATGGCCATGTAGCAGCCGAGGGCCTGCTCGTCGAGAAACGGCCACTGGTGACGCCCCAGCGGCAGACCCATCGCCTGGGCGCCCACCTTCTCCAGCTTCCACACGCCGAAGAACAGCCAGAAGCTCATCAGTAGCTCGACTGGCAGCAGGTAGCCCATCCCGACGACAAATGGAAAGAGGGTCAGCGGCGTCCACCCAATGGCGCTCCACGGCGCCGTGCGGACATAGGGATCGAGGTAGAAGTCCTGCATGTTCCAGGCCGGCACGACGGGCCACAGGGAGTGCAGCCCGTTCAGCAGGTCATAGGCGCCCGCCACGGCGAAGCCCAGCCACAGCGCCCGCTGCCGGAAGATGCCGCCCGTAGGCTCCGTGATCTCGAACGGCAGCAGGGCCACGGGGTACGTCAACCGCTCGTGATCCATCCATCGCCGCCGGATGAGCACGTTCAGACAGAGCATCACGGAGGTCAGCACCACGATGAACCCGACCCATAGCAGCACCGGCCCGAGCCACGCGTGGACGAACTCAGCCCGGTAGAACGTCGTACCGCCCTCGTAATAGGCCTTGACCGCACCGGGGTCGGACACGATCCAGCGCTCGGGGAGGTAGCGGAAGAAGAGTTGCTCCCAACGATTCTCCGGCGTTGCGTACTCCTTGGCATAGGGCATCAGGCAGATGAGGGGCTTCATCATGTCGATGGAGCACAGACACGTCACGAGTGACAGCATGATGTAGACCGTGATCAGCTCCGCCCGCGTGAAGGCGTGGCGCGGGAGGAACCGTCGCAGGGGAACGTTGATCGCCACCAACAGCACCACGGTGAGGATCACGTTGAAGAAGAGGCTGACGGTGCTGGAGAAGCCGGCGCCGCGGACGATCTCAAGATGGATCAGCCAGTAGGTGTGAAACGGCGCCAGTATGACGCAGAACAGAACCGCCCGCCAGATGCGGGGCGGGCGCTCGGCCTGGGCGAGGGCGCTGGTATCCGGCTCTCCCGTCATGTAGGTCTGATTCGCGGAAGCGCTGCGGAACCCTTCGGCCTACCAGCGGAACGCCGCAAGACGCGTGTGCCGGGCGCCATCGTTGGTGACGAGGCTGACTTCGACCAGGTACGCACCGGGCGGGGCGGCCGCGCCTGCGGAGGTCGTTCCGTCCCATCGGAGCACGTTGATCCCCGGCTGAACGGTGCGCGTGTCGGCGAGGCGCTTGATTTCGCGGCCCGCCAGGTTGAGGAGGCGCACCGTAATGCGCCCGGTGCCCGCGACGGTGAAGCGGACCTCGGCCGGTCGTGGGCGCTCGGCGGAGATCGAAAGCGAGGTGACCAGCGCCGGGCCGTTCGCCGAGGCGGGCGCGGCAACGGTCGGTCCGGGCGTCCTTGAGGTGGGAGGCCCGAGGGCCGCAGAGAACCCGTCGCTCGCCTCGACCTGGCATTCGTAGGTGCCGGCCGGGAGCTTGCGCCGGGCGATGCACAGCAGGCCGGTCAGCGGGTCGCCGGAGGCGGCGCGGAGACTGATCGGGCTGATCGGCGGCTCAACGCCGTCTACGTACAGACGTAGGCGCACGTATTCCGGTGGGTCGCCGTCTGGGTCCGAGTACATGACCCGGAAGCGGAAGGGAGTCTGGTTGGCGATGCCGCTCTCGGGCTCAAACACATCCGCCTCGTAGCCCCTCTCCCCGGTGAAGGTAAGCTGCGGTGCCCGGTTGCGGCGTATCCACACCTGGTACGCGCCGGTGTTGCCGTTGAACTCGGTAAGGCGGGCGCTGTAGTTCCCGTTGCCCACGGCGTCGAACACCAGGCGTGAGAAGAGGCCCTCGCCCCCATCGTCGTCGGAGGCGAGAAGCGCTCCGCAACCGTGATCGTGCAGCTCCAGGACGGTGTCGGGGCTCCGCGGCGAGCCGTCGGGCGGGGACTTGGCCTGCCTTGGCGCCTGGCCCGGGGCCGGTCCGGTCTCGATCACGTAGGTCGCGCCATCCTGCGCCTTGAAGGTGATCCAGTCCTCATCGCCGGGCACCCCGAAGTCGCGCAGTTGCGGGGTACCGTCCGTGGGGATGGCTGCGGCCTGCGCACACGTGTCGTCCGGCTCAGCCGGGCCGAGGTTGTTCAGCGGTACGACGGAGAACTCATACGCCCCTAGCGCGCTGCCCGGAGTCGGCCAGGCCACGATGCCGTAACGGCCAGATCCCGGACACGTCCAATCAATCCGCGAGAGGGCCACCGCGGCCTCTTGCCCGAAGGCAATCGGCGGGCCGCAGTCGAGCCCGTGCAGGGCGAGGGCGGTATCGACACTGGGGTCGCCCGCCTGCCAGGTCGCGATGCGATAGCGCGTTCCGGCGCTCGCGTCCAAGACAAACCAGTCGTGGTCGTCCGCCTGCTCGAAGGCGCGCGGGCGATGGAAGCCGTCGGCCTCGACCAGGACGCCCGTGGCACACGTGTCGTCTGGCTCGCCCATTCCAGAGCGGCCCACCTCCAGCCTCAACTCCGAGTCCCACGCCCCCTGGTCGGAGGCGACCGAGAAGGACAGTAGCGGAACCGTCGGCTGCAGCATCTTCGGGGCGATCTGCACCACATAGGCGGCTTGCGACCATACGGTGGCGCCCGGCGCGGCATCGGGGTAGGTAGCGTCGGCGGATAGAACACGCACAGCGGCACGGTCGCTGGTCAGCTTCGCTGAGACTCCGGTCACGGGGAGCGGGCCGAGGTTCGTCAACTCCGCTCGCAGCTCAACGGTCTCGCCCGGATCGGCTCGGCCGTCGCCATTGCCCTGGCTGGGGCTGACGCTGTCATCGTCCACGGTGAGTTGCGTGGCCTCCACGGGCCCCGGGGTGCTCGTGCCGGATATGCGGATGATGAACCGGTAGGGGCCTGTCCATAGGTCGTCGTCGCCGGTGACGACGACTGCGTAACGACCGGAGACCGGGCAGACCCACTGCGTCTGCGCGGGACCGCCTTCGCCCGATACCGCAAGCAGCTCGCGCCCGCACTCTACGTCGTGGATCGAGAGCGCCGTCTTCGGGGCGCTCCCCAGACGCGGACGCGTTTCTACCCGGTACTGCTTACCCGCGACCGCCGGGAACTGAAACCAGTCCTGGTCGAGCGGGAGCGCGAACTCGCGGTCATAGAGCTGACCGAGGGAGGCGTCGAAGGCCTCCGCGCACGTGTTGTCCGGCTCGCCGAGTTCATCCCAACCGACCGGGAGCGTCAGTTGCTGGTCCGTCCACGGCCCGGCGCCATTCGCTCGGATGGTTAGGATGAGGGGCACGGATGTCCCGTTCGGCACATTGGCGCGCGCCCTGAGACGGTAGCTGGTCGAGGAGGTCTTGGCCTCGCCGGGCTGGATTGCCCCATACGAGGCCTCTCCCTGC
>Ga0136653_10001938_pt1 | contig 11346 bp, 10 predicted proteins | sample LakKivw275mmetaG_FD_94866 | JGI IMG/M metagenome (GOLD analysis project Ga0136653, IMG submission 94866) | Anoxic lake water microbial communities from Lake Kivu, Rwanda to study Microbial Dark Matter (Phase II) - Lake Kivu water 275m metaG... | ecosystem: Environmental > Aquatic > Freshwater >... | reverse complement strand
TATCCTGATTGTTGGTGGCTGCCACAGCAAAGGTACCGCTGTAACAGGCCGGATACCACTGACCCTGGGAATCGTCATTCCCGGCGGCGAAGATGGTGATGCCGCCATCGAGCACTGCCCCACCGCCATTGGCATTAAAATAATCAATAGCATTCAAAACAGCTTGATCATAGGTATTCACATACTGGTAACTCCAGCTGTTCTGGGAAATGGCGGCCCCATTATCGGCAGCATAGACTGGTGCATTTGCGAAACCACCACTGGAAGTATTCGTAAATACCTGACAGGACATCAGGCTGACCCCGGGTGAAGAACCTGATCCGCCTGCCACTCCGGCAACGCCGCTAAAGTTGTTGGTTACAGCGGATACCGTGCCTGCCACATGGGTCCCATGATAGTGGGGGACAATGGTGGAACTACCATCCACAAAGTTGTATCCGATCCCCGGCCACATGTTACCGGCAATGTCTGGATGATCGGTTTGGATGCCTCCGTCTATTACTGCCACTATCACCGCCGAATGCCCTGTTTCTATGTCCCAGGCATTGAAGAGATCGATGTCGCAACCCGGGGTGCCGCCATTCTGGCCTGTGTTGTTGTAATGCCATTGATTGTTGAGATAGAAATCGTTCGGTGTCCAACGGGGTTGGTTGTTCGGATCGAAGGTTCCTGAACTGCTCTTGAAGTCGAGCAACACTTTCTTATATTCGGGCTCGGCCCATTCCACGATATCCTTCAGATCACGGTAAGCCATCACGATGGCACGGATGTCCTGCCTGCTGTCAAAGTGAAGTTCGAACCAGAGGTGAAAGCCCCACTCTTTGTGCCGGTCGGTGAATTCACTCCTCATCGAGGGGCTGTAGAAGAGCTTGCTGATCCTGGTCACTTCAAAATGACGATTGACCTCATCCAACCCACTGATGCCAAAATCCCTGATCAGGCCTCTCTCATCATACAAAGCATCCACCAGACCGGAATACTCAGCCTTTAGCTTGATCCTGACCTTACCGGAGACGAAAGCATCGTCAGGCACCTGATAGATATCGATATAGGGGCGCTCGCCATAGCTGGCGGCGAATGCCGGCATTATGAAGCTGAATGCAATGATCGTGGCAATCAGCAGTAAACATGACTTTATCATGATCCAAATTCTCCTTCAAATTGGGGGAGAAACGCTTTTATCTAATTGCGATATTCCCATGTTTAGCTCATACTAAATGATTTTCGACCGGATTTTTGTCAACCCTAAAAAAGCCCGACCCTATTAGCTAGGGGACACAATCTTCTGCCAGAGAATGAGGTAGGATGATGATTTCAGATGGATTTCTACCCTGTCCGCTCCGCTAACTGGAAGGAAATCTGCCCGGATTCAGAAGCGAGACACCAGCCGATTATGGCTGATGATCCCGGCCTGCCCCGCTTTTACTCGGCTTTATAGAACAAGGGCGATAGCGGCAAGCTATGCCAGCTCACTATCCTGCAGACAGTTATGCCGGATGGGACAGTATCGGGTTGGTACCCTGGCCTCAGAACTCCAGATGGAAGGTTACCGGGCCATCGTTACACAGCGATACTTTCATATCGGCGGCAAAGCTGCCGGTCTGGGTGGGAATGCCCTGGTCTGTAAGCTGCTGAATGAAAGAGTTATACAGTTCTTCGGCGGTTTGGGGATCAGCCGCCGGCGTGAAGTCCGGCCTTCTGCCCCGCGTGCAGTTGCCATACAGAGTGAATTGCGACACCACCAAGGCGCTGCCTTGGATATCCTGTAGGGAAAGGTTCATCTTCCCCTCCCGGTCGCTGAAGATGCGCATTTCTATAACTTTACGGACGGCAGCCGGAAGGATTTCCGCAGTGTCGCTTCTGCCAAAACCCACAAACAGCAGCAAACCTGTCCCGATGCTGCCGATGGTCTTTCCCTCCACTTCCACGCTGGCGGAGCTGACCCGCTGGACCAGGATGCGCATCAGTCGATACGGAAGGAATGCACTTCCCAGCAGCCCGCATCATCGATCCAAACCGAGCCTTCCGAGAAGGGAGGAATCATGATCGCCACCCTGCCGAAATTGGAGCCGGGTTTGAGGAATCCGGCGCTGATGGTGGCTTTCGTCCAGTCCGCCTCTGTCTTCAGCTTGGTTTTGAAAGTATTGCGGATCTTGCCGGTGTCGCCAAAGGTTATGAAGCGGATGGAGAGCTGGGGACCGGCGGGTTGTGAGGAACAGGCGGACACCCTGATGTAATATCCCCCGTAGCGGCGCACCCGGAAGGCATCGGACATGATCATCACCGCCTTGTCCGAAGCATCCACCCGCAGGGAGGTTTCGCCCTGCAAAGCCTGATTGGTGTCGATAGCGATGGACACCCCTTCCCCGCTTAGCGGATCGGTATGGACTGTCCATCCCTTTAACGCCTCCTTGGGAGACAGGGAGTAGGCACTAAAACTTGGATTTATTACCAGATTGGGAACGCCCTCGGTGTCAGAATCAAAATAGATCAGGCTGGAGCGCACAATGCAGGAACCGCCCAGCAGCATCATAACCAGCACAGGCAACAGCAAAACTTTTCTCATTTCATAAATCCCCGTTCATTCATGTATTTCAGGATCACTCCCACGGAAAGTGTGTTGATCAATAGGTTCGATCCGCCATAGCTGATAAAGGGCAAGGGAATTCCAGTGGCGGGAACCAAACCGATATTCATCCCAATATTGATGAATGTCTGAAACATAAGATAAGCCAGAATCCCGGCTGTGGCAATTTTTCTTTCCTTCACCTTGATCTCGGTGTAGGCAGTGATGATGCGCCAAAAGAAGAGGGTGAAGACAGTTATCAATAGCAAAGCCCCGATGAAGCCAAATTCCTCGCCGATCACGCTGAAGATGAAGTCGGTGTGGTGTTCCGGCAGGAAGTTCATATTCTTCTGAGTACCCTGCAGCCAGCCTTTGCCGATGATCGCTCCGCTACCCACGGCGATCTTGGCCTGGATGATCTGATAACCAGCGCCCAGGGGATCGCGCAGTGGATCGATGAAGGTGAGAATGCGGTTTTGCTGGTAATCCTTCAGCGTGTTCCAGAATACCGGCATGATCAGCGCCACAAAGATATTGGCAATGGAGGAGATGGTGATCGCCACCCAAGACAGCCGTGCCTTGAGCAGCAGGAAGGCCAGCAACAGTATCCACGCCACAATGGCGATCCAGTGCAGGGAAGCCACGGTGCTGATCACCGGACTGATCAACAGCAGGATGTAGAACAGCGGAACCTCAGCCGCCACCAGCATGGCCAGCAGACTGAAGATGAACACCACGGCGGTGCCGATATCCGGTTCGATCAGGATCAGGATCACCGGAACGATGGTGATCCCAAAACCGTAGAGCAACTGCTTGAATTCACTGAGGTGGTCTTTGGAGATCAGGCGTGCCACCATCAGAATGGTCAGCAGTTTGGCACTTTCGGAAGGCTGATAGTTGATGCCCAGAAAGCTGAACCACCGGTGCGATCCATTCACCGGCGGAGTGAACAGTACCAGAAACAAGGCCAGCATATTGAGCAGGAAGGCAGGCAGGATGGCAATGTCGAAGATCGGCATGGGCAGCCTCAGGAGCAGCAGGATCAGACCGATCCCCACCGCGGAGAAGATGAGCTCTTTCCACCAGTGATTCTGGGTGGTGCTCTGCTCTCCGATGGTGGTGGTGGAAGCCGTGAAGATGGCAATGCAGCCCATTGCGATGAGGATCAGCAGATACAGGGCAAGGGTGAAATCGAACTTCTTGCGGTTGATCACGGGGCTGTTTCCTCTTCCGGGGCTGGGGCTTGTTCCTCGGCAACCGGTTCCTCCACTTCATCGGGTGGCTCCTCCTCATCTTCCGCTGTCCTGAATTGGGGCGGGATCGGAGCCGGTTTCTTGATCTCCTCGATGTTGCCGATGTAGTAGTTAAAGATCTTGTTCGCCACCGGGGCCGAAACTCCACCGCCGCCACCGGCGTTTTCCATGAATACCGTGATCACGATCTCCGGTTTGTCGGTCACGATGTATCCCGTGAACCAGGCATGGGTTTGCCTGCCCATGAAGTTCTCCGCCGAGCCGGTCTTGCCATAAGAGGTGGCGCCAGGGACGTTGATGGCGCGTCCGGTGCCTCCCGGGGCGTTGCACACCGCCCAGAGCGCATCATGGATGATCTGTAGCGTGCTGGGCGACCAAGGCAGGCGGTGTTTTTCCAGGGGCTGCACCTGCTCCCGGGAAAGTTTGCCCCGGCCGACGGTCTGCTGTAGCAGATGCGGTTGGATCCACAATCCGTCCCTGGCCACGGCTGCGTAGAAGGTATTCATCTGCAACGGCGTGGTGAGCACTTCTCCCTGCCCGATGGCCAGATTGGCCTTGTATCCGTTCAGGCCGGTGCTTCTGCCCAGTTTATCCTTGTAATATTGGATGTTGGGATAGAAGCCGTTGCGCTCGTTGGGCAGGTCTATCCCTGTCTTGTTCACCATTCCACAGGCCACCGCATGGTTATACATGTCGTCGAGATTCATGCGGTTGATCAGGTCATAGAAAAACACATCGCAGGAGACCCGCAGGGCGTCAATGATATTGGTTTGCCCGTGGCCTCCCGCCAGCCAGCACTTGAAGAAGCGGTTGCCGATCTGGAGACCGCCCACACAGGAAGCCAGCAGGGTATGGCGGTTGATCACCCCCGTCTCCAGACCTTTGGAACCAGTAATCGGTTTATAGACCGATCCCGGCGGATAGCTGGCATGGATGATCCTGTCCATCAGCGGTTTTTCAGGAACATTCAGGCTTTGCCAGATCTCCGGTGTGATGCGTTGCATAAAGATATTGGGGTCGTAATCCGGCTTGCTCACATAGGCAAGGATGCCGCCGGTCTTGATGTCTGAAACAATGATGCAGCCTTTCAACCCGGGGGGAAACACCTCATTGGCATAAGATTGCAGGTCGTTGTCAATGCTCAGCACCAGGCTCAGCCCATTGAGCGGATCGATGTAGCCCTCATCCCGGAACAGCTCCAAAGATTTTCCCCGGGCATCCACCTGCACGATCTCCTTGCCATCCTTTCCCCGCAGCAACACTTCATAAAAGCGCTCCAGGCCGGTCTTGCCGATATAGCTGTTCAGCGAGTAATCCTCATCCCGATAGAGCTGATATTCCTTTTCGTCGATCCTGCCCACATATCCGGTGAAATGATTGGGATACAGATAGTTCCGGGTGGTTCCGCTGCGGATGACCAGTTCCGGGTAGTTGTTCATCTTTTCGGAAAGCGCCAGCACCGTCTCATAGGGAAGGTTATCCACCAGCAGCAGTTCCTCATAGGTCTTGAAGCGTTGCTGGAAGACCAGGCTGACCAGTTCCTCCCGCGTGATGCCAAAATGGAGCTGCAGAAACACCGACAGCGCCTGGATGTTCCTGATCTTGCCGCTGATCAGATAGAGGTTGTGGGAGGGCACATTCACCACGATGGGGCGGTATTTGTGGTCGTAGATCTCCCCCCGGGTGGCAACGATGCGCCGGATGCGCACGAAATTGCTCTCCGCGATCCGTTCATAATAGGCACCCTTCACCACCTGCAACCGGAACAGAATTCCCACCAGCAGCAGCATCAGCACCCCCAGGCTGATCCTAAACACCATGCTGGGTATGCTTTTAATCATTCACCACCACGATCCGCAAGCGGGACAGATAGTGCATGGACCAGAAAATGACAAAGCTGACGGCAAGGTTATATAGAAACCCGATGCTGTTAAGGGTGACCAACATACTATTGAAACCGGTTACCACACCCAGCACCACCAACTGGATCAGGTGAAAGATGAGATTCGCCAGCAGGATGGTGAGCATCTTGGCCACGATGCTTTCGGCTTCAAAGGGTTTGCGGAACTGGTCCAGGCTGAAGGTCAGGATCACTGCCAACAGCGCAAACAGACCAAAGGTCAGCGGTTGGGTGGAATCATACATCAGGGCAATGACAAAGCCTGTGATATACACCACTTTCAGCTCCCGGGTCCAGACCAGATAGATCAGCCAGGGGATCAGGATATTGGGGATCACGCCGGCGATCTCGAATGCCGGCAACAGCAGCAATTGCCCATACAGGAACATAATGCCCAGGATGAAGGTCCAGAGGTATTTGCCCAGCATCTCAATCCAGCCGGCGGATTATGCAGAGTGGAGACAGCTCATCATCCTGCCCCTGCGGATTGTCCTTCATCACCATTTCCACAAAGTGTCTGGACACACCTGCGCTGGCTCCGATCATCCAGCACCCGCCGATATCGTTGATGTCCATCACGGCAACCGGACAGCCAAATTCCTCCGCCAGCTCCTGTGCCGTTTGCGCCGGATGCAGGGGCCCCTTGATCACTGTGTGGGTATAGGGTTCCACCGGCGAGGTTTCGGCAGCATCGATCAACGCCGCCTGCATACCCGCCAGGCGATAGAAATCACCGCTGCGCCCCAGCAGCTTGCCCACAGCCCCGATCACGGCAGCGAACAGGATGCGCAGGCTGCCGCATTCATCGATGGCGCATTGCATGCTGGTGGGGGAGCCCAATCCCGTGCCCCAGGGAACCCGCATCACATGGCGGGATAGAAATTTCGCCAGCCAGCCGGGCTTGATCTGGTCCACCGGGATCGCCCTGCCCTGGGTGATCGCCAGCGGGCTTTCGCTGATGGTGAGGATATCTCCCGGCTTCAGCAACGGCAGCGCGTAGGTGCGAATGATGTCACTCATGTTGTCAGCCGTGGAAAGCACTTTGGTTTCCACCGGGATGCGTTCCACCCTGGCAGCATAGACATTGATGACTGGTGAGAGGTTTTTGCTCTTGTTCATTTCCTGCCTCCAGTATTGAGGATGAATACATGTTCCAGGTTTTCCACCAGCGTGAAGGGGTTAAGTTCAGCGCTGATGAAAAGGTTGTCCTGCGATTCCTTGATGCGGGCGATCGTCCCCACCGGATACCCTTTGGGGAACAGGGTGGAAAGGTTGGAGGTTACGATGGTGTCGCCCACGCTGATCTGCGAGCCCAGTTTGATCATGCTCATATTGATGTTTCCGGAAAGATCGGATTGCAGGATGCCCTGCACACTGGTGCCCTTGTCCATCACGGGGATTTGGAACTGGGGATTGCTGAAGGGCAAAACCAGGCTGTAGGTATCGGAAACCGACAGCACCTTGCCCACGATCCCCTGTGCCGAAACCACCGGGCTTTCAGGTTTGATCCCGCTTCCCCGGCCCTTGCTCACCATCAGGTTGCGCTGCTGGAACTGTCCCGAATAACCGACCACTTCGGCGATCTCAAATTTGATGTCCCCCGTCTCGAAACTGATCGAAGTGCTGGTGCGATATTCCTTCAGCTCATTCTTCAAAGCCAGGTTCTGCAGGGTGGATTCCGCCAGTTGGATACGCAGTTTGCTGATCTCGGCTTTCAGCGCGGAATTGGTCTCGAGCAGTTTCAGAGAGTGGGAAAAGGGCAGAAAGATGGTTCGGCCAAACCAGCCAGCACGGGTTACCCGGCTGGGGGTGCTCCCCAGCATCAGCCCCAGGGACAGAACTGCCAAAACCACCGGCAGAATGTACTGTTTCACCTCTTCCCATCCTTCCCGGGCACCCGTTCACAGCCCCAACGGCTGTTGCCAGCCCGGGTTTGTGGTATGCTCAATCTTCGATGCGTTTGATCAGTACTTCGCGATAACGGTCGATATCGTCCAACACCTTGCCGGCACCCTTGACCACGCATTCCAGCGGATCGGGAACCACATACACCGGCAGGTCCACGGTTTTGCAGATCTTTTCGTCGAATCCCTTCAGCAGAGCCCCTCCGCCGGTCAGGAAGATGCCGCGTTCGGCGATATCGGCGGAAAGCTCGGGTGCGGTGCGTTCAAACAGCCGTTTGATGGCATCGATCATGGTGGCAACCGTCTCGGTCAGCGCTTCACGGATCTCCTCGGAAGAGATCTTGATGGTCACCGGATAGCCGGAAACAATATCCCGGCCGCGCACATCCGCCGTGAGTTCTTGTTTCAGCGGATAGGCACTGCCGATCTGTATCTTGATCTTCTCCGCCGTTTGCAGGCCCACATGCAGGTTGTTCTTCTTGCGCAGATAGCTGATGATATCGGTATCCATCTTGTCCCCGCCCACACGGATGGAATTGTGCACCACTATGTGGGAGAGCGAGATCACCGCGATCTCGCTGGTGCCGCCGCCGATGTCCATCACCATGTTGCCGCAGGCTTGGTCGATGGGCAGATCCGCCCCAATAGCTGCCGCCACCGGTTCCGAGATCAGAAACACCTCACGTGCCCCGGCATGCAGGGCACTGTCCCGCACCGCGCGTTTTTCCACTTCCGTGATACCGGAAGGCACGCACACGATCACCCGGGGGCGCACCAGCAGGCGCTTCTTCTGAGCCCTTAGGATAAGGTTGCGCAGCATCAGCTCCGTCACCTGAAAATCCGCTATCACCCCATCCTTGAGGGGCTTGATCACGCGCACCTCGTCCGGGTTCTTGCCCAGCATCACCTTTGCCTGCTGTCCGATGGCGATAATCTTCTTGTTATCCGTGGAAACCGCCACCACCGAGGGCTCGTCGATCACGATCCCGCTGTTCTTCTTATACACCAGCGTGTTGGCTGTCCCCAGGTCGATGGCGATGTCGTTGGTCATCATGCCGAAAAAGTCGAATAAAGACATTAAAACCTCTCTATGCTACGGATGCTCCAGAGCGGCAGCAATCCTGATTTGATCACAAAATTCTTATTTTATTACAATAATTTTCAAGCAACTCTGCTGTCAAGGAAAAAGCAGAAGTGGCTGCGGCAATGTTTTTTGCTTGACAAAATTAAGCTGTTTAATATTAATAGCTGTAAACGGATGATCCGATATATTTGAAGTAACCTGGAGGTTCACATGGAAGATCTTGAAAGCACCGCAACCGATGCTCCGATTGTTGAAGAAAGCGCACCCCGCAAGAGGTCAGGCGTTTTGAAGTATGTGGTAATCGCCCTTGTGGTGGTCCTTGTTTTGGCAGTGGCAGCAGTGGCAGGATTTTTTTACTTGCGCTCCTCGCCCCATCAGAGGCATATCGGCAAGGATGCCCTGTTCGTGGCCAGGATCGATCTCCCCCGCCTGTTGCTTAAAATGGACATGAAGGAAAAGCCCGGCGATGAGATCAGGGACATGCTAGAGGATCTGAATATGGAAGCCCTGTTGGACGCTCCCCGCAGCACCGGGCTGATCACAGCCAAGCCATCTTATCTCTTCTTCGAATATGATGTGAAGGAAAACACCCCCATCTTCTATGCCGTGCTTCCCATCGCCAATGGCGAAAAAGTGGCCAAATTCATTAAGAAGATCACCATACCCGACGGCTCCGAGCTGGATGTGGAATCCCGGGGTGGAAACTATTTGCTGGAAAATGAAGGCATCAGCATGGTGTGGAACAAAACCGCGATGATCGCCGCCGTCTCGGCTGAACTAACTCCCGAAGACCTCACCAAAAGAGCCACCCGCTATCTGAATCAGTCCCGTTCCGAAAGCATTGCCGCCAACAAGATCTACCGCTCCGCCATGAGCAAGGGGCACGATTTCACCCTCTGGTCCAATCTGGATGGGGCTTCCCGCATTGCCGTGAAAGGCCTTGAGGATGCCAGGGAGAATGTGGAGAAAATGCTTCAGCAGCGCAGGGAACGCGATGCTTTCTGGCAGCAGTTTCGCAGCAGCGATTACTATTGGTATTACGGAATGTATGATTATCCGGATTTCGAGGTGGACTATCCCCAGAACATCTTCGAGGAATTCCTGCTCGAAACCAGCTCCGGCGAAGTGTTTACACCCGATCTGATCATCAAGAACATCAAGAACTTCAGCCAGTCTTCCCTGGTGGCCTATGCCGATTTTATCAAGGGAAAAATGGTAACCGGCGTCAAGGGTTATTACCCGCCCGAGCAGCAGAAAAAACTGGATGGCATCATGAAAGGCCTGGCCGGTGTGAAAAGCCTGGCTGCCCACATTCCCAAAGACGGCCTGGTGGCAACCGCCGCCCTGCAGATGAACTACAACAAATTGTGGTCGCTCAGCGAAAAATCGCTGAAAGAACTCATAGCGATGGACACCACGGACGAGGTCCAGCAGATGATGAAACACGCCAAAACCCTCGTCGACGGCAGCCTGCTGCTTTCCATGAACACCGCCGGAAAAAGGAAGGAACCCTATTTCACTGCCGTGGCTTCCATCCGCCAGAACCGTGGCGTGGAAAACATCCTGAAACAGATGGTCAGAGAAGGCAACCTGGAAAAAGAAGGCAAAAACTATCTGATCGGCGATATCGTCATCTTCATCGAAGGCGACAAGCTGATCCTGACCTCGAACTACCGCGAATATAAGAAATCCGATTATGGGCTGGATTCCAAACAGCTTGCCCGGATCGCATCACGACCCTTGGGAATCTTCTTCGATGTGGCTTCGCTGCTGGATTTGGCCGGTAACCAGATCGACAAAGATGCCGAGAATATCCTGGAGACCTTCGAAAGCATGGCAGTGTACACCAAAACCAGCAAAGGGATTCCGGACGAGCTCTATATCGAAGTGAATATGCAGGATAAAAAGCAGAACAGCCTCAAGGTGCTCTGGGAATTGCTGCAGGACGAGGCGGAACTATCTGATCTCTTCAGTGCATTTGGCCGCAAGAAAGTGGTGCCTTGGGAGGAGGAAGATCAATGGGAAACGTCTCCCGTTGAAGGATTTCACTGGTAAAAGAGGATGTGAAAAAAACCCGGTGCAGTGTTGATGGCGTTGTCAGCGCTGGAAGCGCGAAATTCCATAGCTTGGGGTGGAGCGCAGCGGAACCCCAAGGACAGGAACCAAAAACACGATCAAGCCCTGGAAGGGCGACACAGATGATTGGCAGGTATAGTTATAGGACGAGGTGTCGCCCTTCCAGGGTTTTGTAATTCTAAATGGGAAACTCCGGTTTAACTCAAATGTGCCCGAGGTGGACACTGAAGCCAGCGGGATACTGACAGGGGCACATTTAAGTCAAACCGGAGCGTAACTTTAACCCTTCCGCTTTTTCACCTTCTTTTTCACATTTTCCTCATTTCTCATTGTCCAAAAATCCTTTTTCTCATTTTCCTCATTTCTCATTGTCCAAAATCCTTTTTCTCATTTTCTTCATTTCTCATTGTAAAATTCCTCTGCCCTCCCCCAGGTGCGATGCTTGGTTTCCACTCATCGCTCCCGTTACCAATACGGAATCATTACGGAGTCATTACGGATTAACTCCGTAATGACTCCGTAATGATTCCGTATTGCTAATGGGAACCATATTGGACAACAAG